>Ga0105248_10010838_pt1 | contig 10065 bp, 10 predicted proteins | sample KBSS34metaG_FD_81524 | JGI IMG/M metagenome (GOLD analysis project Ga0105248, IMG submission 81524) | Switchgrass rhizosphere microbial communities from Kellogg Biological Station, Michigan, USA - KBS S3-4 metaG | ecosystem: Host-associated > Plants > Roots > Rhizosphere > Soil | place... | reverse complement strand
GGCAACGGCCCGCGCGAGGCGGTGATCGAGGTGCGCGATCACGGGCCCGGCCTCCCCAGCGATCAGCTCGAGCGCATCTTCGAGCCGTTCTATCGCTTCGAGGGCGCACCGGGCCCGCCGAGCGGCACGGGCCTCGGCCTTGCGATCGCGCGCCGCGTGCTCGCGCGCCACGGTGGCAGCATTCGCGCCCAGAGCGCCGATGGCGCCGGGCTGGTGCTCACGATTCGCCTGCCGGCGATCGAGGCCTGAACTCGCCTTGCGGCCCGCGCAGGGGTAGGGCCCGAGCCCCCCGCTCCACGGCCGTGGAGTCCGGCTCCACGACACGACAGTGCGCCGCCCTCCTGCGGACGAGGCGCGATGCGAAAAATCCGGTGTTTGCGTCGCTTGCGCGCGTGGCACGCGGTCTGCGTGAGCGCCGGGTCACGCCAACTCGGATCAGCCTGGTCGGCACGCTCGGAGGCGCGCGATGAATGGAGTCTCTCGAATGGGTGTCGTGATCGCGTCTCTCGCGTTGATCACGTCGAATACCGGCTGCTCGGTCCTGTTCGCCGTGCACGCGTCGAACATGAACGATCGCATGCCGATCGGCCATCGCGTGCCACCGGAGCAGGCGTCCACGATTCCGTCGTACGCGCAGGTGTTCGTCGTGCTCGCGAACGGAGACTCGGTCGCGGGCCGCTTCGAGGGCGTCGACTCGAAGAAGTTCGCGCCCGAGACGACGATCCGATTCTCACCCGATGACGAGCAGGCGACGGCCGGTGTCGATCTCGGGCGCGGCCACCGGCAGATCAGCACGCCCCAGTTCGATTCGATCGTGATTCGCCATGCCGTCGCGTCACCGGCGGCCGGATTCTTCGGCGGGCTGCTGCTCGACACGGTGGTCGTGTGTATTGGCTATCTCATGGCCATGCAGGCGTACATGACCGACTGATTCGCTTACTCGCGACCTGATCGCGAGTTGCAGGGCTGTTACCAGGAGCGCCGACCCGCTACGCTTGATCGGCCCCCCGGAAAGGGTCCCATGCCGCACCTGCCGCATCCCACCCCGAGCCGCGCGCTTCGAGTCCTCATCGCACTGTTCGCGCTGTCGTTCGCCATCGGCGCGCCGGGCTGTTCGATCATCCTGTCCACGCACGCATCACGCATCCGCGACGAGTTTCCCTGGGGTATGCGTGTGCCACGCGACCAGATGGCCAAGATCAATCCGGGCGCGCACGTCGATTTCGTGCTCGCGCGCGGCGATTCAGTACGTGGCACGTTCCGCGGCACCGACGTGATCGACGCGAAACAGTACGAGGCGATGTACGAAGCGTGGCGCACCGCGCACGCGGCTCAGTTTCCGAAATTCGGCTCGCGCATCGTGCTCACGCGTACGGGCGAAAAGTCGATCACGGGCAAGTTCGTCGGCTTCGGGTGGCGCTCCGTGCTGTTGCCTGATTCCGACCACAAGGTCGAAGAGATTCCGTTCGCGGCGTTCGACGGGCTGCAGGCCGGCGACTTCACGTTCGCCACGGCCGTCCTGACGGAGATGCGGCTCCACGGCGCACCGCCCTGCCGCACGGGAGTGCTCGTCTCGAGCGAGCAGTTCGACCGCGACAGCTCACTCGCCTCGCTTGCCGTCGACGAAGGCACCGGTGTACGGCTGGTGTCGGCCGACGCGGTCGATGAGATCGTCATCCGGCGCGCGATCGGCTCGCCTGTCGTGTACCTGCTCGCCGGATTGGCGATCGATGCCGCGGTCGTCTACGCCATCGCCTCGCAGCCGCATCACAGCTCCCAGCAGAACTGCGGGCCGAGCGAGCTGCCGGGCGGGTGGTATCCGTACTCGTATCGTCCCGCGGGCGTCGACTCGCTCGGCAGCGATTTCGACACGCGCACGGCAATGCCGGTGGCCGAGCCGAGCGGCGACGCGCGGCCGCGCGCACCGGCCGCCGCCGCGCCGTAGACGAGCGCTAGGCGCGCTCGACGAGCAGTGCCATGCCCTGGCCGCCGCTCACACACAGCGTCGCGAGCCCGTAGCGGCCCTTGATGCGCGCGAGCTCGCTGAGCAGCGCGACGACGATCCGCGTGCCGCTGCACCCGGTCGGATGGCCGAGCGAGATGCCGCCGCCGTTCGGGTTCAGCCGCTCGCGATCGAATTTCAGCTCGCGATCGCACGCGAGCACCTGCGATGCGAACGCCTCGTTCAGCTCGATGACGTCGATCTGGTCGAGCTTCACCTTGTGTCGCTCGAGCAGCTGCCGCACGGCGGGCACCGGCCCGATGCCCATGCGCGCGGGATCGACGGCGACCGACGTGTAGCCGAGCACCGCCGCCTGCGGCGTGACGCCATGCTGCCTGGCGGCCGCCTCCGACAGCACGACAATCGCCGCCGCGCCGTCGGTGATCGCCGACGCGTTGCCGGCGGTGATCGTACCGCCCTCCTTGAACACGGGGCGGAGCTTCGCGAGCGATTCCACGTTCGCGTCGTCGCGGAAGTGCTCGTCGCGCTCGACTGTCATCGCGCGCTTGCCCTCGCCCACCGAGACCGGCACGACCTCGTCCCCGAAGCGACCCTCGCCCCACGCGCGCGCGGCGCGCAGGTTACTGAGCATCGCGTACTGGTCCTGCTCCTCGCGGCCGATCGAGTATTCGGTCGCGAGCGTCTCGCTCGTCTCGCCCATCAGCTGATCGCACAGCGGGCACAGGTAGCCGTCGCGATACATGGCGTCGACGAGCGGCTCGTCACCGAGCTTCTTGCCCCAGCGCACGTCGAGCGCGAGGTAGGGAATGCTCGACATGTGCTCGGTGCCGCCGGCCAGGACGACGTCACGGTCGCCGAGCCGCACCGATTGCGCGGCGCTCACGATCGCCTGCAGGCCGGACGCGCACGCCTTGTTGATCGTGTACGCGGGGACCTCGTCGGCCAGCCCCGCCCGCCGCACGATTTGCCGCGCGAGGTTCGGCCCGTTGCCCGCCTGGCGCGCGTGGCCAATCAGCACTTCCTCGACGGCGGCGCCCGGCAGCTTCGCGCGCGCGATCGCGCCGCGCGCGGCCACGGCGCCGAGCTCCGCCGCGCTCGAGCCTGCGAGCGCACCGCCGAAATTGCCGATGGGCGTGCGCACGCCACCCGCGAGCACGACGCGCGGGGCGCTCATCCGCGACGCGGCGAGCGGCGCTGGGTCTTCTTGGGCTTCGCGCTGCGCGCCGCCTTCTTGGCCGACGCGCGCTTCACGGGCTTCGACTTGCTGGCGTCGGCCGCCGCGCGCTTCGCGGTCTCGAGCGTGCGCGCTTCTGCCTTCTTCAGCCGACCGATCGCCGGCCGGGCCTTGGAGCGCTCGGGATCCGCGATGCGCTTGGGCTTCTCACCCGATCGCGTCGCGCCCGTGCCGCGCGGCGACGCGCCGCGCGCGCGCTGCTCGCCCGCACGCTCGGCCGTCTCGGCGGATGGGGCGCTTGGGGCGTTCGGCTTCTTCGCCGGCTTGTAGTCCGGGCGCTGCGCGACCCAGCTCGTGTGATGCTCGATCTTGCGCGCCGGGCTTCGCACGGGCGTGCGCACGGGATCGTCGTCCTCTTCGTACTCGTGCGCGAGACGCTCCTCGAGCGTCTCCTCGGACACCGGCTCGCGCACGACGACGACATTGCCCTCGGGATCCAGGATCTCGGCGGTGAGGCCGAAGCCTTCGTCCGCGGGCGCGCTCACGAATTGCACGCCACGCTCGCGCGCCGCGTCGACCCATTCGTCCATGTCCGGAACGCTGAAACCGAAGCTCACCGGCTGCGCGAGCGCGACACTCGTGCGGTCACGCAGGCTGTGGAGTGCGAGCGGAATCTCGCCCGTGTCGAACTGGATCCACGCCGGCGAATCCACCGACACGCGGAGCCCGAGCAAATGCGTGTAGTAGGCGCGCGCGGCGATGATGTCCTCGCAGTTGATGATCGCGGTCGACAGCCGCGGCCCAGCGCCGTGCTCGGCGAGCGCCAGCGAGGTCTGCCGCGGCCGCGCACCGCCCACCGCCGATTCGGCGCGCGCCGCCGAGCGCGAGCCGGAGCCGTCCTTGGCCGCGCCGCCCGGCTGCAGGATGGACAGCAGATTGCCCGCAGGATCACGGAAGTGGATCACGCTGCCGAACGCGAGCTGGCGCAACTCGTCGATGAACTGCACACCGCGATCGCGCAACTGCTGTACCGCGACCGCTACGTTGTCTGATTCGAAGCACAGCTCGACTTCCTGGCGCTGCTGGCCGGGCGACATCGCGAGCAGCATGAGCCCGGTGCCGTCGGTCGCGAAGTTCACCATGAACGGCGTGTCCGCCACGACCGTGAGACCGATCGCATCGCGGTAGAAATCGCGGCTCTTCGCGATGTCGGACGTGAACGAAATGACGTGCTGCAGCCGCCTCATCGTCCCCTCCTATTCCACGCTCACCCAGACGCTCTTGACCTGCGTCACGTCGCGCAGGCATTCCGGACCGAGGTCGCGGCCGAACCCGGATTGCTTGTAGCCGCCGAACGGCATGCCCGCGTCGTAGAAGTTGTAGGTGTTGATCCACACCGTGCCGGCCTGCAGCCGCCGCGCAACGGCGTGCGCGGTCTTCACGTTCTGCGTCCACACGCCGGCCGCGAGGCCGAAGTCGACGCCGTTGGCCTTCTGGATCGCGTCGTCGACGCCGTCGAACGGAATCACGGCGAGCACGGGGCCGAAGATCTCCTCCTGCGCGACGCGCATCGTGTTCTCGACCTGATCGAGCACGGTCGCCTGCACGAAGAACCCCTTGCCGTTGACGGGCTGCCGCTCGCCGCCCGCGACGACGCGCGCGCCTTCCTTCTTTCCGATCTCGACGTACTCGAGCACTTTCGCCATCTGCTCCTGGCTGACGAGCGCGCCGAGACGCGTCTTGGGATCGAGCGGATCCGCCGGCGACATCTTCTTTGCGCGCTCGGCGAGCTTGGCGACGAATGCCTCGTGGATCGAGCGCTCGACCAGCAGCCGAGAGCCTGCGGCGCACACCTCGCCCTTGCCGTAGAAGATGCCCGCCGTCGCGCCGCGCACCGCCGCTTCGAGATCGGCGTCGGCGAACACGATGTTCGGCGACTTACCGCCGAGCTCGAGCGTCAGCTTCTTCATCGTGTCGGCCGCGGTGCGCATGATGCGCTTGCCCACTTCCGTCGAGCCCGTGAACGAGATCTTGTCGATGCCGCGATGCTGCACCATCGCCTCGCCGGCGACGGAGCCCTTACCCGGCACGACGTTGAACACGCCGGGCGGCAGCCCCGCCTCGAGCGCCAGCTCGGCGATGCGGATCGCGGTGAGCGGGGTCAGCTCGGCCGGCTTCAGCACGACCGTGTTACCGGCGGCGAGCGCGGGCGCGGCCTTCCAGCCCACCATGATCATCGGGAAGTTCCACGGGATGATCGCGCCGACGACCCCGAGCGGTTCGCGCAGCGTGTAGTTGAAGAACGCGGGGCTGATTGGCAGCGTCTCGCCCGCGATCTTCGTCGCCCACCCCGCGAAGTAGCGGAAGCAATTGACGACCATCGGAATGTCGACCTGGCGCGACTCGAAGATCGGCTTGCCGTTGTCGAGCGTCTCGAGCCGCGCGATCTCGTCGGCGTTCTTCTCGATCAGATCGGCGAGCGCCCACAGCAGCCGCTGGCGCTCGGCGGGCTTCAGCTTGGCCCACGGCCCCTCGAACGCCGCGCGCGCCGCGGCGACGGCGCGATCCACGTCCTCGGGACCGGCCTCCGCGACGGCGCAGATCGGCTCCTCGGTGGCGGGATTGCGCGTGGTGAACGTGCGACCCGAAGCGGCATCGACCGCCTCGCCATTGATGATGAGCTTGCCGGGCCGGACGGGGGCGAGCGTTTCGGTCATAAGAGCCTCAGGGGAGCCTCGGAACCTCGGACCTCGGAAACAGCGTGCGACATTTGGATGCGCCGGCCGCGGTCGCGGCCGCGCCACCGGCCTCATAATGCGACCGCGCGGGTTATCCTGTCGAGATGCCGCCGACCATCGCACGAGGTGCCAATGCCTGACGACTCGCCGCTCTACATTCCCGTCATCCTCGGCACCGTGCGCCAGGGTCGCATGAGCGAGCGCGCGGCCCGGGCCGTGCACCGGCAGCTCGCGCGGTGGCCGAACGTGGAAACCGAGCTGATCGACATCGCCGCGATGCCGCTGCGCACCGACGGCGCGGGACAGGACATCAAGGACCCCGCATTCGCCGCCCAGATGACGCGCGCCGACGGGCTCGTGATCGTGGCGCCCGAGTACAACCGCGCGGCACCTGGACTGCTGAAGCACGTGCTCGACACGTGCCTCAAGGAATACATCCACAAGGCGGCGGGCATCGTCGGCGTGTCCGCGGGGCCGTGGGGCGGCACGCGCGTGATCGAGAACCTGCTCCCCGTGCTGCGCGAGCTGGGACTCGTGTGCATCTTCTGGGACGTGAACTTCGCGCAGGTGCGGCGTGCGATCGACGAGCAGACCGGCGAGTTGACGGATCCGCGCCAGGCCGAGCGCATCGACAAATTCATCGCGGAGCTGGTCTGGATGTCGCGGACCCTGCGTCACGGGCGCGAGCAAGTCGCGCTCGAGCCGCGGCCCGCCTGAAGCGACGGAGGACCCTTCATGAATTGTCCGAAATGCGGCGCCGCGATGAACCATCACGCCGAAAAGCCGGTCGAGCCGATCACACCCGACGAGGAGCGACGCGCCTCCGAAGGAGGGATCGTCATCGTCGAGGCGCATCGCTGTCCGAGGTGCGGCGTGGAGGATGCGCGGCGGGTGACGCTGAGCTACGTCTAGCTACTCCGCCGGATAGTCGTACACGCCCTTGCCGGACTTGCGTCCGAGGCGACCGGCCGCGACGTACTGCTCGATCAGCGGGCAGGGGCGGAACTTCTCGCCCAGCGTGCGGTGGAGGAAGCGCAGGATCGAGAGCCGCGTGTCGAGGCCGACGAGGTCGACCAGCTCGAACGGGCCCATCGGGTGGTTGAGCCCGAGCTTCAGCGCCTTGTCGATGTCGCGCGCGCTCGCGACGCCTTCCTGCAACATGTAGAACGCCTCGTTGCCGATCATCGCGTTGATGCGGCTCGTCACGAAGCCGGGCGACTCCCGCACGACGACGCATTCCTTGCCCATCCGCTCGCCCACCGAGCACGCGGCCGCGAGCGTGTTCTCGCTGGTCTCGAGCGCGCGCACGACCTCGAGCAGCTTCATGCGATGAACGGGATTGAAGAAGTGCATGCCCACGACCTGCGCGGGCCGGCTGGTGACGGCGGCCATCTCGGTGATCGAGAGCGACGAGGTGTTGCTCGCCAGGATCGCGTGGCGCGGCGTCATGCGGTCGAGCATGCCGAACAGCTCGACCTTGAGCTCGATGCTCTCGGGGACGGCCTCGATCACGAGGTCGGCGTCGCGCACCGCGTCCTCGACGCCGCGCACCGTCGTGAGCCGCTTGTTCGCAGTCGCGGCGACCTCGGCCGGCACCTTGCCTGTGACGACACCCTTCTCGAACGTCGCCCAGATCTCGGACACGCCCTTCTCGAGCGCCTGCTCGCTCGTGTCCTGGAGCCGCGTGTGGTAGCCGCCGAGCGCCGCGGCGTAGGCGATGCCGCGACCCATGATGCCGGCGCCGAGCACCGCGATCGTCGAGAGGCTCATCGCTCCGTGCGCCGGCGCGCCGGCGCGGGCGTCACCGGCTGTGGTCGCCACGGGACACCCGGCGCCACAGCGCCGGGAACGCGAGGGCGGCGAGCGCCGACTTGAGGACATCGCCCGGCACGAAGGGCAGCAACCCCTGCGCGAGCAGCGTGGCTGCGGGCACGAAGCGCGACAGCTGCGCGAGCCCGCTCGCGAAGATGATCGCGGAGCCCGCGAGCATTGCGGCGAGCATCGTCGCGAAGCGGCGATCCCAGCCACGCTGGCACAGCGCGCCAACCGCCGCCGCGGCGAACGGGAACGCCACGAGATAGCCGCCCGTGGGGCCGGCGAGCTTCATCCAGCCCGCGGCGGCGCCCGCGAACACGGGCAACCCGATCGCGCCTTCGGCGAGGTAGAGCAGCTGCGCCGCGAAGCCGCGCCGCGCGCCGAGCACGGCGCCCGAGAGCAGCACGGCGAACGTCTGCCCGGTGATCGGCACGGGCGTCCAGGGCAGCGGGATCGCGACTTGCGCCGCGAGCGCCGTCACGACGCTCGCGCCCACGACGAGGGCCGCATCGCGGGCGAAGCTCGTACGCGGCAGCGCGACGTCGGCGAGCGTGAGCGTGCGGGTGGCGGACATGAGGAGCGGCACGCTAGCACGCGGTCCGAAGCTCGCCAAGGACACGCTCGAACGATGGCGCGGCTTCGATGGCCCACCCGATTCCCGATGGCCGAAATCGAGGTCATGATCAATGTTGACTTGGCCCGGAATGGGGTAGACTCCGTCTTCCGCTTCAGGGTCGCACCCCTCGCGGCACGCACCGTCCCCCCGAACGACGCAGGACATCGCCATGAACGAGACGACTCCCCCGAACGAACCAGCCATTGCCACCGATTCCGACCGAGACGAGTCGGCGCCATCGCCCGAATTCGCTAGCGCGCTCGCCGAGCACGAGAGCGGCGGGCAGGGGCACTCGCCGGCCGAAGGGCCGCCGCTGGCCGTCGGAACCAAGGTGCACGGCAAGGTCGTGACGGCGTCGGAGTCCGGCGTGATCGTCGACTTCGGCGGTCGCAGCGAAGGCGTCGCCGAGGCGCGGCACTTCCTCGCCGACGACGGCTCGCTCACGGTGAAGCCAGATGACGAGATCGACCTGTTCGTCGTGAAGACGGGCGACGAGATCCAGCTCGCCCCATCGATGCGCGCGGAAAAGGGTGAAAAGAACGAGGCGCTCGCGCAGCTGCGCGAGGCGAAGTCGAAGAACGTGCCCGTCACGGGCAAGGTCACCGCCGTCAATTCCGGCGGGCTCGACATCGACGTCAGCGGAGTGCGCGGATTCTGCCCGATGTCGCAGATCGAGCTCGGCTTCTGCTCCGATCCCTCGCAGTACATCGGCCGCACGCTCGAGTTCGCCGTCACCTCGATCGAAGAAGCCAAGCGCAGCGTCGTGCTGTCGCGCCGTCAGATCCTGAAGCGCGCCGAGAAGGAAGCCGCGAAGCAGCGGCTGGAGACGCTCAAGATTGGCGATGAGCTCGAGGGCACGGTGGCGCGGCTCGAGCCGTTCGGCGCATTCGTCGACCTCGGCGGCATCGACGGCATGGTGCACGTCTCCGAGATCCGTCACGAGCGCACCGGGCATCCCAACCAGGTGCTGCACGAGGGCGAGCCAGTCAAGGTGCGCGTGCTGCGCATCGAGACCGGCAAGGATGGGCGGCCGCGCGTCGCGCTGTCGATGAAGGCGATCGCACCCGATCCGTGGGCGTCGATCGAGGAGCGCTTCCAGCCTGGCGCCCGCATCCAGGGCCGTGTCGCGCGGCTCACCGACTTCGGCGCGTTCGTGAACCTGGCGCCCGGTGTCGACGGGCTCGTGCACGTGTCGGAGATCGCGTGGGAGCGCATCGCACACCCGAAGGACGTGCTCAAGCCCGGCCAGACGGTGGACGTCGTCGTGCAGGGCGTCGATCCGGCGAAGAAGCGCGTGTCGCTCTCGATCAAGAAGACGCTGGAGCCGCCCGAGCGGCCGGTGCGCGAGGAGCGCCCGCGCGGCGAAGGTCGCGAGCCACGCGGTGAGGGCCGCGACTCGCGCAGCGGAGGCGCTGGTGGCGGTGGCGGTGGCGGTGGAGGCCCGCGCCACGGCCGCGGCGGCCCGCGCGATGGCGGGCGCCGCGACAACCGCAGCTTCCGCGAGGGCCGCGGCTCGCGCGAGGAGCGCGACGAGCGCTCGATACCCGAGCCGCCAAAGGCCGCCGTGCCCGAGGAGCCGACGACGATGGCGCTCGCGCTGCGAAAGGCGATGGAAGAAGCACGAAGGAAGCAGCAGGGTGGCGACGCATCGTGACGCGGTGCGTGTGACGACGAACGCCGTCCGTTGACGCGCGCGCGCGACAGCGCGACGCTGCGTGGCCGGGATGCAACAAGCGAGGTCGCCTCGACGGGCGACCTC
>Ga0105248_10010837_pt1 | contig 10065 bp, 12 predicted proteins | sample KBSS34metaG_FD_81524 | JGI IMG/M metagenome (GOLD analysis project Ga0105248, IMG submission 81524) | Switchgrass rhizosphere microbial communities from Kellogg Biological Station, Michigan, USA - KBS S3-4 metaG | ecosystem: Host-associated > Plants > Roots > Rhizosphere > Soil | place... | reverse complement strand
CAACTGCCGATATGGGTATTCCGAACGCATTGGTGGAAACGCCGGACCTTGGCCGCGCCGGCGCATCGAACCTGTTTCGTTCGCGCAGCCCGCCTGGCACGCGCTCGGCGGACGAATCGAAGGCCACGCGAAGGAAGCATCGTGCGGGGACGCGAGAGCGGCTCGGCCTGGGGCGGATGTTGCGCCGAAGCGCGCGCGACCGCGTTGCCGAACTGCTGGCGACCGCCGGAGTGACGGTCGACGGCGAGGCGCCGTGGGACATGCGTGTGCACGATGCGCGTCTGCATGCGCGCGTCATCGCGCATGGCTCGCTCGGGTTGGGCGAGGCCTACATGGATGGATGGTGGGATGCGGACGATCTGGACGGGTTCCTGTTTCGCGCGCTCAGCGCGTGCCTCGACCAGCGGGTAGGTGGCATCGACGCCGCCGCGCTGTACGTGCAGTCCAAGCTCGTCAACCTGCAGAATGGCCTGCGCGCGCGCGTCGTCGGCAGGCGCCACTACGACCTCGGCAACGACCTGTTCCGGGCGATGCTCGGACAGCGCATGGTCTACAGCTGCGGCTACTGGAAGAACGCGGACGACCTGGACGCGGCGCAGGAAGCCAAGCTCGACCTGGTTTGCCGCAAGCTCGGCCTGGGTCCGGGGATGCGTGTGCTGGATATCGGCTGCGGCTGGGGCGAAGCGCTGAAGTTCGCTGCAACTCGCTACGGCGTGCGCGGTGTCGGCGTGACGATCTCGAAGGAACAGGCGACATTCGCCCGCGAGTTGTGCGTCGGGTTGCCGGTCGAGATCCGCCTGCAGGACTATCGGGAACTCGACGAGCGCTTCGACCGTATCTGGTCGATCGGCATGTTCGAGCATGTCGGCCTGAAGAATTACCGCAACTATTTCGAAGTGACGCGGCGCTGCCTGGCGCATGACGGGTTGAACCTCCTGCACACGATCGGCGGCAACGAGTCGACGAACCATACCGACCCCTGGATCGAAAAGTATATTTTTCCTAATTCGATGATCCCGTCGGCGATGCAGGTCGGCGCCGCCCATGAGAGGCTGTTCGTCATGGAGGACTGGCACAACTTCGGCGCCGACTACGACCGCACGCTGATGGCCTGGCGCGCGAATTTCGAGAGCGCATGGCCCGGCCTGCGAGACAATTACGGCGAGCGCTTCTACCGCATGTGGCGCTTCTACCTGTCGGCGTCTGCCGCGACGTTTCGTTGCCGGCGCAACCAGCTGTGGCAGATCGTGCTCAGCCCGGGCGGCGTCGCCCAAGGCTACAGTTCACTGCGGTGAGTTCCCCGATACTATCGCTGGCCGCTCCCAACCTCTATGGCGGGGAGAGGGCAGGGTGAGCTGACGCCTACGCCGCATCGCGCGCGCGCGGCTTGCACGCGGCATGGCCGCAATCGCACAGTCCGTGCTCGTGCGTGACTTCATGTTCGGCGGTTGCAGTCGCGCAATACGGGCTGCAGAAGGTCTGGCTCGAGTGCACTTCGCACACGCAGCCTTCGTGCGCGCATTTCTGCTTCGTCTGTTCGACAATCATCACGGTCTCCGTTTCGCGTTTTCGCGTGTTGCGCAGTGCAACGGGTGTGCCATGGCGACCGCAAGCGTGCGGCGATTCAGCAGCCGTTCGCGCGCCGCGGTGCCCAATGTCGGCCATGAACGCGTACGCGAACAGACCTCGTGGCGAATCAATCGATGCCGCGCGCATCGAAGACCTTGTCATGCAGCTGCCCAGTCAGGCGCGTGTGCGCATCACGATGCGCAATGGCGATGTCTTTACCGGTACTGTCACCGAGCGCCCCGCGACCCAGTTGATCCGGACGGGAGTCGCCGAGGAGAGCGTCAACGCGATGGTGCGCCTGGATGACCCGGCCGCGCCGCCGTGGAATGTATATTTGTGGCTGAGCGACATCGAGCGCGTCGAGACGGTCGGCGCGCAGAATTAGTCCCGTGCAGGACCGGACGGAAAGCTTGATCTCCGCTAGGTGTGGCTCGCAAACGCAGCGGCAAGCAGCAGCAGGTAGCCGGCCACCGCGATCGCCGCGTGCACGAGCACGAGCCATTTCGGCAGCGGCAGCAATCTCCAGTGGAATTCGAGATTCATGTACGCGCCGCCGGCAGCTGCGATCAGGAACAGGACAAGCGCTGCGTTGGCCAGGATCGACAGGCCGACCGTGGCCGACGCGTACAGCAGCAAGGTCACCGCAGCGGCGGCGAGGAAGCCGTGCAGCATCGCCAGCCACGCCGGCGGCCGTGGTTTGCCGCCGAAGGTCATGACGGCCATCGTCGCGCCGCCAGTTGCGGCCAGAGCCAGCAGCACCGCGCATGTTCGCAGGACGAGACCAGGTTCCATGGACCTTCACTCCCGTGGCTGTCGCTGGGTGCCACATTGGACCAGAGGCGGGACGGAATTACTTCACTGCCTTGCCAACCGTTGTGCCAACGGTCAGGGTCGCAGTCATGCTCGGATGAAAAATGCAGTGGTAGTTTACGGCTCCGCTGCCCCCGGCGATCCATTCGAACGACTTTCCGGGCAGAACAGGGCCCGAATCGAACCGGTTGTCGGCTGCCGTGACCGAATGCGGAACCGTGTCGGTGTTGGTCCAGGTGACACGCGTGCCGGGCGCCACTGTCATGCTTGCGGGAACGAATGCTTCCTTCTGCATGCTGATCGTCACCGTGTCCGGACCAGCCGCCAGCGCAAAGGCGCTGGCACAAAGGCCAGCGCCGAGGATTGCCACGCGCAATCGGCAGCGCATGTCAGTGCTTCGCGTCGAGCGCGGCGAGAGCCTGCTTGGCGTGATCCAGGTGCGCCTGGAACGCCGGCTTCACGTCGACCAGCATTTTCTTGAGCTCGGCATTCTGCGCGTTCGGAATCAGCACGTCGGTAATCGCGCCGAGCACCTGCGTGTGATACGCGACCTCATTCTCCAGGTACGCGCGATCGAATTCCGCACCTTTGAGTCCGCGCAATTTGGCCTGTTCCTTGTCGGCCGCGCTCTGCAGGCTCTTGCTCGTGTCGCTGGGCTCCGGTTTCACTCCCAGTTTGGTTACCAGCGCCACTGCACTGTTGTTGACAGCGGTGTGGTCCTTGATCATCAGGTTCGCGAACTCATCGACGCTGGCGGTCTTGGACTGCTTGAGCGCGATCTTGCCGTTGTCGATGTCGATGGTGTTGGCTGTGACGACGATCTGCGCGATCTGGGCGTCGGTGACGGCTGGTTTTTGCGCGAATGCACTGCTGGCGGCCAAGCCGGCTAGCAGCGCAAAAGGCAACACATAGGTTTTCATGATCATGGGAATGCTCCGAAGTTGGCAGTGGCCGCACGGCCGGAGTGGCGTGCGTGGATAATATATACCATATATTTGGTGTATATGGTTAATATGGGATGAATGTGCTAATGTGGTTCGGAGCAAAGAGGAGTATTCCCGTGGCCAATCACTGGATGCGCCGGCTGCTTGCCGGTACGCGGGGCCGGATCCTGGCGGAGCTGCGCCGCAGTCCGGCGACGGTCAGTGTGCTCACCGAGAAATTGGCGGTCAGCGCAAATGCCGTGCGTTCGCACTTGGCAGCGCTCGAACGCGACGGCATCGTGATGCCCGAGCAGCTGCAAAAACAGGGTGTCGGCAAGCCAGCCTACCAATACCGCCTGACGAGCGACGCGCAGGCGCTCACGCCAAAGGCGTACGACACAATGCTCGACGTCGTCCTGACCGCCGCGCGCGAAAATGCCGGCGAAGGCGTCTATACGGCCATTTTGGAAAATGCCGCCGATCGTCTGGCAGGGCCTGCGCCACGCGCGGATGCGGGGCTCGAAGCACGCATTGCCGACACGAGGGCGCTGCTGGCGAGCATTGGCGCGGAGGTCGAAATCGAACGCAGAGGGAAGAAGCTGCGCATGCGCGGCGCCGACTGTCCCCTGGCTTCGATGGTCGCGACGCATCCCGAACTGTGCGGAGTCCTCGCTGCCGTCATCGCGCGGCGACTCGGCGTAGCGGTCAATGATTGCTGCGATCGTTCCCGGACATTGCCGCGCTGCTGCTTCGAGGCGATCGTCGCCTGACATCAGGCGCCGCTGCGGTCAGGCGCGGCTGCCTGGGTCGCTCGCCGGATCGGCGGGATGCGCGGACCGCCTCGGGTCGTCGCTGGCGACGACGCTGAAGTCCATGCGCCGCTTCAGCGCGGCCCGCTCGCGCTTGCGCGCATACATGTCGGCGTCGGCGCGCCGGACCGCTTCGAGAAGTTCGCCCGCGTTGCCGAATCCGACGGCGCCATAGGACACCTGCACGGACACCGGATCCGGCACGGCCAGGTCCTGGTTGACCAGGTCGAGCCGCTCGATGAGCTCGGCCGCATGCGCGTCAGGCGCGACGAGCAGGAATTCGTCACCGCCCCAGCGGAACAGGTGGTCCTCGCGATTTGCGCGCTGCGCAACCGCCTTTACTACGCGCGTCAGCGCAGCGTCGCCGGCGGAATGACCGTGGCGGTCGTTGAGCTGCTTGAGTTCGTCGACGTCGATCATTGCGGCGCAGCCGCGCACTGCTGTCGCGGCATCGCTCAGCGTGCTGAGCATGCTGAAGAAAGCATGGCGATTCGAAGCGCCGGTCAAGGCGTCGCGCTCGGCGGCATCGCGGTACTTCGCGCTGCTGACGGCAAGATCGTCGTAGCGCACAGCCAGGCCATGGTGGCTTTCCTCGAGCACGAGCACCGCGCCGCCGAAGCCGAGCAGGAATTCGCAGAGCAGGTGGACGGCCGAACTGACCCTGAGCAAAGTCAGCGGCAGAGGCTCGTCGCGCAGCACGTTCGCGCCGAAGATTGGAATGTAGTAGAGGAAAGTGATGACCAGCAGGGTCAACGCGACGCGCATCGCCGTCAGCCCCGGACTCGGTCCCGCGCGCCTTGCGGCAGGCGCCAGCGCGACGAAGGCCGCGCCGAACGTGATCGCGAGCGCCAGCGACTGCACCAGGAAAATGACGCGGAACTCGTAGCCGATCAGCTGTGGTGCCGCCGCCGCGATGACGGCAAACGCGGGTACGACCTTCGGCAGCAGCCGCCTCGGCCACGCGCGGCCGGCGAAGTGCGCACAGCCCGAAACGATCCAGTATCCGAACAGGTATTCGCCGAACATATACAGCGGCAAGGTCACCGCAGCGGTGGCGGGCATTGCCTGCTCGATCAGCAGCGCCGTCAGTCCGCAGGCCAGGCTCAGCCAGCCGATCCACCAATCCGACAGCGCCGGCCGATGCACGACGCCGTTGAGCATGAAGCACAACAGCCCGATCAGCGCGGCACCTATCGCCTGAACCAGAAGCCCCAGTACTTCGACGTTGTCGAACAGCATGGTCACCCGCGGCCGCTCCCCGCTCGCGTCGCAAAAGTCTACACCACCATGCCGGATCGAATGCGGAGGCGTTTCGCAGTGTCAGCAAGATCCTCTGTAAGCCACCTGGAATTTCTTCGCGGTCACGCGGCTGGCGCGAACTTCAACGCGACGCCATTGATGCAATAGCGCAAGCCGGTCGGCGCCGGGCCGTCGTCGAACACATGGCCGAGATGGCCGCCACAGCGGCGGCAATGAATCTCCGCGCCGAACATGCCCATCTGCGAGCGGCCCGCGTCATTGACCGCATTCGGCAACGGTCGCCAGAAACTGGGCCAGCCCGTGCCGCTGTCGAATTTCGCCTTCGACGAGAAAAGATCGAGGTCGCAGCCCGCGCAGGCGAATGTGCCGCTGCGCTTTTCGCGATCGAGCGGACTCGTGAAGGGTCGTTCCGTTCCTTGCTCGCGCAGGACACGGTACTGTTCCGGTGTCAGCAGCGCGCGCCATTCGGCATCGCTGTGCATGACCTCGAACGATGCAGGTGAAGCAGCGTTTGCCCGCGTTCCGAAGCGGGTCACGACGAACAACCCTGCAGTCGACAGGCCGCCGACGATACCGAGCAGCAGCCGCCGCTTTCCGATCCTCGCCACCCGCGTCGCATCGTCGCTCATCGAAGTTGATCTTCGGTCCAAAGCCGCCACACACTCAGACCGTGTCGCGTCCAAAAGGCTTTCGCATCCTTTGCGCAACAGACCACGTCCGCCGACGCCAGTCACCTTGCAAATTGCAGGCTGGTTGCCACGTGGACTGCGAATCGCACGGCCTCTCAGCGAGGAAAAGCCCAGTCCGTGGCGTTTTTTCAGTGGCACGTCTCTTGCGCTTTATCCCCGAGGCGCAAGGATGCGCCTCTTCACCGCATGCCTCTTCACCCCATGCTTGCGGCCGGGGTTGTCCCAAGTCGCCACCCACCGAAATCCAGCCTTGTTGCGGAGATCGCCATGTTCAAGTTCGGCAAAACGTTGCAAGCGGTTCCCTCGAGCGAAAGCCTGTCCCTAAATACGCCTGTGCATTTCGACGCGGGACTTCTGCCTCGCCTGATGGCCGGGCACGGCGAATTGAATGCGCGCTTTGCCACATTGCTCTGCCGGCTCGACGATGATCCGCAAGATGCGGTCTGCGCAATCCGCGACTGCGCCAGCCGGCTGCACGAACTGCGTCGCACCGAGGCACTTTGGCTGTATCCGGTCATCGCCCACGGCGTCCAGTACGATGAGGACGCGCGCCGGCAGCTGGCACGGCTTCGCCTCGTCATGGTCGCACTTACGCGCCGCGTCGTGCGTCGCTTCGATAACCTGCTGCAGGGAATCGTCAACGGAACCCCGACCCAAGCCGCCGCCGAGGACGTCTCCGCCCTGCTTGCCGAATACGTGCAGCGCAACGAAGCGGAGATCTACCCGCTATACAGCCTGATGGGCACGCGCCAAAACGCTGCGCCGCGTGTCGCCTGAAAGGAGGCGTGGACCGCACGGTGGCGGCGAACTTGTGTGGATGCGGCGATTTCCAGTACCGGAACGGTAACTGGTGGGCAGTACAGGGATCGAACCTGTGACCCCTACCATGTCAAGGTAGTGCTCTACCGCTGAGCTAACTGCCCACAAAGGGGGCGCAAGGATAGCCGACGTGGTTCGGGGGCACAATAGCCGGGCCACCGCCCGCGCGGATATCACAGCGATCTTGGCCACGCTTGCGCCCGCGACCCGGCCGCGAATTCGTGAACGGATCATCCCTTGCGCTGCCCCTTGTGCTGCGTCCTGCGGCCTGCACGAGGGTCGCCGAAGGGCCGTGCATTTTGCGCCCCGATCAGGCAGCAACCGACTTGCTGCCTTGCCCTGGGGAAGACCAGTCTTCAAGCCGCGGTAGCGGTTGGACGGCATCGCGAACGCAAGCAAAACGCAAGCTGAAGGCGAACCGGGCCTTGAGGCGAGCGCGCACAAACCTTGCAGCATGTGTCTGTCCACGATGCCGACGGCATCGTCTGGACCGATGCGCCTGGAAATGCCCCCATCGACGGCGGTGCCCGCGCAACGACCCATGGCGCGCAAGAAATCTTGCGTGAACCGCCGTCAGCACGAGCTGGAGAGACCCATGAAATTTTCACCAATGCATGCGCTTTTGATCATCGCGATGGCATGTCCTGCTTTCGCGCAGACGTCGCCGCCGGCATCGTCGCCACAGTCGCCACCCGCAGCGTCGCCGCCGGAAGCCAATCCTCCGCCGAACGAGGCAATGGCCAATCAGACGCCCACCGAAGCGGCGCAGAAGGACCCGCACAACATCCAGAGTTCGGGTCCGGAAGACTGGGCCATGGTCAAGGGGCACGACAAGGGCTTCCTGACCAAGGAGGATGCGATGCCGAACAGCTGGCTCGCGCAGAACTTCAGCAGCTGCGACAAGGACCAGGACGGCAAGATTTCCCAGGCCGAATACGACAGCTGCGTCAAGAGACGCTGATCGCGCTTAAAGCAAGACGTTTAGCCGGATTCGACAAACTCGCCCCGGCGATGTGCCGGCCGTTGGTGCACAGCGGCCGGCATTGACGCGGGCGTCGAAAACCTCGATCAGGTCAGCACGCGACGCGGGGTTGATCTCGGCTCCGCGCGCAACCCCGGGTATTTATACATTTGCGACACGAGCTTCTTGAGCCGTTTGACCGGCTTTCTCGGGAGGAGTAGCGGCACAGGCCGGCGGCAAGCCGCGAATTGGATTCAAAGAAATCCGGACGCAGCGCCGCGGCCGGGGCGAAGTTGCACCGGCGCCTCCAGCCTCGACGCTTCGCCCTGGAGCCGGCCGTTATCGGAAACTGTGATCCGGGCTTGATTTTCCCTGTTGGCAACAAGGTGCCGAGCGGCAATACTTTCTCGAGCGGTCGCCACAACGTCGCGTCGCCCGACTTTTTACGTTTTCAAACTCAGGCACAAGGTTGCGAAGGAAAAGCAGTGTGAGCGCAACGGCGGATATCACCGGCTTGCTGCGGCGCGCGGAGGCGGGGGAGTCGCAGGCAAGGCACGCACTCCTGCCTGTCGTCTATGAAGAGCTCAAGCGTCTCTCGCGCGGCCTGCGCGACGGACACGACGCGCCGACGCTCAATACGACGGCTCTTGTTCACGAAGCCTACCTGCGACTGGTCGGCAACGAGTCGCTCACCTGGCCGGACCGTCACCACTTTTTCGCCTATGCCGCGCAGGCGATGCGCAGCATCCTGATCGACCGCGCACGTCAGCACTTGTCACGAAAGCGTGGGGGCGATTTGCAGCGCGTCGAGTGGGAGGCCGCCCTGGAAGTTCCCGGTGATGAAGGGCACCGTGAGTTGCTGGAACTCGATGCGGGGCTGGTCAAGCTCGAACAAGTCGACGCTGGACTGGCACGCGTGGTCGAACTTCACGTGTTCGCCGGGCTCGGGTTTGCCGATGTGGCGGGCTGCCTGGGCATTGCCGAACGTACAGCGTTCCGGTCCTGGCACAAGGCGAAGGCAATCTTGCATGGGATGCTGTCACCCTGAATCAGCTGCTCGGCGCGATCCAATTGGCGCAATAGATGCCAACCGACATGACTCCGATGAATCGCAATCCCGAAACCGATCTGGACGAACTGCTCGACGCGCTCCTGCCGCTCGATTCGGACGCGCGCTTGCGGTGGCTCGACATTCACTGCGACGATACGGACCTGCGCTCTTCGGCACTGGACATTCTCGCCGCGGCTGAAAAACCAGGTCTCGTCGACCGCGTGCGTGCGCGCCTGGCAGTGGACGACGAACCGCCTGCCGACCGCTGCATCGGCGAGTACCGGCTGCTGCGCAAGGTTGGTGCCGGTGGCATGGCTACCGTGTATCTTGCCGAGCGCGACGTCGGCGCGGCGACGCAGTGCGTCGCGCTCAAGCTCATGCGCAATGGGCTTTACGATTCCACCCAGCAGGCCTTGTTCCGGCGCGAGCAGGGAATTCTGGCCAACCTCGAACATCCCGGCATCGCCCGGCTCATCGACGCTGGCCTGACAGCGGCGGAAGTTCCATACCTCGTCATGGAGTTCGTCGACGGAGTTCCGCTCGATCGCCATTGCGAGAACAACGCCCTCGCGCTCGATGCCCGCTTGCAATTGTTCCTTCGGGTCTGCGATGCAGTCGCCTATGCGCACCGCAACTTGATCGTGCATCGAGACCTCAAGCCGTCGAATATTCTCGTGACGCCGCAGGGTGTGCTCAAGCTGCTCGATTTCGGCATCGCGAAAACCCTCGACGAGTCGGATGACGCGACGCGCACGGAGTTGCGGCGGATGACGCCGGGCTATGCGGCGCCGGAACAAAACGGTGATGGCCCGATCACGACCGCGACGGACGTGTATGCGCTGGGCGTCATCCTGCACGAACTGCTGACCGGGTCGCGACCGGTCCGTCGCAGCGACGGCACACTGATGCGGCCGTCGAACGCAGTGGCACCGTCACGTCGCCGTGAGCGCCGGAGGCTGCGCGGCGATCTCGACAGCATCACGCTGCGCGCATTGCACGTCGATGCCGACAAGCGCTACGCCAACGCCCGCGAACTCGCCGCCGACATCGAGCGCCATCTCGACGGCCGACCGGTACGGGCGCGTCCTGACGGGTGGAGCTATCACGCCGCGCGTTTCCTGCAGCGAAACCGCATCGCCGCGTCCGCCGCCGCGGTAATCGCGTTCGTGCTCAT
>Ga0105248_10010833_pt1 | contig 10068 bp, 9 predicted proteins | sample KBSS34metaG_FD_81524 | JGI IMG/M metagenome (GOLD analysis project Ga0105248, IMG submission 81524) | Switchgrass rhizosphere microbial communities from Kellogg Biological Station, Michigan, USA - KBS S3-4 metaG | ecosystem: Host-associated > Plants > Roots > Rhizosphere > Soil | place... | reverse complement strand
GGCCGCGGTCAGGAAGCGTTCCAGCTCGGCCACGTCGGACCGGGTCTCGCCGGGGAAGCCGACGATGACGTTGCTGCGCGCGCCGGCGTGCGGGTCGAGCTCCCGGACCGAGGCGAGCAGGTCCAGGAAGCGCGCGGTCGAGCCGAACCGGCGCATCCGGCGCAGCACCGGCTCGCTCGCGTGCTGGAACGACAGGTCGAAGTAGGGCGCCACGCCCGGCGTGGTGGCGATCGCCTCGACCAGCCCGGGCCGGATCTCGGCGGGCTGCAGGTAGCTCACCCGAACCCGGACGATGCCGTCGACCGCGGCGAGCTGGGGCAGCAGCCTCTCCAGCGCTCGCGGGTCGCCGAGATCCTTCCCGTACGAGGTGGAGTTCTCGCTGACCAGCACCAGCTCGCGCACGCCCTGCCCGGCCAGCCAGTGCGCCTCGGCCAGGAGCTCGTCCGGGGTGCGCGACACGAACGCCCCGCGGAACGACGGGATGGCGCAGAACGAGCACCTCCGATCGCAGCCGGACGCGAGCTTGACGCTGGCGACGGGTCCACCGGTGAGCCGCCGTCGGAGTACTGGGCGGAGGTGGGCCGGGGTGTGCGCGTCGACGATCGCGTGCCCGGGGGCCCGGCTGGCCGAGGCCTGGCGGGCGACCGGGGTCAGCGGAAGCAGCTCCCGGCGGTCGTGCGGCGCGTGGGACTGGTGTGCCTTGCCGGCCAGGACGTCGTCGAGGCGGGCCGAGATGTCGGTGTAGTCGTCGAAGCCCAGCACGGCGTGCGCCTCGGGCAGCGAAGCGGCCAGCTCCTGCCCGTACCGCTGGGCCATGCACCCGGCGGCGACCACCTTCGCCCCGGTGTCGGCCGCCGCTAGCAGGGTCTCGATCGAGTCGGCCTTCGCCTTCTCCACGAAGCCGCAGGTGTTGACGACGACCACGTCGGCCGCCTCGCCGTCGGTGGTCAGCTCCCAGCCGCCGGCGTCCAGCCGGGCGGCGAGCTCCTCCGAGTCGACCTCGTTACGGGCACAACCCAGCGTGAGCAGAGCCACCCGTTTGGTGACACCGGACGAATCGGGACTGGGTACGCGCACCCCACCGAGGGTACCTGGGCCATCGAGGCGTTCCCCGCCCGTCATGTACGCGTTCCCTCGTCGTCTCCGTATTGTGTCCCGCCGCCGGACCGCCTTGATCGTCCAGCCACCGTCAGAGGGTCGCGGCGGCCCGTTCGGCGCTGCCGGCCAGGGCCCGCAGGGTGGCTCTGACCTGCTCCTCGTCGAGCGCTCCCAGCTCGGCGGTCAGGGCCTGGTGGGCCCGGGCGAACGCGGCGCTGGCCTTGCGGTGTGCCCGCAGCCCGGCCGGGGTGAGCCGCAGCAGGAACGCCCGCCCGTCGCCGGGGTGGGCCTGCCGGCGCAGGTGCCCGCGCTGCTGCATCGAGCGCACGTAGTCGGCCGCGGTCGTGACCGGCATCCCCAACTGGCGGGCGACCTCGGTCATAGTGATCGACTCTGCCTCGAAGACCACGCTGTACGCGGCGTACTCATCCGGCCGGATCCCGCATCCCCGCATGGCGGTGACGAGCAGGGTGCGGGTGCGCTGCTCGAGCGCGAACACGTCGAACAGCAGCGACAGGTGACGGTCGGGGTCGGGTCGCCAGTCCTGCACGTCAGCCGGAGCTGGACCCGATCCCTGACCCGCAGCTCGAGCCGGAACCCGAGCCTGAGGGTGAGGCGAAGGCTGAACCGGAGGGTGAGACCTCGACCCAGTCGACGGCTGAGCTTCAGGGTCAACCCGAGGTAGAGCTTGACCCTCCACTGCGGACTGTCGCGCCATGCCGCCAGGATACCCCTGGACAGATGCTACGGGTCCGTAGTAGATATTACGGGCCCGTAGTATCCTGTGGAGGAGGTCGCCATGCGGCGAGGGATCGCGATCCTGGCGGCGTTGCTGGGCCTGGCCGGATGCGCCTCGACTCCGCCACCACCTTCGCCACCGTCGCCGACGCCCTCCCCCACCGCCGCTGCCATTGCCGCTGGGCAGGACGTCACGTTCCCGGCCACGGACGGCGTGGTGCTGCACGGCCGCGTCCTCGGGGCGGGCACGACGACGGTGATCCTGTCCAACATGGGAGACAACGATCCTGCGCCGTGGAACACGTTCGCGCCGCTGCTGGCCGCCAAGGGCTACCGGGTGCTGACCTATAGCTTCCGCTATCCCCTGCGTACCAACGCCTTTGTCCCGGCGTTCGCCGAGGGCACGGTGCCCGACCTGCTCGGCGCGGTGGCGTACGCCCGGAGCGCCGGTGCCACCCGGATCGTCCTATGTGGAGCAAGCCTCGGCGGCATCACGGTCGGCAAGGTCGGCGCTCGGGCCGGCGCGGCCGCGGTCGTCATCATCTCCGCGGAGCAGGACCTGTCCGACTACGGGCTGGTGGTCTCGCCGGCGGAGCTGGCCGCGCTGACCGTACCGAAGCTGTTCATCGCGAGCCAGGGCGACACCAACACGCCGTACGCGCTGACGAAGCAGTTCTACGACAACGCGCCCGAGCCCAAGGAGCTGCACACGTACCCGGGCGGGGTGCACGGGGTGGGCCTGTTCGACACCGCGGACGGCGACGACCTACGTAGCCGGTTGCTCGGCTTCCTGCAGGACCAGGTTCCGGCGTAGGTCGAACTCCTCCCAGTAGAACATCGCGATGATGAACACGATGAGCAGGAGCATCTGGCCGACCGCCCAGACGGCGCCGATCGGCACCGTCGCCAGCATCGCGAGGGCGCCCACCAGCCGGTAGCGCAACTTGCCAATCCGCAGCACCCGCCGGAACCACACGTCGCCCAACAGGTAGAGGCCCACGCCGGCACCGAGCACCAGGGCCTGCGGCCAGGTCAGATGGCCAACCGGGTGGGAGACCGCCTTCTTGATGCCGGCGGCGGTCGCGACGATGCCGAGCAGCAGCACGTAGTGCGCCCACCCGTACGCCTCCAGCGCGGCCCGGGCCCGCCGGGCCGGGTCGATCTCCTCCAGGGCACGCTCGGCCCGGGTGTCGTCGCCGGCGAAGTAGACCCACCACATCAGGTAGGACACGCTCAGGCCCAGCATCGCCACCACGACCAGGCCAAACGTGATCTCCTGCCCGGCCACGCCGGCGCCGATGGCCACAATGGACTCACCGAGCGCGATGATGATGAGCAGGCCGTGGCGCTCCACGAAATGGCCCGGCGACAGGGCGAAGCCCTCGATCCGGTTCAGGTACGGGGACGCGATCAGCAGCGCCAGCGCGGCGCCCCACAACACGTACCGCGCGCCAAGCGGGAGAAAACCGCCCACCAGCACCATCGTCGCGGTGATGAAGTTGAAGATCCCGAGCCGCGACATGACCTGGCGAGCGTTCGGCCCGGCGGCCGACATGATCAGTCCAGTGTGGACACCGTTGACCACGAAGTAGCCCAGCCCGAACAACCAGCCGGTCCGTCCAAAAGCGTCCGGAATGGACAGTGAAATGCCGAGGAAGCCCCCCATACCGACCAGGTACCAGGTCCGGCGGAACCGGGTGTTCGGCGAGATCGCGTTGGTCAGCCAGGCATAGCCGCCGTACATCCACAGGATGATGGCGAGCATCAGCATGACCCGCAGCGTCACCACGACCGTGATGTTGTTCGCCAGCAACGCGGTGAGCTGCGTGATGGTGAAGACGAAGACCAGGTCGAAGAAAAGCTCGAGGGTGCTCACCCGCGCGGCGGGCATGGCCGGGACGGCGATCGGGGATCGGCTCATCACGACGCGAGAGTATCGGCAGTGTCGGATGGAGTGGGATACGGTTCGCGCAGGGTGAACGCGTCCGGCCCGGCCCCGTGCTCCCGCAACTGGTCGAGCCGCGATGATGCCTCGTCCATAGTCGGGATGTGCCCGGCCGGCACCCACCACAGCACGGAGTACGGCTGGTCGGCGACGTGGAACCATTCCCGCCGCCGGCGCAACGGCTCGACGTGCCCGCTGCGAAAGACGAACTCCCGCAACGTCTCGACCGACTCCCACACGGTCAGGTTCACGATGACGTCCGGCCCGAACGGCCGCAGGGCCGTCGCGTCCGCCCCGTCGGAGTCGACGAGGCGCCACACAAAGCCGGGCGCGGCCTCGGCGATCGCGTTGACGCTCGGCAGCGCCGCCACGAAGTCGGCCAGCCGCGGGCTGTCCAGCGGCTCGATGAGCGTGGCGATGTTGAGCTGGGCCAGATGGAACGGCATGGGCCGAAGTCTACGGACGCAGGTCCGCCAGCACGTCGTCCAACTCGTCGGGTTTGACGAGCACATCGCGGGCCTTCGACCCTTCGGACGGGCCGACGATCCCGCGGGTCTCCATCAGGTCCATCAGCCGCCCGGCCTTGGCGAACCCGACCCGCAGCTTGCGCTGCAGCATCGAAGTCGACCCGAACTGCGAGGTGACGACCAGCTCGACCGCCTGGACCAGCAGGTCGAGATCGTCGCCGATGTCCGCGTCGATCTTCTTCTTGGTCTGGTCCGGCGGGGTGAGCACGTCGTCGCGGAACTCCGGCTCGCGCTGGTCCTTGCAGTACTTGACCACGTCGTGGATCTCGGACTCGGTGACCCAGGCGCCCTGCACCCGGATCGGCTTGGACGAGCCCATCGGGAGGAACAGCGCGTCGCCGCGGCCGATCAGCTTCTCCGCACCGGGCTGGTCCAGGATGACCCGCGAGTCGGCCAACGAGGACGTGGCGAACGAGAGCCGGGACGGCACGTTGGCCTTGATGAGACCGGTGACCACGTCGACCGAGGGCCGCTGGGTGGCCAACACGAGGTGGATGCCGGCCGCCCGGGCGAGCTGCGTGATGCGTACGACCGAGTCCTCGACGTCGCGCGGCGCCACCATCATCAGGTCGGCCAGCTCGTCCACGACCACGAGCAGGTACGGGTAGGGCCGCAGCACCCGCTCACTACCCGGCGGTGGCTTCGCCTTGCCGTCGCGTACCTTGCGGTTGAACTCGTCGATGTTGCGCACACCGGCCGCGGCGAGGTCGTCGTAGCGCATGTCCATCTCGCGGACCACCCAATCCAGGGCGTCCGCGGCCTTCTTGGGGTTGGTCACGATCGGCGTCACCAGGTGCGGCACGCCCTCGTACCCGGACAGCTCCACCCGCTTCGGGTCGATGAGCAGCAGCCGCACCTGGTCCGGGGTGGCCCGGGCCAGGATGGAGACGAGCAGCGCGTTGAGGCAGACCGACTTGCCGGCCCCGGTGGCGCCGGCGATGAGGATGTGCGGCATCTTGGCGAGGTTCGCCACGACGTACCCGCCCTCGATGTCCTTGCCCAGCGCGACCAGCATCGGGTGGTGGTCGGAGGTGGCCGCGCGCGAGCGCAGCACGTCGCCGATCGCCACGTTCTCCCGGTCGGCGTTGGGGATCTCGATGCCGACGGCCGACTTGCCGGGGATCGGGCTGATGATGCGCACGTCCGGCGACTTCACCGCGTACGCGATGTTGCGGGACAGCTGCGTGATCCGCTCGACCTTCACGCCGGTGCCCAGCTCCACCTCGTACCGGGTGACCGTCGGCCCTCGCGCGAAGCCGGTCACGGCAGCGTCCACATCGAACTGATCGAACACCCCGCGCAGGGCCGCGATCACCTCGTCGTTGGCCCGGCTGCGCGCCCGGGGCGACTCCCCGGGGTGCAGCATCGTGACCGGGGGCAGCTTGTAGTCCCCCTCCATCGGGCCGAGCGTGGGCTGGTGCGCGCGCGGCGGCGCGGGCGAGTGGTCCGGCGGCGGCACGGGCCGAGGTGCCCGCTCGATCGGCCGGCGGTGCACCACGACCGCCTCCAGCGGCGCCTCGTACGGCTCGCCGTCGTTGGCGAAGATGCCCTGCCGCCGGCGGGTCGACCCCCGGTTGAGGGCCCGCCGCGCCGGCGCCTCGCCCTCGTCGGGATACATGAGCTCACCCTCCACAGGGGACTGTGGTGGCGCGCCGACCAGGTAGCGCCACAGGGCGAGCAGGCGGGCCGGGATCCGGTTGACCGGGGTGGCCGTGACCACCAGCAGACCGAACACGCCGAGCAGGATCAGCAGGGCGACGGCCACGTACGAGGTGACCGCGACGGCCAGCCCGCTGCCCACTCCGCGCCCGACCCAGCCGCCGGCCCGGTCCAGCTCGGCCGGGGTGGTCGGCTGGTTCTTGCCCAGGTGCAGCAGGCCCGCGGTGGCGGTCAGCAGGGACGTCCAGCCGACCAGCCCGCGGCCCCGACGGGCCTCGTCGGCCGGCTCGCGCATCAGGCGGATGCCGCCGACGAGCAGCAGCACGGGCAGGGCCAACGCCTCGGCTCCCAGGGCGAGGTGGGTCCCGGTGGCGAGCCAGGACCCGAACGGCCCGGCCCCGTGGAACCACACCGCGACCGCGAGCACGATCGCGACGCCGATCAGCAGCAGCCCGCCGCCGTCGCGCTGGTGTTCGCGGTCCAGATCCTTGGCCGTCGCCGCCTGCCGGCCGACCGCGCGGACGAGCCAGCCGATCGTGTGGGCGAGCCCCATCCACAGCCCGGCCACCCCCCGGCCGATCAGGCTGAACGGGTTGTAGCTCGACGGCGCGCCTTTCTTGGCCAGCCGGGATTCGGCGGCGCGCCTCGTGCGCGCCACCTCGGCGCGCGCTTGGGCAGCGCTACGCCGGCCCGCCTGGGAGGTTCGGCCAGCCACGGATCACACGGTAGCGGCGTCGTCCGCTCCAACCGTGTCTTTGCGGGCCGTGTCGAGCCGTTGGCGTCGCGCGCGCCAGAACAGGTACGCCCCGACGTAGGAGACGAGCACCACGAGCGCGATCCCGATCCGGACCTCGCCCACGTACCGGCCGGGGTAGATGACGTTGGTGACGTACCGGTCGATGAAGCCGCCGTTCACCGGCTCGTCGCCGGCCAGCCGGCGGGCCCACACCTCGGCGATGGTGAGCGGGCAGGCGACCAGGTTGAACACGATCAGCACACCCCACACCGCGGCGGCGAGGTGTGGCCAGATCATCTTCGTCCAGCGCCACGCGAGGAACCCACCCAGCAACAGGTACGCCAGGTAGACGAAGTGCGCGGTGAGGATCACATTGACCAGCCACTGGTACCCCACGCTGCCAACGGTAGCGGGTCGAGGTGAAGTCTTCCGCCCCTTCGGCGACTTCCATGGGAGCGCTCCCAACCCGGCCACCGACGGGCACACTTGTGGCGATCTTGGCGCGAGGCGGGTGCCGCTCCGCGCAGAGTGCAGTGATGGGGGAGCGGATCCGGCGGCTCATCGCCTGGTTCCTGCGCACCTTCGCCACGCTGCTGGAGCGGCTCGCCTCGGTCGGCTTGATCTACAGCGGCGTGGTGCTGGCCGCGCAGACGCTGATGGCGCTGCTGCCCCTGCTCATCGTGGTGATCGCGCTGCTCCCGACCTGGGCCGGGGCCTCGCTCGCGCAGAACCTGCGGGAGCGGCTCGGGATCGTCGGTGAGACCAACCAGGAGGTCGGCCATCTCATCGCCGACCGGCCCACGCTGCAAGGCCTCAGCATCGTCAGCCTCATCGTGGTGATCGCGTCGGCGACCAGCTTCACCCGGGCGTTGCAGCGGGTGTATGAGCTGTCCTGGGGCCTGCCCCGGCTGGGCCTGCGGGGCAGCCTGCGCGGGCTGGTCTGGCTGATCGCCGTCTCGACGTACTTCGGGGTGCTCGCCCTGGCCCTGCATTACTCAAACAGCGACGTGGTGGGCACCGTGTTACGGGTGGCGCTGACCGTGGTGGGCGCGGTCGGCCTGTGGTGGTGGACCCCGTACGTGTTGCTGATGGGCCGGGTCCGGCTGCGCTCGCTGCTGCCGTGCGGCCTGCTCACCGGCGTGGCGGTGCTCATCCTGGGCCGGGTCGCCGTGGTCGTGGTGCCGACGACCGTCCGCAACAACGAGCAGCGGTTCGGCACGATCGGGGTCTTCTTCGCGGTCCAGTCCTGGCTGGTGGTCGTGTCCTGCACGATCGTCGCGGCGGCGGTCATCGGGGCGGTCGCGGCCCAGACCAGCGGCCCGCTCGGGGCGCTGGCCCGGGGCAGCAGCGACCCGGAGGGGTGGCGCCGGACCCTCTCCCGCTACTGACGTCACGGTCTCGGTCCTGACATCCGTCACGGCCCGAGGATGACGCTCACACCGGTACGTCGGGCCCGGCGCCGGCCAGCATGAGCGGCATGACCAACACTCTCCCCACCCAGGGCCGGGGTCACTCCGGCGCTGGCGCTGATGGGCGCTCGGCAAGCTCTCGCGCCGCCGAGGCAGCGGTCCGGCTGACCGGCCTGACCAAGCGCTACGACCAGGTGGTCGCGGTGGCCGGGCTCGACCTCACGATCGCGCCGGGCGAGGTCGTCGCCCTGCTCGGGCCCAACGGCGCCGGCAAATCCACCACCATCGACATGCTGCTCGGCCTGACCCGACCCGACTCGGGCTCCGTCGCCGTGTACGGGATGGACCCGGTGGCCGCGATCCGGTCTGGCCGCGTCGGCGCCCTGCTGCAGTCGGGCGGCCTGCTGCCTGACCTGACCGTCGGCGAGATCGTCACCTTGAGCGCGTCGCTCGCCGCCCGGGCGGGGCACTCTTCTCCGCCGAGCCCGCATCGGCGCGGTCCGCGCCCCGTGTCGCAGGTGCTCGAACTGGCCGGCGTCAGCGACCTCACCAAGCGCCGGATCGCCCAGCTCTCGGGCGGCCAGCAGCAGCGGGTCCGGTTCGCCATGGCGCTGATCGTCGATCCCGACCTGATCGTGCTCGACGAGCCGACCACCGGGCTGGACGTCGAGGCCCGGCGCGCGTTCTGGGCGTCCATGCGGACCGAGACCGAACAGGGCCGCACCGTCCTGTTCGCCACCCACTACCTGGACGAGGCCGACGCGTACGCCGACCGGATCGTGCTCATGCGGGCCGGCTCGGTCGTGGCCGACGGCACCGCCGCCCAGATCAAGTCCGTCGTCTCCGGCCGCACCATCCGGGCCACCCTGCCCGGCGCCGACCCGGTCGCCCTCTCGGCGCTGCCCGGCGTCGACTCGGTCGAGCTGCGCGGCGACACCGCCCTGATCACCAGCCGGGACTCCGACGCGACCCTGCGCGTCCTGCTCACCACCACCGCGGCCCGCGACATCGAGGTCACCGCGCACAACCTCGAGGACGCGTTCCTCGCCCTCACCGTTGGAGACCAGTCGTGAACGTCACCTACCTGCGCATGGAGATCATCCGACTGCTGCGCAACCGGCGGGTGCTCATCTTCAGCATCCTGATGCCAGCCATCCTGCTCGGCGTCATCGGTGGACTGTACAAACAGGACAGTCTCAACGGGGCTAACGTCGCCGCCTACATCATGGTGAGCATGGGCCTGTTCGGCTCGATGTCCGGCGCGATCGGCTCCGGCGGCACGATCGCGCTCGAGCGGGGCATCGGCTGGAACCGCCAGCTGCGGCTCACCCCGCTCGTCCCCGGGCAGTACCTGCTGACGAAGGTCATCCTTTCGATGATCATGGCGCTGCCGCCGCTGCTCGTGACGTACGCGGTCGGCGCCATCTCGCTCGGCGTGCGCCTGCCCGCGCAGACCTGGATCAGCATCGGCGTCGCGTCCTGGCTCGGTGCGCTGCCATTCGCGGCACTCGGCCTCGTCATCGGGTACGTGGCGAAGCCGGACAGCGTGCAGCAGGTCAGCGCCCTGCTCTACATGCTGCTGGCGCTGTTCGGCGGGATCTGGGTGCCGGCCGAGCAGATGCCGAACCTGATGCGCCACATCGCCGAGTGGACCCCGGCCTACTGGGTCGGCCAGGTCGCCCGCAGCCCGCTGTTCCACCAATCGATGAACATGCACGCGATCGCGATCCTGGCCGCCTGGACGGCGGGGTTCGGTCTCCTCGCGATGCGCCGGTTCCGGGCGGACACGGCCCGGGCATGAGCTCGGCACCGCAGTACCACGACGGCCACGGGCGCACTACCGTGGCCGTCGTGGACTCTTCGTCTGCGCCGCCGGCCCGCCGCTCGCTGCCAGGCCGATACATCTGGGTGTGGGTGGCCGTCTGGCTGTTCTACCTGGCTCAGCCTGCCGTGGCC
>Ga0105248_10010827_pt1 | contig 10071 bp, 7 predicted proteins | sample KBSS34metaG_FD_81524 | JGI IMG/M metagenome (GOLD analysis project Ga0105248, IMG submission 81524) | Switchgrass rhizosphere microbial communities from Kellogg Biological Station, Michigan, USA - KBS S3-4 metaG | ecosystem: Host-associated > Plants > Roots > Rhizosphere > Soil | place... | reverse complement strand
GTCCCGCAGCCGCACCGAGGTTCATGAACCACTTCTGCATCGAACCGTCGGTGGCATCGATCCAGAGGATTTCGCCTTTCGGAACGTGTGTCTCGGGCCGGTGATACGCGATTTCGACCCAGCTGCTCGCGCCGCCGCGGTCGTCGTGATCGCACAACGAGTTGACGACCCCAGTCGTCGGGATCAGAAGGTCGGTCTGAGGCGATCCGATGCCGATCGCCCCCCGGTACCACGCCCGCGGCCCGGCGGCGAGTTCGTCGGACGTGTGGACGACCACCCCAACCTGGGCGAGGTCCGAACCACCGACATGGAGGCCCTGATCCCATTCGGTGGCGTCGCGGAACTCCACGTAGGTTCGCCCGGCGCCCGTGTGCGATTCGTTCGCCGGGTGCAGAACCAGCAGCGTCGCCCCGTTCGACAGTCCGGGGGCGACAAGACGGACGCGTTCGACCTGTCCAGGAGCCGGCACCGGCCGATCCACGACTCTTCCCGCCAGCGCATCCGGAAACCAACGATGCAGGTTGGCGCGCGAGCTACCGGGGCCCATGCTTGTGGCACCGGCGTACGGCCACCCTGCCACAGCCGTTCCGATGAACGTTGGACTCGCGGAATACTTCGGGCCCGTTCCCTCCCACCGGCTCCCAAAGCTTGCGGACGACATGATGTCGTACGGCGAACCATACTCCGGTCCCACAATGATGTTGGCGTCGTTTGGATTCCAGTCGGTCCCGTTGTTGTCCAATCCGAAGGTATGATCGAAACCCAGTGTGTGCCCCAGTTCGTGGCACATGAACGTGTGGTCGCTCGACATCACCGGCAACACCGACACGGGCAGGCCGCCAATCGTCGTCGAACCACCGTCGAAGGGACTCAGGATCGTCGCGGGTTGTCCCGGTTGTCCCGCCATCGGGTTCGGCACCGTCATCCGGCCTGGGTGCATCAGCACGATGGCTCCATCGAAGCCACTGAGTGGATCGTGGCTCTGGTCACGGGCCCGCAACGCCCCGAACGCCGCTGTCGCCTGCGCGGCGCGACTGGTATCGGTGGCGGCGATCGTGACATCGACCCACGGCATCATCGCGCTGTCGAGGAAATCGAAATAGTCGCTTGTTGTCTGCTTCCAGTAAGACATGATCGACCGGGAGCCGGTCATGATCATCTCGATGCAAGGCTGATCCGCGATCGCGGGCACACTTGCGTCGTTTCGGGCCCGAACGATCGCCAACTTAAAAGGCCTGCTCATGACATCACCTCGCCAGCAATTCTCGTACGTCGCGCTCGAGCGCTTCGATCCGCCGGTCCTGTTCGCCAATCTTCTTTTCCTGCCTCTGCACCTCGTTGAGGAGCAGGACATTCAGCGTCTCGTAGTGAACTGTCTCGACCTGGCCATCGGCGCCGGGCACGGCCAGCTCCGGGAACCTCTCGGCGACTTCCTCGGCGACCAGGCCGAACTGCAGCGGCTTCACCCCGTCAGCAAAAAGGCGTTGCATAACGGAAGGTGACCGGCCTCAGGTCGAAGAGCTTCCGGCTCGAGTCCGCCATGTCGTGGATGTCTTCCTTGAACCGGCTGGACGATGACACTGTGCCGACCTGGCCGTTGGAGTCGATCACGACCGGGATGGCATCGGCCACGCCGGTCGTCCGTCCGCGAATGCCCTGAATGAACGTTCTCGTCTGCGTATCCCCTATCCGTATCGTCTGCGACTCGATCGCGGCCCCGCGGTTGTCGAGGTACAGGTTGTTTGTCCCCGAAGTGAGGAGGCTGCCCGCGGAGTCGCCGAGCGCGATGTTGTTGCCGTCAGGACCGAAGCTGTTGCCACCGAATGTACTCAGCGCGTTGTATCCCACCGCGGTGTTCGAGTTCGCATGCGTCGCTTTCAGCGCCGAGACGCCCACAGCCGTGTTGAAGGCCCCGCTCGTGTTCTGCTGCAGAGCGTCGGCGCCGAGCGCCGTGTTCGCGCCTCCGTCCGTCGTCCCGGCCAGCGTGTTCGCTCCGACGCCGGTGTTCTGCCCCGTATTGATGCCGACGTTTCCCGAGCCGAACCCCACGAACATGTTCGTCATCTTGGTGTTGATGTTCTCGGCGCCGTTGTGCAGGATGGGCAATCCACCCTTGTACAGCTTGCCGGAGAACGTGCCGAGGTCGAGGTTCGGATCGTAGGCCAGCCGCAGGCCCACGATGTGGTCGGTGGATGTGGCTGGCGTCGTGTACGCGAGCACCGCGATGTAGTCGGCGCCCGGCGTCGAAATCTTTGACCTCACCGCGATCGCGACGTCGACCTCGCTCAGCTGGTTGGTCACACTGGCGAACGTCTGCGTAAACGGTCCACTGCACGACGCGCCCACCATGTTTCCGTTCTTTGCGCCGCACACGAGCACGTTGATGGTACCCGTGCCGACGCCGGCGTGGGGGATCACCACGAGCTTCGCGCTGTCCAGAAAGAACGCGTCTGCCGGGACTGCCCAGGCGAACCGCACGGCACCGATGGCCGTGACGGGCCATGTGACGTTGCTGCCGATACCGAATCCGCCGAGATCGGATTGATATGTGGGCTGGAGCCAGACCTCGCTCGCGCGCGCGCCCGGCACAGCGGCGACCAGCGCGACCAGGCACAGCGCCGCCAATCGGCGTTTAGGGCGTTTCAGACGATCACTCATCGGCGTTCTCCTTCCTGTGTGCTGCAGATGACGCTCGAAAGCCCTCTGCTCGCGGAGACCACACTTCGATCTACATACGCGCAGCCTGGCTCCGGCAGGGATCAGTGACGGGAGAGTCAGGGGTCGACGGAGCGGAGCTCCTAGACTCGGAAGCCTTGACATCGCAGCCGGGCCCAAACATCATGGCGCCAGGAGACGGAAGAGTGACGAACGATCCAATCCAGTCAGAGGCGTTCGATTGGGGCGGGTGTCCGTGCGGCGGACGATACGAGCACCGACTGGTCGAGGTCAACATGACCGTCGATGGTCGGCGAATCACCTTGACTGAGGTGCCCCAGGGTGCCTGTCCGAATTGCGGCTCCCGGGTCTACAAGGCCGAGATGCTTGCCCGGATCGAAGGCGTCATGAAAAACGAATCGCTCGACCGCAAGCTCAGCTGGCAATGGGCGTGAGGGTGACCCTGCGGGCGGTTGGCCGGTCATTCGTCACTGCATCAGAATCCGCGCGATCGGCTGCACGTTCGTGCCGGGCGGCAGCTCTTCGTGAGCAATCACTGACAGCCTGGGGAATTCCGGCCTGACGAGATCCTGGAACGCACGCCGCGCTTCCATGACCGTCAGGATGTGCGGGCGCAGCGCAGTAGGCGGTAGCTGTGACAGCTCCGCGTCACACGCTCGAAGGATCGCCTCGGCCCGCTCGCCAAGCGCAGTTGTGGTGTCGGAGATCATCCGCTCGATGGCCGGGTCGAGCAGATAGACGACGACGGTGTTTGTCTGGCGGCCCGCTTTGTAGGCGATCTCATTCCCGAGTCCGATCCTGACGAAGGCGAGCGGCTGTTCGAGCGCGTACTCGCGCCAGGCATTCCCGGCTACTGCGCCATCCTTCCGAACGGCGTCCAGCTCCACTAATCGCTCCAGAATTGCGCGCCCGTTCCGGATGGACACACCGTCCCGGAGCAGGCCTCGCAGCAGTCCCGTGATTTCATCATCCGACCAGTGAGCGCGCGTCGCTGCGACGAGCGTCGGGTAGAGCCAGCCCAGCGTTCGAAGCCGCTCCTGGACGCCTGTGCGATGAATCAGGACGCAGCCGTTCTGTCGCAGATGATCGGCCAGACAGAGCACGAGGTGTTGAATCTGGTTCCACCTGGTGAGATGCATCCTTTCGGCATCGGCCTCCCGGCCGATGTCGATGAGGCTGCTAGGCTGCCAGGTTGCCGGGTTGATCGTGGCAATGGCGTCGATCCCGACGACCTTCAATCGATCTGCCGTGTCGTTCACGAGGAGCTGTTCGGGGTCCAATCCCCGAACCGGCACCGACGCGACATGATTCAACTGGAAGGCGAACGTTCGTGGCCGCAGTACATCCACCACAACGAAGCGGAATTTCGGTAAGTCCAGGCCCAGTTCATCGAACAAACCCTCACGCAGAAATGGAAACACCCCTGCGTCGCCCCCGAAGCCACTCGTCGTGAACTCGCGCAAAAAATCCCGCGGCACGTGAATCTCGACCACGTCGGGCCGCAGGCGCTCGATGAGGTCTTCGACGATGGCAGCCGGCGAGCTATCAGGCTGCGCTGAGCCAAGGGCATTCGCGACGCTCCGCCGATCCGCAATGGAAATGCCGAGGTTCAAAACCTGTCCAAGCATCTCCCTCAAGCGTGCTGGGTCGGGCAGGGGAGTCGGCGCCTCGGCAGGAACGTCCGGTGCCGGCAGCAACTTCGCGAATGCACGAGCCTGATCCGGCCCGAAGAGCACCGCTGGTTCGCGTTTGAGCACCTCGAGGCAGGCGAGCGCAAGGAATTCGAGCGCTCGGAGCGGATCGGCATCAGCCTGGGGCGTGCACTGGTCGGCCAACCATTTTGCGATCTGGCTCGAAGTGGCGAGGGGATCGAGCGGTCGTTCCTGAATGTAGCTGTAGACACGCTGAAGCAGCTCATGCGAGTACCGGATGTGTGCATCCCCCAAGACGCCGCTCATCGGTGTGCCGCTCCCCAGGCTCTCGTTTGCGGCTATCGTCACCACCGGCCGAGTGGGAATTCCCAGTTGTGTCAGGAGTGTCGTGAGACCTTGTTCAATCAACTCACGAAGATCAGTGTGCAAACGGTTCGAGACATCGGCGCATGCGGCCAGCGATGCCGGCAACTCCAGGCGAAGCGTGAGCACGCCGTCCTGAGCCTGGTCAGGTGTCACGATGCCACCCTATGACTGCGCTGCATCGAGTTCCGGCATCTCATCGGCGGAAACGATCAGTTCGGGGTTGACGACTTCGTCGCGCGACAGTACGGGTATCGAGGGAAACTCGTAGGCGATGAGTCGGCGTACGACCGGTCTGAGTCGAGCGCTATCAGTAATTAAGGCGACGCGACCGGAGCGTGACTGCAGCCATTTTCGTATAGAGACCAGGAATCCGTGAGCACGTTCCGGCGACGCCCCGATCAATCCATCGCCGGGCGCATCACCGTCCGCGCGCTCCCACGCTTGCGGAATCTGAATGTGCGTCGTGCCATCCTGATTGCCCGGCAGTTGAGCCTTCAATCGAAGCCGAATGTCACGCACCGCTTCTTCGACGCTGGATAGTCCTCGCTCTTTGATGGCGCCAGGAATATTGGACCAGTCGGTAATCGGGACGCCCTCCCGCACGAGCGAACGTAGAACTCTTGCCAGCGCTTCGAGCGAGTGAGCATCCTCGAGCACCGAAGAGGCAAAAGCCGCGTGCGGTTCCTCCTTCTGGAGCTCCGTCAGCAGCCCATGCATCTCCTCCGCGCCGAGGAAGCTCTCCAGGTGCCGTCGGAGCGCCGTTTCCACGTGCGACAGGATGAACTCCGTCTCAGATTTCAACCCTGTGTTCGGATACCAGCGACCAGCGCGGCCGGTCGCGGGATCCCGGACGGAGGAAGAGCCTTGTCCCGACACAACAGATCCGGGCCCGTCCGGCGACTCAACGACAAACTTCGATCCCGCGCGAACGGCGCCGCTCGCCACCAACGCGCCTTGGAACAGGATGACGTACTCCTCGGCGGTCGCTGGCTGCGCGCGCACCCGAATGCCAGGGAGGTTCGGGATGCCGAGGCTCTTCTGGAGCCGCTCCCGCATGTTGCGGATGTCCTCGTTGAGAAACTTTCCCTTCTGCGATTGCTCCGATTCCGGGTCGATGAGCGGAACGATCGCACTGCCGATCTCGAGCGCAATCGGTGTTACGAGTGGCGCTGCCTTGTCAGCATCAAGGGGTGCGGCGAGTTGGTACACGTCGTCAAGGTAGGTCCCCAGCGATTCGAGGGCATGCTCGAACTCGGTGCGCGTCGCCTCATCGCACGCTCTATCGTCGGTGAACCGCCGCCAGTCGGAGTCGATCGTCCAGAACTCGCTCACGGTGCGAAGCAAGCGTCGACAGACATCGGCCAACGCCTCGCCTGGATGGCGATCGCTCGCGGCGCGGTAGATCTGTAATGCCCTGTCGTAGTTCTCCTGTGCTTCGTGAATCTGACCGTGCACTTCCTGTGCGAGCCCCGATCGCGCGTACGTGTCCGCCAGGTCGACGTCGTCGCGCGCCGCCTCGAGCGCCAGGGCAGCCTGGAAGTGCTCGAGCGCTTCGGCGTCCCGTCCGATCCGCCATAACGCGTCGCCCAGTTCCCTGTGCGCCACACCGACCTCGCCCTCGGGGCCGAACTCGGACGCAAGCGCCAGCGCCTCGCGCAGGTGTTCGGGCATCGCGGCGAGTTGTTCGTTGTCGGGCTCCTTTTGGCCGGAAGCCCGGATGTGGTCGAGAATCCGCCGCAGACCGATCGTGCCCTCCGGGAGCAATCCGTCGGCCTGACGCAGCGCGGCGTACAACGCAGCCGCATCGTGCCAGCGTGCTGCCTCCATCTGAAACCGCGCCAGAGTCGCGCGCGCGGCGGCAGCCGCGACAGGATCACGTGCGAAGAACTCCGGCTCGGACCGCATTGCGCCGAGCAGCTCTTTTTCTGCGGCAGCCCGGGAGTCGCCCGCAGAGGTCCGCAAGCGATCGGCCAGTGCGGCGACGATCGTCTTGATTCGGGACAGGACGGCCGGTCCCTCGGATGTTGTCGCGATAGCCTGCGCCGCGTCCAGATCGAACAATTCCCATGATAAGAAATCGTCGAGCGTGCGGGCGCTTGCGTTGGTGACCCGGCGCAGGATCAGCTCCTGCGCTTCGTGAAACTCACCCTTCGCGAGGCGACACAGTCCCAGAAGGCGGGACACGTCGTCTTCCATAAGAGGATCCGACGACAACTCGTTCAGGAGCGCGATGGCCTGATCGGTCTTGCCCAGTCGATACGACGCGTACGCATACGTCCGCTTGTCGTCACTCGAAAGGCGCCGGGATGCGCCGGCCATGCTCAGAATGGTCTCGTACAGCTCGCGCGCGCCGGCCTTGTCACCGAGCATCCAGCAACACGTGGCCTTGAAATCGAGGTTCCACACGTTCTCCGGCTGGGCCGCAATCACCTTGTCCATCAGCTCGCGCGCGGTTTCGTAGTCCTTCTGATGGGCCAGGATGTAGGCCTTCACACTTAGGCCCCATGGGCTTTCGGCGTTCGCGTCGAACCCGATACGACGGTCGATCGCCACTCTCGCCTCGGCGAAGGCGCCGGTATCTGCCAGGATGGCGGCCCGTTCTTCCAGGGCGTCGGCGTCGTCAGGGTCTTGTTCCAGCGCCCTGGCTGTGGCGTGGAGCGCGCTTCGCTCGTTCCCGAGCAGCCGATGGCAACGCGCGAGCGACGTCCACCGTCCCGCTTCCGAGTCGTGCAAGAGGAGAGCCCGCTCGTAGTAAAGGACGGCTTGCCACCAGAACGACGCGCGCTTCGGATCATCGAGCTGCGCCTGCTGTTCGCTGAGCAGCGCGCGGGCTATATACGCCCAGGAAGTGTCGGAATCGGGCAGATGTGCCGCTGCGCCTTTGTTCCAAGCCGCGAGGCTTTCCTCGAGTGCTTGCCGATCGACGTAAGGTGGCGTTGGAGAAGTTGACCGCACGCGCCATGCGTCCGCCAGGTACCAGTGGGCCAGGGCATGTTGCGGATTGAGCTCACACGCGCGGCCCAGCAGATGGACCACAGCCTTCTCGTACTCGTCGCCGAGCTCGCCTGAGTGCTTCCCGGCCTCGAAGTACGCGGCGGCGGCGTCGATGGGCTGGCCGACGGCCTCGAGCCAGATGCCCTTCAGGCCGCAAGCAACAACCCCTCTCAGCGTTTCCCGGTGCGCTTCATCGTCGGCTGTCGTACTCGCCAGGGCCCGGACGATCTGCCCGATCTGCCCCGATTCGCCCGCCAGCCGATCCATGCCGTCCGCCGATCGGTTCGCTCGCAATGCCTCGACGCCCGGGCGGAAGCGGTGCCGAACGAGGGTCGACATGCTGTCGGGAAAGGCGAATGCCTCGGTGACCAGCCGGTCGCAGAGCTCGGTGTCGGATTCGAGAAACGCTCGAGCGTACGCGTCCAGCCATTCCGCGATTCCTTCGTTCGCGTCGGCCGTGAGGCGGCCACGGAGACGGTCACGCGTTTCGATCCAGGAGGTTTGCTCGGACGGCTGGGTAGACATGAAATGCTAGTGCTTCATAAACCTGCTGCCGCTTCGACACTATCCCAACTTGCCGGTGTTGCCAGACGCCCCGGACGTTTCCCAAATCGAAGTTTGTTCGGGTGAACTTGTCTGCTCGGTCGCGGTCGTATTCCAAGGTCGCTTGGGATTGTTCAGCCAAAGACCAAGGTCGTGCTGGAGTTTCTGGACGAAGTCATGCTTGTACCAGACATACCCGTATTGATTGCTTTTGATGATCTTGCCCCGAAAGACCAGAGCCTCGTTGTACTGTCGAAATTTCTCCTCGTCCCTCTGCTGGTTGCTCGAGCGTCCACCGATGAGACACTCCTCTTCGCTGAAGAACCACTTTATTTCCAACGTTGGAAGGCTTGAGCCGCGTTTGTCCAGCGCCCAATCGAACTCCTGAATGGTTCCCGACTCTCGATTCGCGTCGCCGCCCAACTTGTGTTTGAGCACGCAGATCATGAGCACCAGGCGCGCCACGTTCGGCTGCAGCAGGTCCTCGAAGATGGTCTTCTGCGGATCGCCAACACGAGAACTCAGCAGCTTCTCCCATGTGAGAGTCTGAAGGATCACCCCGCGCTGCAGGTTCTGATTGTTGTAATCGACGAAGAAATCCTCGATCTGCTTGCGTTCGTCCTGGGTATCGCCGGGTGAAGCGATGAAGACGAAGTACTGACCCGGACCCGTTGTGGCACGAAGAACGGTTGAGCCGAGTCTCCTGGCCGAATTATCGATTTGAGCAATCCGCGGGGGTTGAGATCCGTCGTTGCGCAGTTGTTGCGTCCATTCAGCAACTTTCTCTTTCACACTGTTGTCGTCCCAGTCGCCGACGACGTCTGCCTTGAAATCGGAAATCAGCCCTGCCCCCCGGCATGCATCGGATTCGAGGGTCCAACGCCCGATAGCATCGTCATCGTTCACAAGAAGAACGACGGAGGGTAGCCGAGAGCAGTTGGCACTTCTCGATTTTCGACACGCACGCACGCAGAGCGACGAAAGGTAATAGGAAGGGTATCTAGCGGCTTCCTCAATCGCTTCGACGTAGATCAGGACCACGTGACCGGTGGGACCGATGATGAGGTGAACGAGCGCGACGTCCTTGCCGAGAGCCAACGGAACCCGAGACTCCCACTCGAGTTGGTGCCCTAAGACCGCCTGCTTGACTCTTTCCGCAATGGCCTCCGGCAGCATCAGGCGAATGCCCTCTGACGGCTTCGTCGCGGCCGCGCCTGGGCTGATCGCGGGCTCGGGGGCAGGGCTCTGGCGTCCGCCCTTGATCCCTCTCAGACCTCCGACATTTGATTTCGACAAGCTGCCCATGACGGTTCTCCGCCAGCTGTGCTGCGCATCATAGCTTGCGCGGCCGAGGTTGCCAATGGATGTTCGCCACGACCTGATGTATGGGCGGGGCCTCGGCAAAGTCAGTCTTTTCAAGAGGATCGGAATTATTGGGCTCGACGGGCGCCTCGCGTGAAGCGACGGAACTCCCTCCGATTAAGGGCGGAGGTAGTATTTGCGGAGCTTGGCGGCCAGGAAGAACGAGGTCCATTCGATGGCATACCGAACACCGACGTTGGACGAGCATTTCGCAAGCGGCCTTCCCAAACGCATCCTCACACTCGATGGCGGTGGCCTTCGCGGCATCCTCACGCTCGGCATCCTTCAGCACATCGAGGATACGTTGCGCGAGCGCCATGGAGGCGCCCCGGGATTCCGACTCTGCGACTACTTTGATCTGATCGCTGGCACATCCACCGGAGCGATCATTGCTGCCACGCTGGCGCTCGGGTGGCCTGTGAAGGATGTCGCCACGAAGTATTTTGAGCTTGGAGAGAAGGTATTTCAGCGCAGCCTC
>Ga0105248_10010826_pt1 | contig 10072 bp, 7 predicted proteins | sample KBSS34metaG_FD_81524 | JGI IMG/M metagenome (GOLD analysis project Ga0105248, IMG submission 81524) | Switchgrass rhizosphere microbial communities from Kellogg Biological Station, Michigan, USA - KBS S3-4 metaG | ecosystem: Host-associated > Plants > Roots > Rhizosphere > Soil | place... | reverse complement strand
TTCTCGATTTTGGTGGACCTTTTCTACCCCCCCTTCTACCCCCCCGGCTGGGACAGTTTTTTCAAGAGAGGGGTTTTTCAACAGCCCCAGGCGGCTCTCACCAGCTTGCGCCGTTTCTTCGCCCTCTGAGCAGCCATCGCTGCCCAGACCGGCATCTGGTCATGACCGTTTGAAGGCAACTGCCCTCATGTGGGCACACGCCATGGGATTGCAATCTTCCAAATTGCTCGCCTGCAAGAAGTTCCACTTGGCCCTCGAAATGCCTTTGTCAATCGCGTTATGGCAACCTGTGACCACCCTTCCGACTTAGCTCGTGGCATAGCATACCCTTCTCTCGGGAGACCAGGCGTGCGAACTGATTCCTGGCTTCCAGCATTGCTGCCGGAGAAGGAAAGACGGACTCTTGCTTCTTCCAGCCTGCAAGGAGTAGAAGCTGGCGACCTATTTGGCGAGAGTCTGATTGCATCAGGGAAGTCACGACGTCGAAATCCCTGGGCGACGGCTGGGGCGCTGGCCTTCCAGCTGGTCCTTCTCGCGGCGCTAGTCGTCATTCCACTATTTCATACCGACCCGCTCCCCAAGAGGGAAACCCTGACCATGTTATATCTGCAGCCGCCAGCGGCCGCGGTTGGGAGTCCCACGAAGTTTCAAGCGCCTAAGCCCGTGTCCACATACACCCCGACAAGCACTGGCATAACCGCACCAGTCCACAAGACTCAAGAAGCTCCGCCGCCGGCTGGCACAACGGGCGGAACGCTGGGGGGAGTTCCCGGTGGAATGGTTGGAGGCGCTCCCGGCGGAGTGGTTAACGCAATGCTGAATAGCGCGCCCAGCGCTCCAGTCCTTGAGAAATCGCCTGTGCCGACACCGGTTAAGAGAATGCGCATCGCCTCCCGGGTAGCGGAGGCGAATCTCATCCACGACGTTCCTCCCCAGTATCCGGCGGAGGCTGGCCGGGCGCGCATTGAAGGGACAGTCGTGCTGATGGCCCTGATCGGCACGGATGGCAGCGTAAAGGACGTGCGAGTCGAGAGCGGTTTACCCGTACTCGCGCAAGCCGCTATCGATGCTGTGAAGCAATGGCGTTACAAACCGTACATGATCGGCGGAGAGCCGGTTGAAGTTGACTCCCGAATCACAATTAACTTCACCCTCTCCGCCAGTTAGGAATCGACGATGCAAAACAATACACATGCCCTGCGCAACGAATTGTGGGACGGGTTTCTGAAACTAACACAGATCCTGGTACTCATCGCCCTTGGCGGAGCGGTCGTTTCACTGCCGGTATCCGCGCAGCCCGCTGATGTCCCGACTACGGGAACAGGAAGCATCCTCGGCACGGTGGTCGATAGCACCGACGATCCGGTTCCCGATGCCACCGTGGTCCTTGAAGGGGCGGGCAGCGGTCGTCTCACCGTTGTGACGAAGGATGATGGGTCCTTTGCGTTCCACAATGTCAGGCCGGGAATTGCCCACCAGGTCACCATCACCGCCGACGGATTTGCTGAGTGGAGTTCGCCCGTTACAGTCGAACCCGGGCAGGAGAAAACCATAACCGACATCAAACTTCGCATTTTGACGGTGCAGCGGGCTGTTACTGTGAGTTATTCGTCGAAAGAGGTTGCTGCCCGCCAGCTCAAAGCTGAAGAACAGCAGCGCGTTTTAGCCTTTATACCTAATATTTATGTGACCTACGAACCGCATCCCGAGCCTCTCACGACGGGAATGAAGTTCCACCTCGCATTCAAAAGTCTCACCAGCCCAGTTTTCTTCGCCCGCACGGCTGCGTGGGCCGGTGTGCAGCAGGCTGTTGATACTCCTGGTCAGTGGCCCCAGGGTGCAGAAGGATATGGCAGGCGGCTGGGGGCTGGCTTCGCCGACGCCGCTACTGAAGGCCTTATCGGCAACGCCATTCTGCCTTCAATCCTGCATCAGGACCCTCGCTATTTCTATCAAGGCAACGGTACAAAGAAGTCCCGCGCGCTCCACGCCATCTTGGCTCCATTTATCTGTAAGGGGGACAATGGAAAAACGCAGCCCAATTACTCTACGTGGGGGGGCAGTCTGATTTCCTCTTCCATTTCCCTTGCGTACTACCCAAGTGCAGACCGCAATGCTCAGCATGTATTCAAGAACTTTGGAATCGGATTGGGCCTGCATGTTGCTGGCGGTCTCCTGCAGGAGTTTATTTTGGACAAATTCACAAGCAAAGGTGAGCACTAAGTTTCAGCGCTCGCAAGCTCTATAACACGCAGGACCGCTGTTTCGTGGTAAGCGTGATTTCAACTTTCGAAGGTCATCGCGGACGCCGGCCGCTAGTCCACCGTCCGCAATTGAGAATCATCGATGTCTAAAACCCATATGCACTTTCGGCAGCTTATTCGCCTCTCGGTCGCTCTCCTGGGCATTGCTTTCATGGTCTCTCTGATACGTGGAATTGGAGCGTCCACAGTGGTCGGTCAGGTAAAGACCGTGGGGTGGGGGCTGGGTCTGGTTATAGCTTTGGGAGGGATTTCTCATCTCACAAAAACATTGGCGTGGCGGCTCACATTCGTGTGCGACATCCGCAACGTTTCGTTCGCACGTACGTTCGGCCTTCGTCTGGTGTCAGAGGCCATAGGAAGTTTTGGTCTTCCTGGCCAAGTACTCGGCGAGACCGCGCGAGTGTGTTTGCTGGGTCCCGCGCTTCCGGTCGCCAATAGTATCTCGTCAGTGACACTTGATCGCGGTCTCTACATCCTGACCTCAGCGTTGGTGAGCGTAACGGGAATTGTTGCCGCGATTGTCCTGCTATCACTTTCCGGGACCTGGCGGCTATATGCGTTCCTATTTGCAAGCGCTTTAACGGTATTGCTTGTAGTGACGGCAGTGGCGTTCCAAAAACGTTGGCCGGTGTTGTCCGCCGCTGCACACGTGATAGGGAGTTTGCCGCGGTTCAAGAATTGGGTGCAAGGCAAGCAGGTAATCATCGACTCGGCCGAGAGCAATCTCTTTAGGTTCTACCACGAAACCCCCAAGGCCTTCTGGGCAAGCCTGATTCTCAACATAGCATGTCATGGCATGGCGATACTGGAAGTCTATGTTCTGCTGCACTTCATGGGCGCAAAAGCCGGGCTTCTCGGAGCATTCGTGCTAGAAGCTTTCACGAAGTTAATCAATGTCGTTGGCGCATTGAATCCTGGAAACTTCGGCACCTATGAGGGCGGAAACATGATTCTCACTCGGCTGCTTGGTATCGCAGGCGCCGCAGGATTGACCTTGGGACTGTGCCGACGAGCGCGCTCCCTTTTCTGGAAGGCCATGGGGTTCTTGTGTTTGATTGCGATGTCGAAATCAACCCAGCACGCGCGCCGGAGTCTCCCGGTACGCTATGACGCGGTCGAGGTGAGCTGATTTGTGATGCAGTGATGCGGGGCGGAAATCGCGGTGCGCTTGGATGTTGTTCACCCGAACCACGGTGATGTTGAGTGAATCGCGGGCCCCGCCAGAAAGCCAGGCCAGCCTATGAGAACGCTAGAGACCACAGAACCAGAGCCGCTTCGGGAGAAACACTCATGTCTACTTACCTGATTACCGGCATTGCGGGGTTTATTGGATCGTCACTGGCAAGAGCTGTGCTGCAGCGAGGGCACCGAGTGCGAGGAATCGACAACTTCTCAACCGGCAAGCCAGAGAATATCGTCGAAATCATCGATCAGATTGATTTTCGGGAGGCTGATCTGCTTGATTTGGAGGCGACGCAGGAGGCCTGCCGCGATGTGGACTATGTGCTTCACGAGGCGGCGCTCCCGTCGGTGCCGCGCTCGATCAATAGGCCGCTGGAAACCAACCGCGCCAACGTTGATGGGACCCTGAACCTGTTGATTGCAGCACGCGATGCGAAAGTGGGGCGTGTCATTTATGCGGCGTCGTCCTCGGCGTATGGTGATGCGCCAACGCTGCCGAAGCGCGAGGACATGGCTCCCAACCCAATTTCTCCCTACGCCGTTTCCAAACTCGCAGGAGAGTACTACATGACCTCGTTCTGGCGCTGCTACGGTCTGGAGACGGTGTGCCTGCGATACTTCAACGTTTTTGGGCCGCGTCAGGATCCGCACTCACCGTACTCCGGAGTGCTGGCAAAATTCATCACACAAATGCTGGCTGGAGAACAGCCGGTAATTTGTGGCGATGGCAAGCATAGCCGCGATTTTACTTATATCGAGAACGTGGTGCAGGCGAACTTGCTGGCGTGCACAGCGCCAGTCAAGGATGTGGTGGGCAGGGTGTTCAACATCGCCGGCGGACGGCGAATCGAACTGAACGAAATGTATTCGGGTTTGCAGACACTCACGGAATATTCTGCTCCGGCAAAATACGGACCGGAGAGGCCAGGCGATGTGAAACATTCGCTGGCCGATCTGTCGTGGGCGGAGAAATACCTGGGATATTGCCCGACAGTAAGTTTCGAAGAGGGCTTGCGACGAACCGTAGAGTGGTATCGAACTGTGAAAGTCGGAAGCCGGGACCTGATTGTCAGCGCCTAGTTTGCTTCCTTGGCTTTGTCTATGACCGCGGAAAGAGGAGACTGATGCGATTCCGACAATGCTGTCGCGCTTCAAGTATTGTGGCTTTCGGCTGTGTACTCGTGGCGATCGGCGCATATTGTGCTTGTCCGAACGTATTTGCGCAGACATCGGATTCCGGAACAGCGGAGGAACCGACCAAGTCGTGGACAGCCACAACGGACTTGAAGAGTGACGATCTAACTCCTCAACGTATTCCCGTGCGCATCATCGAAAGCCATAGCCAGAACGGCAACCGGATGTTGGACAAGCGATCGGTCGAGATCCGCGGGACCGATGGCCGTGTCGAACCTTATCAAGATATCGAGAAGGAGACGCTGCAAGTAGATGCCACTATGGTACGCGCCACGACGCGTACGTTCGGCAAAGACGCAAATGGGAGGAAAGCTCTCGTCCAGGTGACGGAAGAAGAGAAACACACGCTGCCCGGAGATGACTCGAATGTCGTGCGCGTGACCTACAACCCCGATGTTAATGGACGGCTTCAGCCCATACAACGCGAAATCGTGGAGACGAAAAAGATCGGGAAGGATCTGGAAGAAACCAACACGACGGTGATGCTCCCAAACGTCAACGGCGGTTTGGCTCCGGTTTTCAAGACGCAAGAGATCCGCAAGCGAGCAGCGAACGATACGGTGGAAACCGAAAAGACCACCTGGCTTTCGGACGTTAACGGAAACTGGCAAGTGAACGAAGTAAGCCACGCCACTACCAGGCAGGAAGGGACGAACCGCACCACCGAGGAGCGCGTTTCCCGGCTCGACTTCGAAGGCAAGCTAGGCGAAGTCTCTCGCGTCGTGAGCCAGGAGTCCGAGAGCACTTCCGGAGAAAAGCGTAACGTCGTGGAAGCCTATTCCATCGACGTCCCGGGTACCACGCGGGACGGTCGCCTGCACGTGGTTGAGCGCAAAACCACTACCGAGAGCTCGAGTTCCACCGGTGAGCGAGCAAGAGAACAAAAGGTCGAACAGACCAATCCGGGCGATCCCCACTCGGGTCTCCGCGTGACTGTATTGGTTGACGGCAGGATGGTTCCCGGACCCTCGGGAGAAAAGTCCACCGTAACCATTCGAGCGCGCGACTCGAACGGGAAGCTTGGAATCGTCTCGGTTGATACCACCAAGTCGGATCAGATCCCCACCATTCGGATTCAGCAAGCGCCTGCCGAAAGACCGTGATAAAGCTATCGCAGATTGATTTATGGGAACTACAACTACAGGGCAGCGGCTGGGACTAACTTCGGCTTGCTGCCCAGATTCGGTCAGTGCCCTTGGCAGGTCAGTCAATATCCGTGTCCGACCTTCCAAACCAATTGGTAGGCAGGTATTTTCATTCACTTACGACAGGCCCCTTCTGGCACCCGGATTGCGAATATCAAGTGCGATCTTCATTTTGTTCAAGGAGAGTAGGCCATGCTCGAAGAACTGATGAACATCCCGACTGACACACTCATTGACATGCTGTACATAATCCTCGCCGGTGACTTCGCAATCACTGCAAACGATGCGGCGGAAATCGAGCAAATCCAACGCGAGTTGCAACGTAGAGGCGGGGCGCAACGCTGGAGCTTTCAAACTGTTAACTGAGTAAAGCGTGCAATCAGTTGTTGGATGAGCGTTGAACCTAGACGAAGGCGGATGCTTGCTATAGCCAGAGGGTCGGAAGAGCACCAATACGAGTAAGGAATAAAACATGATCTCGCCAACAGGAATTGAAGAAGTAGCCGAACTACTGAGCGCCGAAGGGATCGCACGATCAACCGTTACAGGTGCGCCGCTAAGCGCCGATGAGCTGAATAGAATCGATGCTTTTTGGCGCGCGTGCAAATACCTTGCTCTGGGAATGATCTACCTTCAGGCGAATCCTCTCTTACAGGAACCCTTGAAGCCAGAACATATCAAGAGCCGGCTGCTCGGTCATTGGGGATCGAGCCCCGGGCTCGCTTTCATTTATGCTCATCTGAGTCGTCTTATAAAGAGAGACGACCTCGAGATGATTTTTCTCGCAGGCCCAGGTCACGGGGCGCCAGGAGTTTTAGCGCCTGTATATCTGGAAGGCACGTACAGTGAAATCTATCCGGAGAAAAGCCAGGACGAGAAAGGCCTGCGAGAATTCTTCAAGCAGTTCTCATTCCCCGGCGGTATTGGCAGCCACTGTACTCCGGAAACGCCGGGCTCGATCCATGAAGGAGGCGAGCTGGGATATGTCCTCTCGCACGCCTGCGGCGCGGCGTTCGACAATCCCGAGCTGATCGTTGCGGCCGTGGTGGGGGATGGCGAGGCCGAAACCGGTCCGCTCGCGACCTCCTGGCACATCAGCAAGTTTCTGAATCCGATCCGCGACGGAGCTGTATTACCGATCCTTCATCTTAACGGATACAAGATCAACAACCCGACTCTGCTGGCGCGAATCACTCATCAGGAATTGGAGGATCTGTTACGCGGGTATGGCTGGACTCCTTACTTTGTGGAGGGCTCTGACCATGACAGCATGCACCAGGCGATGGCCGCGACGCTTGAGCGTTGCGTTGCCGATATAAAGATCCATCAGCAAGAATGCCGGAAGACCGGCGTGGCCACGCGACCACGATGGCCGATGATCGTGTTGCGTTCGCCAAAAGGCTGGGGTGCACCGCTGGAGGTGGACGAGCATCGCCTCGAAGGCTCCTGGCGTTCGCATCAGGTCCCGTTGGCGGACGTCAAGACTAAACCGGACCACCTGCGCATTCTTGAGAACTGGATGCGGTCACTCAAACCCGAGGAACTATTCGACGGGCATGGAAGGGTGTTACCGGAACTCGCCGAAATTATGCCGTCAGGCCGGCGTCGCATGAGTGCCAGTCCGCACGCGAATGCAGAGCTCAAAAAAACGCTGCGATTACCCGACTTTCGCGATTACGCCGTCGAGATTGAGCGCCCGGGAATCGTCGAAGTAGAGAATGTTCCGCCACTGGGACGGTTCCTGCGTGATGTCATGAAGTGGAATATGGAGAGCTTTCGAGTGTTTGCGCCCGATGAGAACACCTCCAACAAGCTGGACGCACTTTACCAGGCTTCGAAGAAATTCTGGATCGCTGAAAGCTTCCCCGAAGACCGTGATGGAACAGAACTGGCCTCGGACGGACGCGTGGTCGAAATGCTCAGCGAGCACACCATGGAAGGCATGCTCGAGGGCTACCTGCTTACCGGTCGCAACGGCTTTCTATCATCTTATGAAGCTTTTGTTCACGTGATCGACTCGATGTTCAATCAGCATGCCAAATGGTTATCAATCTGCAATCAGCTATCATGGCGGCGCAAGATCGCATCGCTGAATCTTCTCATTACGTCGACCGTGTGGCGTCAGGATCACAATGGCTTTACGCACCAGGATCCTGGATTTCTGGACGTAGTACTCAACAAGAGCGCCGCGGTAACCCGCATCTACCTCCCGCCGGATGCCAATTGTCTGTTGTCTGTAGCAGATCACTGCCTGCGCTCGGAAAACTACATCAATGTCATTGTGTCGGACAAACAGAAGCATCTGCAGTATTTGGACAGCGATGCCGCGATTACCCACTGCACAAAAGGCATCGGCATCTGGAATTGGGCCAGCAATGATGACGGCCAGGAACCGGACGTTGTATTCGCCGCAGCCGGCGACATCCCAACTCAAGAGGCGTTGGCTGCGACAACGCTTCTCAGGGAACGATTCCCTGACCTCAAAATCCGGTTTATCAACGTGGTTGATTTATTCAAGCTGCAGCCCAGCACCGAACATCCGCATGGCTTATCGGATAAGGACTTCGATTCCCTGTTTACGACCGACAAACCGATCATTTTCAACTTCCACGGGTATCCCTGGCTGATTCACCGTCTCGCCTACCGCCGCACAAACCACCGCAACCTGCACGTGCGCGGTTACAAGGAAAAAGGCAACATCAACACGCCGATGGAGTTGGCAATCAACAACCAGACAGACCGGTTCAGTCTTGCGATTGACGCGATTGACCGCATCCCAAAACTGCAGCGGATCGGCACGCACGCGAAAGAAGAATTCCGCGATCGACAGATCGCATGCCGACGCCATGCTTACGAGTATGGGATCGACAGTCTTGAGATCAGCGGTTGGAAGTGGCCCTACGGTAAGCAGTGACTGAGTGCCTGCCGACTGAAACGGGATATCGGGCAAGTCGCCGATCCCGAGAAATCGCTAAAGGAGCTTGAACATGAGCTTGAGTGCAACGGCCAAACGGCCCGCGCTGTCAGAGGAAGCGAAACGTCTAAGTAGCAGGTATGGCTGTGGTCCAGTGCAATTCTCTGGAACGGACGAAGCCCTCTATGAGCGGCACCTGCTGTTCGACAGCGGAGTCGATCTGGCGGACGCGACGGCACGCGATCGCTTCGAGGCTCTTGCCCGGTCGGTGCGCGACGTTCTTTCGCAGCGATGGCTTCTCACTGAGAAGACCTATAAGCAAGAAAACCCCAAGCGGCTCTATTACCTTTCGATGGAGTTTCTCATCGGCCGCTCGCTGGCAAACAATGTTACGAACCTTCTGCTCGCTCCGCTCACAGACCAGTTCACCCAGGACAAAAAACTCAACCTGCTCGAGATCTTGGAGCAGGAGCCGGATGCGGGGCTGGGCAACGGCGGCCTGGGACGTTTGGCCGCCTGCTTCATTGAATCCGCGGCGACATTGCAGCTACCGGCGATGGGATACGGATTGCGCTATGAATATGGCATCTTCAAGCAATACATCCAGAACGGCTGGCAACAGGAAACGCCGGACAACTGGCTCCGGTCGCCGGACCCGTGGGAGATTGCCCGCCCGAACGAAAAGGTGGAAGTCAGCGTAGGCTGCTCGTTCGAGCTCAGCGGAGGCACCCTGCGCCCGGTCCCGGGACGCCCCACGACCCTGATCGGCATCCCTTTTGACCGTCCCGTGATCGGGTACGGTGGGTCCACGATCAACACGCTTAGACTCTGGGCGGCGGCCGCGCCCGACTACTTCAAGTTTGAAGAGTTCTCGCACGGCGATTTCGTCGAAGCGTTTACTCAGACCCTTGGGGCCGAAACTCTGACCCGCGTCCTTTATCCCGATGATTCAAGAGTGATGGGGCAAGGGCTGCGTCTGCTGCAGGAGTACTTTCTGGTCGCCTGCTCGCTGGCGGATGCGGTGCGACGATTCCAACGCTCTAACTTGGATTGGAGCTCGTTTTCAGACAAAGTGGCGATTCAGATGAATGATACCCACCCCTCTCTGGCGGTGCCGGAACTCATGCGGATTCTATTGGACCAGGTGCACCTCCAATGGGACGAAGCCTGGCGTGTAACGCAAAACACGCTGGCGTACACGAACCACACTCTGTTGCCCGAAGCGCTGGAAAAATGGCCTGTGGCTTGGCTTGAAGAAATGCTGCCCCGGCAACTCGAAATCATCTACGAGATCAATCGGCGTTTTCTGGGAGATGTTCGCGGGCGGTTTCCTTCCGACAAAGACCGCATTCAGCGCGTGAGCCTGGTCGAAG
>Ga0105248_10010824_pt1 | contig 10072 bp, 7 predicted proteins | sample KBSS34metaG_FD_81524 | JGI IMG/M metagenome (GOLD analysis project Ga0105248, IMG submission 81524) | Switchgrass rhizosphere microbial communities from Kellogg Biological Station, Michigan, USA - KBS S3-4 metaG | ecosystem: Host-associated > Plants > Roots > Rhizosphere > Soil | place... | reverse complement strand
GGCCTGGCGATCGCGGCGCGGGGCCGCCGCGTCCGCGCGCGCAACGAGGAGACCCGCACCGCCTGGGATCGCGAGCAGGAGGAGAAGCGCGCAGAGTACGAGCGCGGCGGGGCAGCGCCGGCCGCCTGACCTGAGCCCCACCGCAGGGTTACCCCCGATTGCGGGGCTGCCCGCGCCCGCTGATCCCACCTAGCCTGGCACTCTCAGGGTTTCGCAGATCTGCGGCGAACACCCGAGACCGTGCTGAGAACCGGGGGGAACTCAGCGCGTCCGGCGACACCGAGGGGGGTGCCCGTGGCCTCCCTGTCTGAGATCCTGATCATTCGCGGCCTCATGCCCATCACGAGCATGGACCAGGTCACCGGCGACCCCGCGCGAGACGACGCGCACGTCGCCGAGCTGGTCGAGGGCGGAGTGGTCACCGAGAGTCAGGTCGCCTCTGCTCGCGCCGCGCAACTCGGGCTGCCCTTCGTGGATCTCACGGACTACCCGATCGACCAGTCGGCCGTCTCGCTCGTCCCGGTGTCCCTGCTGCGCCGCCACGAGGTTCTGCCGATCGGCCGCGATGGCGATCGACTGCTGCTGGCCATGGCAGACCCGCGCGACGTGCTCGCGCTCGATGACATCCGTGCCGCCGTCAAGATGCAGGCACGTCCCGTGGTTGCGGAGCGCAGCGACCTGCTGGCGGCGCTCGACCGGTTCGTCCGCTCAGACAGTGAGCTCAGCGAACTGACCGTCGCAATGGTCGAGGAGAACACCTCGTCGAGCGACCTCGTCCCCGTCACCGATCAGGCAGAAGATGATGCCCCGATCGTGCGCTTCGTCAACCTGCTGATCAGCCAGGCCATCCAGGACCACGCCTCAGACATCCACATCGAGCCCGGCGAGCGCCAGCTCGATGTGCGATACCGCATCGACGGTGTGCTGCACGAGATGCAGGCCGCGCCCAAGAGCATCCAGAACGGCGTGATCTCGCGACTCAAGATCATGAGCGACATCGACATCGCCGAGCGCCGCAAGCCGCAGGACGGCCGCATGTCGGTCGTGCACGGCGGCAACAAGATCGACCTCCGCGTCGCGACCTTGCCGACCGTGCACGGCGAGAAGGTCGTCATGCGAATCCTCGACAACACGTCGTCGGCGCGCAACATCAGCGATCTGAACATGCTCGACCACAACCTGCGGATGTTCGAGACCTCGTACAAGAAGCCGCACGGCATGATCCTGGTGACGGGTCCGACCGGTTCCGGTAAGTCGACGACGCTCTATACGACGCTGCAGACGGTCGCCAAGCGCGAGATCAACGTCATCACGGTCGAAGACCCGGTGGAGACCCGGATGGCCGGCATCAACCAGGTGCAGGTCAACCCGAAAGCCGGCCTCACCTTCGCGAGTGCGCTGCGATCCATTCTTCGATCCGACCCGGATGTCGTCCTGATCGGTGAGATCCGAGACCAAGAGACCGCGCAGATCGCCATCGAGGCCTCGCTGACCGGCCACCTCGTGCTCTCGACCCTGCACACCAACTCGGCACCCGCTGCCATCACCCGTCTCACCGAGATGGACATCGAACCCTTCCTCGTCGGCTCGTCACTCGAGTCGGTGGTCGCCCAGCGTCTCGCGCGGCGCCTCTGCGACCGCTGCAAGGAGGGCTACCAGCACGATGGCAACGACCTCGTGCGTCTCGGCTTCCCGATGGCTCCGGATGGCGGCGTTCCGCTGCTGTTCCGCCCGGTCGGGTGCGTCGCGTGCAGCAACACCGGATACCGCGGCCGCATCGCCTTGCACGAGGTGATGGTGGTCAACGAAGAGATCGAGCGGCTCGCCGTCGCTCGCGCTTCGAACGCAGACCTGACCCGTGCCGCCATCTCGGCGGGCATGCTCACTCTGCGGCAGGACGGATGGGCGAAGGTCGCCCTGGGGTACACCTCGATCGAAGAAGTCCTGCGCGTCGTCGCATGACGCGCCGGACAACGGACAGAAAGCACCAGGGGGAACGATGAGCGCCAACAAACCGGTCTGGGAGATCCCCATCTCCGCCGACGACAATCTTGCGAGCCTGGCCGCAGCGGCCGCCGCTGGCGCGCCGGCCGCGCCGCCGCCCGCCGCTCCCGCGGCGCCCGCGTACGAGCTGCCGTCCGAGGCGCCCATTCCGGCGTACGAACTGCCCGTGGAGGCCAGTGGCGCCCCAGCTCCGCGCGCCAGCCAGGAGTCGTGGCCGCCGCCCGGGCAGCCGCCCGTTCCTCCCGCCCAGGCATCGGTACCGGTCGCAGCTGCCCCGACGGCGCCTGCCGTCGTTGAGGTGACTGCTGTCTCGCAGGGCGCCCCGCAGGTCGAGGCCGTGCCGGTGCCGGTTCAGGCGCCCGCGCCGTCGCAAGCCGCCCCCGCTCTGCCGGCTCTCGACTCGGTGCCGCAGCCCGGAGGCGCGGTGCCCCCGGCACCCGCGGTCGACACCACCGACCTCGGCCCGCTCGCGCCCGAGTACCGCAACGCGGATCCGGATGTCATCGCGGCGCTGCAGCAGGTGCTTTTCACCGGCGCCTCCGACCTTCACATCACCGCGAACGCCGCGCCGATGCTTCGTGTCGACGGCGGCCTGAGCCCGGTCGCCGGCGCGTCGGTCTGGAACGCGGACAAGGTGCGCTCGGCACTGGTATCCCTGCTGTCGGCCGATCAGCTTGCCCGCTTCGAGGAGCACCTCGAACTCGACTTGGCGTACACGCTGTCTGCGAGCGCCCGATTCCGCGTGAACATGTACCAGCAGCGCGGCGCGATCGGTGCCGCCTTCCGTCTCATTCCGACGACGATCAAGACGCTCGAGCAACTCGGAGTTCCGGATTCGGTCGCGCGATTCGCCACGCTGCCGCGCGGCCTGGTCCTCGTCACGGGCCCGACGGGTTCCGGCAAGTCGACGACCCTCGCTGCGCTCATCGACCTGGTGAACCGCTCGCGGGCCGACCACATCGTGACCGTCGAGGACCCGATCGAGTTCATGCACGGCAACAAGCGCTCGCTGGTCAACCAGCGCGAGGTCGGTCACGACACGCACAGCTTCGCCGCCGCGCTCAAGCACGTGCTGCGGCAAGACCCCGACGTCATCCTGGTCGGCGAAATGCGAGACCTCGAGACCATCTCGGTCGCGCTCACCGCGGCGGAGACGGGCCACCTGGTGTTCGCCACGCTGCACACGCAGTCGGCGGCGTCCACCATCGACCGTGTCATCGACGTCTACCCTCCGCACCAGCAGGATCAGGTGCGCACCCAGCTCAGCGCCACGCTGCAGGGCGTCGTCAGTCAGACCCTGGTGAAGAAGGCGCAGGGCAACGGCCGCGTCGTCGCCACCGAGGTGCTGGTCACCACGCCGGCTATCGCCAACCTCATCCGCGAGGGCAAGGGTTACCAGATCACGTCGTCGATGCAGGCCGGTCGAGAACTCGGAATGCACACCATGGATCAGCACCTGGCCGAGCTGGTCGACTCCGGTCAGATCTCGCGCGACGCCGCCTTCGAGAAGGCGCACGACCCCGAGACGCTCACCCGTCTCATCAGCAGGTCCGCTGCCCCGCAGCAGGCGATCAGTTTCACCGACGAGGCCATGTTCGCCTCAGCAGAGAAAGGACGTCACTGATGTCGATGGCCGTCAAGAGCTGGAGCTACACCAGCCGCAACCAGTCCGGCAAGGTCGTCAAGGGCAAGCTGGAGGCGCCCAGTGAGTCGGCCGCCCTCGGAAAGCTTCAGAGCATGGGCCTGTCGCCGCTCGCCGTTGAGGAGGGCCGCGCCGGCACCGGCCTCAGCATGGAGCTCAGCCTCAAAGGCTTCGAGAAGGGCGTCGACCTCAAGTCGCTCGCGGTCATGAGCCGCCAGTTGGCCACGATGATCAGCTCCGGCCTCCCGCTGCTGCGCGCGCTCCACATCCTCGGGTCCCAGACGGAAAACAAGAAGCTGAAAGAGATCATGGGTCAGGTCGCGACGGATGTCGAGACGGGCGGATCCTTCTCCGACTCGCTTGCCAAACACCCGGTCGATTTCCCGCCGCTGATGATCAGCATGGTGCGGGCCGGTGAGGCGGGCGGATTCCTCGAGGGCGCCCTGGATGGCCTGGCGACCAACTTCGAGAAGGAAGCTCACCTCAAGGCTGAGATCAAGTCGGCGATGACCTACCCGATCATGGTGCTGCTGATCGCCGTCGTCGCGGTCGTGATCATGCTCACCTTCATCGTCCCGATCTTCAAGACCATGTTCGAAGGTCTCGGAAGTTCGCTGCCGGTGCCGACGCAGATCCTGGTGAATATCTCGCAGAACATGTTCTGGATCATCCCGACCTTGGTCGTGCTGATCGTGGTCGGGGCGGTGTGGTGGCGCCGGAACAAGAACAGCGACGGCGTCCGTCGGGTCATCGATCCGCTCAAGCTGCGGGCACCCGTCTTCGGCAAGCTCGTGCAGAAGATCGCGGTGGCACGCTTCACCCGCAACTTTGCCAACATGATCGGCGCCGGCGTGCCCATCCTGCAAGCCCTCAACATCGTCGGGTCGACCGCGGGAAATTACGTGATCGAGCAGGCGACGTACCGCATCGCGGAGTCGGTCAAGATCGGTCAATCGATTGCGAAGCCGCTCGCCACTGAGGCGGTCTTCCCCCCGATGGTCGTGCAGATGATGGCGGTCGGGGAGGACTCGGGTTCTCTCGAGATCATGCTCAACAAGGTCGCCGACTTCTACGACTCCGAGGTCGAGGCGTCGACCAAGGCCCTGACCTCGATGATCGAACCGCTGCTGATCGCCTTCCTGGGCGTGGTCATCGGCGGCATGGTGGTCGCGCTCTACATGCCGATCTTCAGCATTGCGACGGCCGTTCAGGGCGCTCACTGAGCTATGACCAGCGGCGGCCCGTCCCGGCGGGTCGCCGCTTCAGCGCGGGTCCAACGACCGGCACCGGGCAGGGCTGACCCCCCGTACGCGGGATTCCGTGCTCGCAGCCGACCTTCTAACCTGACGGTGCATCGAAGCGCCGGGGGAAACGATCGGCCGACGCATCAGCTGGGGGGCTGACATGAACATCCGAGAAACGGCGCGAGCCATCGTGCGCGGCGGTGGATCCGATGAGAATGGATTCACGCTCATCGAGCTGCTGATCGTGGTGATCGTCATCGGCATCCTGGCCGCGATCGCCATCCCGGTCTACGTGGGGGCTCAGACCAACGCGCGGGAGTCAGCGGTCATCTCGGACACCTCGAACCTCCGGACCGCCGTGCTCGCCCTCGACCTCACCAACAACACGATGCCCGCCGCGTTGCCATCGACGGCAACCTCACTGACCTCGTCCTGGACGTCGGCAGGAGCGACCTGGAGCACCTTCACCACCAAGATGGTCTACAAGCCAGGCTCGGGCACCGCCTTCTGCGTTGCCGCCCTGAGCTCGACCGGCGCGGTGTTCAGCGCCACTGACACCAAGGGCGTCGCACCCTCAGCCCAGACGACGGTCGACGCCGCCTGCCCGTAGGCGACGAGGTTCGCACCATCCGCCTCGGCCGAGCGGTCGCGGCGGTGCGAACGCGCGCGATCGGGACTGTTCCGTCCCCCTTTCTGTCCACCCCCGCATTGGGGTCGTCAACAGGGCTTTAACCCCCCGGACGTGGGATTGGTGCGCCCCCGACCGACCCATAGCTTGAGCATGTCGGGTCCACCGCCGTAGGGGGGGGACGGCTCGATTCCAAATCCCACGCAACAACCAACGAATGGAATCCACATGATCGCCCGCATCAAGAACGCTCTCGCGGCCCGCCGCGCCGAGCTCAAGGAGGAGAAGGGCTTCACGCTCATCGAGCTCCTCGTCGTCGTCATCATCATCGGCATCCTCGCCGCGATCGCCATCCCGGTGTATGTCGGTGTCCAGAACAACGCGAAGGACTCGGCTGTTCAGTCCGACGTCGCGAACCTGAAGACCGCGGTCGTCAGCCTGGAGACCTCGAACGGCACCATGCCGGCCGGCCTCACCGCTGTCACGACGCTCTCGGCGACGTGGACCGGCGCCGGCGCGACGATCGGCTCGAACACCAGTGGCCTGACCTACAAGGCTGGGACCGGCACCGCGTTCTGCGTGGCCGGCCTCAGCAGCACGGGCTCGGTCTTCTCGGGTACGGACACCTCGGGCATCACCAAGAGCGCCGCAACCACGCTCGCGGCCGCTTGCCCGTAAACCGCTGAACGGAGCGGGGCGTCGGATCTGCGTATCCGGCGCCCCGCTCTCCCGGTGATGGAGCACCATCCGTCCGTCTGAACGTCATCAGATCGATGGGCCCACAGCCCATCACCCGCACATTCCTGGCGAACCTCGGGGGGGAGGACATCGCATGTCGAGCAAACGAATCCGCCGACCTTTCAAGAACGGCGCGGCCATCTCCGTGCGTCAGCTCGCTCGAAGCGATTCCGGCCTCGGAATGACCGAGATCCTCGTCGCCATGATGGTCTTCGCGATCATCGCGACCACCGCCGCCTACGGGATGCTCAACGCCCTCACCCTCACCTCTTCCACGCGCGCCAGCGAGACGGCGATGTCGATCGCCTCAAGCGACCTCGACCAGATGCGCCTCGCCGCGTCGGTCGACGATAATGGCGTCTTCTCCGTGGTATCCACGTCGAGCCCGATTCCCAAGAACGTCGGGGGAACCGCCTTCAGCGTGACTCGCACCGTTACCTGGCAGACCACGACAGGAACGATCGGAGCCTGCGGCACCGGCACCGGCACCCTGCAGTACAAGAACGTTTCCGAGACCGTCTCCTGGGTGGCGAGCAACGGAAGAACCCGATCCATCACCATGTCGAGCGCCATCGCGCCGCTCAGCAACATCAACTCGGATACGACCGGAACCATCATCGTCACCGTGACGGGAGCGGGCGGTCAGCCTGTTCCCGGTCTCACCGTGTCGATCACTCCGACCTCCGGCGGCGGCGGCTCGGCATTGAACGATGCACCGGAGAACACCGACATCGCCGGGTGCTCGTTCGGACTTCTGGTAGATCCCGGCAGCTACGCGGTCACCGCGTCCCTTGCCGGCGACATCGACCTGAATCAGAGCCCCATCGCGATCACGCCGAATGGGGCGCCCGTCAGCGTCGTCGCCGGGCAGAACACGCTCGTCAACTTCACCTACGATCAGGCGGCGACCTTCCCGCTGACCTATCCGGCGGGCGCCACGCTCCCGACGAACCTGCCGATCTCGTTCTACCACGCGACGCCGGGGACAACCGCCTTCAATGGCACGGCTCCCTTCTCGGCGACCCCGCCGGCGAGCGTCAAGGCGTTCCCGTGGGGCGACGGCTACACCATCCTCGGCGGAACGTACAACTACACCGCCACGGCGAGCCCAGCCAGTTGCCTCGACACGAATCCCGCGTCGTGGACGACGGCTCGCGCTGACGGCGCCCTCGGCGTTGCTCCGACCCCCGTTTTCGCAGCGCCCGGAGGGACCGCACCCAGCACAGCAGTTCCGATGGGGACCCTCACTCTGCCAAGCGTCAGCTCGCTGTCGGGCAAGTACATCACCGCGATGACGGCATCGACGCCAGCCGCCGGCGACCCCGGGTGCAACGCCGGTCAGAAGCTGCTGTTCCCCGTGCAGGGAAGCGCCAGCCCCACGAAACTCGCCCTTCCCTACGGCACCTGGAATCTCTACTACGGGACGACCGCGGGTTCGACGACCAGTGCCTTCACGTCCGCCCTACTGACCGGTCAGACCGGTGGTGTGGTCGGATCGGGCAACTCGATCCTGATCGACCCGAGGGTGCCATGATCATCGCAATCGCCCGCCGCGTGCGCCGCCGTGACGAGGGGCTCGGTCTCGTTGAACTGTTGATCTCAACACTGCTTGGCCTGATCATCGTCGTGACGGCGGGGGCTCTACTGATCTCCACGACCAGGGCCTCAGGCATACAGGCTAGTTCCGACATCAACGCTCGTGGCGCGGGCACGGCCATGAACGTGATGAGCCGCTACTTGCATGCGGCGACCACGTACCCGACATCGTCGGGCACGCAACCGGCGTTTGCGAACATGGGTGCCACAGACGTCACCTTCTACGCATACGTCAACCTGGTGAGCACGACTGCGCAACCCGTCAAAGTTCGGTACTACGTCGATTCGACCACGAAGAACCTCATCGAGCAGCTCTACAGCTCGACCTGCAGCGTGACCACCGGGTACTGCACATTCTCGTCCTCGGCAACGACGATCAACCTCGGGGGACCCGTGGCTTCCCCGACATCGGACACGCCCCCGGCGCCTCTCTTCGTCTACCTGAACGCGGGCGGAGCAGCGACCACCGTCGCCTCGGCCGTGCAGTCCGTGCAGGTCAACCTGGAGTACGGCTCGTCGACGGCGGGCGGGCCGGGCAATACGCACCTCACCAACACGATCGCACTCCTGAACATCGGCCAATTCGGAGGGTCCTCCTCATGACCGTGTCCCGCATCCTTCGCTCTCTCCGTCGCGACGACGGCGTCGCCCTGCCTGCTGTCATCGGGATCGGGATCGTGATCACGCTTTTGGTGATGACGGGTGCCGCGATCTCGACGAGCGGGGCGGTGAAGACTTTCACGGATGGCAACAGCCTGAACGCGATGCAAGCCGCATACGCGGGCGCCGCCGACTATCAGAGCCGTCTCACCAACAACAACAACTACTGGCAGTACGGCGCGGGTACTTCGTTCACGGGCACGAGCACCTTCCCCCTGGGCACGGGTTCCAACCCGGCCTTCGGCACGACGACGGGCGGCAACTGGGCCACGGTCAACGGATCCAACGGCCTCGAGACCTACCGCTACGAGGTGAACAACTCGAAGTTCGCCACCACCGGCGCGGTTCAGCTCCGTGTCACCGGTCGTTCCGGGAATCAGACGAGGTCCCTCGTCGCCACCGTGCGCGGCACCGGGTTCATCGACTACCTGTACTTCACGGACTATGAGTCGTCGAACCCGGCCCTTACGGGCGAGACCCAGAACGGCAACAACTCGCTGTCCTGCCTTTCGGTGCACATGACGGACCCCTCGTACTCCACCAACACGGCGTGCGATCCCGTTCAGTTCCGAGCGGGTGACGTGCTCGCCGGCCCGATCCGGACCAACGACGAATTCACGATCTGCGGCGCGACATTCAACCAGACCGTGCAGTCGACGGCGGCAGACGGGGTCTACAACAGGCCGGGTGGATGCGGGGCTCCGACATTCGGCCAAGCCTCGCCGACCAGTCCACAGCCGGCGCACGTCGGGACTCTGATCATGCCGCAGACGAACCAGAACATGATTCAGGCGACCCGCTCTGACATCAACGTCACCCCCGGCTGCCTGTACACAGGCCCCACCTCGATCTCGTTCAACAGCGACGGATCGATGCAGATCATTTCACCGTGGTCCAAGGCGACCCAGGTCACCATGGCGAGCGACGGGGTCACCTACACCGGCGGCACCATGGCAGCCATCTGCGGGTCCTTGTCGGACCTCAGCAGTTCCACCGGCGCCAGGGTGACCCTGTCGGCCAACCTGATCTTCGTTCAGTCGGTCCCGGGAACCACGACGAGTGACCCGAACTACTGGGCGGCCGGATCTCAGCCTTCGAGTCCTGGGAGCGGCGCCGTCGTGTGCTCAAAGTCCACCACCTCCCATGGCGTCACAACGACCACCTACGGCAACGGACTGATCTCGCCCCTGACGCAGAACTATCCGAGCCCCACTGAATACGTCGGCAGTGTCGGGAACCTGTCGACGGCCTCGCCGTACTACTGCCGCAACGGGGATGCCTTCGTGTCAGGCACTTTCCACGGCGCGCTCACCATCGGCGCGCAGAACAACCTGTACGTCGTCGGCTCGATCACCTACGCCGACTCCACGAACGACATCCTGGGTCTTGTCGGTCAGCAGGAGGTGGCCGTCTGGAACCCCAGGACCAGTGGCGGCACGCTTCTCAAGTACGCGAGTGGCGCCAATGTGACCATCAATGCGGCCATCGCCTCGAATGGCGGAACGTTCACAGTTCAGAACTACGCGTATGGCTCTCCGCTGGGCACCCTCACCGTCCTGG
>Ga0105248_10010823_pt1 | contig 10073 bp, 5 predicted proteins | sample KBSS34metaG_FD_81524 | JGI IMG/M metagenome (GOLD analysis project Ga0105248, IMG submission 81524) | Switchgrass rhizosphere microbial communities from Kellogg Biological Station, Michigan, USA - KBS S3-4 metaG | ecosystem: Host-associated > Plants > Roots > Rhizosphere > Soil | place... | reverse complement strand
TCCAGCCACGCGCGTCCGTCAGCCGCGGCCAGCAGCACGAACGAGCCACGGAACAGATCCAGGGTCGACATCCGCGTGCCGTCGATCTCAATCCAGAAATGGGGCGCGCGTGATCCCGGACGCCCGCGCGACTCCCTCGGATGCTCGTGTACCACGTCGGCGCCGTAGAGATAGCCCAGCTCGATGTCGAAGTCGTCGGCGAGCGGCTGAAAGTCCTGCTTGCCGAGAAACGGCGCGGTGCGCGTGATGTAGCGCGTGTAGGCCTGCTCCACCGTGAACGACGCCGCGGGCTTGCGCTCGGTGTCGTAGGTGTCGAGTAGCGCGTCCCCGGCCGCGCCCTTCAGCACCAGCGCGAGCTTCCACGCGAGGTTGTGGCCGTCGTGGATGCCGGTGTTGCCGCCGTAGCCGCCGTTGGGCGGCATCAGGTGGGCAGCGTCGCCGGCGAGAAAGACGCGGCCGCTGCGGAACCGCCGCGCGACATCCGAGGTCGCGCGCCAGCGCGCGACGCCAGTGATCGTGACCGGCACGTCGACGCCGGCCGAATGCCGGACGTGGGCGATGAGCGTCTCGTCGCGCACGTCGTTGGCCGGGCTCGACGCTTCCGGCTTCGACGTGTCGCCGACGGTGTTGACCACCAGGAATCCGGATTGCTGATCCTTGTCGAGACGGAAGAACCCGCTCAGGTGCGCGTTCTTGACGTAGATGACGCTGAAGTTCCTGCCGGTCAGCAGCCCGGCGAGCGGCGCCTTGAAATAGATCGTCACCGCGTTCGAGAAGACACCGCGGCCGTCGAACTCGATGCCCGCGAGATCGCGTATCCGGCTGTGCGCGCCGTCGGCGCCGACGAGATACTTCGAGCGGATCGTCTGGTCGGCGCCCGTGTCGACATTCTTCACCGTCGTCGTCACACCCGACGCATCCTGCGTGAACCCGGTCACTTCGTGGCCGTTCAGCACGCGTGCGCCGGCGCGCTCCGCGCGTGCGCGCAGAATCGGCTCGAGCCCGGGTTGGGTGACGAACAGACGCCGGCACGGGCTGAACGCGTCGACGCCGGCGTTGAGGCTCGGCACGAACTCGGCCAGCACGCTGCCAGCGAGCGTGTCCATCAGGACGATGGATCCTTCAGGCTCGAACTCCTCGAGCGATTTGGCACGGACGTCGTCTTCGATGCCCGCGGAGCGGAACAGCTCGAGCGTGCGCATGTGGAAAAACGCCGCGCGCGGCAGTTGAGAGCCCTGCTTCAGACGCTCGATGGCCAGGGAGGGGATGCCGTGCTGTGCGAGGAACATGGCGGTCGACAGTCCAACCAGCCCGCCGCCGGCCAATAGCACGGGAACTTCCCCTTCGTCGTACAGTTTCATCCGCCTACGATACGCGCCCGTCGCTCAGTTGCGAAAGCCCTCCCGAAGTCGGTCGTCTGGAGCCCGAAACCAGCCACGAAATCACGAACGCACGATGGGCCTGCCCGGTTTGTCTTTCGTGTTTTCGTGTGTCGTGGTCACGGGACTCCACAACGAGTAGTGGGCTATTTCCAACCGGAGCGGTAGAGAAAACCACCGAGATCACCGAGGCCACCGAGAAAGCCGCTCATTCTTGCTCGGTGAACTCGGTGGTGAGTCCAAACTGACCCAGCACCCCACAACCCTCTGGCTTGCAGGGCGTGCGTCATCGGCGTAAGGTTACTGCTGGCATCGAAGCGGAGGTCTTGACATGAAAACACCCGTGCTGATGGCGGTCGTGGCGCTGGCCGGTTCGCTCACCGTGAACGCTCAGGGGCCTGCGTCGGCGGCCAGGACAACGAAGGCCTGGAACCCGCCTCGCACGGCGGACGGCCAGCCGGACTTGCAGGGAACGTGGGTGAACTTCGACAGCACCCCGTTTGAAGCACCGGGCGCACCGCAGCTGCCTGCCGCCAACCCCGGCGTCAGTCCGCCCTCGCACTGGGGCGAGACGTCCTCCTCGACGAGTGCCGCACCCGCCCGACGACCGTCGATGATCGTGGATCCCCCTGATGGGAAGGTTCCGGTCATGCGGTGGGCGGAAGACAAAAGAGACTACGACCTCGAACGCCTCGGCGACTCGTGGGTGCACGAAACCCCCTGGGTCCGCTGCATCACCCGCGGCGTGCCCGGCGGCATGTTTCCCGCCGGCTACAACAATGCGTACCAGATTGTGCAGACGCCCGGATACGTGGTGATTCGCTACGAGATGATCCACGAGGCTCGCGTCATTCCGCTCGACGGCCGTCCGCATGTCGGCAAGAACATCCGCCAGTGGAACGGCGACCCTCGCGGCCACTGGGAGGGCAACACGCTGGTTGTCGAGACCACCAATTTCAACGACCGCGGTTCGATCGCGACCAGCGCCGCGACCGGGCGCATCCGCGGCATCCCGCAGAGTGAGGCGTTGCACGTGATCGAGCGCTTCACGCCCGTCGACGGAAATACGATCAACTACGAGGTCACGGTCGACGACCCGAAGGTGTACACGAAGCCCTGGAAGGCGGCAATCCCGCTGACGCGGGATTCCCAGTATCAGATCTACGAGTACGCGTGCCAGGAAGGCAACTACGCCGTGCCGAATGAGCTCAGCGGCGGTCGCGCCCGGGACGCCGCCGAGCGACAACCACACTGAGCCCCGAGCGCTCCGGAAGGTTGCGCGGCAGACTTCTGCTCCACACTACGGACTTCGGGAAGGTCTTTCGTATTACAACGTCGTTGGGGCGGGTCCTTTCCGATCCGCCGGGTCCAAAAGGACCCGGCCTACATGCGTTGTGAGCGACGTCCGTCAGCGATCCGGTTTCTCCGTGGATTCCGGCCGATACGGCGTCGCATCACTGCTCGCCGGCCGTGTCGCGTCCGACCGCAGCACCACGCTGATCGACCCATTGTTCTCGAGCACGGCGGTGCGGACCTCTTCCGAACAGCTGCAACCCGATTGCCGCAGCGCGGCGCTCAGTTCGTGGTGCGTGAGCTTCGCGTGCCGCATCACATCTTCAAAGACGTGGCCGTTGTGGATGATGAGCAGCGGCCGTCCCTCGATGAGGGACTCGAGCCGCTTGCTCTTGAATGTGGCGAGCCCGATGCCGTAGTTGAGCGCCACCAGCGTCGCCGCGGAGACCAGGCCGCCGACGAGCGAATTGTCCCCGCCGTTCATGGAATTCTGCACCGCATTGGACAGCACCAGCAGCAAGACGAGATCGAATGGTGCAAGCTGGCCGATCTGGCGCTTCCCGGTCAACCGCAACAGGACGAGCAGGAACCCATAGACCAGGACCGATCGCAGCACGAGCTCCCAGACAGGAATAGCAAGAGTCAACATATCCGGACGAATCGTCTTCTGCGCAATACCATACACCCAGTCCCGGAACAACAGCAGGCGGGGTCTGGATCACCGTCACGGCGCAGCATAAGGAATTCGTTTCCAACGGAACGATGGCACCGGCGTGAGCAGCGTTACTTCTTGACGCCGTCGTACACCACCGTGACGAAGCTGGTGTAATCGATCGTGCCATCACCGTTGAAATCGGATGCGGATGTCGCTGTCACGAGCTGGCCACGCGAGTTGTAGGTATTCACGGTGTCAACGCTGGTGTCGTTGTCGCCATCACCGTTGAAATCGGCTTCGTCATGCCGGCTCACCACGTTCCCGCGCGAGTCGTACTGGATGAGCGACATCTGGGTTGATGCCGGGAAGCCCGTCAGAGCCTGAGTCGAGACCTGCCGCACCACGTTGCCCTGCGCGTCGTACTCAAACGTGGCCGTGTCCCGTCGGTCAATGATTCCATCGATCGTGTGGCTGGGGAACTGGGCAATGTCCGCCTCGACGACGGTCTGCAGCAACTGGCCCTGCGAGTTGTAGGTGTTGCGCACCGTGGTGCGAGCACTCAGCGTGCCATCGCCGTCATCGTCGGTCTCTGACAGGGACGTCAACAGATGACCGCGTTGGTCATAGCTCGCGAGCTGATGGTCGGTGCCGTCGACGCTGCCATCGGCTCCCGCGTCGAACTCCGAACTGCTCTCCAGCACGTTGCCGTTCTTGTCGTACGACGCCGCATAATGCGAGCGGGTGTCCACTATGCCGTTGGCGTCGTCGTCGCTCTCAGCCACCACGTCGATCTGGTGGCCTTGTTTGTCATACGTCGCGGTGACGGTGCTTCGAACCTCCACCACTCCGTCGGCTCCATTGTCCCCTTCGAACACGGTCTGCAAGGCGTTGCCGCGCGCGTCGTTCACGTAGGTCGTTGTCTGACGCAGTTCGAGCGTGCCGTCGCTTTCCTTGTCGAGTTCCGTGATCTGCCGCACGACGTAACCTTTCTTGTCGTAGGTAAAGGTGGCCGTGGCGGTCTCATACACGCTGCCATCGCCGCCCGAGCCGAGATCGTTGATGTTGGACACTTCGATCTGGCGCGCGACATTGCCGGACTTGTCGTACTCGGTCGTGAACACCCGGCTCGCCTCCACGGTGCCATCGGCGCCGGTGTCGTACTCCTCGGCATTGCGCACGACCCGGCCCTTGCTGTCGAAGTCCGTCGTGAAGATGGACCGTTGATCGATTGTGCCGTCGTTGTTGGTGTCGTCCTCGGTGGTGGTCACCACGTGGCCTGCGGGGACGGGAGTGGGTTTGGCAGCAGCGGGCTTGCTGTCGGCAGTCGCGCCCAGCCGCGCAATCGACGCGCGCCAGGCGAGGTATTCCCGGCTTGCAGTGGATGCGGGAGCGGCGGACGCGGCTGGAACGCCCAGGGTCAAGCCCAGAACAGCCGTGCCCCACAGAATCGAGTAACGAGGTTTCGAAATCATCAAACATCCAATCGGAAGCGAAACCGACAGACAGAAAAGGGGGATCGAAGATGACGGAGGGCGGTCATCGGGGTACGCCCCCCCGGCCACAGCAGAGTGGACGCCCGTTAAACCGCGATGCGGCGCGCTGATTATACGTGCGCGCGTCACGCGCTCGCACGTAAATCAACGGTCGCGCTGGCGATCGCGGCGACCAACGCACGCGCGTCTACTCGCGGATGAGCTGACCGCAACGTCAACGATCCGCGCTTGCGATGTACCCATGTCATCGTTCGTGGTTGAGTTGTGATTCGGATCAAGCCACAGCATGAAAATGACGTTCAACCGCAGAGGCCGCCGAGATCGCCGAGCAAGAACCTGAAGAATTCTCTGCGTGCCCGGCGTGCTTTGTGTTTTATTTGACGGGCCGGCCACCGAGAACATCCCAATCTTTTGGCTCGGTGGACTCGGTGTGCTCGGTGGTGACAGGCAAACTGACTCAGTTCGGAAGAGACGCAAGGCAAGGCAGGGACCGACGCGTTTCTGTTGCCGAAATTCGCTTGGCGCGGGCTATCATCTCCGGTACGCCGAAGCGGTGATTTCGTCTTGTGGATTCCGGCACCCGCGTTGCGGGTGCGACGAGGCTCAGCTCCATGAATCGGGCCGTCTGCATCGGTTTGGCCCTTGCCGCGATGACGACCGCAGCTCTTGGACAAGGACCAGGGAGCAGCGGACAGGACGGCGCCGCCGCGCCGGCGCGCAAAACGCTCGATACCTACTGCACCGCCTGCCACAACTCGAGGGTCCGTGCCGGAGGCGTGGCGTTCGACACGCTGAGTCTGGACGCGGTGGGCGATCACGCCGACGTCTGGGAAGCCGCGGCGCGGAAGCTGCGCGGCCGGCTGATGCCGCCGCCAGGAAGCCGCCAGCCTGAACAGCGTGAGGTCGACGCGTTGGTGGCGTGGATGGAGACGACGCTCGATGGCGCCGCCGGTGGCCGCGTCGCTGGTCACGTGCCGATCCAACGGCTGACGCGTACGGAGTTCGGCACCGCCGTCAACGATCTCCTGGGCATCGAGCTCGACGCCGCGAAACTGCTGCCGGCCGAGATCGAAGTCAATGGCTTCGACAACATCGCCGCGGCGCTGAGTGTCTCGCCCGCCTTCCTCGACCAGTATGTTGCCGCCGCGCGCGTCGCGGCCAGGCTGGCCGTGGGCGAATCCGGGTCCAAGGTTGGCAGCGCCACCTATCCCCAGCCGGAAGCAGGCGATCAGCCGGCCCATCTCGACGGGCTCCCGCTCGGCACGCGCGGCGGCATGAGATTCAGGCACAATTTTCCCGCGGACGGAGAGTACCGGTTCACGATTGCGGACGTGGGTCTCGACCTCTATACGCGCGCGGTGGAGACCCGCCACACGCTGATCATCCTGGTGGACGGCCGGGAAGTATTTCGCACGTCGGTAGGCGGCCCGGACGACCTGAGAATCGTCGATCGCGGCGGGGCACCCGGACGCGCGGAGATCATGAAGCGCTTCGCCAACATTCCGGTGGCGGTCAAGGCGGGCACCTACGACGTTGCCGTGACGTTCATCGAGCGCGCCCGCGTCGAATCAGATGAATTCGTCGGCTTCCTCCCGGGCGACGCGTTCAGCCGCGGCGACCGCGAACCGCGGCTGGTGGGCGGCGTCCAGGTGATGGGACCGTTCAACTCCCGCGGCGTGTCTGACACCGAGAGCCGACGGCGGATCTTCATCTGCCGGCCGGACAAGAACCAGGAAAGGGCCTGTGCCCGCCGCATCACGGCAAACCTGGCGCGCCGCGCATTCCGTCGTCCGATCACGGACGGCGATATCGATTCCCTCATGCCGTACTTCGATAGCGGGCGGGGAAATGCCGCGCCGAAGCCGGCAGGCGAAGGCGGGTTCGATGCGGGCATCGAGCAGGTGATCGCCGCGGTGCTGGTCAGCCCCGAGTTTCTGTTTCGAACGATCCGGACGCCGGCCGGCGCGCAGGATGGTCAAGCATTCCCGCTGACCGACCTGGAACTGGCCTCGCGGTTGTCGTTCTTCTTGTGGAGTCAGGGGCCGGACGAGACCCTGCTCCAGATCGCCGCCGCGGGCAAGCTGCGCACGCCGGATGCGCTCCGCGCACAGGCGCTTCGGATGCTGAACGACCGGCGCGCATCGAGCCTGGTGCGCAACTTCGCGCTCAAGGCGTTGGATCTCGACAAGCTGAGCGAAGTCGTGCCCGATCCGAATCTGTTTCCCACGTTCGACGACGGGCTGCGCCGCGACCTGGCGAATGAGATTGAGTCGTTCGTCGCGAGCGTGCTGCTCGAGGATCGCAATGTGGGCGACCTGCTCACCGCCGATCACACGTTCCTGAACGAGCGGCTCGCCCGGCATTACGGCATCACGTCGGTCCTGGGCCCGCAGTTCCGGCGCGTGACGCTCGAGGATTCGCGGCGGTGGGGCCTGCTCGGCAAAGGAGCCGTACTGTTGCGGACCTCGTACGGCGATCGCACGTCACCGGTCCTGCGCGGCGCCTGGGTGCTCGGCAAGCTGATGGGCACCCCGCCAACGCCGCCGCCTCCCGATGTCGACACCAATCTCTCCACGCCCAAAGGCGAACTGCCCAAGACGTTGCGGGCGAGGCTCGAAAGTCATCGCTCGAAGCCGGGCTGCAACCAGTGCCATGGCGTGATCGATCCAATCGGTCTGGCACTGGAGAACTTCGATGCGATTGGCCGATGGCGTGACAAGGACCTGGAGGCCAAGGCCCCGATCGATGCCCGGACGGTGCTGCCGAGCGGGCGGGCGATCGATGGACCGGTCCAACTGCGGGAGGCGCTGTTCGGGGGCAGGGATCTGTTCGTGCGGGCCTTCACCGAAAAGATGCTGATGTATGCGGTGAGCCGGGAACTGAAGGCCTACGATATGCCCCAGATTCGCGCGGTCGTTCGCCGGGCCGCGGCACAGGACTACCGGTTGTCGGCTCTGGTGTCTGGCATCGTGTCGAGCGATGCGTTCCGCATGCAGGCGGCCGCCTCCGCTGAGGCGACGCCGGCGAAGTCGGCGTTGAAAAATTGACACCACCGAGCACACCGAGTGCACCGGGACAAAACACCAGGATTTTTCTCGGTGGCTTCGGTGACCTCGGTGGTTGACGTTGACTGAGACCTTACGCAAGAAGGATTGACCATGTTCCTGACGAAAAAACACCTGTCCCGGCGAACCGTGTTGAAAGGCGCCGGGGTCACACTGGCCCTGCCGCTGCTCGATGCCATGATCCCGGCGGCGACGGCGCTGGCGCAGACGGCCGCGTCCCCGAAGATGCGCATGGGGTTTTTCTACATCCCCCACGGCGCGATCATGGGCAACACGTCGCACGGCCCGCAGATGGACCGGTGGACACCGAGCGGCGCGGGCGCCGACTTCAAGCTGAGCCCGATTCTCTCCTCGCTCGAACCGCATAAGCGCTATGTCACCTCGTTCGGGAACCTGCAGAACCAGGCCATGGCTGGTGGGGTCCACAGCCTGGCTCCGGCGACGTGGTTGAGTGGCACTCGCCCGGACAAGGGCTCCGCCGGCGCGAGCATGTCGACGACGCTCGATCAGCTCGTCGCGCAGCACATCGGCCAGAACACGACGCTGCCATCTCTGGAGCTGGCGTCGGAAACGACCCAACAGGCAGCCGCCTGCAGTGGCTCGGCGTGCTTCTACAACACCACGCTCTCGTTCCGCGATTCGCATTCGCCGTTGCCGATGGAGTACAACCCGCGCAAGGTCTTCGCGCAGTTGTTCGGTGAGGGGGACACGCCCGCGGAGCGGACCGCGATCTCGAGTCAGACCAGGAGCCTGCTGGACCGCATCAACGACCGCACGCGCGCGTTGCGGCGGGATCTTGGTGCGGGCGATCAGGCGGTGCTGGACCACTATCTGGACACGATGCGGGAGATCGAACGGCGGGTGCAGCTGGCGTCGAGCCGTGATCTGTCGAGTATCGATGTCCCCGAAGCTCCTATCGGAGAGCTGCCGGCGTTTGCCGCGCAGGTAGACCTGATGTTCGATCTCATCGCGCTGGCCTACCAGGCGGACCTGACGCGAGTCGCCTCGTACATCATGGTGGCCGAAGGCACCAACCGCACCTACAACCACATCGGTGTCTCGGATGCCTTCCACCCGGTGTCGCACCACGCGAACGATCTCGATCGGATCAATAAGCTCGTCAAGATCCAGACGTGGCACATGGAGCGGTTTGCCGCGTTCGTGAAGAAGCTCGGCGCCATCCCCGATGGCGACGGCACGCTGCTGGACCACGCGATGTTCCTGTACGGCTCGAACATGTCCAACAGCGACCGCCACAACGGATATCCGCTGCCGACCATCCTCGTGGGAGGCGGCAACGGCAAGCTCCGGGGAGGTCAGCACATCGCACTGCCCGACCCGACCCCGCTTGCCAATCTCCATCTGACGATTCTCGACAGGATCAACGCGCGACAGGACACGTTCGGGGACAGCACCGGGACCATCGCGGGAGTCTAGAGCGGGGATTGGGGGTTAGTGCGATTCCTTCATCGCCTACAGGCCACACGTCATGAGTATCGCGATGCTCGATCGTAGAGTGCATCATCGTCGCGTGAACCACCGAGTGCACCGAGCAAGAACCGCGGGAAGTCCCTCGGTGGTCGACGTCAAGAGTGGACCACGACTCGATCGCAGACAGTTCCTGACGGGAGTAGCCGGCGGACTGCTCGGCGGCCTCGTCGTGCCGCGTCGCGGTGCCGCTCAAGCGGCGGGCGTCGTGCCGCTCAACGACCGCTTGTCTCTGGTGACGAGCGGCGGCACCAACGTCCTCGCCCTCTCGACCGCCGACGGTCTCGTGATCGTCGACAGCGGTGCTCCAGAGCTCGTCGATCCGTTGATGGCGTCGTTGCGGCAGTTGTCGCCCGGCGGTCGCGTCCGCACGGCGTTCAACACCCACTGGCACCCGCAGAACACCGGCGCCAACGATGTCCTCCGCCAGGGCGGGGCGACCATCGTCGCGCACGAGAACACCAGGCTGTGGATGGCGATTCCCACGTGGATGCCCGCGGAGGATCGATACCGGACGCCGCGTCCCAAGACGGCGCACCCCAACCAGACCTTCCGCGTCGATGGGTCGATGAACGCCGGAGGGGAGCGCATCGAATACGGCTACCTGATCGAAGCGCACACCAGCTCGGACATCTACGTCTTCTTTCGTGATTCGAATGTGTTGGCCGTTGGCGACACCGCGGCGCCGTCGCGCGATCCG
>Ga0105248_10010822_pt1 | contig 10073 bp, 10 predicted proteins | sample KBSS34metaG_FD_81524 | JGI IMG/M metagenome (GOLD analysis project Ga0105248, IMG submission 81524) | Switchgrass rhizosphere microbial communities from Kellogg Biological Station, Michigan, USA - KBS S3-4 metaG | ecosystem: Host-associated > Plants > Roots > Rhizosphere > Soil | place... | reverse complement strand
TTGTCGCTGGCGACGATTGCCGCCTCCAATGCGCTGATCGCCCTTGGCATCGTCGTGCTGGCGCGCACCGGCAACGTCTCGTTCGGCCAGGGCCTGTTCTTTGCTGCCGGCGGCTATGGCGTGGCGCTGATCGCCAACGCCTGGGGCCTCACCGACGCGGTGGCGCAGGTGGTCGTCGGCGCGGCTTGCGGCGGCCTGCTCGGCCTGGTCATCGGGCCGTTGATCGCGCGCTACAGCGGGATTTTCTTTGGCATGCTGACATTGGCGCTATCGATGGTGTTTTACGGCGCGCTGGTGAAATCGACCGCTCTTGGCGGCTCCGACGGCTTCAATGTCGGGCGGCCGAGCCTGTTTGGCATGAGCTTCACCGATCCGCGCGAAGCCGACTTCATGCTGTATGCCGTCTCGGTCATCGTGACCGGATTTGCCGGCATCGCCACGACCATCCTGTTCCGGTCCGAATTTGGCCTTGCCAGCTTGGCGGTGCGCGAAAACAATCTGCGAGTGGAGTATCTCGGCCTCTCGGCCAACCGGATCATATCGATCAACTTCCTGATCGCCGCGATCTTCGCCGGCGCCAGTGGCGCCTTTGCCCTGATGGCGCAGCGGCATATCGATCCGCAATTCGCATACTGGACCACGTCGGGCGAATTCGTCTTCGTGGCCGTGCTTGCCGGTAACCAGAGCGTGGCCGCCGTCTTCGTCGCCTCGATGGCGCTGGAGCTGGTCCGTTCGTTTTCGAATCTCTATTTGCCCAACACCTGGCAGCTCGTGCTCGGCGTCTTCCTCCTGGGCGTCATTCTGTTTCTGCCGCGTGGCATCGGTTCGCTCTGGATGAGGGACCGGCACAAGCGGCGCATCCCGGCGACAGCCCCCCTCACCGCCGAACGGGGAGCCGCACCGTGAACCCGGTTCTTTCGGTGCGCCAGCTCGAGAAGCGCTTTGGCGCGGTGGTTGCGGCCGATGCGCTTACCCTCGACATTCCGGCCGGTCAGAAGATCAGCCTGATCGGCGCCAACGGCGCAGGCAAAACCACCTTCGTCAACATGGTCACCGGCTATCTGAAACCCGACAACGGGACGATCCTGCTCGACGGAATTGACATCGGCAGATGTTCGCCACGAAGCGTCGCCCGGCTTGGCATCTCCCGCTCCTTCCAGATTCCGCAACTGTTTGTCGAGCTCACCGCCGCCGAAAATCTCACTGTGGCGATTTCCGGCATTGGCACACGTATGTCACTCCGGGCGCCTGCGGAGACCCAAGGCCGCGGCGACAACGCGGTCGAGTTGCTGGAACGCTTTGGCCTTGCCGATCTGGCCGATCGCCCGATCTCGGAGCTTGCGGGTGGCGTACGCAAATTGATCGACATCGCCATGGCACTGGTGCGTCGTCCGAAACTACTGCTGCTGGATGAGCCAACCTCCGGCGTATCGGCGGAAGAAAAATTCACGACCATGGACCGCGTGATCCACGCTGTCGCGCCCGACGCAGCGACCATCGTATTCGTCGAGCACGACATGGAAATCGTCAGCCGCTATGCCGATCGCGTCGTGGCGTTCTATCAGGGCCGGATTCTGGCCGACGGGGTGCCCGCCGAGGTCCTGAATAATCAGGAAGTGCGCCGCTACGTCACCGGGGGCGCGCGATGAGCGACGTGGCGCCCCTGCTCGCAATCGACAATCTCGTCGTCGAGATCCAGTCGATGCCGGCATTGCGCGGCTTTACAATGCACGTAGCGAAAGGCGCCATGGTCAGTCTGGTAGGCCGCAACGGCGCGGGCAAGACCACGCTGATGCGTTCGATCATGGGGCATCTCACGCCGGCCAGGGGCATGGTGCGGTTCGAAGGCAGCGACCTGTCGTCCCGTCCCCGCCATGCGCGCGCGGCACTCGGGATCGGCTATATGCCGGAAGACCGCTGCCTGGTGCCTCAGTTGACGGTCGAGGAAAACATCATGCTACCGTTGTGGGTAGCAGAACATCTCGACCGCAGGGCCCGGCTCGAATTCGTCTATGAGGTGATCGGCGAACTTACCGAGATGCGCCAGCGCAAGGCGCTATTGCTGAGCGGCGGGCAGCAAAAGCTGGTCGCGCTCGGCCGGGCGCTTGCCATTGGCACCAAATGCCTGCTGCTCGACGAGCCGTTCGAAGGCATCGCGCCAGCGCTGTCCGAACGGCTGTCGGAGGTGCTTGCATCCCTCAAGGGCAAGGACCTGACCTTGCTGATGTCGCAATCGGACCTCAATCACTCGCGTGGGCTGATTGACGTGGAATTCACGATCGAGCGTGGCGCCAATCCCGCGGGTCAATGAACCTTGGCAGTCCGGACATCACCGGCGGGCCCGGCCGGAGCGTGGTACGGCCCGACAAATTCGGCGTCAACGGCATCCGATATCCATCTGGATATCCGGGGGTGGGTGATCGCAAATCCAATCAGCGCGACCAAGACGAGGATCGGCATCGCAAATAGCTTGATGGTCCAATTCCGATAGACGCCGTGGCTGTCTCGGGGCTGATTGTCTAATGGACCCTGCATGGACGCCTCCAGTTACGGATGTCCCACCCGGGGATTTGCTTAGTGCCATACAGATAGGGCCTGTGTGAATTGCTTCACACGTTCGCGTCATTCACCGGTTTGTGTGAACGCCGCCAGTCCGGCCCGCGGTCGCGGCAGTGAGATACTTATTCGCCGTCGTGCCCAGACCCTGCTTCTGCAGTCTCACGAAGCATCTCGGCATTCAGCACAACAATGGCGCCGTGCTCGAGACGTACCCAATCGCGGCCTGCCCAGGCGCGCAACTGCTTGTTGATGCTCTCCCGGGTCATGCCGACCATCTCGCTGATCTCCTGCTGCGTGATCGCGATGGTCCGGTCCTGCGCGGCAGAGTTGTGCTTTTCGGACAGGCGAAGCAGCGCACTGGCCAACCGTCCTGGCAGATTCTGCAGGATAATCTGCTCGACCTGATCGCTGGTCGATCGTAACCGGTCGCAGAGCAATTCGATGAATTTCATTGCCAACGCTGGTTGGGCCTTCACAAAGGGGATGAATTCGCGCCGGTCAATGACGAAGAGTTCGCAATTGCTGTTTGCGATGGCGTCGGTCGAGCGGTCTTGTCCGTCGAGCAGCGCGATCTCGCCGAAAATTTCCCCAGGCCCAACGATGTTCAGGATCGCGTTGCGGCCATCCGGCGAGGAAATACTCATCTTCACCGTACCCGAAATGACCGCGTACAGGCTGTGGCCGGGGTCGCCTTTGGAAAACAGCGTGGTCCCCCGCTTCAGCGTGGAGTGTTTGGCGTAACGGCAGAGCTGCTCGAACGCCTCCGGCTCGAGGTCGGCAAAAATCGGGTGCTTGCGCAAGACCGACAGTTTGCTGCTCGAGAACCCGTGAGCTTCACCCGTCCTTTGTTGAGGCACGTTAGTCAAACTCCAGAGAAAGCTGCGGGGGATGCAGCCCTTCCGTAATCAACGCCGGTCAACTTTTCAACCGGAAAGCATCAAAACGCGTCGATTTGGCGGCCGGAAGGCGAAAACAATGCTCAGCGTTAACGCTCCAATAACCGTGGAACCTGCGACAAATAGTACACCCAATCCAGCCGAGGCGCTTGCCGCTACAGCATGCATCCGCAGGCCAATACGGCAGCAACCCTCAACAGGTTGACGGAGCCATCGCCCGTCCCGATTAGGCGGAAACAGTATCACAAACGGGGGGCCATAAAGCCGTAAACCAAGTCCGTCACGTGGAAATATCCGGATGCCGCAAGAACAACTCCTTCGGCGTGGGTAAGAGACCTGCGATCGATCTTCCCGAAAACGTCACTCCGAGTCCGAATTGCCGCAAAAGACGTCATTCGATCTTTACGCCGCGGTCGCAACGCCGGCCTCCGCGCTACCGTGCGCAGTTCTATCCGAACGCGAACTGCCAGAACAAAGCAGCTAACAGTCCATATACCGGCAACTACCAGCAGCAGATTCGCGGAGCTTACGCGTGGGGCGCCGGTCCCTGTGCGATGGGCGCCGAGTACTATGTTAGCCGCGGCGGCCCCCCGTACACCTGCTACTGACTGGAGACAGGCCGCAGGCGTCTGTGGCGCCATCCGGCGGTTATTCCTTGGCGATTCCGGTTTCCCTGATCACGCGCTCATACTTGGCGAGCTGATCGCGCGTCATGGTGCGCAACTCCTCCGCCGAACTGCCGCGCACCGCGAAGCCCAGCTCTTCAAGTTTGCGGCGCACTTCGGGATCGCCGACTGCCCTCAGCGCCTCGGCATTCAAACGCGCAATGATCTCCTTCGGGGTGCCGGCAGGGGCCAGAATTGCAAACCATGAGTTGAAGAAGAAGCCAGGCAGGCCGGATTCCGAGACGGTCGGCACGTCAGGAAATTGCGGCAATCTCTTCTCGGTGGTCACCCCGATCAGCTTGAGTTGGCCGCCGCGCACCAGCGCTGCAACAGTGCCCAGACCCTGGAAGCCGACGGGAATCTGGCCGGCGGCGACGTCGGTTGCGGCTTGAGTGGCTCCCTTGTAGGGCACATGCGTCAGCGATATGCCGGCCGCCGACGCGAACATCGCCATCGCCAGATGCTGCGGGCTTCCCGGCCCGCCTGAGCCGTAGTCGATCTTGCCGGGCGCTGCCTTCGCGGCTGCGATCAGGTCGGCCGCGTTCCTGAAGCTGGCCTGATTGTTGGCAATCAGTCCCCATTCCACCGTCGCTACCAGCGACACCGGTTCGAAGTCCTTAAGGATGTCCCAGCGCATCTTGGACTGCAGGTTCGGCACCATGGTCATGATGCTGTCGTTGAACCCACCAATCGTGTAGCCATCCGGCTCGGCGCGGGCGACGGCCTCGGCCCCGATCAGCCCCGACGCGCCCGGCTGGTTCAGGATCACGAATTGCTGACCCATGTTGTCGGCCATCTTCTGGGTGACGATCCGCGCGGCGACATCGACCGCACTTGCCGCAGCCAGGGGCACGATCATCTTGATGGGCCGATCGGGATAGCTCCCCTGCGCGACCGCAGGCTGGCTTGAGAACAGCGCGAGCGCCGGGATCAGCGAATAAAGCAGACGCATTTGAAGTTTCTCCCTGTAGGTCGCAATCTTTCCGAGAATGATTGCCCTTCCGCGTCCAACTTGGCAATGTGGTCGCCGATAAAACGAATGAGCCGGCACGTCAATCGACCGGCCTGAGGAAGCGCGATTCGAACTATAAAGGGAGGCGACCAATGACCACCCGACGGAATTTCTTGAGAGGCGCGGCCGCGAGCGGAATAGCCTTTTGCAGTTGTGGTCTGCTGGATGCCGCCCGCGCCCAACCGAAGGCCCCTCGCCTGCCGGTCAAAGTCAATGGCAAGCGCGTCGCTACGGTGGATGTTCACGCACATTGCTATTTCCGTGAAGCCATTAACCTGATGGGCGATGGCGCCGACAAGGTTCTGCCGCCAGTCAAGGGCGTGCCCGAGCATTTCATCGCCATCGAACAGCGCCTGAAGGAAATGGATGCGATGGCAATCGATATGGAGGTGCTGTCGATCAATCCGTTCTGGTACGGCAAGGATCGAGACACCGCGGCTCAGATCGTCAAAGTTCAGAACGAGAAACTGGCAGAGCTTTGCGCGGCGCGGCCCGAGCGGTTTGCCGCCTTCGCTTCCCTGACACTGCAGCATCCCGATCTCGCGGCGCAGCAACTCGAAACAGCAGTCAAGAAACAGGGCCTTCGCGGGGCCGCGATCGGCGGCAGCGTGCTGGGTGAGGATTTTTCCGATCCGAAATTCCATCCCGTCTGGGCCAAGGCGGAAGAACTCGGCGCGGTGCTGTTCATCCATCCGCAGAGCACGCCGGAGCTCGCCAAGCGTTTCAAAGGCAATGGCTGGCTGTCGAACACCATCGGCAATCCGCTCGACACCACGATCGCCCTGCAGCACCTGATCTTCGAGGGGACGCTCGATCGCTTCCCCGGGCTCAAGATCATTGCCGCGCATGGCGGCGGCTATCTCGGCTCCTACGCCGCGCGCGGCGACCATGCATGCTTCGTGTCACCGCAAAACTGCAATCCAAACATCACGCTGAAGAAAAAGCCGTCCGAATATCTCAACCAGCTCTATTTCGACGCCATGGTGTTCACACCGGAAGGCCTGCGCCATCTGGTGGCGCAGGTCGGCGCCAGCCAGGTGTTGCTGGGCACCGACCACCCGATCCCCTGGGAGCAGCACCCAGTCGACCATGTCTTCGCGACCACGACGCTTTCGGACAAGCAGAAGATCGCGATCCTGGGTGGGAACGCAGCGAAGTTGTTCGGGATGAAGGAGGCTTAACGATGCCTATAGCAGCTTCCCATCCGCTCCGAAGAATGGATGCGGCCCATCGAACTCGCCTATCGGCACCTGATGGGTCACGACAGTGCCGAACCCCTCGCCTGGAAACCAGCTATGGAGGTGAAAGGCGGGCGGCTCGACCTTGAAGGAAGGTTCGCGCAGCTCGGCCAGATCGAGATCGACGGCATGATTCGGGGCCGGGCAGATCGTGGTCGGCACGCCCGCAAACATGGTCAGTGCCGCGCGATGGACATGCCCCGTTGCGATCAGCTGCACGCGGGGATGACGGCACACGATGGGCACGAGATCGCCCGCGTTGAGGAGATTTTGGCGGTCCATGTGCCAAATGCCTGCCTTGAACGGCGGATGATGCAGAAACAAGAGCGCCGGCCTGTCGGACGACGAAGCCAGCATCCCGTCGAGCCACTGCAGTGTGGACCCGTCGAGTTCGCCATGCGGCTTTCGATGCACGCTTGAATCCAGCAACAGCAGATCGAGCCCGGCGACTTCGATCTTCTGATTGAGCGGCCCGGACACGAAGGCATAGGAAGCGGAGGGAAACGCGGCACGCATCAGTTCGCGCGAATCGTGATTGCCGGGAATACCGGCAAACCGAGTTTTGAGTGGCGCCAGCAGCCGCTTGAGATATTGATACTCCTCAGCCGTCGGCGTATCCGCGAGATCGCCGGAGATCACCACAAAATCCGGTGCAGGATCGAATTCATTCAGTGTGGCGATACAACGCTCGAGCGCCTTGGCGGTATCGACCCTGCCATAGGCAAGCGATCCCGGCGGCTTGATATGCAGGTCGGAAATCTGGGCAATATGAACCGGCTTTGACGACATCGACCCTCTCAGCTCTCGGGCGGCAGCAGGCGGACAGCGTCCGGCGAAATCGACAATCCGATCCGTTCGCCTGGCTTGGCTCGAAGCGTATTCGGAGCGTCGACCGTGAGCAACCTGTCCGACGCGCTACTGACGACCAGCCGTTGCCTGTCACCGATGAAGCTGACGCTGTCGATGGTGCCCGACAGCGGCGCAGTTCCAGTTGACGTCACGCGGATGGTTTCGGGGCGGATCATCGCGACCGCTACCGGCATGTCCACATCGCAGTGAATCGGCTGCCGTCCACCCGGTAACACGAGATGACCGTCCTCGACCGCCGCTTCGACAATATTCGCGGCGCCAATGAATTCGGCGACAAACCGACTTTTCGGCGTGAAGTAGATCTCGCGCGGCGTGCCGATCTGTGCGATCGCTCCCTTCTGCATGACGACGACGCGATCGCCGAGCTCCATGGCCTCTGACTGATCGTGGGTCACATAAATCGTGGTGATACCCAGTGCACGCAGCAGGCGGTTCAGTTCGCCGCGCAGCCGGTCGCGCAACGCGGCGTCGAGCGCCGTCAACGGCTCGTCGAGCAACAGGATGCCCGGCCGGATCGCTACCGCGCGCGCCAGCGCGACGCGCTGGCGCTGCCCGCCGGAAAGCTGGTCGATGCGGCGGTTCTCAAGCCCGGAGATATTGGTCAGCGCCACCAGTTCCGCCACGCGTGCCGCCCGCTCCTTCGCTGGTATCCCGCGGATTTTCAGACCATAACCGATATTGTCCGATACGGTCATGTTGGGGAAAAGCGCGTAGGATTGGAACACCATGCCGACGTTGCGCCGCTCGATCGGCACCGCCGTCATGTCCTTGCCGTCGAATAGCACCTTGCCGCCAGCATCGGGCACTTCCAGCCCCGCGATGATGCGCAGCATGGTGGTCTTGCCGCAGCCGGAGGGGCCGAGCAGCACCAGCGTTTCACCACGGGCGATATCAAGTGTTGCAGGTTCGAGCGCGCGTGTTCCGTCGGTAAACGTCTTGCCGCAGGCCTCGATGTGCACTGAAGCGCCGTGTCCGGCCTGCGCACTCATCTCTTCTGTTCCTTTTCGGCGAACAATTGCATGGCAACCAGCAGCGGAATGATCATCACGAAGAAGATCAGCGTATAGGCCGAGGCCACTTCCAGCCGCATCGAGGCGTAGCTATCAGCGAGCCCGATCGGCAGCGTCTTGGTCAACGGCGTGTGAAGCATCCAGGTCAGGTTGAATTCACCGAGCGACAACGTCACCACCATCAGGCTGCCCGCCAATATCCCCGGTGCAGCGTTGGGCACGATCACGTCGCGGAAGCGCCGCCACGGCGATGCACCGAGCGACGCCGCGCCCTCGTCCAACGTCCTGATGTCGACTGTCGCGAACACGGCCATGACGGATCGCACCATAAAGGGCATCGTGAAGATGACATGGCCCGTGAGGATGAATAGCCAGGAGCGGCGAAAGTCGCCGAAACCTCCGTAGGTCAAGAGCAGCGCCAGCGCGATGGCCAGGCCGGGAATCGCCAACGGCAGGGTGATGATCTCCTCGATGATCCGCGACAGCCGCCCTCCCCGCACATGCAAGGCATAGGCGGCTGGAACGCCCGCGGCGAGCGTCACGGCAAGGGTCGCAAATGCGACCACGAATGACAGCAGGATGGTGCCGGCATAGAGCTCCCATACCTGCACGACCCACTGCAGGGTCACGCCCGATTGGATGCCACGGAAATAATTCACGGTCACGCCGGCGGAAATCGACAGGATCGCGGGCACAACCAGGAATGCGGCGACTAGCAGTGTGAAAATGAGTTGGCCGGTGAAGATCAGGCGATCGCGCATGGTCTCATCCAGCCGCAGCAACGGCGCTTCCGCTGAAGGACCGGGCGAGCGCAAGAATGAACCAGGTGATGATGCCAAGCCCGACCGACAGCGCGGCCGAGACAGAGAAATTCGCGGCTAGCGTGAATTCGGTATAGATCAGCATCGGAAGTACATCGATGTTCGTCGCCAGCGTAAACGCCGTACCGAAAGCGCCCATCGCGGTCGCAAACGCAATGGCGCCGGAGGCAACGAAGGCCGGCGCCAGCGCCGGCAGCACGACATCACGCTGCACCGCCCACGGGCTCGCGCCGAGCGAACGCGCGGCTTCTTCCAGGCCGATATCGAGCTTCTGCACCGCGGCCATGATGGTGAGAATGACGCGCGGGATGGAGAAATACAGATATCCGAGAAACAGGCCGTAGATCGAATAGGCGAAGACCAGCTTCTCGCCAAACAGCCGGTTGGAGAAATCGCCGATCAGGCCCTGTCGCCCGGCGAGGAGAATGATCAAGAAGCCGACCACCACGCCGGGAAACGCCAGCGGAAAGGTCAGCATCGCGATCAGAACGGCACGACCCGGGAAACGATGCCGTTGCAGGAACATTCCGGCGATTGTCGCCACGACCAGGGTCACAATGGTGGTCGCGGTGGCAAGTAACACGGTGTTGATTAGCGTCGCACGGTAACGCGGCTCGGTCAGGATCGCGAGATATCCCGCGAGTCCCTGCGGGCCTTCCGCGCCGGTCACGACAAGTCGTGCCATCGGCAGCAGAAAGAACGCCACCGTCGCCACCGCAAGCGGCAGCAGGCATAACCAGACAAAAGACCTATGTGACATCAGAAGATAGCGCCCCGGCGAGAGGCGCCATATTGCCTCAGCGGACCTCGGCGAGATAGCGGTCGACAAAGCCTTTCTGCACGTTTTCCATCTGGCCCCAGTCGACATTCTTTGCGCGCGCATAGTCGCTGTCAGGCAGGAATTTCTTCTTCACCGCCTCCGGCAGGTCGATCGGCCGCGCCGGACGGAGATAGGCGTTGGTCCAGATCGCCTGTCCCTTGTCGGACAAAAGATAATCCAGC
>Ga0105248_10010818_pt1 | contig 10076 bp, 9 predicted proteins | sample KBSS34metaG_FD_81524 | JGI IMG/M metagenome (GOLD analysis project Ga0105248, IMG submission 81524) | Switchgrass rhizosphere microbial communities from Kellogg Biological Station, Michigan, USA - KBS S3-4 metaG | ecosystem: Host-associated > Plants > Roots > Rhizosphere > Soil | place... | reverse complement strand
GAATGGTCGGACGCGGTGACACGGTCGCTGATTACGCTCAAGGCGTTGACCTACGCGCCCACCGGCGGCATCGTCGCCGCGCCGACGACCTCGCTGCCAGAGCAGATCGGTGGCACGCGCAACTGGGATTACCGCTTCTGCTGGCTGAGGGATGCGACGCTGACGCTGCTGGCGTTGATGAACGCCGGCTACTACGACGAGGCGAAGGCCTGGCGCGACTGGCTGCTGCGGGCGGCCGCCGGGTCGCCCTCGCAGCTGCAGATCATGTACGGCATCGGCGGCGAACGCCGGCTGACCGAATACGAAATCGACTGGCTGCCCGGCTACGAGCAGTCACGGCCGGTCCGCATCGGCAACGCCGCGCATCAGCAGCTGCAGCTCGACGTTTACGGGGAGGTCACCGACGCGCTGTACCAGGCGCACGCTGGAGGCCTCGACGAGTTCGACACGCAGTGGGCATTCCAGAGCAACGTGATCGAGCACCTCGAGTCCGTCTGGGACCAGCCAGATCAGGGCATGTGGGAGGTGCGCACCGAACCTCTGCCATTCACCTACTCGAAGGTCATGGCGTGGGTGGCACTGGACCGTGGCATCCGTGCGGTCGAGACCTTCGGCGTCGAAGGGCCGATCGATCGGTGGCGACGGCTGCGTCAACAGATTCACGACGACGTCTGCACGCGAGGCTTCGACGCCGGGCTCGGCAGCTTCGTCCAGTCCTACGGTTCGAAAGCGCTCGACGCGAGCCTGCTGCTCATCCCCACGACGGGGTTCCTCCCAACCGATGACGCGCGCGTGACAGGCACCATTGCCGCCGTCGAGCGGACCTTGCTTCGCGACGGATTCCTGCTGCGCTACGACACGGTTCGCAGCGAAGACGGGCTGCCGCCGGGTGAAGGCGCATTCCTGGCGTGCAGCTTCTGGCTGGCTGACGCGTATGTCCTGGCGGGACGGCTGGAGGATGCGCAGCAGCTGTTCGAGCGCCTGCTCGAGCTTCGCAACGACGTCGGACTGCTCGCCGAGCAATACGACGTGCGGGCGCGACGGCTCGTGGGAAATTTCCCGCAGGCGTTCTCGCACGTCGCGCTGATCAACACGGCGCACAACCTGGCTCGCGCGACGAAGCCGGCTCGTCAGCGGTCGAAGGGACAAAACCTGCGGGGCTTCAGCCCCGGCGCTGGCGGTGCATAGGAACGCTTCGGATCACTGCACGAGAATCGAACACCATGAAGCATTGACATCCGGCGCATCTCACGCCAGTCCCCTGTTGTTCGGCTGTTCTCGCCAGTTCAAGCGCCAAGCTCTGGCGGCACGCCGCTTGCTGCAAGTCGTGCGCGCCCATGCCACTCTTTTTACCAGAACTTGCGAACGAGGCTCCCATGTCCGAACTCGAATTGACGTCCATCCTGCGTCGAGTGCGCGTCGAATATGACGAGATGCCCGGTCTCGTGCTCACGATTCCCCAGGCCGCCCGGTTGTGGCGCGTCGAGAAGAGCGTCGTCGAGCACGTCATGCTGTCGCTCGTCGCCGCCGACTACCTCAGGCAGAGCCCGATCGGGTTCGTCCGTCGGTCGCTCTCCAACTAACAAAACTCTGCGCGCCGGGGCTGAAGCCCCGACCTGCTGCGGCCCCGTTCGGCGTCGGGGCTGAGGCCCCGACCTACTGCGGCCCCGTTCGGCGCCGGGGCTCAAGTCCCGACCTGCGGGCAGTCGTTCGGGCGGCGCGAAGGAAACCAACACCTGGATTTCGGGATTTCCGGGATTAGCGGGATCCAAACCCTCTGAATCCCTGAAATCCCAGAATCCAGGTGTCTTTTCTTTCAGCCGTTTGAATTTCGGAGAGCTGTCTTGAGCGACTATACCGATGTACGGTATAGTGTCGGGCGATACAGATGCCCGACGAAATTCAGGATCTTCTGCCACTGCCGACGGCGCACTTTCACATCCTCGTCGCTCTTGCCGATCGCGATCGCCACGGCTATTCGATCATGCAGGACGTCGCGGCGCGGACCGACGGCAAGGTCCGCCTGAGCGCGGGCACCCTCTACAGCGCGATCCGGCGGATGCTCGAGCAGGGACTGATCGAAGAGCTGCGCGAGAGCCCCGATCCGTCGAGCGAAGACGAGCGCCGGCGTTATTACCGCCTGACGCAATTGGGCCGCGACGCGGCCCTCGCCGAAGCCCGGCGCGTCAACGACCTGTTGAGCCAGGCACGCGCGACCGGACTGATCCCGCGAAAACTCTAGGGGACAGGCATGCGGTCCGCCGACGTCTACCGCGCGCTGCTCTGGTGCTACCCCGCGCAGTTCCGCCACGAGTACGGCCGGGAAATGACTCGTGCGTTCACTTCGCAGCTGCAGGACGCTCACGCGCAGTCCGCACGCGCCGTCGCCGCGGTCTGGGCGGGCGCCCTCGTCGATCTCGCACCCACAGCTATTCGGGAGCACGCACACATCATGCGGCAGGACCTTCGCCACGCCATTCGCATTCTCGCCGCCACCCCGGGATTCACGGCGGTGGCGGTGCTGTCGCTCGCGCTCGGCATCGGCGCGAACACGGCCATCTTCAGCCTGCTCGACAGCGTGCTGTTCAAGGCGCTGCCCGTCCGCAACCCGCACGAGCTGGTGATGCTCACGGATCCAGAAGAGACCGGCACCATGATTGGCTCGCAAGTCGGCGAGGACCGATCGTTGCTGACGTACCCCGAGTTCCTCGATCTGCGGACCGGGACAAGCAAGTCGTTCACGGCGCTTCTGGCGTCCGACAGCGCAATGAAGGAAGTGACCGCGCGCATCGGCCGCGGCGAGCCGGAGAGGATCAACGTCCGGATGGTCTCGGCCTCGTATTTCTCGACGCTCGGTGTGCCGATGGCAGTCGGCCGCTCCACAGACAGCGGCTCAGAGCCGGCGCCGGGCACCGTGCCGAACGCCGTCATCAGCCACGCCTTCTGGCAGAGACACTTTGCCGGCGACTCCGACGTGATTGGCCGGACCATCACCCTCAATTCCGGTGCGCTGACGATCGTCGGCGTCGCCCCTGACTGGTTCTACGGCGAGACGGTCGGAGAGCGACCCGACGTCTGGGCCCCGCTGGCCATGCAGGCCATGGTGCTGCCGGGGCGCGACTGGCTGCACGACAAGCCGGGCAGCGTGGAGAAGGTGATGTGGCTCCACGTCTTCGGACGGCTCCGCCCCGGGGTGTCGCGCGACACCGCTCTGGCAAACGCGAACGTGGCCTTCCAGCAGAGCCTCTCGGGTTATTACGGCAAGTTGCCCGATCGGGCGATGCGCGAGAGATTCCTGAAACAGCAACTGGCGATTCGCGACGCCTCCACCGGCGCGTCCTCGATTCGCGGCAACTTCGCCGAGCCGCTCATCGTGCTCCTGAGCGCGGCCGGTCTGGTGCTGCTCATCGCCTGCTCGAATCTCGGCAACCTGCTGCTCGCGCGGGCCACAGCGCGATCCCGCGAGATCTCGGTTCGCCTCGCGCTAGGCGCCAGTCGCGGCCGCGTCGTTCGCCAACTGCTGACGGAAAGCCTGTGCCTGGCCGCCGCCGGCGGTGTGACTGGTCTGGCCGCCGCACTGCTGATGCGAGCCGCCCTCGTTCGGCTCGTGGCGGATCCCATCGAGCTTCCGCCGGCGCTCGATGCGCGGACGCTCGGGTTCGTGATCGCACTCTCGATTCTCGCCGGTGTGCTGCTCGGGGTGCTCCCGGCGCTGCGTGCGACGAAGACCGACGCCGTGGTCGGCTTGCGCGATCAGGGACGGGGCACGGTGGGATCGGCCGCCTGGCTTCGCGTCGGCCGCCTGGTCGTCGTCGGGCAGCTCGCCCTTTCGCTGCCGCTGCTCGTCGGCGCCGGGCTGCTCGCGCGCACGCTCGTGAACCTCCAGCACGTCGATCTCGGATACTCGCACGACGACCTGGTGACGGTCCGTGTGGATGCCGAGTCGGCGGGGTACGACGAGGTGCGAAAGTCCACCGCGTTCGAGCGCCTGCTGGCGAGGGCTCGCGAGTTGCCGAGCGTCCGGGCGGCGACCTACTCGAACAACGGCCTCTTCGGCGGGGGCGACAACGGCGATCGGGTCTTTGTCGAGGGCTACACGCCGAAGGAGTCCGGGGGGAGTGTGCAGTGGGGCGAGAATCGCGGCTCGGCCTACGATGCCATCGGGCCGGGCTATTTCTCGACGCTGGGCGTGCCGATCCTGCTCGGGCGTGAGATCACCGACGCCGACCGCGCCGACAGCCGTCAGGTCTGCGTCATCAACCAGACGTTCGCGAAGGACTTCTTCGACGGCCGCAACCCGATCGGCATGCACGTGACGCAGCAGTACGCCGAGGAGAAGCACACCTACGAGATCGTCGGGGTCGTGGCGGACTCCCGTCAGCGACGACTGCGCGCCCCGGTGGAACACCGGTTCTACACGCCGATCACGCAGCCGGCAGCCGGGATCGGTGCCGTGTCGTTCATCGTGCGGCCGCGCGGCGCGGCCGCCGCGGCGATCGCCGACGTCCGGCGTCTCGTGCAGCAGCTCGAGCCGGGCATGCCGATCGTGCTGGCGCGGTCGGTGGACGAGGGCATCGAAAGCCGCATCGGGCAGGATCGGCTGCTTGCGCGCCTCTCGATCGCGTTCGGAGTCGTCGCGGCGCTGCTCGTCGCGATCGGGCTCTATGGCGTGCTCTCTTACGGGGTCACGCGGCGTACGAACGAACTCGGCATCCGCAAGGCGCTGGGCGCACGGCCCGCAACGCTCATCGGGATGATCCTCCGCGAGACCGGCTGGCTCCTGGTTGGCGGGCTCGTCGCCGGCGCCGTTCTCTCGGCGGCGTCGCTGCGGCTGATCCAGAGCCGACTCTACGGCCTGTCACCCGCGGACCCGGCGACGATCGTGACCGCAATTGCCGGCCTGGCCGCCGTCGCCGCGCTCGCGGCGTGGCTCCCCGCGCACCGTGCGTCGCGCGTGGATCCGTTGACAGCGCTGCGCTGCGAGTGAGTCTCCACTGACGCAAGCGCGTTACCGTTAAACCACCGCTGAGTCTTGCAGGGCTGCAGCGCAGGCTCTGCTTACACGATCCCGTCGAGGCCTGATCTCGACTTTAGACGGCAGTACTCACGACGCGAGCAGCTATCTCGTGGCGCAGATCCTGCAGCCGTAGCCGACAACGCAGACCGTTTCTGCGCGAGACACGCAGGAGGACTACATGACGAGATACATCCTCGCGACCTGTGGAGCCGTGGCCATGGCCGGCACCCTGGGAGCCGCGCAGACCCCGACGACTCCGCCTACCCCGGGTTCGCAGCCTGGTCAGGCGACGGCACAGACCTCCAGCACGCCGGCCGGACAGCCCGTGACCTACACGGGGTGTCTCGGCGCCTGGAACGGATCGCTGAGCACCGCGAGCGGAGCGAGCGCGTCGTCGCCGTCGAGTCCGAGCGCTCCGAGCTCGTCATCGAACGCGGGCATGACCGGCAGCAGCGGGCAGTTCATGCTCTCCAACCCCCAGATCTACACCTCTGGCACGAGCACCTCAGGCAGCACGGCCGATAGTGCCGTCAGCGGGTCGGCGGCGGGCAGCCCGGCACCTTCGGCTTACCTCCTCCAGCCGTCAGGCTCGAGCGTCAACTTCAACCAGTACATGAACCGGCGCGTGCGCGTCACGGGCGTGCTCGAGAACGGATCGTCCAGCGCGACGACCTCGTCTTCGCCCGGCAGCAGCACGTCGTCGAGCAGCACGGGTCAGTCCGGTCAGTCGGCGGTGCAGACCTTCACGGTCACGAGCATTCAGGCCGCCGCCGGGAATTGCCCATAGCGAGGTGAGACGTGGCAACGGCCACATCTGACCTTCATCCAGGTGCCGCGCCGGCCCCGAGGACGAGCCGGGCGGCACCGCCACCATGATTCGAGTGTTTCTACGGTCGTTCGTCGAAGCGTGGAACGACAACGTCCCGCGGCTGGGCGCCTCGCTGGCGTTCTACACGCTCTTCACGCTGGCGCCCACGGTGCTGGTTGCCACCGCGATCGCCAGTCACATCTCGGCCGATCCGGGCGTGCGCGAGCGGCTCGTCTCGCAGATCAGCGGCTTCGTCGGCACGCAAGGTGGAGGCGCTGTCCGCGTCCTCGTCGAGAGCGCCCGAGCTCCAGGTGGAGGCGGCGCAGCGGCGCTGACAGGCCTCGTCGCATTCGTCCTGGCGGCAACCGGCGCCTTCCTCGAGCTGCAGGCGGCACTCAACGGCATCTGGCGCGTGACGCCGATGCCCGGCCTGAACCTCGCGGCCTTCTTGAAAGATCGCCTCCGATCGTTCGCGGTGATGGTCGGTGTCGGTCTGTTGCTGCTCGTTTCGCTGGCCGGCAGCGCCTGGCTGGCGCGAGTGGGCAGCTGGCTGTCGCCAAGCATCCCGCAGGCGCCGTGGCTGCTGGCCATCGCCAACCTCGTCATGTCGATCCTGCTGGCGAGCGCGCTTTTCGCGATGCTCTTGAAGTTTCTTCCCGACGTCAGGCTCGAATGGAGAGACGTCGCCACCGGCGCGGTGGTGACCGCGCTGCTGTTTGCGCTTGGCGAATACGTGATTGGCATGTACCTCGGCCTGGCTGCGACGACCTCGTCGTACGGAGCCGCGGGTTCGGTCGTGCTGCTGCTGCTCTGGGTGTACTACACGGCGCAAGTGTTCCTGATCGGGGCGGAATTTACGCGGCTCCACGCGCACCATCGCGGGGTGGCGGCGCCGTGTGAAGACTTTGCGGCGCCCAGTCCGAGCTCTTCTGCTCCGTCAGCACCCGTTCGCACTGGGCTCCGCGCAGAACAGCCCTAGCGACGCCGTGGGGGAGGAGCTGGAGCGTGAGGCTCTCTGGCTGTGTTTCAAGCTCTGATGTAGGGCCGTGACAGGGAAGAAACCGCCGCCGGGCAGGAAGCTTGCACGCGTGATCTTTGGCAGTTCGTCATGCTACCGACGAGCTGAGGAGGAACCATGCTGGCGACACCCTTCATCGCGATGCTCCTCTTCGTATCTCCGCAGACGCCGGGTCCTTCAACCCGGCCGTCGACTGAGGACCAGATTTTCGTGACCAGGGCTGCCAGGGACGGCCAGGCCGAGGTGGAGCTCGCCGCACTGGCGCAGAAGAAGGCCACGAGCGAACAGGCGAGGACGCTGGCCGGCCAGCTCCGCGCCGATCACGAGCGCGCGAACGCCGAGTTGATGGAGATCGCCCGCCGCAAGGGCATCAACGTCGATCCGTCGTCCACGGGGGCTCAGCAGCAGGTGGTGTCGAAGCTGACCAATCTGACCGGGGCTGAGTTCGATCGCGCCTACACCGACGAGATGGTGCAGGCGCACCAGAGCGCGGTGCAGTTGTTCGAAGACGTCTCGCACACGGGCGACGATCCCGACCTCAAGGCGTTCGCGGCGAAAGTGCTGCCGACGCTGCGGCATCACTTGGCGATGGCACAGGCGGCACACGGCAGTTAGAGCGCGTCACAGAAGCCGCCTATCGAGATAGGAGCGTCATGGCGAAGTACGGGAAGAAAGCGTCGAAGAAGGTCGAGCGCGCGATGCACGAGCGCAAGCGCGGCACGCTCGAGAGCGGACGATCCGGCAAGCGCGTCACGAGCCGCAAGCAGGCGATCGCGATCGGCCTGTCGGAAGCACGCGAAGCGGGAGCCAAGGTGCCAGCACGAAAGCGCTCGAGCAGTACGACCCGCGCGCGAAAGAGGTAGGTTTCGAGCCGGCCGTGGCGTTCCTAGCGCCTCGCGCCCATGGTGCGCAGGAACGCGGCGGCCGTCTCGTGTTTGTGGTATTCCGCCCACCCGACCGGCGTGCCGCGATATTCGCGGTCACGCAGATCCAGCGTCGCGCCCCGCGAGAGCAGGAGCTTCATCATCGGAATCTTGCCGTAGATACCCGCCACGTGCAGCGCGGCATGGCCGTGCGGACCGAACGCGTTCGGATTGGCGCCCGCGTCGAGCAGCGTGCGGACGATGTCGAGGTCGCCGCTATGGACGGCCCCGGGCAAGGGCGACGGGTCTGTCCTGGCCGAGGCGCCCGACTTGAGCAGAAACATCACGACGCCTCGCCGGCCATGCCGCGCGGCGATCCCGAGCGGCGTATCACCTTCGCCGCCGAACGCCCTGTCCTTGCCCACACGCGCAGACACGAGACGCGGGGTCTTCCGGACCATAGCGCGCACCGCCGCGAGATCTCCAAGCGCTGCCGCCGCAAAGATCGTCGAGGCGCCTGCGGCGGCGTTGATCACCTTCGCGACGGCCGGGCGCTCCAGCGTCCACTCGACCGGCGTGGACTTGTGGAACCGATCGCGCGTGCGCGGGTTCGCTCCGGCGGCCAGCAGCGCCCGCGCCACCGCGGGTGAGCCGGCGAAGTGAAGCGGCGTCGCGCCGTCGGGTCCGCGGCTCGAGACGAGTCGGGGCGTCGCGCGCAGCAAACGCCGCACTTCGCGCACGTCGCCGCGAACGGCCGCGGTGAAGATGTCCGGGGTGGCACCCCGCCGCACCAGGAGGTCGTAGACCGGTTTCCTGTACGGCATCGACGCGAAGTGGATCGGCGCCCAGTCGAACTCACCGGCGATCAGATTTGGAGACGAGCCGCCATCGAGCAGCCAGCGCAACACCTTGATGTGGCCCCTGTAGGCGGCAAAGTGCAGCGCGCGGGCCTTCCCGGTCCAGTACGGGCCCTGCCCGAGGGCGTCGATCAGGCGCGGCTCGTCCGCCGCCATCTTCTTCAGCGTGACAAGGTCGCCGCGCTCGGCGGTCGCGAGCCACGTGCGCACCAGCTCAGAGTCCAGGTTCTCTTGTCGTCGTACCATGCAGCCTTGCCGACACGATATTACGCCGACGATAGTGGGCCCTCGCAGTAGGCCGGGCCTTCAGGCCCGGCGTGCTGCCAGGCGCTAGCGCGACGCGCGAACCAGCACGGGGTCGGCGCGGTACAGATCGGGGAAGAGCCGTTCCAGCTCTCGAACCTTGGGCAGATCGTTGATGACGATGTACGGGTAGCTCGGATTGAGCGTCAGGAAGTCCTGGTGATAGGCCTCGGCCGGATAGAACGCGCGGCCCGGCTCAATCTTCGTCACGACCTTCGACGGAAAGACCTTCGCCTCGCCCAGCTGCGCGATGTACGCCGCAGCGATGCGTGCCTGTTCGTCATTCGTCGGGAAGATCGCCGACCGATACTGCGTGCCGTAATCCGGTCCCTGGCGATTGAGCTCGGTCGGGTCGTGCGCGACCGAGAAGTAGATCTGCAGCAGGCGCCCGTACGTGATCTGCCGCGGATCGTAGGTGACCTGGACAGACTCGGCGTGCCCGGTGGTGCCCGAGCTGACGACTTCGTACTCGGCCGTCCGCTTCTCGCCTCCGGCATAGCCGGACACCGCGCTCGTCACGCCCTTCACGTGCTGGAAGACGCCCTGCACGCCCCAGAAGCAACCGCCAGCGAAGACGGCAACTTCAGGCCCCGCGGTGGACGGCTGCTCGTCCGTGGCCGGCAGCGGCACCGCCCGCGCCTTTTCGGCCGCGGCTCCGATGCCAGCCACGCAGCCCGAGAGCCCCAGCACCGCGACGCTGACCGCCAGCTTGGAGAAGAAGGAGTTTTTCATCGCAGACCTCGCGCTTGTTAAGACGCCAGCGGGGCGGGAAAGTGTCGGCAAGGTGCAGGGTGGTATATATGGGCGCTCTGCTGACAAGGATGAGCTTATGAAGCCTTTGCGGGTTGCGCCCTTTGTGTTCCTGTCGATCGTAGCGCTGCGAGCGGCGCCTCCCGCACCGACCGCGCTGCCACGGGCGACGCCGGAGTCGCAGGGCGTGTCGGCCGCTGCGATCCAGGAGTTCGTCGATCAGGCCGAACAGACGATTGACGCGCTGCACAGCGTGGTCATCGTGCGCCACGGTCGGGTGATCGCCGAAGGCTGGTGGCAGCCGTACGCGGCGAACGAACCCCATATGCTCTTCTCGCTGAGCAAGAGCTTTACCTCCACGGCGGTAGGGCTCGCCATCGCCGATGGCAAGCTGCATCTGGAGGATGCGGTGCTCGACTTCTTCCCCGACAAGGCGCCTGCGCAGCCGAGCGCCAACCTG
>Ga0105248_10010816_pt1 | contig 10077 bp, 7 predicted proteins | sample KBSS34metaG_FD_81524 | JGI IMG/M metagenome (GOLD analysis project Ga0105248, IMG submission 81524) | Switchgrass rhizosphere microbial communities from Kellogg Biological Station, Michigan, USA - KBS S3-4 metaG | ecosystem: Host-associated > Plants > Roots > Rhizosphere > Soil | place... | reverse complement strand
CCATCAGGGTGGTTTGGGTTTGCCGCGGCGCTCGAAGCGCTCGGCGTCCTCGTCCTGCGTATTCGCCTCGCGGATCGCGATGTGCGCGGGTGTCACGCCCACCGGCACCCGTGCGAGCCGCGCGGACGTCCTCGTATCGATGACCGCCACCTCGTTCGCCGGGCCGCAAGTCACGTACAGCTTGCTTCCATCGGGCGTCAGCGCCATCCGCGAGGCGCCGTTGCAGGCATCGAACTCCGCGACAATCGTGTTCGAACCGGTGTCGAGCACATGGACCTTACCCGCACCCGGAGCGCTCACGAAGACGCGCTTGCCGTCCGGATGGAGCGCCATGCCGAACGGTGCGCTCGACGTCTTCATCCGCGCGAGCACTGTATGGCGTAAGACGTCGATGACCGCCACCTCGCTGCCCTGCTCGGCTGTGACGTACGCGCGCGAGCCGTCCGCGGTGAAGGCAATGTCGCGCAGTCGCGGACCCACGGTGATCGAGGTCGCCACCGTCCCTTGGCGTACGTCGACGACGTCGAGCGCCGGGCCGTCCTCGGTACGGACGTAGATCCATCGGCCGTCCGGGCTGAAGACCGCATTCGTCGGCTGCTTGCCGCTTCGAATCGGTATCTTCTTTACGGTCCGCATCGTGGCGAGATCCATCAGCACGACCTCCGCGCTGTTTTGAACCGCCGCCGCGATGAGCTTGCCGTCGGGGCTGAGATCGATGGAATACGGGAGGCCGCCCAGCGTCGCGCGGGCGCTCTCTATCCTCGAGAACATGTCACGCTCGACGAGCGTACCGTCCTCGAGGCTTACGTATGCCCTCTCGCCCTCGGAGGACACCGCAAGGCCTCGCGGCCGCTCGCCGACGTTGACCGTAGCGGTCACCTTTTCCGTGGGCGTATCGATGATCGAGAGGCTTGCCGAGCCTTCGTTGACCACGTATGCGTTGATAAGACGGGGATCCGCCGCTGCCGTTACGCAAAAGAACGCAGGCAGCCATGCGGCCCAAAGGCTGAGTTTGTGCATGGTGTCAGTCGATAAGGATGTCGCGACGAATCGCGGCGCAAATTATCCGCCAATCCACCGCAGCCGCCATTCGAACACGCGCGGCCGCGACAAAAAAATCGGCCGCAGCGGGGGCTGCGGCCGATCGCCCTGGAAGAGCTTTAGGTTCGCTTACGCGTTCTCTTTGGACAACGACCCGATTACTTGATCACGCGTACGTTGGCCGTCGACGTCAGCCGCTTCTGGACTCCGCCATTCATGAACAAACCGGAGACCGTCAGCGGAACGGCAGTGCCGGCGGGTATGTTGTTGTCGAGCTCCGCCTTGTCAAAGCTCACGGTCAGAGTCTTGCCGTCCGACGAGACCGAGGCCGCGAGCGCCTCGAACAGCTCAGGCGACAACGGCGTCTTCATCGTGACCTTGGCGCCATAGCCCGTGTCGAGCGTGTAGCCGTCGGGCAGCCTGAATACCGCGCTGATCACCCCGGTGACGCTGGTGAAGACGCCGGTAGGCGGCCTGAGGTTCAGGATGCTGGGAACGATCGTCAGCGCTCCAGTCAGCGTGGTCTCCGCCGCCGTCACGTTGACACGACCCGTCGGCCGGGGATCCGTGCAATCGTTGTACCAGTACTCGCCTTCACGATCGAACGTGTACTGGAACGACTGGCCGGGCTGCAGCCTCGCGTTGAACACGCCCTCGAAGAACTGCGTTGCGCAGTGTTCCTTGGTATTGCCGGTGTCGCCCGGAGTGTTGTTCGCACCCGGATTCAGAAACCTGACCGTCGTGCCGACGGGAACCCCGAGGTTGTTCGGGAACATCGCGTTCGTTCCTGTTGCGTCCTTTGCTGCCGTGGCCGCCGCGCTGCTACGCGCGAGCAGAATGGTGTTGTTCACCGTGCTGCCGGCCGTCGGCGTACCGCCGCCGCCACGACGAATGATCAGCGGATCGGGCGTCGGACCTTCGCTCGCCGTGCCGCCGAGCTTGAACGCCCACATCAGGTCGCCGTCGGTGCCGCCGCTGTACGGAGTGCCCGAGCCGAACGCTTCCACGACGACGTATTGCACGCCGTCGATCGTATAGGTGGCCACGCCTTGGCCGCCGCCAGCGCCCATCTGGAACTTCCAAAGAGTCTGACCGGTCGCGGCGTCGGCTGCCACGAAATAGCCGTCGGGCTGACCCCAGAACACCAGGTCGGACGCCGTCACCAGCGGTGTCTGGCCGTGCGCCTGATCGAGACCGGTGAAGTTGTTCCATACGACTTTACCCGTCCTGCTGTCCAGCGCCAGGTAACCGCCCGTTTGATACTGACCCGGCGCGCGCAGACCGTTGCTGCCTTCGCCGCGGTCGTGCGCCACGTTGTTGATGGCGTACGGGGTGATGTACAGGCCAAGCTTCTGGCTGAACGCTGCACCCGACCAGTCGTTACCGCCGTTTTGCGTGGTCGTCGACAAGAGGGGCAGATCCCAATGCGGATCCCACAGGCAGCCCAGGCGGTGCGCTTCGGTGGTTCCGCCGGCGTTGTCGCTGGTCGCAAGCTCGCCGTTGTTGCCGCGATAACCCGCCGGTATCGTCACGAACGGCTTGTCGGCGTCGAGATAATTCCCCACCTTGTACACCAAGGGCAGGCTGCCGTCCGGTTTCCGCGCGGCGGCTTGGTAGCCGTTGTAGTTCGGAACCGCACGGTACGGATTGCCCGGGATGTTGTTCGTGCCCAGCGACTCGTACACGATGCAGTCGGACAGCCAGCTGCCGAGGGCCGGATGCGGTTGGAACGGCATATCGGATTGACGCGAGTCCTGGGCGACGGGACGTTCGACCACATCGTTGATCGGCTTGCCATTGGTACGGTCGAGAATGAAGGTCACCGACGCTTTGCTGCCGTAGTAGATCGTCTTTTTCGTCACGCCATTGACCACCGCTTCGCCCACCGCCGGCGGCTGGGTATTGTCCATGTCGTGAAAACCATGGCGCTGCGATTGGAAATGCCACTTGTAGGCGCCGGTCTTGGCATCCACCGCGACCATGGAAACGCTGAACAGATTGGTGCCCGGACGCAGACTGGCGTCCTGCGAGGAGCCGCAGCTTCGTGCGTTGCCGAACGTCCAGTACACCTGGTTCAACTCGGGATCGATTGCGGGGTGCATCCATGGCGTGGAGCCGGCAGTCAGCGCACAGCTTTGGCCGTTGACCGGGGGGCCCCACGAGTCGCCCGCATTGAACGTCTGACCGTTGACGTCGGTGACCACAACACCAGGCGCAGCGCCACCGAAGAACGACCAGACGAACGAGCCGTCGCTCGACTTGATCGCGTAGCCGGCGCCGCGGTTGCCGTCATTGGTGCCGAGGTACACCATGCCGTCGTAGTACAAGGTGCCGACCTTGGCAGTTTGTCCCAGGCTGACGCCTCCGGGGCCCGTGGGCTGCACGACCCACACCAGTGCACCTGTATCCTTGTTCAAGGCGACGACACGATTGCCGGAGGCAAGCGTGTAGACCTTGCCGTCGCCGACCGAGACGCCACGACGCGTACCCGTCGGCGTAAAGCCGGGGTTGGCGGCGGTCGGGACCCACTTCCACTTGACCGTGCCGTCCTTGCCGTTGACGGCGATGACACCCCCCCCGGGCGTGTCGGAGTAAATCACCCCATCGACAACGATCGGGCTCGTCTGCTGGCCCGTCTGGGTCGTGCCTGGCCCCGGGACGGGCACGGTCACGGGTGCAGCCGCGACCTTCAACGACCATGCAGCGCCGAGCTGTTGGATGTTGCCCTTGTTGATTTGCGTGAGCGACGAGTAGTTCTGGTTACCGAGGTTACCGCCGACCTTCGGGTAGTCTGCATCGGCCGGCGTCGTCGCAGAGTTCAAATCTTTTGCCGCCCCGAAGGCCATGGGGGGCACGCTGACGACCCCAAGGACGAACAGCGACGACACGATGAGTTTCAATTTCATTCGAAGTCTCCTGGCTGCTTGAAAAACGAAAAGGCGAAATGAGGTGCGGCGCTGGTCGGGGATGGCGGTTGCCATGAGGCGTCGTGCGGCTCGCACGACGCGACGCTCCACGAGCAGGCTGCTGCTGTTACCGCGAGAAGCCTAGCTCGGTACAGGCAGCGAGCCCCGGATCGATGCAACGTTCATGTGTTTGTGCTCCTCCATACGATGCGCTGTTGATAGGGCGTCGAAAAGTTGCGTGGGAGACCCTGGCGGTCTGGCGCTCCCTTGTGTCCGAATCCGCGCCGTGGAGCCCGCTCGGTCCGGTGTTTCGTGTTTCCTGATGGCAAGGCTAGCTTGCCGGGCTGTCTTCGCGCTGTTTCGAAAACAGAACGACGTTCCGTCAAGCAGTGGCCAATTATAGAACGCTGCCCAGTCAAGTCAAGCGCCTCTCGTCGACGCGAACCTTACGCCAAAGAGGCTCGGACGAACGTGACTCGGTTACGATTCGGGCTGACTGGGACGATTCCGCGACCCGATGAAACGACTGACTGCGCTCGCGCTGCTCCTGGCCGCTTTCGGAGCGCTGATGCAGTTCTGGCCTGCTGAGGATCCCTCTTCGCCCGGCCGTTCCCCCACGGTGAACCGGCCGCCAGCGGAGCCCGGCGTCGCCCCAACGACCCCATCCGCGACGTCACCACCATCGCGTCCGGCGCAAGCACCACCTTCAACGCAAGCGAGTGCGGCAACTACGGTGGAGCACCCCGCGGTGGCGCCAGCGCGAATCGATATTCGCGCCCCTCAATCAGTTCCCACGGGGCAGATATTCTCCGTAACCATCGACGTGCAGGCGCCCGCTGCAATACGCCGGCTCGCATTCTCTGTAACCTACAAAAAATCGATACTGCGGCTCGTCGGATGGACGCCGGGCGCATTCGTCCAGCAAAGCGGGGCGTCGGTGCAATTCGAGGACGTGAGCGAAGGGTCTCTGCTCGTCCGCGTCGAGACCGGTGTCCTCGCCGGCGCCGGCACCATCGCCGCGCTAGAGTTCGAGCCGCTTGCGCGGGGCGCATCACCGCTCGCGATCCAAGACGTTACCTACGACGAGGACGGCCGCCAACGGGCAGTGAACCGCCCGACGGCCTACGAGGGAACCGTCACCGTCGAATAGACGGCGCACCGAGCCGGCAGCGCCGCAAACGTGAGTACTGCGCCGATGCGCACGCGGGACAGTCCGTCCGCAGCGCGCGCCGGTAAACGTTCAGGTGCTCGCGTATCGCGCCGACTCATCGCGCGCCCCCGGAATCGCCGTCGCGGCTCGCGAGCGTGCGCAGTGAGGGACCGGCGTAGCGATAGGGAATCTCCTTCGGCATCGGGCCCATGATGCGCCGGCCCTTCTGCTTCTGCTCCCACGCGTGAGCAAGGATGCCGACCGAGCGCGACAGCACGAACAGTCCTCGCCCGAGCTCGGGCTCGAAGCCCAGCTCGCAGAAGATGACCGCGGTAATGCCGTCGATGTTCATCGGGATGTGCCGCTTTTTTATAGCGCCGATCGCTTTTTCGACCGCGCGTCCGATCGCGGCGAACCTCCCGCTGACCGCGCCCGCGGCTTCGGCCTTCGCGACGAGCTCGAACAGCGGTGCGGTTCGCGGGTCGATCGGGTGAAAGCGATGGCCGAAGCCAGGCACGATCTTGTCGCCAGCCTCCTGGTGCCGCTGTATCACCGCCGTCGCGGCCTCGACCAGATCGCCGCCAGCGCCCGCCTCGGCGTCGATCTCGTGGTAAAGCTCCATGCACTGCTGACCTGCGCCGCCGTGGATGTCGTCGAGGACGTTGATCGCCGAGGCCATCGCGCCGTTGACGGGCAGCCCGCACGTCACCGCCATTCTCGCGATGGCGATCGACGGCGCATGCGGCCCGTGGTCGACGCCGGGGACGAGCGCCGCTTCGAGAAGGTCGCCCTGCTCGCGCGACGGCAGCTCGCCGCGCAGCATGAGCCAGATCATGTCAGGAAAGCGGACGCGTCCGATCAACTCCTCGATCGGGTAGCCGCGGATGGCGATCTTCCCCGGATGGATGTCGATGATCTCCGTGGTCCACCATGCCGACGCATCGTCCAGCAGCTGTTCGGGAGTCTTCGTCATACGGGAAGTGGTGTTGTGTTGCTCGCGGCGTGGATGACGATCATGCCACCATCGCCTCGCCCTCGGCAGCCTCCATCTCGAGCGCCGGGTCGTAGAAGTCGCCGAAAAGCTCGTCATCCGAGGGCTGGTCGATCTTGATCGGCACGGACACCCACGTCGTGTTCATGTAATGCTTCAAGTGCACGTTCTCCGACACGATGTTGCCGCCCCACGTGCCGCAGCCGAGACTCGACGTCATCGGCATGCCGTTATTGAACGCGCCCGCGTTGGCCTTCGACTGCGGCTGGCGCACCATGATCCGCGACACGGGCGCCGCGAGCGCGAGCGCGTGGATGTGGCCCTGGTCGAACGAGTAGATGCCGCACGAGTGACCTTTGCCGCCCACTTCGTAGATGCCGCGCATCATGTCGAGCGCCTCGTCGAAGCCGGCGTACTTGTACACCGCGAGCAGCGTCGTGAGCTTCTCGCCCGAATAGGGGTGCTCCTTGCCGATGCCGTCGCCGTGAACGATGATGAACTTGCGGTCGGCGGGAATCGAGAAGCCGGCGATGCGCGCAAGCTGTTGCGGCGCGATGGCCACGGTATCCGACTTGCGATGGCCCTCCTCGTCCCACATCGCCTTTCGCAGCAGCGACTTTTCCTCGGGGGATGCGAGGTGACCGCCTTCCGCTTGCAGCTGCGCGACGAAGCGGTCGAATATGGACGCTTCGATCAGCAGGTTGCCGTCGGCCGAGCAGCCCGAGCCGAAGTCGGACGTCTTCGAAAGCCGCGTGTTGCGGGCCGCTTCCTCGATGTTGGCCGTCTCGTCGACGATCATCGTCGAGTTGCCGGCGCCGACGCCGTACGCCGGCGTCCCGGAGCTGTAGGCGGCGCGCACCATCGGCTGCCCGCCGGTGGCGACCACGAGATCCGCGCGCGCCATGACGGCCTGCGACATCGGAATGTTGACGCGCGTGACGCACTGCAGGATGTCGGCCGGCGCGCCTTCGCGCTCCAGCGCAGCGCGCATCAGCTTGACCGTTTCGTACGATGTCTTCTTCGAGCGCGGATGCGGGGAGAAAATCACGACGTCACGCGCCTTGATCCCGTAGATCGCGTTGCCCGCCGGCGTGAGGTCGGGATTGGTCGTGGGGACGATGCAGGCGATGATGCCCGCCGGCTTGCCATACTTGACGATTCCCTTTTCCGGGAGCTCCTCGATGATGCCGACGCTCTTCTGCCGAAGCGCATCGCGCAGCACGCCGCGGATCTTCATCCGCTTGCCCATCCGGCTGTCCGGATCGCCGAGCCCGCTCTCAGCGATGCCCATCTGGACGAGGCGGGTGAACGTGCGCTTGTTCGCCACCGCCCACGCGACGGCCTGGCACAACCGGTCGACGCGCGCCTGGTCGTACGTGGCGATGATTGCCAGCGCTTTCTTCGCGCGGCCGAACACCTCGTCGAGCTCCTGCCTTTGCTCGTCCGTCAGCGGTTTCTGCGATTCGCTTGCGGCCATTGTGTGGTCTCCCCGATAGGATCAGCGGCCGGCGGTGGATCACACGCTCGGCGCGACGTTGCACGGACCCCCATTGTAGATCAACGTTTCGCTGAACGGAATAGTGGTCTGGCCACTTGGACAGCCGGATTCAGGAGGGGTCGAGCGGCCTCTATATGAATCGTGCTGCCGGACGTTGCGGCACGGGAACTGGCGCGCCGTTCTGGACACCAGAATGACGGTCCGTAGTCAGCGCGCCGGCGGGTCGCGCCACGATTCGCGCATCTGCCGCAAGACCGAGCGGAGATCCTCCGACCACGCGCCCTGCTCGCTCGCCCGCATGAAGGCGCCAATCGTCCCGCGGGCGTCGGAAGACGGCGTCACCGCGCCGCCCACGCGCGCCATATGACCGATCAGTTCGATGATGCCGGGCGCGACGCTCGCTCGCGGGAATCGCGGCGCTTCGATCGTTTCCCGGACGAAAGCGAAGCCGAACAGGATTTCCGCGACCCGCTGCCGCGCCGCCGCCGCTTCGGCGTCGCTCGCGACGGTTTGCGCGAGCTGGCACCACAGGCCGAGGATGCCATACCAGACGAGCGACGCGTCAATGATCGAATGGAGCGGGATGCGGTTGCCGGACCACGGCGAGCGGTATCGTCCCTCGTCGCCCAGATCGCAGAACGCGCCGTTCGCGCACTCGCGCCGGTAAAGGTGCTAACGGATCGACTCGTGCACCAGCGCTTCTACGCATACCGACACGGCGTCGGACGCGCGGTGCAGATTGGTGAGCAGGCAGACGCCGACCAGCTCGCGATTGGAGGACGACGAGGCGCCGTCGATTGCGGAGGACCGGCGAATCATCGCGCTCGTGAGCTCGGCGTTCACGCACCGCTACGCCTGCGGAGCCCGGTGTTGAAACGTCTCGACTGCGGAGTTCAGGATCGCGCGGATCGGCGGCCGGTCGGACGGGGTGTAGTGCGCAGCGTCCCCCGTATCGTACGGGAGATCCGGCCACCGCCTGGAGGAGTCGAAATCGAGCTCGAAAGCGAATGCGGGTGGCGCGGGGGCGCCGACCTCTGCGACGGCGTCGCGTCCCACATAGTCGAACGCGCTAAGCAGCGAGGCGGCTGGGTCGTCTGAGGTCATCGCGCAAGCCCTGAATCACGAGATCGCGGTATTCGGCGAACTTGCCGGTGAGCACGGGAATCGGGAGCAATCCTTGCGGTCGCAGCGCGGCGCGAGGCGCTTGAAGTACAGAAACATCTGGTCGACGCCGTAGCCGCCGACACCGAAGTTCAGCGTGTCGATGCCGGTCAGCTTCTGCACCTTGGTCGGGAGCGTATCGTTCGGGCACGCGGCCGATTCGACGAACGAATCGCCGACGAAGACGATCTTCGGCCCCACCCACGACGCCTCGCCGGCGCCTCGCGTCGCGAGGTTCGTCGTCTCGTGACAGGGCGTGCGAATGTCGGGCGCGCGAACGTAGTCGAGCTCGGGTCGGGCGTGAGGCTCGCTGCCCACTTGCGGTAGAACTCGATCGACGTCTCGTTCGACGCCTGCGCGCCGGGCACGCCCACGGTCCACGACTTCGCGCCGGAAAAAAGGTGCCGGTAAATCCAGAGCTCGTCGAGCGAACGCGCGTAGTACTCGGGATCCTGCGATGCGAATTCGAGTGTCGTATGAAACAGCGAGACGCGCACCATCGCCTCGGCAAGGCCGATGGCGGCGGCGATGGAGACCAGCGCGACGATCCATCTGAAGTGCCGGGGCGCGGCCAGCGTCGCCCCGGGCAAGCGGGCGCCGCTCGGTGCGGGCTCGAAACCTTTGTTCCCGGCAGATCCGGAGGCCATGCGCGCGACAGCTTACGGGCCGCACATCACGGAAAACAGCGCCCATGCGCGCTCACGAATTGCTGCAATCTGCATCGGTCTCACCTCCCCGCCCTTCTCGCCTTCAGGATCGCGCAAGAGTGTATCGGCGCCCCGGTCGCCCAAGCAAGCCGCCGGCGCCATTGCGCGATGTGTCCAGGCGGACTTGGCGTCCAGTGCATGCGGTAGCATCGCCATCATGCCGATTCGCGGGACCGATGGCCGCACGTTGCTCGAGACGGCGCTCCGGCACGAGCGCATTGTCGTCGCGACGCTGATCGTCGCCATCCCGCTCCTGTGCTGGGTGTGGATCGTGCCGATGGCGCGCGACATGTATGGCGCGATGATTGGACCGTCGGCGTGGACGATGACCGCCGACTGGGACGCGCGGCACGTGCTGCTGCTCTTCGCGATGTGGGCGGCGATGATGACGGCGATGATGCTGCCGTCGGCGTCGCCGCTCGTCCTGCTCTATGCGGGCGCGCTGCGCACGAAGGGGGATGCCCGCGTCGTCAGCAAGACCTACGCGCTCGCCGCCGGCTACGTGCTTGTATGGGTGCTGTTCAGCGCCACGGCTACGCTTTTGCAGCGGATGTTGGCGAGCCGTTCCATCCTCACGCCGATGATGGAGCCGGCTTCGCCGCTGGCGACGGCCCTGTTGTTGG
>Ga0105248_10010815_pt1 | contig 10077 bp, 9 predicted proteins | sample KBSS34metaG_FD_81524 | JGI IMG/M metagenome (GOLD analysis project Ga0105248, IMG submission 81524) | Switchgrass rhizosphere microbial communities from Kellogg Biological Station, Michigan, USA - KBS S3-4 metaG | ecosystem: Host-associated > Plants > Roots > Rhizosphere > Soil | place... | reverse complement strand
CCACGCGTCAGACCTGCTCGAGTTCGACCAGCGTGCCGACAAAGTCCCTGGGGTGCAGGAAGACGACCGGCTTGCCGTGGGCGCCGATGCGCGGCTCGCCGGTGCCGGTGATGGTGGCGCCCTCGGCCTTCATCCTGGCGACGGCGGCGTGGATGTCTTCGACCTCGTAGCAGACATGGTGCATGCCGCCATTGGGGTTCTTCTTGAGGAAGTTCGCGATGGGGGAGTTCTCGCCCAGCGGTTCGAGCAATTCGATCTTGGTGTTGCCGAGATCGACGAACACCGTGGTCACGCCATGATCGGGCTGCTGCACCTCGCCCGACACCTTGCCGCCGAGCACGTCGCGGTAGATGGCGGTGGCTTTCTTGATGTCGCTGGTCGCGATGGCGACGTGGTTCAGGCGTCCGATCATGGCTTTCTCCCGAGTGCGGCTATGGCCATTTTACCGGCCAAGCCGTGGGAGGCAAAGCGACACAATCTCCGGCTGCGTGCTTCAGGCCGGGCGGTTCTTGTGTACTTCGATGTCCATCATGTCTTCGATGGCGTTTTCGAAGAAGGCCGGGAGATCGCCCGTGGCAGCTGCTTCGAGTTCGCGGCGCGTAATTCCGACCCGTATCGCGTCGGCACGGCAGGCCGGGACATAGTTTTCCGCTTGCCGCTTTTGCTGAAGATAAGGCGCCGCGACGACCTTTTTGGTCACCCATTCGTCGAGCCAGGTCTTTGCGTAGTCGCTCATCCGTTGCTCCGTGGGTTGGATTGTAGGATCACTCTAACAGGGCCGCGATCCCTAAAGATGAACGATCTCGACCCGGGTGACGGGTTTCTTGCCCCATGCGGCATCGGCGGCACGGCGGGCGGCGCGGCGCAGGCTTTCCTTGAGTTCATGACCATCGCCGTCGCGCTTGGGATTGTGCCGCTTGAGCGGCTCGTCGAGGGCGTCACGGATGGCGTCATGGATGGGTTCCGGGATGCCCTCGATGACGATCGCCGGATCGGTGGCGGGGCGGCCCTTGGCGTCGAGCACGATCGTAATGGCGATCAGGCCGGCGAAGCTGAGCGCGCGGCGGTGGCGGGCGAGACCGCCACCCTCTTCCATCAGGATGCGACCGTCGAGAAGGATACGGCCGGACGGCACTTCGTCGATCACCGCGGCGCGGCCGGGCGCGAGGCGGATGAGTTGGCCGTTCGCGGGCACGATAGCCTGCGGCACCTGGAGCGAGCGGGCGAGGCGCGCGTGCTCAGCCATGTGGCGCGGTTCGCCGTGAACGGGGATGGCGATCTGAGGCCGGGTCCAGCGGTACATCTCGGCGAGTTCGTCGCGGCAGGGATGGCCGGAGACGTGGACAAAATGATCGTCGGCGGAGAGCACCTCGACGCCGAGCAGCGAGAGCTTGTTGTGCAGCTCGTGGATGGCGAGGTCGTTGCCGGGGATGACCCGCGAGGAGAAGATGACGGCGTCGCCCTTGGTCAGGCTGACATAGGGATGGTTGTTGTCGGCGAGGCGGGCCAGCGCGGCGCGCGGCTCGCCCTGGCTGCCGGTGGCGAGGTAGAGAACTTTGCTGGGCGGGAGGCCGGCGGCTTCCTCTTCGCTGAGGAGCGCCGGGAAGTCGCGCAGGTAGCCGGCCTTGCGGGCGGCGTCGGTGATCTTGTGCATGGCGCGGCCGACCAGCGCGACGCGGCGGCCGTTCTGCTTCGCGGCCTTGGCGACGGTGTCGAGGCGCGCGACGTTCGAGGCGAAGGCGGTGACCGCCACCCTGCCCTTCAGCGTGCCGATCAGCGCGGTGAGGGCTTCACGCACCTTGGCCTCGGAGCCGGACTCGCCGGAGACGAGAGCGTTGGTGGAGTCGCAGACGGTGGCGAGGACACCTTCCTCGCCCAGGCGCTTGAGCGCATTGACGTCGGTGACCTTGCCGACGAGCGGCTCGGGATCGATCTTCCAGTCACCGGTGTGACAGATGACGCCCAAGGGCGTGCGGATGGCGAGGGCGTTGGGCTCGGGGATCGAGTGGGTGATCGAGATCATCTCGATGTCGAACGGACCGAGGCTGAACTTGGCGCCGAGCGAGACGTGGTGCGGACGCACACGGCCGGAAAGGCCAGCCTCCTCGAGCTTTCCTTCGATCAGGAACGCCGTGAAGTGCGTTGCGTAGATCGGGCATTTGAGCATCGGCCACAGATGCGGGATGGCGCCGATGTGATCTTCATGCGCGTGCGTGGCGATGATGCCGAGCACGTTCTCGCGCTGCTCCGCCAGGAAGCGGATGTCGGGCATGATGAGATCGACGCCGGGTTCTTTCGTTTCGCGGCCGAAGAGGACGCCGCAATCGACGACGATCCACTTGCGGTCCTCCGGCGGGCCGTAGCCGTAGGCGTTGAAGTTCATGCCGATCTCGCCCGAGCCGCCAAGCGGCAGGAAGACGAGTTCGTCGTAGGGTTGGGGCGAAGCTGTCATTCCGGGGCGGGTTTCGCCTTCGCGCGCTCTGTGTTGCGGGCGTAGATCTGGACAAGGCCGCGGATCGTGAGATCGGGATCGAGATGCTCGATCGCGCTGGTCTGCTTGAAGAACAAATTGGCGAGGCCGCCGGTGCCGATGACCGTCATCGGCTGGGCGTACTCTTCCTTGATGCGGGCGACCAGGCCTTCGATCAGGCCGACATAGCCCCAGTAGAGGCCGGACTGCATCGCGGGCACGGTGGCGCGGCCGATGACGCTCTGGGTACGCTGGACGGCGACGCGCGGGAGCATGGCGGCGGCGGAATGGAGCGCCTCGGCGGAGACGTTGGCGCCGGGGGCGATGATGCCACCCTCGTAATCGCCGGCCGCCGAGACAATGTCGAAGGTGGTGGCGGTACCGAAGTCGATCACGATCAGGGCGCCCTTGTAGCGCTCATGCGCGGCGACAGTGTTGACCAGGCGGTCGGCGCCGGCGCCTTCGGCGTGCACCTTGATGCCGAGATCGACGTCGGGATCGCCGACGATCAACGGCTCGCATTTGAGGTACTTGCGGCAGAGACTGCGCAGGTCGAACAGCGCGGCGGGGACGACAGTGGCGATGATCGCGGCATCGATGTCGGCGAAGGACAGGCCTTGCAGGCTCAGGAGCTGGCCGAGCAGGACGGCGTATTCGTCGGCGGTCTTGGTGGTCTCGGTCACGCTGCGCCATTCGGCACGGGTGTCCGATCCGTCATGGACGGCGAAGACGATGTTTGTGTTGCCGGCGTCGATGGCGAGAAGCATGGCGCTGCCTACCTCTCCCTTTGTGGGGAGGTCGAAATTTGCGACGCAAATTTCGGGTGGGGGACGGTGCTGGGCGGAGGGAGCGGTCCCCCACCCGAAAAACCGCTACGCGATTTTTCGACCTCCCCGCAAAGGGGGAGGTAATGAGGGCTGCTGATCATGCGAAAAAGACCTCGCCTGCCGCTATGTGACGAACCGAGCCGGAGTTCTCGCGGAGGATAAGCGCGCCACTTTGGTCAATGCCTTCGAACACGCCTGTCGTCTCCTCTGCCGCCAACCGGGCGCGGATGCGGCCGCCGAGGCCCTGAGCCCGCGCCAGCCAGGCGTCGCGGAGGACCGCGAAGCCCTGCAACGCCCACGCGTCATACCATCCGGCGAAGTTGGCGGCGAGGTGCAGGAGCGCATCGTCCGCGGACGGAACAGTCGCACCCAGGCCCCTGAGCGAGGTGACGGGATATTCGAGGCCCTCTGGATGGGTGGCGAGGTTGACGCCGATGCCGATGGCGAGCCAATCCGGCGCCTCGCCGCCCTTGCTGGCGCTTTCGAGCAGGATGCCGACCAACTTCAGGCCGTTGGCGAGAACGTCGTTGGGCCACTTCACGCGCAGTGAGGCGTCGGGGGCAAAATGCTGGAGCATGTCGCAGGCCGCTATCGACGCTGCAAAGGAAAGCTGGGCGCATTCGTTCGCGGGGCGGCCGGGGCGGATCATCAACGTGGCGAAGAGGTTGCCGGTGGGCGATTCCCATTCGCGGCCACGGCGACCCCTGCCCGCGGTCTGGCGCGCGGAGGTGATCCAGATGGGGCCAGGTTCGCCGGCCAGCGCGAGGCGCTTGGCCTCCTCGTTGGTGGAGTCGATGACGTCGAACGTCTTTAGGCCATATCCCCTAGGCCATGAGGCGGTCACGGAAAGAGAGCGTGAGCGGCCTGGCCGGCGATGGCGATCAGCGGACCGGGGACGATGACGAAAAAGATCGAAATCGCAGAGGTGCCCCACATCAGCGCGTGCGTGCCGCCACCGATGTCGTGGTCGAAGCCGCGCTTGGGTTCGTCGAAATACATGATCTGAATGATACGCAGGTAATAGAACGCGCCAATCACGCTGGCGACGATGTTGATGATCGCCGGAACGTAGAGATGTGCCTGCATCGCGGCGCCGAAGACGTAGATCTTGGCGAAGATACCAGCCAGCGGCGGCAGGCCGGCGAGGGAAAATGTCAGCGCGCCGAGCGCCAGCGCAAAGTGCGGTTGTGTGCGCGCGAGACCGGCGAGGTCGCGGATGTCCTCGACCGTTTCGCCATCTCGGCGCATGGCGGCGACGCAGGCGAACATGCCGAGATTGGTGACGAGATAATACGCCAGATAGACCAGCATGCCCTTGATGCCCGCCTCTGTGCCCGCGGCGAGGCCGAGCAGCGCATAGCCGACATGGCCGATCGAGCTGTAGGCGAGCAGGCGCTTGATGTTGGTCTGGCCGATGGCGGCGACGGCCCCGAGGATTACCGAGAGCACCGAGACAACCACGATGATCTGCTGCCACTGGTGGGCGATGGCCGGGAACGGCGTGATGACGGCGCGGATGAAGAGCGCAAAGGCGGCAACCTTGGCCGCAGTAACGAAGAAGGCGGTGACCGGTGTGGGCGATCCCTCGTATACGTCGGGCGTCCACATGTGGAACGGCACGGCACCGACCTTGAAGGCAAGGCCGGCGACCAGAAACACGAGGCCGAAGATCAGCCCGATGTTCATGCCGCCCTGCGCGGAGGCAAGCGCAACGGCGTGGAAACCGGTGGTGCCCGTGAAGCCATAGATCAACGAGATGCCATAGAGCAGCATGCCGGAGCTGAGGGCGCCGAGGACAAAGTACTTCAGGCCGGCCTCCGTGGAACGAAGGTTGTCGCGCTGGAAGGCAGCAAGGACATAGAGCGCAAGGCTTTGCAGTTCCAGGCCCATGTAGAGGGCAATGAAGCTGGAGGCCGAGACCATCAGCATCATGCCGAGCGTGGCGAGCAGCATGAGGATGGTGAGCTTGAAGCGGCGTCTGACCTCAAGCTCGAAGAACTCATCCGCAATAAGGATACAGAAGGCAGAGCCGGTCAGGATCAGCAGCTTGGTGAAACGCGCAAAGCCGTCGACCACGAAAGCCCCGTGGAAAGCGCCGTTGGTACCGGTGTTGGCGAACACGACCCAGCCGACGCCGGCGAGCAGCACGATGGCCATCCACGACACAATGCGCGAGGCGGTGTCCCCGATCATGACGCCGCCGACCAGCAGCATCATGGCGCCGATGGCGACCATCAACTCCGGCAACAGGACAAGGAGGTCGGCTTGCAGGTTCATCGAGTGGCTCCGGCGACCGCCAGCTTCGGCACATTGCCGACGCTCAGCGCAGCCTTGTGCTCGGTGATCAGGTTGGCGACCGAGGCCGAGGTCACGTCGAACACCGGCTTGGGATAAACGCCCATGGCGATGGTGATGACGACGAGCGGCGCGAGGATCGCGACCTCGCGCATCGAGAGGTCCTGGATGGTCTGGAGCGCGGGCTTCACCAGATCGCCGAACACGACGCGGCGGTAGAGGTAGAGCGCGTAGGCGGCGGAGAGGATCACGCCCGTGGCGGCGAAGATCGCAACCCAGGTGTTGGCGAGGTACGCGCCCAGCATGGTCATGAATTCACCGACGAAGCCGCCGGTGCCCGGCAGGCCGACATTGGCGAGGGTGAAAATCATGAAGCAGGCCGCGTACATCGGCATGCGGCCGGCGAGGCCGCCATAGGCCGCGATCTCGCGGGTGTGCATGCGGTCGTAGATCACGCCGACGCAAAGGAACAGCGCGCCGGAGACAACGCCGTGGCTGAGCATCTGGAAGATGCCGCCGTCGAGGCCCTGCTGCGTGAGGGTGAAGAGGCCCATGGTCACGAAACCCATGTGCGCGACGGACGAATAGGCGATCAGCTTCTTGATGTCCTCCTGCGCCAGCGCCACCAGCGAGGTGTAGATGATGGCGACGATGGAGAGGACGAAGACCAGCGGCGTGAAGACCTCGGACGCGCTGGCGAACATCGGGATCGAGAAGCGCAGGAAGCCGTAGCCGCCCATCTTCAAGAGGATGCCGGCCAGGATGACGGAGCCGGCGGTCGGCGCCTCCACATGCGCATCGGGCAGCCAGGTGTGGACCGGCCACATCGGCATCTTCACCGCGAAACTTGCGAAGAACGCAAGCCAGAGGAAGCGCTGGGCCCACGGATCGAAGTGGAAGTGCAGCAGGGTCGTGATGTCGGTCGTGCCAGCCTGGTAATACATGTAGAGGATCGCGAGCAGCATCAGCACCGAGCCGAGCAGCGTGTAGAGGAAGAACTTGTAGCTGGCGTAGATGCGGCGCTTGCCGCCCCAGATGCCGATGATCAGGTACATCGGGATCAGGCCGGCCTCGAAGAACACGTAGAACAGGATAAGGTCGAGCGAGGTGAAGACACCGATCATCATGGTCTCGAGCGCCAGGAAGGCGATCATGTACTCGCCGACGCGTTCCTCGATCGATTCCCAGCTGGCCAGGATGCAGAACGGCATCAGGCCGGCGGTCAGCACGACGAACAGCATGGAAATGCCGTCGACGCCCATGCGGTAGCCGATGCCAGGTCCGAGCCAGTCGGCGGATTCCACGAACTGGAAGGCCGCGGTCGAGCCGTCGAACTTGAACCACAGGACCATCGAGAGGACGAACTCGACGATGGTGGTGACGAGCGCGATCCAGCGGGCGTTGCTGGCGACCGTCTTGTCGCTGCCCCGCGTGAGCAGGATGGCGGCGACGCCGACCAGTGGCAGGAAGGTAACGATGGAAAGAAGATGGCTCATCATGGCATCGCCCCCGACACCATGAACCAGGTGACCAAAGCCACCACGCCGATCAGCATGGCGAAGGCATAGTGATAAACATAACCGGTTTGCAGGCGGACGGCGCCGCGGGTGGCATCGAGCACGCGAGCGGCAATGCCATCAGGGCCGAGGCCGTCGATCACCGTGCCGTCGCCGCGCTTCCACAGGAAGCGGCCGATCTTCATGGCCGGCTGGACGAACAAGAAGTCGTAGATCTCGTCGAAGTACCACTTGTTGTAGAGGAAGAGGTACAGAAGCCCGCGCTTCGCCGCCATCTGGCGCGGCAGGTCGGGGTGCAGGATGTAATAGTAGTAGGCGACGAGGAAGCCGAAGATCGTCAGCACGAAGGGTGCGAACTCAACCCAGAGCGGGAATTCCTCGGGGATCGGTTTGAACCCATTGCCGGCGATGGCGCCGAGCGCGCCGTGCCAGAACTCGAACGACCCTTCGCCGAGGAAGTAGTGGATGAACGCCATGCCGGCGAAGACAGCGCCGACCGCGAGCGCGCCGAGCGGGATCAGCATCACCAGCGGAGATTCGTGGACATCCGACAGCGCAGGCGCGTGGTGCTCGCCGTGATCGTCAGTCTCGTCGTCGGTGTGGCTGTTGTGGTCGTGGTCGAGAGCAACGTGGTCCTGGCCACGGTAGCGGCCGTGGAAGGTCATCAGGAACTGGCGCCAGGAGTAGAACGAGGTCATGCCGGCCGCGACCAGGGTCAGCACAAAGGCGTAGCTGCCCATGCCACTGTGCGAGGCGTAGGCCGAATTGATGATCGCGTCCTTGGAATAGAAGCCGGCGAGGCCGATGCCGAGCACCGGGATGCCGACGCCGGTCAGCGCCAGGTTGCCGATCAGCATCATGGTCCAGGTGAACGGGATCTGTTTCCACAGGCCCCCCATCTTCCGCATGTCCTGCTCGTGGTGCATCGCATGGATGACCGCGCCCGCCGAGAGGAACAGCAGCGCCTTGAAGAAAGCGTGGGTGAAGAGATGGAACATCGCGCCGCCATAGGCGCTAACACCCGCAGCGACGAACATGTAGCCGAGCTGCGAACAAGTCGAATATGCGATCACGCGCTTGATGTCGTTCTGGAAGAGACCAACCGAGGCGGCGAAGAACGCGGTGGTGGCGCCGATGAAGGTCACGAACTCGAGCGCGACGGGCGACAACTCAAACATCGGCGAGCAACGGCAAACCAGGAACACGCCGGCGGTGACCATGGTGGCGGCGTGGATCAGTGCGGAGACGGGGGTCGGGCCTTCCATCGCGTCCGGCAGCCAGGTGTGGAGGCCGAGCTGGGCCGACTTGCCCATCGCGCCAACGAACAGGAGCAGGCAAAGCAGCGTCAGGGTGTCGATGTCCCACGAGCCGAAATGCGTGACGTGGCCGACCATCGACGGGGCAGCCTTGAACACGGCGTCGAAGTCGAGCGTGCCGAACACGGCGAAGATGCCGAAGATTCCGAGCGCGAAGCCGAAGTCGCCGACGCGGTTGACGATGAACGCCTTGATGGCGGCGGCGTTGGCCTCCGGCTTCTTGTACCAGAAGCCAATCAGCAGGTAGGACGCCACGCCGACGCCTTCCCAGCCGAAGAACATCTGCAAGAAATTGTTGGCCGTCACCAGCGCGAGCATCGCGAAAGTGAAGAACGACAGGTAGGAGAAGAACCGCGCGCGATGCGGGTCGTCGGCCATGTAGCCGATCGAGTAGAGGTGCACGAGCGACGAGACGCCCGTCACCACGACCAGCATGACGCCGGTCAGCGCATCGACGCGAATGGTCCAGTCCACGCGCAGGTCGCCGGAATAGATCCACGGCATGATCTGCACGATGTGCGAATGGCCGAGCATGGTGACGTCGTAGAACGCCAGGACCGACAGGGCGGCAGAGACGAACAGCGCGCCGGTGGTGATCAGCTCCGACGCGCGGGCGCCGATGAAGCGGCCGAGCAGGCCCGCGATGGCGGATGCGACGATGGGAAGGAAGACGATCGCTGCGTACACGCCTCAGCCCTTCATCAGGTTGACGTCTTCCACGGCGATCGTGCCGCGGTTGCGGAAATAGACGACGAGGATGGCGAGACCGATGGCGGCTTCCGCGGCCGCGACGGTCAGGATGAACAACGCGAAAATCTGGCCGACCAGGTCATGCAGGAAGGACGAGAACGCGACGAAGTTGATGTTTACCGCGAGCAGGATGAGCTCGATCGACATCAGGATGACGATGATGTTCTTGCGGTTCAGGAAGATGCCGAACACGCCGATGGTGAAGAGCATCGCCGCGACGAACAGGTAGTGGCCAAGACCGATTACCATCTCAGGCTCCCTGCCCCGGCTTGACGTCCACGACCGTCATCGCGTCGGCCATGGTGCGGGCGTTCTGCTTGCCGATGTTCTGGCGGCGCACGCCGGGACGGTGGCGCAAAGTCAGCACGATGGCGCCGATCATCGCGACCAGAAGGACCAGGCCCGCGATCTGGAAGTAATAGATGTAATCGGTGTAGAGGATCCGGCCGATCGCCTCGGTGTTCGAAATGTGCGCCGGCGTGGGGGCGCCGAGCGTCGAGGACGCAGCGGGCGAGAACTTCCAGAAGTAGGTGGCGGCGATCAGTTCGCCCAGCAGAACCAGGCCCACGCCGGAACCGACCAGGAAATAGTCCTGCGCGCCGCGCTTGAGCTCGGCAAAGTCGATGTCGAGCATCATGACGACGAAGAGGAAGAGCACGGCGACTGCGCCGACATAGACGATGACCAGGATCATCGCGAGGAATTCAGCGCCCAGCAGCACGAACAGGCCGGCCGCGTTGAAGAAGGCGAGGATCAGGAAGAACACCGAATGCACAGGATTGCGTGCGGTTATCACCGCGAACGCCGACGCCACCAGGATGGCGGAGAATGCGTAGAAGGCTATGGCCTGTAGCAGCATCTTTATGCCCCCACCATGGCCGGGCTTGACCCGGCCACCCAGT
>Ga0105248_10010813_pt1 | contig 10078 bp, 6 predicted proteins | sample KBSS34metaG_FD_81524 | JGI IMG/M metagenome (GOLD analysis project Ga0105248, IMG submission 81524) | Switchgrass rhizosphere microbial communities from Kellogg Biological Station, Michigan, USA - KBS S3-4 metaG | ecosystem: Host-associated > Plants > Roots > Rhizosphere > Soil | place... | reverse complement strand
CGAAGTACATGGCGAGCCATTGGCACTGCCTCCACGAGCGAGCGGTGACCACGGCTGACGACTGGGATTGCGCGTAGGAGGGCGGCGGACGCCGGGAGTTCCAGTGCACACTCTCTGTCGTCGCAGAAAGTCGACCGCAGAACCCTGGGTAGGTCTCCTGGCTTGGAAGGAGCGAATCGAAGACTTGCCGATTCGAGGCCGCTTCACCTTCCCCGGCCGATGTGGCCGAGTGGCTATTGAAGCGGCGCGCCTTCTTTCACAGTGGCGGGACCGCGCCGGATTTACACCGGCTTCCCTTTTATGCCCTCGTGGGCACCCAAGGCAAGACGAGATGGTAGCACACCGCACTCGGAGGCAACGCGAGACGGCGCGGTCACAGGTTACGGGTCGCCAGGACCTCCGGCGCCGGTGAACGGTCGCCCGTGCAGCTGATATTTCGAGGGGCGTCAAACTTGACCGTCTTGAACCCGAGGCTCTCGTAAAGAGTCATGATTCGCTCGGTTGCCTGATTCGACAGGATGACCGGCCCCCGGTGCCTGGCGAGCCATCTTGCCGTCGCCTCCTGGTCTTCCCAGCCAAAGCCGCCCTTCGAATAGGCCGTGAACTCGACGTCGTATGGGGGATCGGCATAGACGAAATCCTCCGGGTCGAGTACGAGTTCCCGAAAGCTGACGGTCGTGAATTCCCAGTTCGCGAAGACGGACGCGTAGTCGGTGAAGTCATACCGGTAATTGATGATCCGGTAGCGCCCGAATGGCACGTTGAACTCACCCGACCGATTGAACCGGCACAGGCCGTTGTAGCCGGTGCGATTCAAGTAGTAGAACAACCCCGCCGCCTCAGCGGAGCTGCCCTCCCCTGTTTCGAGCAGCCGGTTGAAGCGACTTCGGTTCAAGTAGTACGCCTTCTCGTCGTTCTCGAACGACTCGGCGACGACCAGGCCTCGTTTCAGCCAGGTGTAGAAATTGATCAAGTGCGGATTGACATCGTTGAGCAGCGCCCGTTCAGGCATCAGGCCGAGCGCGACGGCGAGCCCTCCGGCAAAGGGTTCGACAAGCCGCCGGCCGCCGACTTCCTTCCAGTAAGGAGAGACGTGAGGCACCTGCCAGCGCTTGCCGCCAGCCCACTTGAGCGGCGGGCCAGCCCTGCTGGTCGCAACGGACTCGGCCATCGAATCTAACACCGGCTCGGCGTCAACGAGGCCTCGTCGAGGAGCTCGACGTCGCATCGGGCTGCAGATGCCGGACGACGAATTCGAACATCGTGGCCCGCAGATGCTTGACCAGGGCGGGATCGGTGATCCCGTGGCGCGACTTGGGGTAGAGCATCAGCTGAAACGGCTTCTGTGCTTTCTGCAGCTCGTAGGCGAACTGCAGCGTGTTGGCCATGTGCACGTTGTCATCGATCGACCCGTGAATCAGCATCAACGCGCCGTGCAGATCGGCGGCGGCAAAGCGCGGCGCGCTCTTGCGGTATCCTTCGGGATTTTCTTCCGGCGTTCCCATGTAGCGTTCGGTGTAGATCGAGTCATAGTCCCGCCAGTCGGAGACGGTGCCGCCCGCGATTCCCATGGCGAAGCTGGTGCTGTGGGTCAGCGCGTAGCTGGTGACGTAGCCGCCGTAACTCCAGCCGTGGAGTCCGATCCGCGATCCATCGACGTAAGGCTGCTCTTTCAGCCACGTCACGCCGTCCTCGATGTCCCGCAGCTCGCTCTCGCCGAAGTTTTTGTACACGGGCCAGACCGACTCGCTGCCCTTGCCGCTGGCCGTCCGGTTGTCGCAAATCCACACGATGATGCCTTGTTGCGCGAGGAGCTGGTGATACATGTACTGCGATCCGCCCCACGCGTTCCTGACCTGTTGCGCGTGCGGGCCGCCGTAGGTGAACTGATAGACCGGATAGCGGCGCGAGCGGTCGAAGTCGGGCGGCTTGATCATCATCGCTTCCATGACGAAGCCGTCGCGGGTCTTCACCTGCACGAGCTCCGGCTTCGACAGCCGGTAGTCGGCGAGCGCGGCGACCTTGTTCGCGTCGAGCACACGAAGCTCGGCGCCGTCGCTGTTGTGCAGCCGCGTCTGCGGCGGGGTCGTGACGTCGCTCCACACGTCAACGTAGTAGGCCATCGTCGGGCTGAAGGAGGCCGTGTGCGTGCCGTCGGTCGCCGACAGCCGCCGCATCCCCGAGCCATCGAGCTTGATGCGGTAGACGTCGCCGCCGATCGGACTTTTCTCCGTGCCCGAAAAGTAGACCCAGCCGCGCGGCTCGTCGACGCCGTGGAGCGTGCGCGTCTCCCACTTTCCGCTCGTCACCTGCTTGATGAGCGTCCCGTCCGCGCCGTAGTGATAGAGGTGCCGCCATCCGGTTCGATCGCTGATCCAGAGAAACGAGCCGTCGCTCAGCCACATCGGCGACTCCACATCGTCGCCGCTGATCCAGTACTTGCCGCTTTCCCGCAGGATGGTCCGCGGCGTGCCGGACGCCGCATCCGCGGCATTCAATTCGAGCCAGGTCTGCGTACGATTCTGGACCGCGTAGACGACCCGGCGGCTGTCGGGTGACCAGGTGACGCGCACGATCAGGCGGTCGCCGTCGGGATACTTCGAGGTATCCGCCCAGGCCGGCGAGCCACCGGTCACGCGTGCCACCCCGAGCCTGACGACCGGATTGGGATCGCCCGCCTTGGGATACGCCCATTGCTCGACGTTCTGTTCGTAGGGAATGTGATCGACGACGGGGTACGACGGCACGGGCGTGTCGTCGATTCGCAGAAAGGCGAGCGCGCTCGAATCCGGACTCCACCAGTAGCCGCGGCTGTTGCCGCGGCCGTAGATTTCCTCTTCGTAGACCCAGTCCAGCCGGCCGTTGAGAATCTTCGCGGCACCGTCTCCGGTCAGCGCGATCTCGTGCCCGGTCGCGAAGTCGGAAACAAAGAGGTTGTTGTCGCGCACGAACGCGACCACTTTGCCGTCGGGGCTGAACGACGCGTGATCTTCATGTCCGGGCGCATTGGTCAAGCGCACCGCACGCCCCTGGTCGAACGAATAGCCGTAGAGATCGTCGGCCAGTTGCGCGATCGCCGCGGTGTGTGCCGTGTTGAAGACGAGCGATCGCGAACGGGCGGCTGTCCGGGCCTCACCGGCGTTGACGCCTGGCAGCTCGGCCAGGGCCGCTCCCATCTTCTCGGCATCGAACAACGGCGTCTCCGTGCCGCTGGCCGCATCCACCTTGAACCAGTTTCCGGTTCGCGCCGTGGCGAAGTGGGTCCCGTCGATCCAGGTGATGTCGGCCGCGGGCGCGCCGCTGAAGCTCACACGCCGCCCGGGATCGTAGATATCGTCGAGCGACAGCTGCTTCTGCTGCGCGAGGGCGGGAGCCGTCAACGCGAGCACGAGCAGCGCGGCGACTGGTGAGTACCGCCAATGTCCGAGTGCGCCGGGTCGTCTATCTTCCTGTTTGCGTTTCGTGTTTTCGTCTGTTCGTGGCCAGCTCCAGAGCAGCCTGTTTGAAACCGAGACCGTATCCGAACACCCCACACGAATCACGTCGCGCATGACCTCCAGTATAGTCATCGAATGTCCAGTCTGACCTTTCTTGGCGCAGCCGGGACCGTTACCGGCTCGAAGCACCTGCTGGAGCTTGGCAATCGCCGCGTGCTCGTCGATGGCGGATTGTTTCAAGGCTTGAAAGAGCTGCGCCTGAGGAACTGGGCGGCGTTTCCGATCGACCCGAAACGCATCGACGCCGTGGTGCTGACTCATGCACACCTCGACCATTGCGGTTATCTGCCTCGTCTGGTCGCCGGCGGATTTCGCGGCCGCATCTTCTGTACCGCCGGCACCCGCGATTTGTGCACGCTCATCTTGCCAGACTCGGCGCACATTCAAGAGGAGGACGCCCGTCTGGCCAACCGCCGCGGCTTCTCAAAGCACTCGCCCGCCCTGCCGCTCTACACCGAGCTCGATGCCGCCCGCACGCTGACGCAGCTTCAGCCGGTCGGCTACGAGCGGCCGGTTCCGGTTGTGCCTGGGGTCGAAGCTGAGTTCCTCAACGCCGGCCATTTGCTCGGCTCCGCTTACGCACGAATGACGGTCGGCGACAAGACCATGCTGTTCGGCGGCGATCTCGGTCGCTACGACCGGCCCGTGCTTCCCGACCCCGCGCCGGTCGCCGAGGCCGACGTGCTGCTGCTCGAATCCACCTACGGCGACCGCTTGCACGAACCGGACGATGGCGGTGCGCGGCTGGCGGCGATCATCAACGAAACCGTTCAGAAGGGCGGGCGCCTGATCATCCCGTCGTTCGCCGTTGGCCGGGTCGAGGAATTGCTCTACTGGTTGAGGCTGCTCGAGCGCACCAGGCAGATTCCCACGCTGCCCGTCTATGTCGACAGCCCGATGGCGGCCGGCGCGCTGCAGTTCTACACCGAGCGCTGCAACGAGCTCGACCCCGGGATGAGGTTCGGCGAGCGCGACGTCTGCGCCTTCGGCACCGAACGCATGACCATCGTCGCCTCGGCGCGGGAGTCGATGGAGCTGGTGTCGTCGAGCGCGCCTGCCATCGTGATCGCGGCGAGCGGCATGGCGACGGGCGGGCGGGTCCTGCATCACCTCGCCGCCGGCCTGCCGAACCCGAACAACACGGTGCTGTTCGTCGGATATCAGTCCGCGGGCACGCGCGGACGCCAACTGTGCGAGGGCGCCAGGCACGTGAAGATTCAGGGTCAGGAGGTGCCGGTGGCGGCGCGCGTCGAACGGCTCGACTCGATGTCGGCGCACGCGGACGTCGGCGAAATCATGCGCTGGCTGGCGGGGTTTTCCCGGGCGCCGACGATCACCTATCTGGTCCACGGCGAGCCGGCCGCGCTCGAGGCGCTTGGCTCGCGGATTCACAGGGAGCTCGGCTGGCCGATTCACATCGCGAAATACATGGAGAAGGTTGAGTTGCCGCTGGGAACCACCTGAAGCCTGGCAACGAACGCAGAAACCGCACAGGCCGCTGAGAACAGGCCAGAACCGTTCCGGCAGATCCGTGGGCCTGGCGTTTTAGACATCGTATCGTTACAAGCTCTGCAGCCGGACCGGCGCTTGCGGTACTCTGAAGAGAGACCTTATGCAGAGGCTGATGCTCGTGATGATTGCGTTTGGAAGCTTTGGGTGTGGCCGCGGGCAGCCGTCCGCGACCAACCCGCCTGCGTCGACCACGACGGCGGCGACCTCAACCGCGAATCGGCAATATCTCCTCGAACAGATCGACGAAGCGGCGGTCGTGCAGCTCTATGCCGATGGATTCGCCGCGTTGCCGCTCAAAGAAAAGACGCTCGTCTGGCATCTCTACCAGGCCGCGCTCGCCGGACGGGACATCTACTACGATCAAAAGTACGAGCACGGCCTCGAGATGCGCGACGTGCTCGAGGCCATCCTCACGCACCCCACCGGCGTCGATCCGAAAACGCTCGAGGAGATCCACCGCTACACCAAGCTGTTCTGGATCAACAGCGGGCCGTTCAACAACCTCACCGCGCGCAAGTTCGTCCTGCGCTGCACACCCGAAGCGTTCGCGGCTGCGGCGCAGGCCGCCGGGAGCGCCGGCGCCACCTTTCCGCGCCGGACCGGCGAGACGCTCGATCAGTTGCTGACCCGGCTGAAGCCGGCCTTCTTCGATCCCGACGTCGATCCCACCGTCACGGCCAAAACGCCGCCCGCAGGGAAGGATCTGCTGACCGCGAGCGCCAACAATCTCTACGTCGGCCTGACGATGAAGGACCTCGACGGATTCAAGGAGCAGTACCCGCTCAACTCGCGGCTCGTGAAGAAGGACGGCAAGATCGTCGAAGAGGTGTACCGCGTCGGCGGCCGCTACGGCAAGCCGCTCGCGGCCATCGTCCAGCATCTCGAAGCGGCGATTCCGTATGCCAGCGAGCCGATGGCGAAGGCGTTGCGGGCGCTCATCACGTTCTATCAGACCGGCGCGACCAAAGACCGCGAGGCCTACGACATCGCCTGGGTCCAGGACAAGGCCTCACCCGTCGACACGATCAACGGGTTCGTCGAGGTCTACCTCGACGCGCGCGGCACCAAGGGCGCCTTCGAGAGCCTGGTCTTCTACGTGAATCGCGAGAAGACGTCCGGCATTCGGACGCTCGCGGAAAGCGCGCAGTGGTTCGAGGATCGGATGCCGTGGGATGCCAAGTACCGGAAGCAGGGCGTGCAGGGCATCACGGCCAACGCGATCGACGTCGTGATCGAAACCGGCGATTCCGGTCCGGTCACGCCGGTGGGCATCAACCTGCCGAACGACCAGGCGATCCGCGAGCGGTTCGGCAGCAAATCAGTGTCGTTGTCGAATGTCACCGAAGCCTACGACAAGTCCACGGTGCCGGCGCTGCGCAGCGAGTTCGCCTGGAGCCCCGAGGAGACGGCGCGCGCGGTGAAATGGAGCGCATTCGCCGGCGAGCTGACCACGGACATGCACGAGGTGATCGGGCATGCCTCGGGAAAGATCGACGAGCGGCTGACCGGCAAGCTCGAATCGATCATGAAGGAGCAGTACTCGGCGCTCGAGGAAGCGCGCGCCGATCTCGTGGCGCTGTACTTCCTGCCGGATCCCAAGCTGGCGGAGCTCGGTCTCGTTAAGGCCGCCGACCACGACGAGATCGTCAGGACGGAATATGAGTCCTACACCCGCAACGCGCTGGCGCAGCTGCGGCGGGTGCGGCAGGGCGCGCAGATCGAAGAAGATCACATGCGCAACCGCCAGATGATCGTGCATTGGCTGACGGCCAACACCAAAGCCATCGAGGTCCGCAGGCGCGACAACAAGACCTACTATGTGATGACCGACGCCAAGGCCTTTCGCGACGGCGTCGGCCGGCTGCTCGCCGAGGTGCAGCGCATCAAGTCGGAGGGCGACTACGAATCGGCGCGGCGGCTGTTCGAGAGCCACGGCGTGCACTTCGACCCCAAATTGCGCGACGAGGTCGTGTCGCGGGTCGAGAAGCTGAACCTGCCGTCCTACACCGGGTTCGTGATGCCGAGGATCGAGCCGCTGAAAAGCGCGGCCGGCGAGATCACCGACATCGCCGTGTCCTATCCGATGGATCTCACGAAACAGATGCTCGAGTATTCCGCGGTGACCCGCAGCCTCCGGTCGGTTGACAGCCCGTAATGTTTGCTTCTCGAATCGCCGGCGATCTGGCGCCGAACCGGCTGACCGAGGCGGTGCGTCACAGGCGGTTGGCCGGCGCGCCGCTCATCGATTTGACCGAGTCGAATCCGACGCGGGTCGGGCTCGATTACCCGGCGGATCTTCTCGCGGCGCTGGCGGATTGCCGCGCTCTCACCTACGCGCCGCAGCCATTCGGCGTCCTCGAGGCTCGCCAGGCGATCGCCTCGGACTACGAGCGCCGCGGCGTCGCGACGAGCGCCGACCGCGTGGCCGTGACGGCGAGCACGAGCGAGGCCTACTCCCTGCTCTTCAAGCTGCTGACCGCGCCGGGCGACGAGATCCTGGTGCCGCGGCCGAGCTATCCGTTGTTCGAGCACCTCACCGCGCTCGACGGCGTGGTCGCGCGTCCCTACGATCTCGAGTACAACGGTGTGTGGTCGATCGATTTCGACAGCCTCGATCGCGCCTGCGGTCCGCGCACCCGGGCGGTGCTCGTGGTGAGCCCGAACAACCCGACCGGCTCCTATGCGGCGGCGGCCGAGCTCGATCGATTGGCGACGTCCTGCGCGAGACTCGACCTCGCGATTGTCGCCGACGAAGTGTTCGCCGACTACGAGCTCGAACCGGGCGCGGCCAGCCGCGCCGCGCCGATGCTGACGCGTGACGACGTCCTGGTGTTCGCGCTGGGCGGACTCTCGAAATCGATCGGCCTGCCGCAAGTCAAGCTCGCGTGGATTGCCACCGCGGGTCCCAGCGCGGTGGTCGAGGCCGCACTCGAGCGTCTCGAGTTGATCTGCGACACCTATCTGTCCGCGTCCACGCCGGTGCAGCTGGCCGCCGCCGAGCTGCTCGCTCGCGGCGCCTCCATCCGCGCGCAAATCGCCGCACGCATCCGCGCCAACTACCGGGAACTGACGGCGCAGGTCGCCGACGTGCCCTCGTGTCGCGTGCTGAACACGGCCGGCGGCTGGTCCGCGATCGTCCAGGTGCCGACCTTCCGTTCGGAAGAGGCACTGGTCATCGAGCTGGTCGCGGAGGCGGGCGTGCTGGCGCACCCCGGCTATTTTTTTGATTTTCCTCGCGAGTCGTTTCTGGTCCTCAGCCTGCTGCCGCCGGAACCGTCGTTCGCCGACGGCGTCGGCCGGCTGCTCGCCCGGGTTGTCCAGGCTGTCTGAGCCAGTGGAGTATCTCGATTGACACGAACGCAAGACCACCGGATCGACGGCCATGAGTGACCGCGCCGGCCGCCGCGCCGGTCTCCTCATCCCGCTCTTTGCCTGTCCCTCGTCGGAGAGCTGGGGCATCGGCGATATCCGCGATTTGCCGACCATCGCGCGCTGGCTCGCCGAAGCCGGGCAGCGCGTGCTGCAACTGCTCCCGCTCAACGAAATGGCGCCCGGCCAGCAGTCGCCCTACTCGGCGATCAGCGCCATGGCCGTGGACCCGATTTTCATCTCGCTGTCGATGGTGCCGGACTTCGTGGCGATCGGCGGCGAAGAATCGCTCGGCGACGAAGACCGTGCGATCCTGGCGCGGGTGCGCCGCGCGCCGCGGGTCGAGTATTCCACGATTCGAGCCCTCAAGCAGCGCGCCTGCCGACGCGCGTTCGATCGCTTCCACGCGGACGAGTGGCGCCAGGACACCCAGCGGGCGCGCGCCTTCCGATCGTTTCTGAGCGAACAGGCGTGGTGGATCGAGGACTACGCGCTGTTTCGCGCCATCCACGTGCACCAAGGCGAGAAGCCGTGGACGGCATGGCCCGAGGCGCTGCAGCGCCGGGAGCCGAGCGCGATCGATCATGCGCGCCGCGAGCTCTCTCGCGACGTCCTGTTCCATCAATACCTGCAGTGGCTGGCCGGCTCGCAGTGGCAGCACGCGCGCAGCAACCTGCACGGTATTCAGCTGTTCGGCGATCTGCCGTTCATGGTGGACGCCGACAGCGCCGACGTCTGGTCGCGGCAGGATCAGTTTCGGCTCGACCTGTCGCTGGGGGCGCCGCCGGACGCCTTCAGCGCAACCGGACAGGACTGGGGCATGCCGGTCTACCGCTGGGACGTGATTGCGTCGCAGGATTTCCGGTGGCTGCGCGAGCGGGCGCGGCGCAGCGCCGACCTCTTCGACGGCTACCGCATCGATCATCTGGTCGGCTTCTATCGCACCTACGGCAGGCCGCGCGACGGCGCCGAGCCGTTCTTTACACCCGCGGTGCAGCGCGAGCAGGAAGCGCTGGGCGAACGCGTGCTCGGCATCTTCCGCTCGGCCGGCTCGGAAATCATCGCCGAGGATCTCGGCACGGTTCCCGATTTCGTCCGCGGCTCGCTCGCGCGCCAGGGTGTTCCCGGATTTCGCGTGCTGCGCTGGGAGCGGCACTGGCACGCCGAAGGACAACCCTTCCGGGATCCTGCCGACTATCCGTCAGCTTCCGTCGCGGCCTCCGGTACCCACGACACCGAGCCGATGATGACCTGGTGGGAAGGCGCGTCGGACAACGACCGCCGCAAGCTCAATGCGATCCCGACGGTGCAGCGCGTCAGCGGCGGGTCCGGCGTCCTGGACGCCAATAATGCCCGTGTGCGCGACGTCCTGCTCGAAACGCTGTTCGCCTCGAAGTCCGACCTGCTGCTGTTGCCGGTTCAGGATGTGTTCGGCTGGCGCGACCGGATCAACGAACCGGCGACCGTCACCGACGCGAATTGGACGTTCCGCATGCCGTGGCCGATCGATCGGCTGGGCGATGTGCCGGAGGCTCGCGAGCGGCAGGCGACGCTCCGCCACTGGTCGACCCGCTACGAGCGACTCTGATCGAGTGGCGCGCGTCGTTCTTGATTATCGCCACGAAGGCACGGAGGCCACCCTCAGGGAGCGGCTTCGTGTCTTCGTGTCTTCGTGTCTTCGTGGCTGATCTCGACCTTCG
>Ga0105248_10010810_pt1 | contig 10080 bp, 8 predicted proteins | sample KBSS34metaG_FD_81524 | JGI IMG/M metagenome (GOLD analysis project Ga0105248, IMG submission 81524) | Switchgrass rhizosphere microbial communities from Kellogg Biological Station, Michigan, USA - KBS S3-4 metaG | ecosystem: Host-associated > Plants > Roots > Rhizosphere > Soil | place... | reverse complement strand
CGACGGCGCCGGGTGGGACGATCGCATTGGCCCAGCCGCCCGTGAGAATCAGTTTGCCGCCGGCGGCCGCGAATTTCGAGACGTCCGGATCCATCGCGTTGAGCACCGCGACCTCAGGCCGGTCGGCCAGCGCGACGTCGCTGTCGAAGTTGACAGGGCGCGTCCTGATGTCCCACATCGGATCCTTGAACACGAATGTTCTGAGCACGTTCACCGCGATCGGCTGCTGGCCGGCCGCAATCGCCTCCCAATCGAGCTCGCTTCCGCGATACAGCGGCGAGTGGATCGCCTCCTTCGTCCGCAGGTTGGTCGGTCCCGCATAGATCTTTCTGACGGCCTCAACCTGCGGCGTGGTCAGACAGCTCGGACCGTCGCCGTCCTTGCACGCGATCGCTTGCGGATCCCACGTGCAGCGCGTCGGATCCTCGAGCACGCCGTCCCTAACGCCGTCGAGCGCATCGCACGCCTGAAGGACGGCCTCGTGAATGGCCGGGTACTTGGCCGGCGGGATGAAGCTGGCCTCGTCCTGGTGTGTGGCCTGCCAGACCCACGCCTGCCCGAAGACCTGACGGGTCCAGTACGCCGCCAGCCCGCCAACGATGATGCCGTCGTAGTCGCCCGGATATTTCTGCGCCTCGCTCATCGCGGACGTCGACGCGCCGCCGCACTCCCCGATGTACGCGAACTTCGGTTTGGTCGTGTAGAACGCTTCAGTCACCGCCTTGCCGACCACGGTCATCTCGTGCGCCGCGCGGTAGCCGAAATCCTTCATTTTCTCGGAATCCTGCATCCACATGGGGTCGGCCGCCTGATGGCCGGTGTCGCTGCTCGCAACGGCATACCCGTCCCGCAGTGCTGCCGCCATGGACGCGTATGCGATGTTGCCACCCATGCCGTTAGCAACGGTTCCGCGGAACCTGCCGTTCCAGCCGGACACGCGCAGCCACACCTCCATGCGGATATCGGACGAAGGCGTTGGCTTCACAGTGGCGGCCACGCGGCAGAACCCGGGCAACTCGCTGAACTGCGGCCGCTTCCGTCCGCCATCGAGTCCGAGCCCGAGGTTCGCCGACGCGAGGGTCACGCGTCCGGGCACGGCCGGGGCGACCAGAGTCGGCGCCGGTCCTCGTCCCGCACCGCCCCTGCCGGGTGCGACCGGCGGCGCGAACTGCCCCGCCGCAACCGTCTGCGCGAGCGCGATCGTCGTGTTCGGCAACACCAGCGCGGACAAGCGGTCGCAGGAACCGCCGACTGGCGCCTGTTGCGCTGCGACGGTCAACGGGCCCCAAATTCCACCTGTGGCCCACGCCCCCAATCCGGCGACGAGCGCAGCGCCGAGCGTAACGCGAACACTCGTCATTTCGGCCTCGTCACGAGATTCTCGATGAAGAACTCCATCATGCGATCCCGGTTCATCTCGCTATGCTCCTGGTCCGGGCCGATCTGCAGGTCGAAACTCTTACCCAGTGCCTGCAGGGCCTGAATCAGCTGCAGGGAGTTCGACGGGTGCACGTTGTTGTCAGCAGTACCGTAATAGAGCAGCAGGCGTCCCTTCAGCGCGTCGACGTGGGTCAACACGCTCCCGGCGTCGTAACCCGCCTGGTTCTCTTGCGGAATCCACATGTAGCGCTCGGTGTATACCGAGTCATAGTTGCGCCAGTCGGTGGGCGGCGACGAGGCGGCTGCCGCCGCGAATAAATCGGGATGCCGGACAAGCTCCATGGCCGCCACGTACGCGCCGTACGACGTACCGAAAATCCCAATGCGCGTCCGGTCGACATAGGGCCGGCTTGCCAGTGCCTTGACGCCCTCTGCCATATCGTCGATCTCGGTCTGGCCGAGCTTCAAATAGAGCGTATCCAGCAGTCGCTTCCCCATTCCTGGCACGGCTCGGGAATCGAGATTCACCACCAGGAAGCCGTATTCCGCGAGCCCACTCGGCGTCACGAACGTCTCCCGGGACGTGAGATTCGCGAATTCAGGCCCGCCGTACGTGCTGACCAGCACCGGATACTTCCGGCCCGGATTGAACGTCGACGGAAACTGGAGCAAGCCGCGCAGCGTGGTCCTGCCGTCGGCAGCTGTGAACGTGAACATCTCGGCCTTCTTCAAGCCAAGCGCCGTGAACTTCGTCGTGTCGCTCGAGGCGACCGGAGCGACGACCGTCCCACTGGCGGCGTCAATGACTCGCGTCGCGGGCGGCGTGTCATGAGTCTGATAGACGTCGATGACGTACTTCCCGTCCGGCGACACGCCACACGGCAATGGCGTGGAGTATTGCCCGAGACGCGGACCCGCGCCCGTGAGGCACTGGCCCACGCTGTGGTGAAACGCCGGATCGGTCAGCCGCCGATCGCCCCTGCCGTCCAGTCCGACACGGTGGAGCTGCATCTTCAGGTGGTTATCGCCGTCCCGCGCGGTGTAGAAGAGCACACCGGCATCCTCGTCAATCTTGACGAGCGTGCCGACTTCGAACGAGGTGTGCGTGGTGAGCGGAGCGATGAGCTTGCCGCTCAGATCGTACAAATAGAAGTTGTCCCAGCCGTTGCGCTGCGACTCCCAGATGAACCGCCGGCCGTCTCGGAGGAAGACGAGCCGCGGGTCCTCGTTCAACCAGCCGGTCGGCCATTCCTCGCGAAGGATCACGCGGGTCGCCCCGGTCACTGGGTTGGCGGCGACGACTTCCATCACGTTCTGGCGCCGGTTCGTCCGGAAGAACAGCAGCTCGCTGCCGTCCGGCGACCACATCACGTGATACACGTAGTGCCCGACGACGTTGTTGTCGAACGGCTTGCCATCGCGGACATCGACCCGGACCGACTGCCGCGCGGCCACGTCGTAAACGAACACGTCGACGACCGGATTTGGAACGCCGGATTTCGGGTACGCCTCGGTGTCCACCGTGTCCTGCAGAAGCGTTTGGTTCAGCGCGACAAAGTAGTCCGGTACCGGACGTTCGTCGAAGCGGTAGTACGCCAGCTTTCGGCTATCGGGCGACCACCACATCGCGGTCCGCTGTTCGAGCTCTTCGCCATACACCCAGCTCGCCGTGCCGTACTTGACCCGCGCATCGGCCGAGCCCTCGGTGGTCACAGCGGCCTCGTTCGTGCCGTCCGCGGCACTCAGCCAAAGGTTGCGATCCCGGTAGAACGCGTTCAGCCGGCCATCGGGCGACAACGCGGAGGCGAACTGGCGCCCACGCTCGGGCGCATCCGGCGCCGGCCGGCCTCGCCCGTTTCTGGCTGGCGCCGGAGGGGCCTGCGCCGGCTCGGACACCCGTCGTGTTGCCACGTCAAAGCGATAGCGCCTGCCGTCCCGGCCGTACTCGATGGCCCGGCCATCGTCCACCCACGTGGCTGCCAGCGCCCCTGACACAATGGCCGTCTGAATCTGCGGCGCCATCCGCTGATAGTCCGAGTACCCCGGCATCGTCTTCAGGCGGTCCTGGGCCACCAGAACGGCGGGAACGGCCGCCAGGACCGCGATGTAAAACATCGATTTCCTGATGCGCATCACCGGCCTATTGTGCCACTCGGTCGTGGCAAAATGTGGTCGTTGGTCATTAGTCATTAGTCATTAGTCATTAGTCGTGGTCACCGGGAGGCCTTCGTGAAACGCGTGTGCACGGTGGTATTCGCTTTGGCGGCTCTGGCCGCCGCAGCCTGCGGTCAGCAGGCGGCGTCGAAAGCGGAAAACAAACCTGCGGCCGCACAGGCTCAGGAAGCCAAACGCTACCCTCTCAAAGGGAAGATCGTCGCCATCAAGGCCGCGACCAACGCCCTGGCGATCGACGCCGAGGACATTCCGGGCTTCATGGCGGCTATGACGATGGACTATGCGGTCCACAGCGCGCAGAGCCTGAACGGGCTGAACGCGGGCGACGAGATCACGGCTGACGTGGTGGTCCCCGCCGATGGAAGCGGGACATACGTCGAGAACATCGTAGTGACGAAGAAGGCCGGCGCATGATCCGCGTGTGCCTCTCGGCGCTCTTCGCCATCGCCCTCGCGGCCGGTACCCTGAAAGGCGCCGCCACGCTCGACATCTATTTCATCGACGTCGAGGGCGGCCAGTCCACGCTGATGGTCACACCGGCCGGCGAAACGGTGCTGATCGACGCGGGATACGGCGCGCGCAACGGGCGCGATCCGGATCGCATCATGGCGACCATCCACGCCGCCGGTGCCGATCACATCGACTATTTTCTGGCGACGCACTTCCATCCCGATCACGTGGGCGGCGTTCCCGAATTGGCCTCGCGGATTCCCATCAACACCTTCATCGACTACGGCTCGCCGATGGGAACCGACCGCATGGCAACTGGCTCTTTCCGCACGTACGAGGAGTCGCGGCGGCGCGGTCAGCACCTCATGCCGCAGCCCGGCGATCACCTTCCGTTCAAGGGCGTCGAGGCCGAGGTCGTCAGCGCTGCCGGTGTGCTGGTGTCGAAGCCGCTGCGGGGCGGCGGACAGCCCAACAGCGCGTGCGCGACGCTCGAGGAGCAGGACGAGGACGGCACGGAGAACTTCCGGTCGATTGGCGTCCGCTTCACATTCGGCGCCTTCAAGTTCGTCGATCTCGGCGACCTGAGCGGCAACACGCTGGGGATGCTGGTGTGCCCGATCAACCTCGTTGGCGAGGCGTCGGTCTATCTGGTCTCGCACCACGGCAACTACGACACCGACGTGCCGGCGGTCCTGGCTGCCCTCAAGCCGCAGGTAGCCATCATGAACAATGGGCTGACCAAGGGCGGCGCGCCGACGGCGTTCGTCAACCTGCACCGCCAGCCGGGTCTCGAGCTTTGGCAGATGCACGCTTCGCGCAACGATGGCGCACAGAACGCGGAGGACTTCTTCATCGCCAACGTCGACGATGGCGCCTCGGCCTACTGGATCAAGCTGCGGGCAAACGACGATGGCCGATTCACGATGTTCAACAGCCGGACGGGATTCGTGAAGCAGTACCTGCCCAAGGCGCGAGCGCCGCGGCCGCTCGAGAACAACGCCAAGTAGCGGTCCTCATCCGCCGGTACGGCAAGGGAGCAAGCGCTGTGAAAGAAACGCCACCAGGCTGGCCGCGCATGTCTCCCGCGGTGTTTTACGACGACGCGGCCGCCGCGATCGACTGGCTGTGCCGCGCGTTTGGATTCGACGTGCGGCTGAAAGTCGAAGGTGACGGGGGTCGCATTGAACACTCTGAGCTGATGTACGGGGAGGGTCTCATCATGGTCGGCGACGCCGCCAAGATCGACCCGCTCGCGGGCCGAAGCTTCCGCGCCAGCCCCAGAACCGTCAACGGCGCGAATACGCAGTCGATTATGGTGTTTGTGGACGATGCCGAGGGGCACTGCGCGAGGGCGCGCGCCGCGGGCGCGACCATCTTCGCCGAACCGGCCCTCCACGACTACGGACAGGACTACTGGGCGGACCGCAGCTACGGCGCCGTCGATCCAGAGGGCCACCGCTGGTGGTTCACCGAGCGCGTACGCACCAAATCCTAGATCCTCAAATCCTTGGATCCTCACATCCTCAGATCTATGAGGCTTGCCTGGCGCCCTCGTCGATCTCGACGGTGAGCTTGTTCGCGATGAAACGGGCGAACGGACCGAGGTGGAGATAGAGGGCAACCATCGCGCCTGTGTATCGCAGCCCGCGAGGATTGCGCAGCAAGCCATCGGCGAACGTCCACCAGAACTGTATCCGCGTGGCCGGATTGGTCACGCCCATCTTCCACGCCATTCGAAGGAACGATCGCGCATCGCGCAGCACATGCCGCGGCGGCATCTTGAATCGTTTTTTCGAGCAATCCAGCTGACGCGCGACCCGGCGCACCCGTGCGAAGTAGTCAGCCGGAGCGTAGACGTGCTCGAGGACGGCTCGATAGTCCGCCAGCACCTCGTTGCGCGGCCTGAGCGTCCGGAAGTTCAAGCCCGACGTGCACTGGTCGGCATCGTCGTCGGTCAGGAAGCGATCGTGGTTGGGATGGAGGCGCCCTTCCTTGAGCAGGCGTCGGGTGAGCTGCGTGTTCGGAAGGGCGTACAGGAGCCCGGTCATGCAGACCGGAATACCCGTGTCCTCGATGCACTGAATCATCGACTGGGCCACGCCGGTTTTCTCGGTGTCGAAGCCAAAGATGAAGCCGGCGTGTACGAAGATGCCGGCCCGGTAGATCTTCTCGACCGATTGCTGCAGCACCCGCCGCGTGTTCTGCGGCTTCTGCATGTGCAGCAGCGTGTCGGTGTCAGGACTCTCGATGCCGACGAAGATGGCGAAGAAGCCGGTCTCCTTCATCAGCGTCAGGAGCTCCGGATCGTCGGCCAGGTTGATCGTCGCCTCCGTCGTGAACTCGAAGGGATAGTCGTGCGCCTCGAGCCATGTCTTGAGGTGCGGCAGGAATTCCTTCACGCGCCGTTTGTTACCGATCAGATTGTCGTCGACGAAATCCACATGACCGCGGTACCCGAGCGCGTAGAGCGCATCGAGCTCTTCGAGCATCTGCTCGTTGGTCTTGGCGCGCGGCACCCGTCCGTAGAGCTCGATGATGTCGCAGAACTCGCAGTTGAAGGGACAGCCGCGCGAGAACTGCACGCCGACGTTCAGATACTGATCGAACTTCAGCAGGTCGAAGCGCGGGATCGGCGACTTGGCAACGTTGGGAAACCCTTTGGCTTGAAACACGCCGGTGTCGGCGCCCGCGACCCAGGCGTCCAGGAATTCTCCGAGAATCTCTTCCGCTTCGCCGAGCACCTGGAAATCGGCATCGACGTACACGTGCGGGCTCGACGTCGCGTCAGGTCCGCCGACCACCACGGGCTTGCCGGCCGCGTGCGCGGCGGCGATCACGCGCAGCGCGTCCCGTTGCTGCGGGAGCATCCCGCCCGTCAGCACAACATCAGCCCATTGGAGATCCCGCTCTTCGAGCGGCTCGGTGTTGCAGTTGACGAACTTCAGGTTCCAGGCCGACGGGAGCAGCGCCGCGACCGTAATCAGGCCAAGCGGCGCAGCGGGATACTTGGCGCCGACGACGTCGCAGGTGGCCTGGTAGTTCCAGAAGGAATTGGGATTGAACCGCGGGTAGACGAGAAGGGCGTTGCATGCAGCAGGCCTCGGTGCTCGCCGTCCCGGGCGAAGCGCCGAGATGCTGATGGTGTTCATCTAGAACCAGCTTACCTTACTTCTGAACGCCGACGTCTTTCATCGATTCAAGCTTGGCAAGGTCCAGGGTCTGGACGGCTGCTTTCAGCGTGTTCAAATCGACCGTGCCCTTCGCGCTGACCATGAACCGCTCGCCGAGCACGATGCCGAACTCGTTGTCGCCGCCGCGCTTCGACGTCCGTTCATGGACGAGGCGGCCGTTCACCTTCTGCGTCCGCTCGGTCCCGCTGTCATCGTCCTTCTCGCCCTGGACGCCGACCCACGTGGCCAGGCCCATCAGCCCGCTCACGCCGCCAGTGTCGGAGACTTCGAGCGTCACGCGCTTCTGACCATCGTCGCTATAGGTCGCTTCCGCCTTCGAGACCATCAGCCCGGCAATGCCATTCTTCTCGGCGTTGCTGCTCTTCTTGGGGAGGCCCGCGAACGTGTCGGGCACGAAGGGCTTGAGTTGGTCGATGTCCATCGGATCGACGTGCTTGCCGCCGCCGAGCAGCGCGCCGAGGCCTTCGATCGCTGCAGCCGCCTGCGCATTGGTGTCGCCGCTCTTCTCTGCTGCCTCGATCTTCTTGTTGCTCTCTTCCATCTTCTTGCCAAGCTCCTGGAGCTTGCCGAGCGTGCTGTTCTTGTCGAACTGCACGTCGGAGGAGGAACTGCTGCTGCCGCCAAGGGCGCCCCTGGTCAGAAGGCCGGCCCCGAGCGCGCCTGCCCCTGCAACGCCGGCCCCAATGGCCCCCACGACAAACGTGCAGGCGATGGCGCAGATGACGACGACGGCGGTGTAGCCGACCGCCTTGTCCTGGGGCGACTTCATCAGGCTTTGGAGCCCAAGATACAAGAGATACAAGCCATAGAGTGCCGCGAGAATGACCAGCGTGCCGAGGGCCGGCAACACTCTAAGCACGCCCGCTGCAAGTGCAGGTGTGTAGGAGTACGCCGCCACCTTCATCGCCATCGCGCTGTTCTTCTCAGCGCCGAACGACGGGGCGAGCGCGTTGATGATCAGCGACACGACGAACACGGCGACAATGGCGCCGACAAAAGAAATCACGGCCTGAACCAGCCCCAAGACAATCGGCAGGCGGAACGTCCCGAAGAAGAACGTGCCCTGGCCAATCAGCGACAGACCGACGAAACCTGCGGCAGCGCCGACGGCAGCGAGCGGCGCGACGTACCCCGTAAGCAGGGCTCCGGACGAGGTCGGTTCGCCGGCAATCACCGGCCATTCAGTCTTTGGCGTGAGGCAGATGTTCTTGACGCGTTCGATGATGGTCATCGTCTCGGCCTCCAATGAACAGGGAGCCTGGATCGTAGCTCAATAGTGTCGGTCGGCCCAGACGAATGGCGTCTTTTCGTTCGACTGCAACTGATCGCCGGGAGGCGCCCCGGCCAGACTCACGAAACCACTGAGACTGCGGTGAATCGTCGGCTCCGCGCCGACGATCTTGCCATCGTCGAGCGTCAACCTGGCGACGGGGTGCTGCACGAAATATAGATTCCCGTCCGAGTTCATCGTCGCCACGCGGAGACCCAGGTACGCCGTACCCGGTGTTATTGAGGTGGCAGCCTCCGCGTCGTCTGGTTCCAGCTGAACCGCAAGCGTCACGAGCTCCAGGCCGCCTGCCTTTACGATGGTGGGCACGCGCGGGTTGGCGAGCGGGATCGTCGGCGCCACCTTACGGTTGAGAGGAACCCACTCCGGATCCGCTTTGCCGTGCCGACTCCAGAGCGCCGGCTCGACCCTGAGAAGCGCCGCATCGCGATTGCCGGCATTCGAAAAGGCGACGGTCATGTACAGTCCGCCCGCGTTGGTCATGTACGAGACCTCGGTAACCGTCAGGTAGAGTGACTGGTCTTTGTAGATGTAGCTCCGGTAGAACCCCAGGCCGGACACGACGAGTGCCAGGATGGCAATCGTGCTCGTGAACGCCCGCTCGCGGCCTTCTGAACTCATGCTCCCCCCTCCTTGCGACAGGTGAGAAACAGCCGCGCGCGGAACATCCGGCCGACCAGCGGCAACCTGCCGAGCCAGTGGAACGCCGACGCGGGATACAGATAGTGCGGCAGGTACCGTACCTCAACATTCGAAAACCCGCACCGCGCGAGGAGTTCCCGATGCTGCCGCGCATCACGGACCCCGACGTGGCCTTCGATCTGCTTGAGGACGCCCCGTTCGCGGAAACGCTCCATGAAGTACTCCCTGTTCGGCGTGTGCAGGTACAGGGGCGCCCCGGGCTTCAGCGCCCCGTGGACGGCCGTGAAGATGCGTACGAACTGGTCGTCGTAGATATGCTCGGAGAAATCCAGAGCAAAGCCGGCATCGAGCTGGCTGGGATGCTCGCGGCAGAAGTCGACGATGTCCGCGCAATAAAAGGTGCCGTTCGAGAACCCGCTGGCATCGCGCCGCTGCTCGGCCGCCCGCACGAACGCGTCCGAGAAGTCGACGCCAAGGTATTGCCGCACGGAAGGACCGATGACTTCGAGCAGCACACCGTTGCCGCATCCGAAGTCGGCGACGACATCCTGGCGCGACAGCTCGAAAAACGGACGCATCCGCTCGATGCGAGGCACGGCGTGCGGGTCGTACTCCGCCGCATAGCGGTCATCATAGATCGCCTTCAGCTCTGCATCCGACCGGCGGGCCCCGGGCTGACTGGACATCATCCGTACACGTTCAACCATATCGCGGTCACCAACTGGTGACTAGTGACTGGTGGCTGGTGGCTAGGGACGCTAGCGACTAGAGACTAACTGGTGACTGGTGACTGGTGGCTGGTGACTGGTGGCTGGTGGCTAGGGAGCGCTGGTGATTGGTGGCTGGGGGCGCTGGTGATTGGTGGCTGGGGGCGCTGGTGACTAGCGGCTAGTGACTGGTGGCCAGGCCAGCCACCAGCCACCAGCCACGAGTTATTGCATGGGCGTCGCGGTG
>Ga0105248_10010809_pt1 | contig 10080 bp, 5 predicted proteins | sample KBSS34metaG_FD_81524 | JGI IMG/M metagenome (GOLD analysis project Ga0105248, IMG submission 81524) | Switchgrass rhizosphere microbial communities from Kellogg Biological Station, Michigan, USA - KBS S3-4 metaG | ecosystem: Host-associated > Plants > Roots > Rhizosphere > Soil | place... | reverse complement strand
GTTGCTCGCGGCCGCGCCGCACAGATCCAACAGTTTGACGTCGACGCGCGTCGCCTGCCCGATGCGGGCCGTGAAGCCATCCTGCAAGGACGTGAACTGCGCCTGCAAACCATCGCACGCCGCCGTGTTGTCGCCGCGGTTGGCGGCGGTGCCCGGAGTGGGAGCGACGAACGCGAGGATCGTCACGGTGATGGGCGGTGCCGCGCCCCCGAACGAAAACGTGAGCGAGCCGGTCGTCGTGCCCACCGGCAGGTTCGTGAAGTCGGTCTGAACGACGACCTTCAGAGGCTTCCCCGGCTCCAGCGTTCCGTTGACCGGCAGGAACGAGAACCACGGCTGGCCCGTGAACGGTCCGCTGAAGACATCAAAGTTTAAAGTCTTGGTTCCGCGATTGCCGACTTGGAAGCTCTGGGAGGCGGGGCTCACACCTGCTACTCCGGTGAACACCAGCGCCGAAGGCCGGACTTCCGGACCAGGATCGGTCCCGGCGGCCAGCACCCTCAGCAGGACGGCGATGATCTGAGGCGAATTGTCGGCCGGCGCGGTGATATCGATTTCACCGTAGTAGTCGCCTTCCGCCAATCCGGTCTGATCGACCGAGACATCCACGCTGGAAGCATCTCCGTTGGCGCTGACGACCGTTCCCGAAGCGCTCGACAATTTCAACCAGCCGGATCCGCGCAGCGTTTTGGCGACGGCCTGCCAGCTCATCGAGCCGCGACCCGCATTCGCGATGCGGATGGATTGCGGTAGCGGCGCCGCAGCGCCAGCGGCTCCGACGAACGTGAGTCCGGATTGGGAGACCAGAATCCTACCTGCGGGGGGAGCCACTGTCATAGTCACAGCGACCGAGCTGCTGCCGGCGGAACCGGCTGCAATCTGAATTGTGCCGTTGTAAGTACCCGCCGCGAGGCCCGTCGGATCGGCGGCGACCTGGATTGCTGACGCCTGGCTGAGCGTGGCACTGCCGTTTTGGGGTGTCACTCGCAGCCAAGATGCATTTGACGAGACAGTCGCGTTGTACTGCAATGGCGCGGAGCCGCCGCGATTCTGAATCGTGAGCGTCTGCGTCGTTCCGGCATCTCCCTGCTGGAAACCGAAGGTCAACTGGCGGGAGGCGATCGCGAGCGTCGGCGTCCCGCCGCCGTTCACCGTGACGGTAATGGGATATGAGAAGACGGTGGGCGCCGCTCCCAAAGAGAGCACCGCGCTGACATTGATCGAAGTCTGATAGGTGCCGGCCGCGAGATTCGTCCCGTCAACGGACACGATGACATCTCCCGGCATGACCACGGAGTTTTGACTCACCACGAGATAGGATGCCTGCGGCGCGAGTTGGATCGGCAGGGGTTGAATGGTGCCGGCGAACGAAATCCGTTTCTGCTCGGATTTTTCGCCGGATTGCAGCGTGAAGCTCAAAGAAGTCGGCAGACTGGAAATCTGCGGAAGCGCCGTAGAGATCCAGCGAATCCGGTTGTTGCCACCGTCCGCGATAAAGATGTTGCCGGCGGAGTCGGTGATCGCCGCCGTCGGACGGAACAACGACGCCTGCGTCGGGGGCAGTCCATCGCCCTTGAAGACGGCGCTTCCGTTACCGGCAATGGTCGCGATGGTTCCGTTGGCAGCGACGCGGCGGATCCGATGGTTGCCGGTATCGGCGATCAGCAACTCGCCGTTGGCATTCACCGAAATTCCGATCGGCTGGTTCAAGAGTGCCGAAACAGCCGGTCCGCCATCACCCGCAAATCCTGCGGTGGCGCCACCGGCGACGGTCGTGATTTTCCCCGAGGCATCCACCCGCCGGATCCGGTTGTTGCCTGTGTCCGTAAAGTACACGTTGCCCGCAGCGTCGAGAGCAACCGCGTTCGGAGCGTTCAGCAGCGCGCGGCTGGCCTGATCGTTGTCTCCTCCAAAGCCGCGCTCTCCCGTTCCCGCGACGGTCGTCACGACGCCGTTAAAAATTTTCCGGATCTTGTTGTTGTCGATGTCGGCGACATAAATGGCCCCGTTCTGATCGCGAGCCATGCCGGCGGGAGAATTGAATAAGGACGCCGACGCCGGCCCGCCTTCCGGACTGAGTCCGAATTTTCCCGGTTACCGCCGACGAGCGTAATATTTCCATCGAGACCAATGCGGCGAATCGTCTGCCCCAGCGTGTCGGAGACCAGGACCGTTCCGCCGGGCTCCACGACGACGCCCTGCGGCTGAACGAACGTCGCCTGGACCGCCGGGCCTCCGTCGCCGGTGAACCCGACGTTGCCGGAGCCGGCGATCGTCGTAATCGTGTTGTTCAAAATCTGGCGTACGGCGCGCGCGCCGGAATCCGCTGTGACCAAGCTTCCGTTCGTGCCGATCGCCAATGCCCACGGAGTGTTCAGGACCGCACCCGTGGGTTTGCCTCCATCGCCTGAAAAACGATTCGCGCCTGTTCCGGCAATGGTCCGGATCGTGCCGTTCGTGACGCGCCGCAGGCGGTTGTTGTCGGAATCCGCGATGTACACGTTGTTCGATGCGTCGACGGCGACGCCTTCCGGATGGAACAGCGTGGCGGAACGCGCCGGGCCGTTGTCGCCCGAGAAGCTATAAATTCCGGTGCCTGCAAACGTGCTGATGGTTCCGTTCGCAGTCACTTGCCGGATGACGTGATTTTCTTTCTCGGCGATGTACAGTGTTCCGTTGCTGTCGAAAGCAATCTCGGCGGGGAAACGAATCGAACCCGCGGTCGCCGGACCATTGTCGCCCGCGTAGGTCGACTGGCCGTTGCCCGCGTACGTCGAGATCACGCCGTTCTTGTCCACCCTTCGAATCCGGTGGTTGTACTGATCCGAAATATAAAGATTGCCCTGCGGGTCGAACGCGATTCCGCGCGGGTATTGAATCGAAGCGCTCGTCGCCTGGACCTGTTCGCCCGCGAATGCCGGAGTTCCATTACCTGCAACCGTCCGGATAATGCCGTCCGACGCGTTGATGCGGCGGATGCGATGGTTGTACTCGTCGCTGATGTACAGGTTGTTCTGGGCGTCCACTGCTAACTCAGTGGGGAAATTAAGAGCCGCGTCCGTGCCAGGACCTCCGTCTCCGCTGAAAGCAGGCTTGCCGGTTCCGGCCACCGTTGAAATCACTCCGTTCGGAGCAACTTTCCGGACGCGATGATTGGCTTCGTCCGCAATGTAGATGTTGCCGTTCGAATCGATCGACATGCCGCGCGGACGCCGCAGGGCCGCGTCGGTCGCAGCGCCGCCGTCGCCCGCGTATCCCGGCAGGCCGATGCCTGCGAAAACGCTGATCTGGCCGCCCGGCGTCACTTTGAGAATGATGTGGTTGTTGATGTCGCTGATGTAGGCGTTGCCCTGGCGGTCGATCAGCACGCCAGAAATATTGCCGATCGGCGCCTGTGTGGCGGTCAGCGTTGTTTGCGGAAACGTGTATTCCGTTCCGGCGTACGTCGAGATAACCTGCGCGCCGGCTGACGCCGCGGCAAGCGTGAACAGGATCCAGGTGGAGAGCGCTCTCATTTAAAACATGTCTCTCTATCGAAAGAATTTCAATCGGGCCATGCAGAACGTCACCTTCGCCCAAGTCGAGACGGTGCAGTTCCGCCGAGAACAATGGTCACTACATGGATATGCGTAAAATCGTGTCAACCGGTGTCAGAACATTCAGAATAGGCGAAATCCGCGCCGGTGCAAGGGGCTTTTGGGCCGTCATCTCAATCCAGCCCGACGCCCTTCAGGGGAACGGCCTCCAGACAGAAGCCGGATTCGCGAAAGACCAGACGGAAACCGGCTGCCATCAGATCCCGTTCGGCGGCTGGCGATAACGAATTTTCGCTGATCATCAGGTAGGCAACTCCGGGGTGGTCGCGCAGCCAGCTTTGCATCCAAGCCCATTGAAATCCACCCCGAAACTGAAGCGGTACATAAAGCCGCTTCAGATCTGGTAATTGGGCGAGAGGGTAGTAGTCGCCGGCGATCTGGCCCTGCAATTCTCCCGCACCGAACATGGCGTACAGCTTCGCATTCACTGTGTTCATTCCAACTGTGCGCTGCCGCTCAAGCTGTTTCGCCGCCAATTCCGTCGTCGAAGGAGCAGAAAGCAAAAGCACGCCAAAGCTCGCGGCTGCGCACGAGGCCGAAATCTGAATTGGAATGCGGATGGGCCGCCGGGCCAGATACCAGGCGATCGCCAGGACGCCAAAAGCCGCCGCCAGGCACGCGATCCACGAACCTTCGAGGGCGCTCCACCACGGAAAGTAGTGCGTATTCCGAACCCAGCGAACGAACGGCGCCTGAAATTGATGTCCGCCAATCGGCACCAGCATCCAGACCAGCAGTCCGATGCCGAAAACGCCCGCGAGCCCATATCGCGCACCTCGAGGAAACTTGTCCGCGATCCGCCGGTTCCCTTCGCCGACGCAGGCGAGCGCTTGCAGAAAACCTGATCCCGCGGCGAGCGACAAAATCGGGAGCAGCATTGCGACCGTGCGCAGTTCATAGCTGAACCCGATGGCCCAAAGCAGGAACAACGGAATCCCCAACGGCAGGAAAAGGCGTCTTCCTGCCGCTGTGAACGACGAAACGGCAGCGAAGAAGAGCGTTGTGGGCCATACCCAAGAGAACAGAAATCCGCGCGCCGAAATCAGCCGCGCGTACGCGAACTGAATGCGCTGCCAGGCATCTCGCCCTCCATGCAGCGTCTGCGTCAGCTCCGTCAGGTTGGATTGTTTTTCTCCGAATAGAACCGGCCAGATCCGCACCACGTACGGAAGGCAGATCAAAAATACGAGGGTGGCCGCCACAACAACTTCTTTGCGCCGGGTAAAGTTTTCGATTGCCGCCTTGAATCCGCGGATTCCAAGCAAACCCACGGCGGCAAGTAGAAAGATACCGCCTTGCTTGGTGGACATAGCTTCGGCGGCGAAGACGGCCGGCGCGAGAGTTCGGATCCATGACAGTTGCGCCGAATCGCTCTTCCATCGCGAATCCGACCACGCGTATATCGTGAGCGCCGTGAAGAAAGCCAACGCCAGGTCTACATATCCGGAGACAATGAACGTCACGTCGTAGATATACAAATAGAGCCATCCGCAAATAAACGCTGCGAGCGGCCCCGCACCCGATGGAAGTCCATTGGCGAGCCAGGAGAAGGTCTTCGATTCCCCATCACTCGCGGGCCAAACCGAATCGAAGTCCGCGAGAATCACCAGAGTCAGGATCGGAAACAGCGGCATCACGGCTTTATGGAAAGCCTTTATATCGATGTTCCCGGTCAGCATGTAGGCGAGCGACCAGTTGGCGGGAATCAACTGCGGATAGAGACCGGTACTCAGCCGGCGTCCCTCATACCACTCGACAGCCCAGCGGTCCCACGACACGACGTCGTCCCACAGCGTGAAGACGCTTCCCAGATCGCGATACCAGAACATCATGAACAGCAAGATGGTGCCGGTCCCCAGGATTGAGACGAACACCACACGCCAGGATTTCCGGATGCTCCCATCCAATCGGATCGGCCGGCTACGCAGCAGTGCCCGGGCCACGATCGCGATTTCAGTGGCGATTAGAATCCAAACCAGCACCGGTGTGTAAATGCCGAGTGCCGACGTCGCTGAAACGAAAAGGTAATTGAATAAAAGGCTGATGGCAAACGTGTAGGACAGCCTTTGCGCGGCGGTGTGCGCTGAATACCCGCTGAGGGAAAGAATAGCCGCGCCGGGGAGTGCCGTGATCTGAAGAAATGCAGCCAGGCCGGCGAACATGCGTGGCGGTCACTTCTGGCGGACGGTGAACGGCATCGGATCGGAAGCCGCGCCGTCCGGATTCTCTACGCGCACTTGAATCGTCCCAGGTTTTGAGAACAATTCATCCGGCACCGAAGCGGTCACCGCGGATTCGCTGCCAAACGCGGTCTCGAGCGGCCGGCGATCAAACAGGACGACGGCTCCCGGCTTGAAGTTCTTTCCGCCTATCGCGATTGCAGCGCGCCCATCGCCCTGGACCAAGAATTTGGTTCCGGCAACCGTCTCCGGCGGATACAAGGCCTGGATGGAAGGCGGTGCGACCGCCGTGCCTCCGCAACCGAGCGTGAGCAAAAGCAGAGGGACTGGCAGAGTCGCGGTCCGGAGAAACTGATAGTCGACCGTCCGCATCGCGTATGATGTTAGCACAGGCGAAAGAACCTGGAATGCTCCGAACTCATTCATTTTCTTTGCCATTCGCCGCTAATCGCACCCATGCGGACCCACCCCCAGTTCCTGCAGTCCGGGGCATCGATTCTACGAGCCGTCTCCCCGAGTCGCGACATCACATTGTTCACCCTGCCCGGAAACACCGGCGATCTCCTCATCCGGGCGGGCGCTCGCCAACTGCTCTCCCAGGTTTCCCACCGCGAGGAAGAACTGCTTTCCTCACAATTGACTGGTGGAGAGACCGCCGTTCTGGTCGGCGGAGGAGCCTGGTGCAACCAGTACGACATCGCTGCCCGCTTGCTACCCGCGCTCGAAAGCCGCTACGAACAAGTCATCGTGCTCCCCTCGTCGTACGACGTTTCCAGCAGCGTTGTATATGCCGCGGTCGCCGGAAGCGCTTCTCACTTTTTTGCCCGCGAGGAAGCCTCGTTCCTGCAGATTCACGGGCTCTGCCACGCGGAACTCGCCTGCGATTGCGCCTTCTTCTTCGATTTCGAGCCGTATCGAAGGCCGGGGGCCGGCACGCTCAATGCGTTCCGCCAGGATCATGAATCGGCGTTCGTCCAACCGGCGGAGAATCTGGATCTATCCGCCGAATACTCCGATCTTGATTCCTGGCTCAGAAAAATCTCCGAATACGAAGTCGTTCGGACCGATCGCGCGCATGTGATGATCGCGGCGGCGATGCTCGGAAAACGAGTCGAGTATCGCGCCGGCCGGTACCACAAGGTTCCAGCGATTGCGGCATACTCGCTAGGGGATTTCGACGTACATCCGATCCACGAGGACACCGAAGTCTCGGGCCCGGCGTTCGTTGCAAAATTGCAGCCGGTCACGGTTCCTCGGCGTGCGCCCGTACCCACTCCCGATCTTTCCACGCAGGTCACGATGATCATGCTGGCTCATGACGGCCTTGATCGGACGGTCGCCGCCGTCGAATCATTGGACGATTCCGGCCGTGGCGGCGCTCGTCTGCTGCTGGTCGACAACGGCTCCGGAGAAGAGGCGCGAGCCGGACTGGCGGCGCTGGCCCGGCTCCATCCCTGGGTAGAACTGATCCGCTTTGATGAAAATCTAGGCTGCGGTCCGGCCAGGATGCAGGCCGCCACCCGAGTCGGCACCGAATGGATCTTACTGCTAGACAACGACGTGGAGGCACAGACCGGGATGCTTGGCGCCTTGTTCCGCGCGGCCATGGAACATCCCGACGCCTCGGCCGTCACCGGCAAAGTAGTCTTCCCCGACGGAACGATCCACCTTTTTGGTGGAACCTTCCGCGAGGCCGGCGAGCTTCTGGATTTTGAGCTCAGCGGTTTTTCCCAGTCCGTCGCCGGGTTTGATCCGCCTTCCGGTTACTGCGATTGGGTGCCCGGATGCCTGACTCTCCTGCGGCGGGTCACTCTTTTGTCCCATCCCTACGACGAGGGCCTGCGGACCTACTACGAGGACCTGGAATGGTGCTATCGACTCCGGAAGAGCGGCGCATCGTTCTTTCGGACTCACGACGCTGTAATGGTTCATCACCACGAGCCAAAGCACTGGCTGCCGGATGCGAGCCGGACGCGCCCCCTTCCATTTCTTCAAGCCATCGCGCGCTTCCGTAAAGTGCACAGCGCGATTCTCCACACAGTTTTCAGCGTCGTCCCCGAATTCGGCGGACGCCGTTGCCGGAATACGATCGCCGCCGCCGGTCTTCTACTGGACCTCCTCGACGCCATCGACAGCGAGCAGTTCAGCGCCCTCTGGACTTCCGGAAGACTGAATGCGCTGTTTTCAATCGCAGCGCTTGGGGATTCTCTCGCCGGGGCGCGCGCTGAACTCGCGTCGCGAACCCAGGAAATGAACGGCCTGCTGCAACAAAATGCGTCGCTTGTGGATCACATCTCTGAACGTCAGCAAGCGGTAGAGGCCACCGGCGGCAGCCTGGCCGAGCAGGTGAATCAGGTTCAGGCGCTGGTGGAATCCTATGCCGAGCGCCAACGTGAAGTCGAACGTCTCGGGAAGGAGTTAGCGGCAGCGCACGAGCAGATTACAACGTTGGTGGATGTGGTGGCAGAGCGGCAGGCCACCGTGGAAAGATTGGCGAACGAAACGACCGCCAACGATGTCGGAGCTTCTCCGGAATCGAAGTCTGATACTACCCAGGCATCGGACGGGCCGCAACCGTAGGCTTTCCCAGGCGCGGGGCGACGCGAAACGCAGGCTCCGCCGAAGGATTCCGTTCGGATTGTGTAGAATCCAGGTTCCGGCCGGTAACCAACCCTTAAGGCATTATCCGGTTCACGACTATTCATTTTTCGTATCTCCAAATGGCCCAACCCGGATATTCAAAGCTGAAAGAGAAACTTCGTCCGTATTACCTACGGGCGTACTTCCAGCTGGTAGGCAGACCAGGCGAATTTACGGATTCGTTCAAGATACCCACTTATCCCCTGGACGCTTCGTCGCTCACCGAGCATCTCGATCTTGGGTTGCGCTCACCGGGCTTTCTGTTTCTTCCGTTGACCAATTGGCACACGCGCTTTCAGCGTACCCAGCAGCTGGCGTGCGCCCTTTCTGAGCAGTCCGCTCCGTGCTTCGTCCTGAACCCCTATGTGGGGCGGCAATTCCCTACGCTTTATTCCATTGATGGGGCGCCCCGATTCGGAAGGTTGAGTTCCCGGCTGGCCGAACTACATATCCGCCTGCGGGATGAGCCGCTTTGCCATGACCGGCTTCTCCGTCCCGCCGAAACGAATCAAATCGCGGATGGCCTGCGCGCCCTTCAAGGGCTGGATTTGATCCAGGTGGTGAGCATTCCAACCTTTTTCGACGTGGCGCTGGCGCTGAGGTCCGAGTTCGGGTGGCCGATCCTTTACGACTGCCACGACTTGCTTTCCGGATTCGCGGGAGTTGCCAGGCCTGTGGTCGCAGCGGAAAACGACGCCATGGAAGCCTCGAACCTCGTGGTTTTCAGTTCGAAGTATCTTTTCGACGAGCATACGAAAAAGCAACCCGCACTCGCCTCGAAAGCTGCGATCGTCCGCAATGCTGTCGACACACGGTGTTTTCAGCCCCATGATCGGACTGACCGCAGACGAAACTCAGGCGGCCGGACTGTGGGTTACATCGGCGCTCTTGAAGATTGGTTCGACGCGGATCTCGTCGGGCTCTGCGCCGAGACATTTCGAAACGTGACGTTTCAGCTCATCGGACGCGTCGAAAGCCGCCAGGTACGCAAGCTTGCCAGGCTTTCAAACGTGCAGTTGCTCGGCGAAATTCCCTACCAGATTCTGCCGAATTTTCTCCAGGATTTCGATGTCGCGCTGATTCCGTTCCGCCGCAGTCCCCTGACTCTTGCAACGAATCCGATAAAAATGTATGAATACTTCAGTTCCGGCGTGCCCGTCGTGAGCACCAGGTTGCCCGAAATCGAGATGCACAAAGAGATCGTGTACCTTGCCGACGACGCCCAGGCTTTCGTCTCTTCTCTGAGAGAGGCTCTCGAAGAAGATGATCCCCGGCTGCGGCAGCGCCGCATCGCCGTGGCGGAACGGGAATCCTGGAGCGCACGTGCGCGCGATATCCTGGACCTCGCGCGCCATCTGACGGGCGCGGCCGCGGTTGGATGACTCGCTAAGCTAGGCAAGACTTCATGAAGCCGAATCGATTGACGACCGGGAGCGATGAATACGCTGAGCACCTCGAGGGAGAGGTTTCGCACTACTCACAGATCTTCTCAACCGATACGGAATCGGGCCGAAAGAGCCGCGAAACCCTGACACAGGCGGTTCCCGAATCGTGGGTTGAGGTCGAGCGCCGAGCGCGGCAGCTGATCATCGACCGCACCGGAACGGATCTCTCAGGCCATGTGATCCACACGCTGACTTCGGCTCCGGGGGCGAGAATGCTCT
>Ga0105248_10010805_pt1 | contig 10081 bp, 5 predicted proteins | sample KBSS34metaG_FD_81524 | JGI IMG/M metagenome (GOLD analysis project Ga0105248, IMG submission 81524) | Switchgrass rhizosphere microbial communities from Kellogg Biological Station, Michigan, USA - KBS S3-4 metaG | ecosystem: Host-associated > Plants > Roots > Rhizosphere > Soil | place... | reverse complement strand
TCGCCGCACCAGCGAACGCGGCGGTCGTGAGAGTCATGGCCGCTGCAAGCACCGCTGAAATCGCAAATGAGCGGGGCATCCGGATCCTCCAACCTCCTGGACCTCGAGCCTGCGTGATCGTTTGACCCAGTGTCTGAGGCGGATTGGTTTCTTGCAATCGAAATCTTTGCCGCGATCGATTTTCCGTTACTACCAGCAGACTAAAGGCTTCCAACACACGGCTGAGGTTCGGGGTTTCTGTAAACGTTCTGTGACGATGCCCCGCTGGCACGCCGCTTTGACCTGTGGAAGTAAGCGACTAATCCCGTCCGGATCTCTGGCCGATACGAAAGACAGCGTGAGCCATCGTGGGGAGGCCACAGTGCAAACCTTCTCGAGTCGAGTGACAGCAGCTCTTGCCGTTCTTGCGACAGCCGTTTCGGTGCTCTTCGCCGGCGAGAATCCGCAGCAGGCCTTTGCGAAAAACTGGGAAGGCAGAACCGTCGTGCTGAAGCAGTCGCTGTACACGCTCGTGTACGACGAACGAAGCCGAATCGGCAAAGTGCGGGAAGGCAAGCGCGACGGCCTCACCGTCGTCACTCCATTTGAAGGGACCTACCTTCAATTCGACGGCCGCCGCGGCCGCGACGATATCAAGGAGACCGAGCCGCAACGTCTCAAGGATGCCGTCGCGACCACCTACATCAGCGACGCCTTGTTCGAGCTCGAGGCCAGCCGGACCATCGTGCCGATCGTCGTCAACAGACATGACCCAGGCGTCGAGTGCGTGGTCAGGAAAGTCCAGCTGGATCGCTACAGCGTGAGACTCCTCCTGGCGTCACTCGGCGGCGTTGACGGCGATCAGGATTCGCTCACGTCGCTCACCGTCAAATGGCCGGTCCCGCTCTCGAAGTCGTTGAGCGAACGCGACTCGATTGAGAATCTGATTCGGCGGTTCGTCGATATCAAGCAGACCCGCTGATCGTCCTCATCGATCCGGGCGCCGGACGATGCGGGCGCCCTGAAAGATCAGTGGCGCAGGCCCCGAGGGCGACAGTGGCACCGTCATGAGGGTCACGGAGTTCACCCCGTCGCGCACGATTCTGGACGGCAGCACGACGTCACACGCCGTTCGCTCGCCGAGCTCGCAGCTCCCGACCATCTCCCCGTTGAGCGACGCGTCCAGGCGGGCCGGCATTCTCGCGAAGTCGAGCGACAGCTGGTAGCTGTAACCGGCAGCGAGCGGCAAAAGCAGCGTGGCGCGACTATCGGCACGGCGCACGCGGCCCGTGGAGATTCGTTCCGAGTCACGCCATCCGCTCCCGAAGTAGGCTTCGGACTCGAAGTCGGGTTTTAGTTCAGCCCGCTCGATATCCGCCGCGAACAGTGGTGGTGGGCGAAGCGCGCACAGCGTGACTGTCGATTCCATGCCGCCGCTCCGGACTCGGGCGCGCGCTTGTGACGGCGGACTATCGGCCGCCATGCGAAACAACGGACGGCCGTAGACGTTGCGCGTCAGCTCCGTGACGAGCGTGACCGTACCATCCGCACCCAGGGTGCGGCTGACCGGACGGGCCACACCCGCCGTCAGCATCTCGTGGACTCCTGCGTGCGGCCCGATCGACGACGCCGGGAGTTCGGTCTCGATCGTGACCGAGCCAACTTCTGGTAAGGTGGCCAGCCAGCTGCCTGTCGCAAGAACCGGCGCGATGTCGGTCCACTGATCGGTCGTGATCTCGACGCACGGCGACTCGGCTTTGAACTCGTAGATCGCCGCTTCCGGCTCGACACGCAGCGGGCTGTCGGACGGGAACTCGAGCGTTCGCCACAGCGTGCCGTCGGCGTTGAAAACGGCGAGAGCGAGGCCTTTGCCGACATCGGCGATCGTGCGGGGGCCGAACTCGACCCGCGCGCCGCGATCGTCTGCCGTCGCACTGACGGGACCGGGGAACGGCGGAGTGGCTGTCGCCAGCGCGCCGCGATCGACCGGCAGCCGGAGTTCGTGATCCGCTTCGCGCACGACGCGCACCGAACCGGGAGCGGCAAGCGCGAAGACGGCGAACGGATGGTTCCGCGGCATGGTGGCAGCGGTCTGATGTCGATCGACAGCGGCGAACTCGAACGGGACGGCGGTGTACGCGGCCGCTCCGGCGACCACGGTGCCGCGCGGCAGCGTGCCCAACCATTGCCCGAGTGACGGTCCGGCAATCGTCGCTCGCTCGAACGACAACCCCTGCGCGCCGAAAAACGTGGCCGCGCGGCCGAACGCGAAGACTCGACGGCCGGCCCGCGACGCCTCGCGCACGACGCGGGGGTCGAATGGAATGCGCCCGATGCCGCGGGGTGGTCCACCTTCCCCCGTGACTTCGTAGTAGAGCAGCGCCATGTCGAAGAAATAGTCCTCGGCGACGATCGCCGATCGATCCGGCAGTTGCGCGAACAGGCTTCGGAAGAACCGTCCTTCTTCCAGCTGGCTGCTCCGATCGAGTTCCGCGTAGTTGGCGCGCACGTTCAGCACCGGGATTGCGGACATCGCGATCGTTGTGAGCACGGCGACAGCTGTGCGAAAAGGGACCGGTGAATGTCCCTCAGACGGCCTGGGGAAATTCACCCGTCCCCTTACCGCATCGGCGCCGAGCGCGACGAGCGGCCACAGCAGAACCACGATCGGGTTGATGAATCCTTTCAGGTCGCCGGACAGATTCACGACCATCGCGAGGCTGCCGAGCGCCGCCCCTGCCACGAGAACCGCCGCGGCGGCCGGCCGCCTCACGATGACGAGCAGGCCGCCGGCCAGGAACAGGACCCCGAACGTGCCGAGATCACGAGCGACGACCGACAGCACGACGGGCAGCTGCACCGTGAGGACGGTGCGCGGGCTGAACGCGAATCGCTGTGTGGCAAACCGCCTCGCGGTGACGACGGCGTACAGCTCGGAGAGGGAGGTCGCGCGGCTCTCCAGATGCGGGGCGCCCTGATACGTTCGCAGGACGATGAAGCTGTATTGCAAAACCCCGAGAACGAGGATGAGGGCGGCGAGGACCACCAATCGGAAACTCAGAGCGCGGGCCGATGCCGGTAGCCTCTCGTCGCGCAGGCCTTTCCGACTCCGCTCGCCATCGATCGCTGGCGAGCTACGGCGAGACGCGCCGACGCGCAGAGCGCGAAGGCGGGCAGGCCTGCCAACGGCCGCCGGGGCAGCGCTAAAGGGCTGCGCTACGTCGTCTTCGTGACTCCGTCTCGCCGACTGGCGATCCCGCCACAGCACGAACACGATCGCGGCCGGCAGCAGGCCAACGATCGTCAGATGATTGCCCAGCCCGAGCGAGAAGGCGGCGACGGCGGCAAGAAGGTACACGGTGCCGCCTCTGGCGCTCCACCTCAGGAGCAGGGCGATCGTGAGCGCCACCATGACGGCCGCGAGGCTATAGACCTCGGCGATCAGCGCGTTTCGCCAGAAGCTCGCGCCGGTGGCGAGGCCGAGACTAGCGCAGACGGCAGACCAGCGCGCCGCTCCCAGCTGTCGCGTGATCGCGTAGGCGAGCGCGCACGCCACCGCCGCCATCACGGCGGAGAAGAGATTCGCCCGATAGGCGATTGTTCGGATCGGCAGCTTGACGAAGAAATGCGAGAGGAGGACATACAGCGGATATCCAGGCGGGTGAGCGGTGCCGAGGACGTACCCGAGGAACTGAAATTTCGGTGTGTCCTCGGGCCCGCCGAAGTCCGGCTGCAGCGTCGCAAGATAGAGGGCCAGGGCCGCGACACCGATGGCGAGCGCCCACAGGGAGTCGCGCGCGCGGGACGCTCGCATTACGCCCGCAAGATGCTCACGCCCGGCGGTCGATCGCCGGAAGACCGGCGTTGATGATCTCGATGATCCGGTCGACATCGTAGACGCAGCCTGCCCACGGCCCGCCGCTCGCCGCCTGCAGCGCCGCCCAGAGCCGCGTGTCGTCCGGCAGCTCGGCATGCGGGCGAAGTCCGGGATGGGGCGGACGATCGGCCAGCAGTTGGCGAGCCTCTCCGGCCTCGAGCACTCGTCCGCCCGCCGCAACCAGATTCACGTGTCCCGTCAGATCGCGCCGATCGACAACGATGTCGATGACGTCACCGTCCATGACTTTGCCAATCGGCCCGCCCGCTAGCGCCTCTGGCCCGACGTGTCCGATGCAGGCGCCGGTCGAGACGCCGGAGAAGCGGCCGTCCGTTACCAGTGCGACCGTGTTGCCCCACGGGATGTACTTCAGGGCAGACGTGACCTGGTAGGTTTCCTCCATCCCCGTACCGAGTGGTCCGGCGCCGATCAGCACGATGACGTCGTTCGGCTTGATCGCCTGACCATCGGTGCCTTTGATGGCCGCGATTGCGTCGTGCTCCGACACGAACACCCGCGCCGGTCCGCGATGCCGGTACACGTTATCGTCGTCCACCACGGTCGGATCGATAGCCGTCGCCTTGATCAACGAGCCTTCCGGCGCGATGTTGCCGCCGGGGAAGACGACCGTGCTGGCCAGACCGTTCGCGCGCGCGCCGTCGGCGTCCATGATCACGCGGTTCGGATCGACGTGGTCGGACTCCTGGAGACGCGCGCGCGCGGCTCGCCGCCGATCGCTCGATTCCCACCAATCGAGCACCGCGCCGAGCGTTTCGCCGGTGACCGTGAGGACATCCAGATGGAGCAGTCCCATCCGTCGCAGGTGGAGCATCACTTCGGGTACGCCGCCCGCCATGAACACCTGCACCGTCGGATGATTGATCGGGCCGTTCGGCAAGGCGTCCACGAGCCGCGGCGTCATCCGGTTGATCCGGCGCCAGTCCTCGACCGTGGGCCGCTCGAGGCCGGCCGCGTAGGCCAGCGCGGGCAGGTGCAGCAACAGGTTCGTCGAACCCCCGAACGCGGCGTGGACCAGCATCGCGTTCTCGATCGCGTGCGGCGTCAGGATCGTCGCGAGCGGCATCCGCTGCTCGACGAGGCCCACCAGCGCCGTGGCCGACCGGCGCGCCATGTCGAGCCAGATCGGCTCGCCGGACGGGCAAAGCGCGCTATGCGGCAGGGTCATCCCAAGCGCTTCGGCGATCACCTGGGACGTCGCGGCGGTGCCCAGAAACTGACAGCCGCCTCCCGGTGTACCGCAGGCGCGGCAGCCCATCGCCGCCGCATCGTCGATCGTGATGAGACCGTGCGCGAAGCGCGTCCCAATGGTCTGGACCTTGCCGGCGTCCTCGCCGCCGATCGCCGGCAGCGTGACGCCGCCGGGGACGATGATGCCGGGCAGGTGACCGCAGCCGGCCAGCGCCAGCATCGTCGCCGGCAGTCCTTTGTCGCATGTCGCGATGCCGATCACCCCGGCGCGGCGAGGCAGCGATCGAATCAGGCGCCGCATCGTGATCGCGGCGTCGTTACGATACGGCAGGCTGTCGAACATTCCGACGGTGCCCTGCGTGCGCCCGTCGCACGGATCGCTGCATGACGCAGCGAACGGCACCACGCCCGCATCGCGCAACGTCTCGGCCGCTGCTCTGACCAGCAGGCCGATCTCCCAGTGTCCGGTATGGAATCCCAGCGCGATCGGCCGTCCATCGTCGCCGCGCAAGCCGCCCTGTGTGCTGACGATCAGGACCTGCGGTCTGTTCACGTCGGCAGGGTTCCATCCCATACCGGCGTCCTGCGTCATGCCGAAGAGGTTGCCGCTCGGCTCCGAGAGCAGCATCTCTGGCGTGATCGGGAGCCGCCCTTCAGGTCCGCGCGCCCTGGTGCGCGTGGTCGCGAAGTGCTCGGCGGTGCCGGCGATGCGCTCGAGGTCCATCAGCCGGCGACCACGTTTTCGAGGGTGAGATCGCCGATTGTGATGCGGACGTGATCGCCGCCTGCCAGCGAAAAGTCGTCCGGAGGCACGATGCCTGTGCCGGTCATGAGAAAGACGCCGTTTGGGAACTCGAGCTCTTTGCGCAGGTAGTCGACCAACTCCCACAGCGGACGCTTGATTCGGGAGGTGCGTGTTTCACTGGCGAAGATGGCGTGGTCGTCCCGCGTGACCGTCAGTTCGATCGACAGGTTGCCGAGCGTGTCGGCCTCGCAAAGCGAAATGCCGGGTCCGAGCGCACACGCGCCGTCGTAGATCTTGGCCTGAGGCAGATAGAGCGGGTTCGCTCCCTCGATATCCCGCGAGGAGACATCGTTGCCGGCGCAGAACCCGACAATCTCGCCTTTAGCGTTGATCACGAGCGTCAGCTCCGGCTCCGGCACGTTCCAGCGGCTGTCGCGCCGTATGCGTATCGGCATCGCATGACCTGATACGCGCCAGCCTACCGCTTTGAAGAACAGCTCAGGCCTCTCGGCTTCGTAGACGCGCGAATAAAGGTCGCTGACGGTCGATTCCGCTTCTCGCGCTTCCCGGCTTCGCAAATAGGTGACACCTGCCGCCCATACTTCAGTGAATGGATCGACCGGCGCAAGGAGCGGCCCCGACGCTGTCACGTCTGTCCGGACGATCCCGCGAAGGAACGATGGCATCGCGGCGTTCGGCAGATCGAGGAGCCGCCGCAGCTCGAAATCGTCGGGCAACAGCCGGCCGTCCAATGCCCACCGGGAATCGCCCGCAACCTGGTGCCTGGTCAGGTACACGGTGAGATCCTACTGCCTCGCCTCGAAGTACCGGACACACTTGTCGCGCCACGCGGCTGCATCTTCGGTTTGACGATGAAGTCTGGCGAGCACGGCCTGATACCGCTCCTCATCCACTTTCCCGCGGATCGTCGTCCAGTGTGTTTCGAGTGCCTTCGCCTCGTCGGCGCCGCGGCTGTACGACTGGACCAGCTCGTCCCACAGTGTCCGCCCCGATTTCATGCGGTAATTCCAGGGCACGTGATGAAACCACAAAAGCAGCGCGTCGGGAGTGGTCGCGGGATTGCTCCACAACTCGCGTAGCGGCGAGCGGTACTGTTCCACCGCGCCGCTGCCATGGCGCGTGCGATCGTAGCCGATGCCTGTCGCGTCGGCGTGGTGATAGTAGGTGGCGGACCAATCGGCCCGGCGCGGATCCGTGTTCTCTGGCATCGGCGCGTAGTGGTCGCCGCCAATCAGGTGATGCAGTCCGAGCGGCATGGTGTAGTGCACGAATGCCTCGCGCGAGTCGAGCATCATCGAACGAATGGTCGCCTGCAGCTCGGGCGCGTGGCCCCAGGTCATCGCGATCCACTCGTCCGCGATCGCGCGGGCACTCAAACTGGGATCCCAGGCGAGCCGGCCGAAAGCGTACCAATTGGCTTGCCCGAAATCGTGGCCGGTCCAGTTGGTGTCGCGCCCGGTGTTGGCGACACCGGCAATGCCGGTCCGGGCCTTGCTCTCGAGCGTTCCGTCAATCACCTTCGTCACCGTCGAACCGGTGCCCTTGGCGTAGGTGTCGGCGTCCAGGAACTCCTTCCACATCGGCGCCAGGTAGACGAGGTGATTCGACTGCCCGAGGTATTCCTGCGTGATCTGCAACTCGGCCATCAGCGGCGTCTTCGGCATGGCGCCGAACAGCGGGTGAAACGGCTCGCGCGGTTGGAAGTCGAGTGGCCCGTTCTTGACCTGGGCAAAGACGTTCTCGCGGAACCGTCCGTCGAGCGGCACGAACTCCAGATACGCGCGTTTGACGCGATCGGGGTCGACCTTCTCGTCGTAGACGAACGCACGCCACATGACGATGCCGGCGTGCGGCGCCAGCGCGTCGGCCAGCACGTTCGCGCCGTCAGCATGCGTGCGGCCGTAGTCCTGCGGTCCGGGCTGCCCTTCGCTGTTGGCTTTGACGACGAACCCGCCAAAATCAGGAATGAGCGTATAGATGTCGTCCACTTTCTCGCGCCACCACCGTGCGACCGCGGGGTCGAGCGGATCGTCGGTCGTCAGGCTCCCCAGCATCTTGGGAGCCGCGAAATTGGCGGCCAGATACACACGGATGCCATAGGGCCGGAAGATACGCGCGATGGCTGCGGCTTTCTCGAGAAGCGGTTGGGTGAGCGACTGCGGATTCGCGTTGACGCTATTGATGACGGTGCCGTTGATACCGATTGACGCGTTGGCACGGGCGTAGTCCACAAGACGCCGGTCGACGCGGTCGGGCCACCACAACGAGCCCCCGGCGTAGCCGCGCTCGATGGTGCCGTCGAGATTGTCCCAGTGATTGAGCAGCCGGCGCTCCAGGCGTGGACGCTCGACGATGTCGAGGCCTGCGAGCGGCGCACGAGTTTGAAGGAGTCGAAGAAAATGGAACGTGCCGTAGAGCGCCCCCGTCTCGCCCGCCGATGCGATCACGGTAGCGGCATGGCCGGCGACGCTCGCCGAGCGAATGACATAACCCTCGTGACCGGCACGGGCGAGCGCGTCCGTCCATCCGAGCGCGGCAACGAGCGGCGACGACGACGGCGTGCCGACGATCACCGTGCCGTCGGACGACGGGCGGTCCACCCGCGCAGCGTCCACGCCCAGCAGTCCCTGCAGTCCACGCTGCAGTTCGGAAACGATCGTCGCGCCGGTCGGAGATTGGGACTCGACCACGATCGCCGTGGCCGATCTCCGATAGGCAGCGCGCCCGGCATCGTCGGCCAGCGGCACATACCTGAGCCACAGATCGTACCCGGTCTCGGCGCGCAGACTGACCGTAAGCGCCATTGCGACGGTAGCCACGAAGACACGACAACACGAAGACGATCGATTCTTGGTTTCGTGATTTCGTGCTGTCGTGGCAGGAGCCATACGTGGGTGTCAGTGTGTCCAGCGGCCGGCAGGAAGGGTCATTGATTGATTGAGCTCCTTTAAAGACTAACAGGCATCGGCCCCGGACGCGCGATGGCGACGTTCGAGCGTGCGACCTCCGGGCTTTCTCGAGAACTTCCCCGCACCCTTCACTTCGCCGTGCAGTAGATCGGCCGGTCTCACCGGGTCGGGCCGGGTCCTGGTTCGATCCAACATCCCAGAAACCGCCGATCGGTGGCGGCCGGATCGGTGGCCGCCGGCACGAACCCGCTCTCTACATCAATCGTGATTGGCGTGACCCGGACGCCGAGTTCCGACAGGTCGCCGGCGGGAATCGTGACACGGTGCGGCGCTCCGGGTTCGATGGTGACGCGCTGCCGCCATTCGGGCGTCGAGAACGTCACCTGGTTGGGAACCGGTCCACAGCTCGCCATGATGTCGATGGTCGCGGGCGATCCGGCGCTCCTCACATAGGTGACCTGCGCCGTGGCGCGCCCGCGCGTCCAGTAGCCAGCCGACTCGGCAAACACCTGGTCGTCGTGAAAGAAGGCGGTTGCGCCGCCGTACCGGCGCGTCCCAATCACGGGAGGGCGCGCGATGCGCCTGCTTTCGTCGACCACGCTCGTCGCGGTCAACTGGAGCTCGCCATCGGCGTTCGCGAGATCCGGCTGGGCGCGGAAGCCAACCAGCGCCGCATCGATGGGCAGCACGAATTGATGCTCCGATAGAGGCCCCGTCACGTTCCAGATTTCCAGCGGCGGTCCGGTCCGGCCGATCTGCAGAGACAGCATGCTGTCCGCGGCGGTTGTGTCGCTTCTTCTCAGGCGCAGGCGATAGGCTCCGGCGGGCAGCGCGAATCGCGCATTCCACAGCAGCTCGATCGGCTGCGGCGCCGTACGCAGTCCGGGACGGGCGACCAGCAGGACATGCGACAGCGCGTCCGCGGTTGCGACGCGCGAGAGCGGATCGTAGAGCAGCGCCGTCGGGCGCCGCGACCGGTCCAAACCATCGAGCAACGGCACGCGCGCGCGCATGTCGGGAACCATCTCGGCCGGCAATGTGGTCGACCTGGTGGCCAGCGACACGAATGCGACCGCGGCGACGAACCCCAACCCCACGATCGCGAGGGCAGCGCGACCACACTCGTGTTGCCTCGTGTTCGGTACGTTGTGTCCCGCTTCAGAAGGACGGTGGATGGCGGACAGAAGCTGAGCGCCCCAGACAACCAGCGCCCCGAGGGCCAGCCAGACGGCCGTTCGCCAAACCGCCGCGACAACCGAACCGGTCAGGAACGTGGGGAAGGCAGATGCGAGCGGCCAGGTGGGCGACGCCCAAGCGAGAAAGACCGCGCTGCCATCGCGG
>Ga0105248_10010803_pt1 | contig 10082 bp, 7 predicted proteins | sample KBSS34metaG_FD_81524 | JGI IMG/M metagenome (GOLD analysis project Ga0105248, IMG submission 81524) | Switchgrass rhizosphere microbial communities from Kellogg Biological Station, Michigan, USA - KBS S3-4 metaG | ecosystem: Host-associated > Plants > Roots > Rhizosphere > Soil | place... | reverse complement strand
TCTCAGCGCTAAAAGCGGGAGCGCTCCTTCATGACGTTGGCAAGCTTGCTGTTCCGTCACACATCCTGAACAAGCCTGGACGTCTAACAACGGCCGAGTTTGAGAAGATGAAGATCCACACAGTCGTGGGTGCACAAATTCTCAGCCGGGTTGATTTTCCTTATCCTGTAATTCCAATTGTGCGTCATCATCATGAGCAATGGGACGGTCGTGGCTACCCGGATCGGCTCAAGGGCGAACAAATTCCGATCACCGCGCGCATCATTTCAGTTGTCGATTGTTTCGACTCCGTCCGCGAAGATCGACCTTTTCGTCGAGGAATGACTCTTGACGAAGCTACAGCGCTGCTCTTGCGCGGTTCGGGTATCCACTTCGATCCCAAAGTAGTCGAACTGTTCATCACGCATTTGCCGCACTTTGACGCAGAAATAGCTGCGCTTGGTCTTACTCATGCCGCCACCACCACAGCTGCGCATGTTGAGCCCATTCATTTGAGTGAAATCGATATTACTCAAACACGCGAGCGTGGCTCATACATGGCGTATGACCAGATCAAGAAGGCCCACCGCGAGGTGTACGCGCTCTACGAGATTGCCCGAACCTTTGGCACGTCGCTGGATGTTGAGCAAACTCTCCAATTCCTGGTTGATAAAGTCGCCCACGTCGTTCCCTTCGACACTTGCATGGTCTATTTCTACGACGACATGAAAGGCTACGCCACAGCGCGACATGTCGTTGGGAAGTATGCTGACTTGTTGACCGGACGGAGCATAGCTCCGGGCGAAGGTGTCACAGGTTTTGCGCTTGCTAATCGAAGTCCGGTGAACCAGCTACATCCAAGTTTGGATTTTACCGATCTGAATCCGGCTGCCGGAATCAAGTTTCACTCCATGGCCTCGTTGCCGCTTTTCAAAGACGATGTGTTGTTAGGAGCTCTGTGCGTCTACTCAAATGAACTTGAGCAATACACGCACGACCACATGCGTTTGCTCGAGACAGTTACGAAACTGGCATCGGACGCTCTCGCGAATGCGATGCAGCACGCCGAAGCTGAGTCGCACGCACTCACCGATTCGCTCACGGGTCTTCCGAATGCCCGCTCTCTGGCTCTGCGATTTGAAGAGGAAGCATCGCGCGCACTTAGAACTGATCGAGGTTTCCAGGTCGTTATGTTGGACCTCGACGAATTCAAGAACGTAAACGACAGTTATGGGCACAAGCTTGGCGACAAGATGCTTCGTGAGGTGGCTGGAATTATTCAGAAACAACTTCGCGAGTACGACTTCCTCGCGCGTTACGCGGGTGATGAGTTCGTGGCTATAGTGCAGGAAGTTGATGGTAGTCAGGTTGAAGAGCTCTGCATGCGTATCGAAAATGTCGTGTCTCAGTTTGCCTTAGCAGTCGGACGCAATGGCATCGCGCGGGTGGGCATTAGTATCGGGACTGCGACGTTTGGCACAGACGGCGAAACGCTCGATCATCTCTTAATGGCTGCCGACGATCAGATGTACCGGATGAAATCAAATCATCGTATGGAGCGAAGTCTGCCGCCCGCACCCCCAGCGGGCGCGAAGCTTGAGTCGGAGAGTGTTGTTGCTGCTGGCTAAGGGAAGCAATCGGAAGACGGGGAGACGGGGTGATGGGGAGAGTGGGCGACGCGGAGACTCAGTGACGATTCTGACTACCGACCATACTGACAGCGACCAACGCATCCCCGTGTCGCCCCGTCACCCCGTCTCCCACTCACCCGTCTTCTTCCTATCCTCCGGCCGGATCAATCATCTTGACAGCATAGACGCTCATCGCTTTCAATCGACTTGAGGCGATCATTCGACGCGCCTCGTCAGTATGAATCGCGAAACCTCTGTGTTTCTGCCAGCTTGATAGCGCCGGCCTGTTGATAGAATGGCAGTTCCTGCCGAAAACCAAAGTGCAACCCTCTTAATTGTTGACGACGATCCCGGTGCCCGGGAGAGGCTGCGCGGAATCTTCGAAAACGCTGGCTATAGAGTAGTCACCGCGACCGAGGCGTCGTCTGCCCTGCGCGTGCTCAAGAGTGTCCGCTGTGATTTGGTCGCCCTGGATCTCGAGATGCCAGGTGTTGATGGCCTGGCCCTTTGCAAACTACTTAGATCCCAACCCCTAACAGGTAAGTTACCAATCATTGCCTTGTCGGAAAGTGACGATGAGACCCGAAAGGTCCAGGCGTTTACTGCCGGCGCGGATGATTACATTACCAAGCCTTCAACGCCCGGCGAGTTGCTATCCCGTGTCAGTCTCCACGTACGTACTTCACAACGCGAATGGGCTCTCATCGGAAGCAATCGTGAACTTCGCTTTCTGTCCGACATCGGGCGCGGGCTGTTACGCGCTCTCGAACCCGAACAGCTTGTGCGACGTGTTGCAGGTGCTACGTACGACGCCACGGACGCATCCTTGTGTGCGGCTTTTGTAACCGTGGGCCGAGACAAACATGCGGTCTGTGTATTCGATCGAGAAGGCAGTGCTGACGATCCATCGTTGCTGGACAAAACTGCGTTGCACGATTGGTTGCGTTCTTCCAGTTCAGCGAGTTCGTTAATGGCGACAGAGCGATCCAGCTTCTTGCTGCGTGACGATATTCACACTACGGAATATGTGGCTCCTTTACGATTTGCGGGCCGTGCAAAGGGGGCACTGATTGTCGGCTTCGATCGTCGCGAAGATTGTAGCGACACTGAACGACGACTGATCGATGCTGCTGCTCAACAGACCGCGCTGGCTGCTCACATCTGTTCACTCTATCAAGCCGCTCGCGATACTTCTTTCAGCCTGGCGAAAGAGGTCGAGCGTCGAACTGCAGAGACGGAATCGCAAAGAAGATTCATCGAGGCGATTATTGATAGTCTGCCGCTTTCGCTTTACGCCGTGGACCGTCACTATCGCGTCGTGGCGTGGAACCGCAACCGCGAGCTTGGCGAGTTGGGAATCCCGCGCGGCTCAGCGTTGGGCAAGAACGTATTCAAGGTTTTGACGCGCCAGCCGCGAAATGTTCTCGAACAGGAATTCTCACGTGTCTTTGCGAGCGGCGAGATCGAGCGAATCGAACAAGAGACAACCACTAACAGGGGCGAAGTCAGACATTGGTTGATCAGTAAGATTCCAATGTGGGCGGATCCAAGCGGAGAAGTCAGCCACGTAATTACAGTTGGTGAGGAAGTCACCGATCGAGTTGAGGCGCAGAGAGCGGTCGCTCGAGCAGAAAAACTGGCCGCCGTGGGTCGCCTGGCGGCCGGGGTTGTTCACGAAATCAACAACCCGTTAGCTACCATCTCAGCGTGTGCGGAATCGCTTGAATCGCGTCTTAATGAAGGGGCGTTTGATGCATCGCCGATGGTTGAAGATCTTAGAGAGTACCTTGGCTTGATACGCAGTGAAGCTTTTCGGTGCAAGTCGATTACAAACGGGCTACTCGATTTCAGTAGAACCAGAGCGTCCGACCACGTCACGATTAACCTGGGTGATGTTATTCATTCTGCAGTCAGGCTGCTGTCTCACCAGAAGCGACGATCGGCAGTCGAATTTCGGTTGGACCTTGCTGACGATCTGTCACCCGTTTCGGGCGATCCGGGTCAACTGCAACAAGCTGTCATTGCTCTTGCGACTAACGCTCTTGATGCGATGGTAATTAGCGGGATGTTAACGATCGCGGCGAAGAACCAGGACGACAAAGTCGTCGTGGATGTTATTGATAATGGCGTGGGTATTCCGCAGGAGAATCTCCCTAAAATATTCGAACCCTTCTTCACTACCAAGGAGATTGGCAAGGGAACGGGTCTTGGCCTTGCAGTGTGTTATGGTATCTTAACTGAGCATGGTGGTGCGCTTGATGTGCAGTCCACAGTAGGGGTTGGTACCACGTTCACGATCACCCTTCCAGCAGTTAATCTAAACGAGGAACATGAGGCTTGAGTGAGCAACCACAGGCACGGATTCTGATTGCAGAAGACGAGGCTAATCTCCGGCTCGTGTTGCAAAAAGAACTCGAGCGTTTAGGTTATCGAGTGCAGGCAGCGCCCGACGGAGAGGCTGCGTTGCGTCGCCTGGAGGAAAGCAACGTCGATGTGTTGTTGTGCGATATCAACATGCCTCGCATTGATGGAATGGAACTGCTCCGGCGCGTTCATGAACGCCCGAACCCACCAGAAGTGATTATGTTAACCGGGCAGGCTACCGTGGAAACGGCAGTCGAAGCCATGAAGCTCGGTGCCTACGACTACCTCACAAAACCATATCGCATTACAGAGCTCGACGTTCGAGTTAAGCAGGCAGCCGATAAGCGAAGACTTCGGGTCGACAATGTTCGATTGCGAGAACAGTTGGCGCGCCAGTCAGCTTTGCCGGAGATCATTTCTGTTTCGGAAATGATGAAAGAGGCAATTCGCTTGATCGAGAGAGTAGCTCCGTCAGAAGCGTCTGTGCTTATCACCGGCGAATCAGGGACGGGCAAGGAACTTGTGGCCCACGCTATTCACCGATTATCAGGTCGCTCTGAAGCTTCTTTCGTTGATCTAAACTGCGCTGCGTTTCAGGAGTCGCTCCTGGAGTCGGAGTTATTCGGCTACGAGGCAGGCGCCTTTTCGGGTGCGAAAGGACGGAAGCTCGGCTTGATCGAACTCGCTGATGGAGGAACTTTGTTTCTCGACGAAGTGACTGAACTTCCGGCCCAGTTGCAAGCTAAACTTCTTAGAGCGATTGAAACGCGGACTTTCTTCCGGGTGGGCGGAGTACGAAAAGTAGAAGTCAACGTTCGCATCGTCGCGGCCACAAACCGGAACCTCGAAACGGTCGTCAACGATGGAGTATTCAGATCCGATCTGCTTTACCGCATCAATGGCTTTCAGATCAGCCTGGCGCCACTCCGCGAGCGTCCCGAAGACATTGAGCCGCTTGCGCGACATCTCCTCAAACAAGTTGGTGGAACCACGCCACCCGAACTAACGCCTGATGCGTTTGACGCTCTGCGTGTTTACAATTGGCCGGGCAATGTCAGACAACTAAAGAACTGTCTTGAGCGCGCCGTGATTCTTTCCAACAATGGCCGCATTACTATTTCGGAACTCCCACCAGAAGTGTTGCGTCCCGCTGTTCCAGTAACCGCATCAAACGCGATTCCAACTGTCCCGCTCAGTGTGGAAGTTCCAGTCTCAACAAGTGCCACCGTACCTGGATCGCTGCGTGAAGTAGAACGACAACAGATCCTCGCCGCCCTTGAACAAACGGGCTGGCATCGTGGCAAGACCGCAGAGATCCTTGGAATCTCGCCTTCGACTCTCTACCGCCGGCTGCGCGACTACGATCTCGAACGTCGTCGATAACTACCAATAACAACGGAAATGAGAACGGCGCGATGGCTAATGCTATTCGCGCCGTTTGGCATCTGGTGCTTTATGAGCTGGGGGGTCCCTGCGTCCCTGTGATCGTTCTGCAGATAGAAACGCGTGATTGCGCTGGTTTTCCAGAAGCGGAAGCCAAGCATGGGCATCACAGCAAGTGATTGCGACTTGAGAGACTGCTGAGGTTGTAAAGAAAGAACCGACGTGAAGTGGGCGAACCTTCACGTCGGTCTTTTGGTCGGGGCTGAAAACCTTGGTTAGTTCTGTTGACGCCGACGACGGAGGTAGAGTCCTGTTAACCCGGTGCCGAGAAGGAGCATGCTAATCGGTTCGGGAACCGGCGAAGTAGCGTACGTGAAGGTCATTCCGTTGTTCCAGTAATGGCAGTCTGGGTCGAAGCCAAACGCGATGTTTCCGTTCGCATTGATAAAGGCTGCCAGTTTGGCCAACTGGGCTGCGGTGAAGTTAAAGGTGTAATCATGGGCGACGTACCCTGCCTGGCCGACCATATTGAAGCTGCTTTCGAAAAGCTTGATATTGTCGACTCCGAACGTCGGTCCCAGAGAATTTGCGCCGCCGAAGTAGTCGGAGATGGTTGTGTCGTCAGAGCTGTCAGTCACACTGGCGATGCCGCTGTTGTTGGCGGTATTGAGCAGGTGGACAAACAGCTTATTGGTGTTCGTGTCCCAGTTTGCAATGTCTTTGAACGTGATTGAGGCGCTGATGATTGACTGCCCCGTTGGAATGGACAACCCAGTTAGCTTCCAGGTATAGGCTTTGTGGTGGTCGAGATCGAACTGACTAGCTCCACCGTTGTAGGCAGTTTGGTTTGTTTGGCTTGTGGCGCTGTTTGTGTTTGCCGCCGTTGCGGTTGGACTAAAGGTAAACGTGTTCGCAAAAGCATGAGCTGGCAGCATAAAAAAAGCTAGAGCGGCAGCTAGGGGCAGTAGTTTCTTCAAGGATTTTCTCCCAATCTTCAATGTTGCAGGTTCGGTGTCCTGCTAGTGCTTTGAGGGGAACCGCACTTATCCCCGGAATGTAAGACTCTGCTTTAGAGCGACGGCTGGACGGGTGGGCAACTTAACCGGATCCATCTAGCAGAAGATTGCTGGTACTGATTGCAGATGCGTTCAGCAAATACCAGACCACGATCCAGTGTTGTGATTTTGTGGCATTTCTGTTGGGCCAGCGAGGTAAGGAGGCGCTCGTTGTCCGGATTCTAGACGTTGATTCCAGACTCGGGATAATTCTTGATTCGTTTAAGTTTTTCCCAAATGCTAATCGGGTATGGTGGTGAGCGTCGCGTCATTCGCGACATGAACCTGCGCAATCCATCATTAGGATTTTAGTTTTCTTCGATCCGTCTTTCCACGATCGTTCTTAGGAATCGATTCCACAAACTCGATCCAGCGCGGATACTTGTAGACGGCGATGTTAGTCTTAACGAACTGCTTGATCTCTTCGGCGAGTTGTTGACTCGCAACGTAGCCTTCACGCAGAACGACAAATCCTTTCGGTTTAGTAAGACCATCCGACTCGTGGCCAATGACTGCACACTCCAGTATGGCTTCGTGCTGAAGAAGACAATTCTCGATTTCTGCCGGCGCCACGTAGACGCCGGATACTTTCAACATGTCGTCAGTGCGGCCGTGATACCAGTAGTAACCTTCCTCATCGACATGAAATTGATCACCGGTAGTGCACCAATCGCCCGCAAATGTTTCTTTTGATTTTTCGTGTGCGTTCCAATAACACAGTGCAGCTGAATCACCTTTGATACGAAGCGTTCCCATTTCCCCAGGTTGCACTTCTGCTCCTTCAGCATCCACCACCCTCGCTTCGTAACCATCAACAATTCGACCCAGACTGCCGGGCTTGATATCGCCGGGCCGATTTGTGATGTAGATATGAAACATCTCAGCGGACCCGATGCCATCGCAGATGTCGACGCCAAATGAATTCGTCCAACGCTCGTATAGTTCGATAGGCAACGCTTCGCCGGCCGAATAGCAAAACCGCAGACTGGCAATATCCGCCGGCTTAACGTCCTTCACATTGAGCATGGAATTGATCATGGTGGGCACCGTCGTCAGGATGGTCGGTTGATATCGCTTTATGACCTCGTACATTTTTTCTGGAGTGGATCTTTCAGCGAAAAGTGCGGTGGCCCCACCCACGGCAAAAGGAAACAGGAGGTTAGTGCCGGTAGCGTATCCGAAGAATAGCTTGGGCACAGAGACGGTTAGATCATTCTCGTTCACGCCCATCGTCGCCTTTGCGAAGACCTCTGTGTTGTAAGGCAGATCGTGTTGCAGGTGGACGGCTCCTTTTGGGTGGCCCGTTGATCCTGATGTGAACAACCAGATGGCCATGTCGTCTCGACGCGTGTCTGCTTTTGTGCAATCGTCACTAGCCGCTGCGACGCATTCTTCGAAGCTCACAAAAGAGGATCGAGAGTTGGAAGGATTGACCGCAGTATCCCCAACAACACACACCACCTTCAAATAGCGCGCTCCTTTGGTGGCCTCTGCGAAGGTCGGCAAGACAGAAGAATGGACTACAGCGACAGGTGCGCGAGTGTAGTCGAGATAGTATTCATAATCGGTTGCCGGCAAGAGCGGGTTGACCATGGTAATGACTGCGCCGATACGAGCGGCTCCGAACCATGTCCAAACAAACTCCGGACAGTCTGGTAAAACCATCAGCACGCGGTCTTCGATTTTGAGACCGAGATCCCGCAAGGCGTTGCCGGTCTTGTTTGAGAGCTTTGCAACCTCTGCGTACGTCCAGGACCGATCTTCAAAATACAAGCAGACTTTGCTATCCCGACCCTTTTCAAGATTTTGATAAAGAAAGTAGTCCGCCATGTTGAAGCGTTCTGGGAATGTAATATTCATATCGGATGTTGTTTCACCTGACGCGAGACTAAGGGGAGGTGAATGTTGAATATTAATCGAGCGTCATTGAATACTGAGGTTGGATCCCTATTGCGGTCTCTTAACCGGTGGCGTCTCAAACACTTCTGCGATGTAGTTTGCGAGACGCTCTTGGTCTTCTTGTGAGCTGGAATTGAATTTGACGGCAAACCCGATCTCCGATGCTTCGTCGACGACTTCAGCCCAGAAATGCAATAGCCGAAGATTCGGCAACTCGATCTCCAACCAAATCAACTCGCGAACTTGAACCTTCCCGCCAGAAAGCACAAAGCATCCAGTGCGACTGAGGTCCGTGATGGTGGCGTTTTCGTTGGACAGAGCGCCCTCCCATCTTGCTGACAAGTTGACTCTTACGCGTGGCGCACCTCGTCTGTCTCTCTCCATCTCGTTTCTCTTTTTTAGCTAGCGTCCGGCGAACGGGCAGCCGGCTGGGCCATGTCCTAGATCAAGGTAGGTACGTGCTTCCCAGAGTTCGGGAAAGAACTTCTTATCAAGTGTCGTTCTTAAGTATCCGATTCCTTCGGAGCCACCAGTCCCACGTTTGGCCCCAACCATGCGCTCCACCATTTTGATGTGATGTGAACGCCAAAGCGAAAAATACTCGTCATGCTCCATCAAGGCTTCTGACAACTGAAACTCTTCATAGCGTTCCTCAAAGTGAGTAAGTATTTCCAGCACTGCCTGAGTTCGTCTGCCGTAGTGTGCCTGGCTCTCGGTTGAGTTGCCATTGCCGATTGCCGGTGCATTAAACCCGCGCCGCTCGAGAGCCGAATAAAAAGCATCAGCCAGGGAAGACTTCGTGGCTCGTTCTTTAAGACGTTCATAAGCAAAGCTATCTTCACTGAATTCTGCAAGGATGCTTTCATCCTTCAATCCAGATGAAAACTCGATTTCTCGAAATTGCATCGACTGGAAACCACTTGCCGGATTCAATTCATCGCGGAACTGAAGAAAACTGAGAGGGGTCATAGTTTCCAAAATATGGATCTGGCTTACCAAAAGCTTCTCAATTTCAACTACGCGCTTGATGGCTCGCGTTGCCGGCGCCAAACGATCTTCTGCAAGGAGCGCAATCGCAGCGTCGAGTTCGTGAAGAATTTGTTTGAACCAGAGTTCGTAAGCCTGGTGGACCGTGATGAATAGTAGCTCGTCGTGGTGCTTAGGATCAGAAAGGCAATCCTGAAGATTTATCAAATCCGGGACGCGAAGATATTTGTTGTAGGAAAGGGGAGGATTGTCGCCGTAGGTTTTGGACATTGATACCTTGGTGTTTGTTTCTAAAATGCTGCCCCAACCTTTTCGTGGGCCTCAAAGGCGCGTGTCTCTCGAATCTTCTTCATTTCCTCGATTACCAATTCGAGTTCGTTATCGGTTGTATAGAAGTGTGGAGAGATCCGAACGCCTGCGCCGGGGCGGTAGTCGATGACAAACTCGCGACGGATTAACTCCTTGGCAATTGCGGAAGCGCTCTCATGGGCCACTGTGACAGTGCCACCGCGTCGACTTGAATCTTTTGGACTGGTGACAACGAACCCTGCTTCTTCGGCAAGTTGGATCAGATACTCGGTTTGCCGGACACTCTTCGCCCGGATTTTGTTGACGCCGATCTCATTAATAATTCGGTAGCCAGATTGTGCCGCGTATAGAGCCGGGATGGCCGGAGAACCGTGGAGAAACCGAGTTATGTTCGAAGCGTAATGAAGCTGAGTATCAAAAGCAAAAGGGTGTTCGTGTGCCATCCAGCCCGTTGTCTTGGGTTCGAGTTTGTTTT
>Ga0105248_10010799_pt1 | contig 10083 bp, 10 predicted proteins | sample KBSS34metaG_FD_81524 | JGI IMG/M metagenome (GOLD analysis project Ga0105248, IMG submission 81524) | Switchgrass rhizosphere microbial communities from Kellogg Biological Station, Michigan, USA - KBS S3-4 metaG | ecosystem: Host-associated > Plants > Roots > Rhizosphere > Soil | place... | reverse complement strand
CGGCGTTGTATGCGGAACATGGGCTCGAAAGGGCGACGAGATCACTGTCACCTGGCTCGACGAGCGACGCCGACCCCAGCAGGCGATCGAGCGGGAAACCCGCCGCTTGGCAGCCATCCTCGACAGGGACCTGCGCCTGACCCTGGCCTCGTAGCTGGCACCGACGCGACGAGTGGACCGCTTCTCCGTCGCGCCCGAAGGTCAGCCCCGGGTCACCCGAGGTGGCGGCTCAGTCCTTCTTCGCAGCCGACACGTCGACGCAAACGACTCCCGTGTTGCCGTCCTGGTCGGCTATCACGGTGAGCGACGGCCCGTTGCTGTCATCGACGACGGTCCCACCCGCGGCCAGGGCGGCGGCGATCCGTTGCTCGGCCACCTCGGGCGCCACGTAGACCTCGATGTGGAAACGCTGGCGCAGAGTCGCGTGTTCGTCGGCGTCTCCGAACCACAGGTTGGGCACCCGTCCCGTGGCGTCCCGGATCTCGTCGCTGATGGACCCGTAGCCCTGGGCCTCGGGGTTCCCGGTCAGCAGGGCGGCCCATACCGGAGCGATGGTCGCGGAGTTTGCCGTATCGAGGCCGAGCTCGACCATACTGACCGAAGCCGGATCGGCCTCGATCCCGTGGTCGGCGGCGATCTCGGTGATCCGTCGCGCGAGGTCGATGTCCTGCTGGGTCACCCATTCGACGACGTGCTCGGTGCCCTCGTCGTCCCGGTAGATAGCGTTGGCACTGACCAGCTTGAGGTCCACATACGCGGGGCCCATCGATACGCGCGGGTGGTGTCCGAGCGCGTCGCCCGCCTCGCCCACCGCGGCCACGAAGCGTGCGCCGGTGCCGAAGTCGGCGACCACATAGCGGGCATGCAGTCCCTGGGCCAGCTTGCGCCAGTCGGTCAGGTTGGCCTCGGCGATCTTCGCACTCACCAGCATGTCCATAGGCTGGGACCGTATCTCAGATTCCGCCGCGACGCTCGCCCCGATCATTTCCCCGCCGCGGCTGGGGCCGCCCACGATCATCCACCGATGACGACACAGTCACACCCGCCAATGGATGTCGATGACGGTGGGCCGGGGCAGCGGTACAGAGCGAGGTTCTTTAAGCTTCAGCTCACATCGATAAGCCGGGGTGAGATGGTGTCGAATGTCTCCGATGCTGGGGCGTTTCTGGATCCGGACGCATCGCGCGACTATCTGCGGTCCTGGAGAGACGACGCCGAGCGCAAGGCGGAGCGGGCCGGCTCGATGGCCGCGCAGATCGAGCAGTTGCGCACGAGCGCGACGGATGACGACAACCTGGCGGAGGTGACGGTTGACTCTGCCGGTGTGCTTGTGGATCTCGTGCTGACGGAGCGAATCCATCGTCACGAGCCGCAGGTGGTTGCCCAGGCGGTGATGAGCGCGCTGCAGAAGGCTCGGATCAGGACGGCCGAGCGCGCGCGGGATATCGCGGTTGAGGCGATGGGGCCCGACTCGATGTCTGCGCAGGTGTTCGGCGACCGGATCCAACAGCTGCTGGAGTCTCCGGACACCGCCGAGCAAAGGTCCGGCCGCGTCCCCAACCAGAGCCAGGGCTGGAACCCGCATGGATGAGGGATTCCGGGTGGACGTGGCGCAGCTGCATCAGCATGCGTCGAACGTGCGGGCCGTGCGCGACCAGCTCGGCGCCATCAAGGGCGCAAGCCAGGCGATCACGCAGGACCACTCGGCGTACGGGCTGCTCTGCGGGTGGATCTCAGCGATCCTGGAGGGTCGCCATCGGGCGGCCGAGGAGTTGTTCAACCTCGTCGACGAGAATCTACGACTAGCCGCCGAGGGGATCACTGACAACGCTGCCAGCTACGAGGCCACCGAGCACGCGATGCACGACCTGATGACGCAGCTGGGCGAACGGCTGAGCTGATGGTTTCGAACACCTCCCTGGTCGCCACCAGCACGACCGTGCGTACGGCCTACACCGGAATCGGGTTGGCCGACGGTGTCCAGGGGCTGTATCAGTCCGTCCAGGGCGGCAGCTGGGTGGACACCATGTTGGCCGGCGGGGCCCTGGTCGGTGACGCGGCATCCACGATCCTCGACCCGTTCAGTGCGTTGCTCTCCAGCGGTCTGGGCTGGGCGATGGAACACTTCCAGCCCTTGCGCGAGATTCTCGACAGGCTCACCGGCATGCCTGACAGGGTCGCGGCGCACGCTCAGACGTGGGCCAATATGGCCGGCGCCCTGCAGACCATGGCAGAAGACCTGCAGTCGCACCTCGACGCGGACCTGCCCGACTGGAGCGGCACCACCCCGGAGGCGTACCAGAGCTTGATGGCCTGCAACGTCGAAGGGCTCGGCGGCCTGGCAGGGCTGGCCGACGTCATGGCGGCGGCGACCCAGGCGGCCGGCAACCTGGTGCAGTTCGTGCGGGACATCGTCCGCGACCTGATCGCCGACCTGGTCGCCCGGGTGATCGTCTGGTGCGCCGAGGCGATCTTCGTGGTCACGATCCCGGTGGTCACCGCGCAGATCATCGCCGCGGTCGCCAAGTGGTGCGGCCGCATCTTCGGCTATGCCGGCGCTCTGATCAGCAGCCTGGAGAACCTGACCACCCTGATGGAGGGTTAAGGGCAATGCCGACCAGACCGCGCGGGCCGCACGCCGGGAGCGACGGTCCCACGACCCGGACCCACGGCGGCGGTGATGACGAGGGCGGGAACCCCCGGGTCCGCACCCATGGCGGCGGTGCGGGCAGCGTCGCGCAGTTGACCGCGACCCTCAGGGAGAGGTTCAGCGCTGGCAGGCCCGGAGGCCGAGGCGACTCGGCTGCTCCGGGCGCGGGCCGCGGTGGGCACGGCCCGGGGCGCGGCGGCGACGGACGTCCAGGCCTGGGTGGCGGGGGGCGCGGCGGCGGCAAAGACGCCGACGGTGTCGGCAGCTGTCCCCACGGGCGTGATCCCGTGGATCTGGTCTCCGGACAGATGGTCATGTGGGCCACGGATGTCTGGCTGCCCGGCCTGCTGCCGCTGGTTCTGCGCCGCGCCTACGCGTCCGACTACATTGGTGGCCAGCTGTTCGGCGTCGGCTGGTCGTCCACTCTGGACCAGCGTCTGGAGATCGACGACGAGGGCGTGCACTACGCCGGCGACGACGGTCAGATCCTGCACTACCCCTTGCCGCAGCAAGGCATCAAGGTGCTGCCGGCCGACGGAGCGCGCTGGCCGCTGTCTTACGATCGGGTTTCCGATACCTATGTCCTCGAGGCCCCGGAGTCCGGCTGGATCCGGTATTTCGGGCCCGACCATGCCGGTCCGACACTGCGTTTGATCACCGAGATCGCCGACCGTAACGGCCACCGGATCACCTACGCGTACGACCAGGAGCGCCGGCCTATCGCGGTCGCGCACTCGGGCGGCTATCGGGTCGGCGTCGACACCACCCTCACCGACGCGGGCTACCGGATCCAGGCGCTGCGTCTGCTCGACGGAACCAACAACGGCAACGGCACCACGGTGATGGAGTACCGCTACGACGGCCTCGGCCGGTTGTCCGCCGAGGTGGACTCCTCCGGCGTGCCGTACGTGTACGAGCACGATGATCAGGATCGGATCATCGGTTGGACCGACCGGATCGGTTTCCACTACGCCTATCGGTACGGAGCTGACGGCCGGGTGGTGAGCGCGATCGGGCAGGACGGCTTCCTGTCGGGCTCCTTCGAATATGACGTGAGGAATCGGGTTACGCGGGCCATCGACTCCGAGGGCCACGTCGCCGAGACCCACTACGACGAGCACAACCGTCTGTACAGGACGGTCGATCCGCTCGGCAATGTGACGGTCACGAACCGCGATCGGCATGGACGGCTGCTGTCGATCACCGACCCGCTGGGCCAGACCACCAGGTTCACGCTCAACGCGTACGGCGATCCGATCCGCACCGACCGGCCGGACGGCACGTACACCACGACCGTCTATGACGAGCGGTGGCGGCTGCCGGCCATGGTCACCTCGCCCGGTGGCGCGGTGTGGCGGCACACCTATGACGACCGCGGCAATCTGATCGCCACCACGGACCCGGCCGGCAACGTCGCGACCAGTGTGCTGGATGAGCGGGGCCATCTGGTCGAGGTGGTCGACGTCGCCGGCCAACGGTGGCGCTATGAGAGCAATGATGTGGGCCGTCCGCTGGCGGTGACCGATCCGTCTGGTCTGACCACTCGGTACACAATGGACGCCTTCGGCCGGGTCGCGTCGGTGACCGATCCGCGCGGCGGCGTCACCCGGCTGGGTTGGACGGTCGAAGGCAAGCTCGCCTGGCGGGTGGGCGCCGACGGCTCACGAGACGAAAACGCCTACGACGCGGCCGGGAACCTCGTGCAGAGCCTCGACGCGGCGGGCGGCCGGGCGGTGTTCGAGGTAGGGCCGATGGGTGTACTGGCGGCCAGAACCAACCACGACGGTGCGCGGTACGAGTTCGCCTACACCACCGAGCTGCGACTCGCCAAGGTCACCAACCCGGCAGGGCTCACCTGGGACTACATCTACGACGCGGCTGGAAACCTGGTACGTGAGAACGATTTCGCCGGCAGGTCCGTGACCTACGCCCATGACGCGGCCGGCCGCACGGTAGCCCGCACTGCGCATGCAGGGCGGACCGTCGAGATAGTCCGCGACGTCATGGGGCGCCCGGTGATGCAGCGGGTCGACGGCGAGCCCGCTCTCGAGTTCGAGTACGACCCGGCCGGTCGGATGCGGCGCGCGAGCGATGGAACGGTCGAGCTCTCCTACACCCGCGACATCATGGGCCGGCCGATCACCGAGACGATCGACGGCCATACCGTACGCAACGAGTACGACGCCCTGGGCCGACGCATCCGGCGCGTGACGCCGTCCGGGGTGGAGAGCGTCTGGCAGTTCACGTCAGCCGGGCAGGAAGCGTCGCTGGCCGGCACCTCGGGCAGCCTGAGCTTCGCCTACGACCAGTACGGCCTTGAGGCCGCCCGCTATCTCGGCGCCGGCGCCGCCCTGACGCAGACCTTCGACGAACTGGGCAGGTTGCGGGCCCAGGGCATCTGGGCCATCGACGTACGGCCGAACAATGAACCTCAGTACCGGTCCTTGCAGCAGCGGGGATACCGGTACCGCGCCGACGGCATCGTCGTCGCGATCGACGACGCCGTGCGCGGCAACCGCACCTATCAGCTGTCGGTCGCCGGCCGGGTAACCGCGGTCAACGCCGCCACCTGGACCGAGCGGTACGCCTACGACCAGCTCGGCAACCTCACGGCCGCACAACCAGGGCAGGACTCCGATACGGCCGGCGACCGCGTCAACGACGGCGTCCTGCTACGCCGCGCGGGACGCACCGGCTACGAGTACGACGAGCAGGGACGCCTGGTGCGCATGGTCCGCCGCACCCGGTCGGGGCGCCACCTGGTGTGGACCTACACGTGGAACGGGTTCGACCAGCTGGTCGCCGCCACGACACCGGACGGGGAGCGCTGGCAGTACCGCTACGATCCGCTGGGTCGCCGGATCGGCAAGCGCCGCCTGGACGAGCGCGGCGCCGTCAGCGCAGAGACCCAGTTCAGCTGGGAGGGTGCCCGGCTGGCCGAGCAGCGGCAGCTCGTCGCGAACCACCGCACCGTCACCGCCACGACGTGGGACTACCGCGGCAACGGACATCCGCTAGCGCAGACGTCCAGGTCCTGGCTTGTCGACGCGCCGACCCAGGTCATCGACAGCAGGTTCCACGCCATCGTCACCGATCTGATCGGCACCCCGACCGAGCTCGTGACTCCCGACGGCCGGATCGCCTGGCACCAGACCACGAGCCTGTGGGGCGAGCAGCGGGCGGTCACCGCGGAGGACGGTGTCGACTGCCCGCTGCGCTTCCCCGGCCAGTACGAGGACGCGGAGACGGGTCTGCACTACAACACGAACCGTTACTACGACCCGGCCACCGCCCGCTACCTGAGCCCGGACCCGCTGGGCCTGCCGCCGTCGCCGAACAACTACGGATACGTCGGCAACCCGCTCATGTTCTGCGACCCGCTGGGGCTCTCCGGACACCGCAACCCCGCGGGATCACCCAACGGCACCGGTGGTCAATTCACTTCCAACCCGGGCAACCCGCCGACCGGGCACAACCGAGACACCGAATACCCCCACGACTACTGGGACTCGACCCATGAGCACATGGTGAAGAACTTCACCGTGGAGGCCCTCGATCCCACCCACGCCAAGGACGCGGCCGGATGGCCGGTAGACGCCAGCGGAAACCGGATTCCGCGGGATAACCTCACCTGGATGGACGGCAACGGTAACGTGCTGAACCACGGGGCCGAAGGCGGCATCACCTACGATCATGAGCCGCCGGTCGTTCAGCACTGGATCAAGGAGGGACACGACCAGAGCTACGCCGCGCGCGAGGCCTGGTACAACAAGACGGACGGCATGACGCCCATGACCAGGAAAGAGAACGGGCGTAAGGGCGCACGCGAAGAGGGTCGCTATGCCACGAAGTCGCCGGGCCCGAACTACGGCTGCAAGAGCTGAGCGCGGAGGAAACCATGGACCTGGCCGCCGTGATCGCCGCGATGCCCAACGCCGCGCCGCTGGCGGGACTCCCGGACGCGTGGCACTGGACCCGGGTGCCCGGATTCGACTTCGCCGCGGCGCTCAGCAGTGACGGGAAGCATCTGTTCCAGCTCTTCGCGCTCAGGTCCTACGACGAGGACCTCGCCACGGCCGTCCTGGCCTTCGCTCGACAGCACGAAGCCGACCTGATCGCCCCGCCCGACCAGCCACTCGCGCTGGCCGAAGGGTTCGCGCATCCCGGACGCGGCTTCGACATGGTGGCCACGGTGGGACCCGGCGTCCACAAGTACCACGCGGAGGACGGTCCGGTGCATCAGGTCACCAGGGCGGTCTTCCCCATCTACCGCTGCGAATTCTCCGGCACCGAGGACGAGGACGACGTCGACTACCGCTACTCGAGGGCGGCCGGGGCCACGCCGAGCAACCTCGGCCGCGAACCGCGCCCGACACTGAAGCTCCGGTTTCAGCCTGACGACGGCAGCACCATGGGCGAGCGGATCTACTTCACACCGAATTCGTTGCAGTACATGTTCCCGCAGCTGCAGGACAGGCCGGATCGGTTTGTGGAGTTCGAGAACTACCAGAACCGGATCTGGCGCGTCGAATGGGACGGCACCTGGAACGTGGCCGAACTGACCGGAGACTCCGGCGAGCACCGGGAACCCGGCCTCGAGGAGCTGCTCGAGTTCGGAAAGACCGCTCTCTACGGTCCGAACCTCGACGCTGGAACATTTGAGTTCACGAAGAGGGACTGACCGCGGCGGGGCTGCCCGTAGTCCAATGTGGAGCTGCGGCCGTCAGAGCGCCACGAGGACGCCGACGACGAAGATACCCACGCCCACTGTCTCCCCGAGTGCCGCAAGCGCGCCCAATGGCGCGAACCGCTTTGCGGCCTGCTCGTGGAACTCGTCCTTCACTCCAGTGAGCCAATTCAGGATGTCTTTTGCGCCGACCAGAGCGGAGGAGACAACCATCAGCCAGGCCGCCACCATCTCCCAGCCCGAGCCCAACGTCGACAGCTGGGCCGCCCATACCAAGCCCAGCAGCACCGCGGCGTGCATCAGCGTGCCGAGGTGCGCCGCCATCAGGTACCTCGGGGTGACGGTCGCGCCTTTCGAACGGGTGACAATGATGGGATAGCCCAACAGGACCCCGACGGCGAGGTTGAGAACCCCGCCGACGATGAGGACTTCCTCGGCGGCGGTGATACCCATGACGCGACCGTACATGTGATAAGGGCGTCGCCGAAGGACATCTGAGCTCGACATGGTCCGTGCCGCGTGCGCCCAGCCGTAGGGGGTAAGGTTCTGCAGGCAACGGATGAGTCGTCATGAATGGAAGTGGGGCGTCGAACATGTGGAACTCGTTCTCGACCTCAGGTCCGGTCAGCGTCACCGCGCGGATCACCACCTATCCGGGTGGGGGCGGTGATGAGATCCACGCCTATGTGGCGCACCCGGACGGTGACGGTCCGTTCCCCGGGGTGGTGCTGATTCACCACATGCCGGGTTGGGACGAGTTCTACCAGGAGTTCGCGGAGCGGGTCGCCCGGCACGGGTACGAGGTCATCTGCCCGGACCTGTACTGCCGGTACGGGCACGGCAGCCCCGACGACGTGACGGCCAAGGTACGCAGCGAGGGCGGGATCCCGGACGACAGCGTGGTGGCCGACGCCCAGGCTGCGCGGGAGTGGCTGAGGTCGCGACCGACCAGCAACGGCCGGGTCGGCATCATGGGCACCTGCTCCGGCGGCCGGCACGCGGTTCTGGTGGCATCGCGAGTCCCCGGCTTCGATGCCGTGGTGGACCTGTGGGGTGGCGGTGTCATCGCAGCCCCGGCCGATGCGACACCGGCCCGACCGGTCGCGCCGGTCGAGTACACCGAACAACTCACGGCGCCGCTGCTCGGGCTGTTCGGCAATGACGACAAGAGTCCGACGCCGGAGGCGGTCAGCGCGCACGAGCAGGCCCTGATCGCGGCCGGTAAGGACTTCGAGTTTCATCGATACGACGGCGCTGGACACGGGTTCATGTACTACCACACGCCGTTGTACCGGCAGGAGCAGGCGATGGACGCATGGGGCAAAGTGTTCGGATTCCTCGCAACCAAGCTCAACGGCTGAGGGGAGGCGACGATGTGCACGATGATCGCGTTGATGGCCGCGGTGAACGGCTTCGCCAAGGGCCCGGACGGATGGTTCCCGCTCACCGCGGTCACTGTCGGGTATGACCATTCGACCATCACCGGGGAACACTCGGTCCTGCTGGACTTCACGAACTACGACCTCGGGATCGACGCGCGCGTCGCGGTCGAGCTCGACCTCGAGTCCGGACGCGCCTTGCTCGCCCAACTGCAGGAGGCCATCAACCAGGCCGAACGCGCTGAGGCGGGCTGACGCCCAACGGCCAAGCGACGCTTCGGGGTGCGGGGACCGTCGCCGTCGATGTTCCTGCTGACCGGTCTGGGCATCAACGCGGTCCGCGGAACGGGGAACGGCTGAGCCCAGGCCGCGGGGGCGGTGTAGGCGTTGGCGCAGATGAAGCTTGCCTTCATGGTCTTCCCTCTTCCCGCAACGTTGCAGGACACGAATTCGTATTGAATGTCAACGATTCGTGACTTCCGGGTCGCGCACCAGCAGCGGTACCGAGCCTGACCATGGCTATGCTCGCGCCGTGAAACGTGTCGTGATAGTCGGCAACAGCGACGGTATCGGGCTGGCCCTGACGCGGCGGCTACTCGACGACGGATGGACCGTCACCGGCATCTCCCGCCGCGACAGCGGCATCGCGCACGAGCGGTACTCGCATCGGACCGCCGATGTGACTGATCCCGACTATCCGCCTGGCGATCTCGGCGCAGTGGACGTGTGCGTGTACTGCGCCGGGGTTGGCGAGCTGTTCGACGTCGACGACCTTTCGTCGCAGACGCAAGCGTTGCAGGTCAACCTGATCGGAGCAGCGCGGACGGTGGAGGCCGTTGTGCCGGGAATGATTGCGGCCGGCGGTGGGCATTTCGTCGGGCTGTCCAGCCTCGCCGACGTGACCATCTCCGGCGAGGCATTCGGCTACGCGGCATCGAAGGCCGGCTTGTCCACCTATCTGCTCGGCCTCCGAATGGCGCTGCGTCCGCACGGTGTGGCCGTCACCACCGTACGGTTCGGGTTCGTCGACACCAAGATGGCCAAGGGCGCGATCCGGCCGTTGATCATCCCGGTCGACGAGGCGGTCGATGTCGTCATGCGCTGCATCCGCCGCCGTCCTGCTGTCGTTTCCTACCCGCGCCTCATGTCGGTCGCCTCCCGGGTACTGCGGCTGGCCACTCGGGTGGCGCTGCGCTGACCCGGTGAATTCGCAGGCCGCCGAGCGGTGGGTCAGGTCGAAGACTCGGCCGCGGCCAGCCGACTCGGCCTGGCGGTGATCAGCAGCACCAGCACACTCGGCAATACCAGCATCACGCTGGAATTCGACGAAGGCCGCAACATCGACGCCGCCTCGGTCGACGTGCAGG
>Ga0105248_10010793_pt1 | contig 10085 bp, 10 predicted proteins | sample KBSS34metaG_FD_81524 | JGI IMG/M metagenome (GOLD analysis project Ga0105248, IMG submission 81524) | Switchgrass rhizosphere microbial communities from Kellogg Biological Station, Michigan, USA - KBS S3-4 metaG | ecosystem: Host-associated > Plants > Roots > Rhizosphere > Soil | place... | reverse complement strand
GTGCCGGCGATGGCGCTGGACCGCGGCGAATACACCTTCAGGAACCACTGCGCCGCGTGCCACACGATCGGCCGCGGCGATCTCGTCGGCCCCGATCTCCGCGGCGTCACCGCGAAGCGCGACAGCCAGTGGCTCTCGCGCTTCATCACTGTCCCCGACCAGGTCCTCGCGTCGGGCGACCCGACGGCGCGGGCGCTGGCCGCGAAATACAAGCAGGTGCAGATGCCCAACCTCGGCCTCGGCAGCGCCGACGCCGAGGTCCTGATCGACTACCTGAAGAAGCAGAGCGCCGCCGCCGATGCCCCCGTGACGGAGGTGGCGTCGCATCACGACGCCAGCCTCACCACGATCGTGGCGCCGTACCTCGGGATCCAGCGGGCACTCAGCGCCGATCTGGTGGCCGGAGTGCGGGACAAAGCCAGGACGGTCGCCCTCGAGGCCGCGAAGCTGGGCGCCGAGGGCGCATCGATCGGCACCGCCGCCGCCGCCGTGCAGCAGGCCGGCGACCTCGAGGGTGCGCGCGCGTCGTTCGGCCGTCTCGGCGACGCGATCCTGCGGTACGCCAGGGCCGGGCGCGCGAGCCTCGGCGCCGGCGTGAAGGTCGCCTACTGCCCGATGACCCGACAGTACTGGCTGCAGGAAGGAGACACCGTTCGCAACCCGTTCTTCGGGTCACGGATGTCGGACTGCGGCCGCATCGCTTCAGAGCTTCCGACGCTCACGTACTGATACGCCCACTCGCCCGCGCCGGGGGCGGAGCCCGGCATTCATTCTCGAAGAAGGACTACGACCATGGCACTTCATCGTCCCAGTATGCGTTCCCGGGCATGCCGCCTCGCCCTCGTGGCCGGCCTCGCCGTCGCGGGCCTGCTCGGCGCGCCGATGCGCGCGCGCGCGCAGACCGCTCCCACCATCGTCGGCTCGCTCGCCAACTTCGACGCCGTCAACGACACCGAAGGCGAGAAGGAAGGCTTCGAGATCCAGCTCGAAGGACTCGAGCCGCAGGACATCACGCGGGTGTTCGGCCAGTCGGGCGCGACCTGCTACATCCGCTACTGCATCGGCACGATTACCCCGTACGGCACGCCGGGGATCGCCCCCTTCGGCGTGTTCGTCCGCTGGACGGCGAACTACGACGCGTTCAGCGCGACGTTCGTGACGCCGCCCAACGCGCCCGGCGGCGGCCACGGCACGCCCAGCCGCGTCGGCAATCCCAATCCGATGCCGGTCACCGGTGAAGCGTGCTGGAGCCTGGGCGCCGGAGCGGCGTACGACCAGAGCGGGTGCGAGCACTTCGGCGTCAGCACGGGCCCCGGCCGCTTTCCCAATGCGGTGAAGACGGTCACGTATCGCTGGCTCGTCGCGGATCCGAATGCGTCGGGCCACCTGATCGCCGCCGATCCGCTCGTGGTCCCGCCGGTGCCAATCGCGCACCCGGTGGTGCAGGGCGCCATCGTCGGCGGCGTCCCCGACGTGCAGGTGGTCGCGCCCGCGGCGCCGCCGGTGCAGCCGTTGCACCGTTACGGCAAGGCGGAGTGGGTGAAGGTCTACAAGACCGAGCTGCCGCGTGACGCGGACCTCGACGAGCTGGTCGGCGGACATCCGAACGACGTCGTGCCCAACGGCGAGAATCAGCGCGGCGAGACGGAGACCGAGTGGAAGCTGCTGCAGCTGGACGTCAAGAATCCCGACAAGGGCGGAAGCCGGCTGGTCGGGCACGGTTCGCCGGGAGGCGGCAAGCACGCCATCCTGCGCCGCTACGAGTTCTACAAGTACACCGGCGCCGTGGTGCCGCCCGGCGGCACCTCCGGCGGCGGCAAGGGAGGCGGCCAGGTCCTGAGCACCGACGACCAGGAAGCCAGCCTGCTTTGCATCCGTGCCGTTCCCGGCGATCTCACGACCGAGTGCGTCGCGCCGGGTCCCGGAGAAGTCGGCGATTTCATCGGCGCGCAGATGGCGGCCGAGAACCTGGGCGACCGCGTCACGCCGCTGATCGCGTGGCCGCTCCCCGCGGCGATCACCTACGGCACGCCGCTGAGCGATCTGCAGCTGAACGCCTCGGTCAGCGCCAACGGGGCGTCCGTTCCAGGGACCCTGTCCTACACGCCGCCCCTCGGCGCCATCCTGCCGGCCGGCACGCGCACCCTGCAGGTGGCTTTCACGCCCTTCGACGCGGCGACCTACAGCACGCAGACGATGACGATGTCGATCACGGTCGACAGGGCGCCGCTGTCGGTCGTCGCGAATCATCAGACGGCGATCTACGGATCCCCGGAGCCCGGGCTGTCCTTCGTGGCGACCGGATTCCAGAACGGCGACACGGAAGCGACCGCGCTCTCCGGCGGGCTGTCGCGCGACGCGGGATCGAACGTGGGCTCGTACGCGATCGGCATCGGGACGCTCGCGGCGACCGACAACTACTCGCTGGCTTTCACCGGCAGCGCGCTCGACATCACGCCGGCGAGCCTGACCATCACCGCCGGCAGCGACACGAAGGTGTACGGGACGCCTTTCACCGCGTCGAGCTTCACGGCCGCCGGGCTGCTGAACGTCGATACGGTCGACAGCGTCACGCTCACGAGCGCAGGTGAAGCGGCCGGTGCGGCGGCCGGGTCGTACGACATCGTCCCGAGCGCTGCGCTGGGCAGCGGCCTCGGCAACTACGCCATCACGTACGCGAACGGCGCGCTGACGGTGACGCCGGCGTCGCTGTCGGTGATCGCCGATCCGCAGACGAAGGTCGCGGGCTCGATCGATCCGCCGCTGACGTTCACGGCGAGCGGCTTCCAGGCCGGCGACACCGCGGCGGTGCTCACCGGATCGCTCGCGCGCGCCGCCGGCGAGGCTCCTGGTACCTACGCGATCACGCAAGGCACGTTGGCCGCGGGCGGGAATTACTCGATCGCGTTCACCGGCAGCACGCTGACCATCACGGCGCCGCCACCTCCGCCCCCGCCGCCGGCCGGCATCACGATCGCGCCGATTCCGCCGCAGACGAACACCGACGGCGACGAGGTCGATCTGCAGGTCGTCGTCGTGGCGCCCGCGACAGCGACGCACAAGCTGCGAGGGAGGGCAGAGGACGACCGCGCGGAGCCGGAGCTTCGCGGCGTGTTCACGATCGCCGGACTGAACGGCTTGAAGATCGAGAAGGACGGGGAGATCAGCGGTCACATCCGGGCGGGCGTGACGCAGGTCACGACGTTCGACGTGATCGTGACCTACTCGCAGGACGGCGTCACCGCGACGCAGCACATCGCGTGGACCGTCAAGCCCGCGCCGCCGCGGAAAGGCGGCAAGGGCTGAAGAAAGGCCGGCCAGGCTGCTCCCTCCGCGAGTGGAGCGGCCTGGCTGACCGCGTCCGTCGGCTAGTGGATCACGCCCGGCGCCGTTCCTGCCGCGAAGTAGCCCATGCGGGCGCGGACGGTGAGATCGCGGCGCCGGGTCTTCACGTCGATGCGGTGCCAGCCGGACGTCGTCGAATCCGACTGGATCGCGAGGAAGTACTGCTGTCGCAGCTCCGTCACCAGCGCATTGATGGCGCGATCGAGGCCCGGGGCCTCGGCCAGGTGGCTGACGTCGCCCCCCGTCCAGTAGGCGAGCTGCGCGAGCCCCGCCTCGCTGTCGTTCGCCGCAGCCGCGGGCGTCGAGAGAGGCGTGACCGACACCGCGTAGACCGGCACGTCGATGGCGCCGGCGAGGCCCGAGACCTCCGACGCGGTCATCTTGCTGATGGTGTCGAGGCCGTCGGTAATCACGATCACCGCGCGCCGTCCGCGCCGATCCGCCACGCGCCGGGCCGCTTCCGCCACCGCGTCATACAGCGCCGTCTGCCCCCAGGCTTCAACGCTGCGCATCGCGTCCAGCACGCTGTCGCGGTCGGTCGTGAAGGGCGTGTGCTGGTCGAGCCTCTTGTCGAAGGTGAAGAGCGCCATCTCGTCGTCCGGCCGGGTCATCCGGCCGACGAGCTGATCGACGAAGTCGTTGGCCCGTTCCCAGTTCCGTCCGCGCATGCTGCCGCTGGTGTCGGCCACGATCGCCAGGCTGACGGCGGCGTCGTCGGACGCCACGAAGTCGACGATCTCCCGCCGCTGGCTGTTCTCCAGCACGTCGAAGTCGGTCTTCCTCAGGCCGCGGACGATGCGGTTGTGCGAGTCGCGGACCGCCGCGGTGATCGGCACGAGCGCCACCGAGGCGCGGAACGTCGGCTTGACGTCCTGCGCCTGAATGGCGGTCGGCCAGCCCGCCGCGCACACGAGGCCCGCGGCGAGACACGGAAGAACGGCGATACTGGTGAGAGGTTTCATGTTGGTCCGTCCAAATGCAGATATGTAACCCCTGCTCACGCACGCCTCCGGTGCGAAAGTGGCGAATGACGCCATTTCGCGGGGTGGGCGAGCCGCGCTCAGGATTGCTCGATCAGCGGGATGGCAAGGAGTGTACCGGGGGGATCCTGAATAAGCAATACGTATTGCCGGGGCTCGAACGTGCCCCCTCAATGTCACAGAGATTTAACCGCCGCGGCACGCGGAGCCCGGGTAAGGTATGCATGGAGTTGTCATGCTCGACGCCGACATGCAATCGACGGTCGACCGCCGGCTGGCTCGCATCGAGGTGCGGGTACGGAGTATCGCTGCGCTAACGGCCGGCGGCGTCGCGTGCCCCCGCCTGCTCAACGAGCTGGCCGCGGCCCAGGAAGCGTTGTCGCAGGTGGCGCACGGCGTCGGCCGGTTCCATGTCTCGAGCTGTGTGCAGTCGGCCGAACCGCACGCCGAAATCTCGCAGATGCTCGAACTGATCGACATCTTCGACCGCTTCCTGGTCTAGCCGCGGCGATCGGCCGCATGCAGAGGAGCGATTGATGGTCAAGGTGGGATTGCTGGTTCGTCTCGAAGCCAAGCCGGGCAAGGAACGCGATCTGGCGGCGTTCCTGCGCTCCGGGCTGCCGCTCGCGCAGGCGGAGCCCGCGACAGTCGTCTGGTACGGCTTCCAGATCGGGCCGTCGACGTTCGGCATCTTCGACGCCTTTGCCGACGAGGCCGGGCGTGCCGCTCATCTCTCAGGGCAGATTGCCGCCGCGCTCGGGCAGCGAGCCTCAGAACTGCTGGCAAGTCCTCCGGTCATCGAACGGGTGGACGTGCTCGCCGCGAAGCCCTAGCGGAGCGCGTCCTTCAGCCGGTCTTCGAGCTGGGTCGCCGAGCCCAGCCGCGCGAAGATCTTCCCGTCGCGATCGACGATGAACAGATCCGGCGTGCCCTGGATGTGGTACGCCCTGGGAATCGGGCCGTCGAACCCGTTGCCGTCGGCGAGGATCGGCCACGTCATCCCCTTTTCCTTGATGGTGCGATCGACGCGGGGAACGCTGACGTCGATGCTGATGCCGATGATCTCCGCCTGCTGCGCGTAGCGAGTGTGCAAGTCCTTGAGTAGAGGAACCTCCTCCATGCACATCGCTCAAGTCGTGCCCCAGAAGACCAGCACCACCGCCTTGCCGCGCAGCGACGCCAGGCTGATGGTGGGGCCGCTTCGCGTCTGTCCCTCGACGGCGGGGGCCGGCAGTCCGACGCTCAGGAACTTGATCTCGTAGATCAGCCCGTCAGCTTCTTCGGCGTACGGCGTGCCGGGTGAGGCGCCCTTGGCCGCTTCCAACGCGCGCGTCGCGGCAGCGAGGTCTCCCTGGCGGCGGTAGGCGCGGCCGACGATCAGCCCCACTGACGACTTGATCGCCGGGTTGGTCGTGGCCCCGACGACGCGCGACAGCGTGTCGATGGTGTAAGGCAGATCCTTGCGCGCGATGCCATCGTCGTAGACCGGCGACGCCACCCGCAGCCAGGCCGGATCGTCGGCTTCGAGCGAGGCGACTCGCGCGTGCGAGCGCTCCCACAACCCGGCGCGCCCCAGCAGGCGAACGGCCTCGGCGGACGCGAGCGCCGCCGCGTCGCTGCGCGGATACCGCTCGCGGTAGGCCCAGAAGGCCGCGTCCCACTTGATCGCGGGCTGGTCCGCGGCGTCCGTCGCTCCGCCCGCCTTCTTGTAGGCGTCGACTTCCTTGCGCGCGGCGTCGATCGCCTGGCGGACCTCCTGCACCGCCGGGTCGGCGGCGGGTTGCTGTGCCAGCGTGGCGCGCCCGGTGACCATGGCCGCGGCGACGGTCGCGATTACGAGGAACCGTGAGCTGGTCATGACGTTCTCCGGCGAGTCATTGTAGGGAATTAGACGTCCGCGCCAGCGTTCGGTTGGAACTTCACCGCGCCGACTCGACAATTCCCCGTGTCTTGTCAGTCCGCGTTGGCTCTGGCCCACTCCGCCAGATCGGGCGGATATGCGGACTGGTCGTCTTCACTGAGAACCGACCACACCAGGGCTGCGGCATAGCCGGCGCGTCTGGCGGTGTCGAGCACGCGCGTCACCGCGCTCGTGCGGCCGGGGAATTCGCCGAGGATGACGGGAGCGCCGCCGAGGCCCAGCTCGCTCACCGGCTGCTCGAGCGCCGGCCATCCGAAGTTCTCGTACCAGTGGACCTGGTGGAAATCCAGGCCGAGCGGACGCACCAGGTCGAGGCGCGCCGTGGTGGCGCAGCCGATCGTCACCGGCTGCCGCGCCGAGGCGCGCACGCAGGCGACGACCTCGCCGAGAAAACCCTGGAGCATGTCGAAGCCGACTCGCCGTCGGCGGCCCAGCGGTCCCCCCGCAAGACACCACTCCGGTTCGTTCATCACGTCCCAGGCGGCGATGGCCTCGTCATCGCCGTACCGTTCGACGATGGGGCGCAGCACCAGGTCGACGAATGCCTGCCGCGCATCGGGCTGCACGATCAGGTTCGTGCGTCCGCCAAGCTGCACGCCGTCCGCGATCCGTGGACGTCCGCAGAGATGGAAGTCGAGGAGCACCGGCATGAGCCGGATCTGGTGCCGGCGGGCGGCGGCGAGCAGCGCGTCGATGTCCGGGAAGACGGCGTCATCAAGGCCGACGGGGATGCCGTCGCGATCGAAGCGCACGCCGGATCGCGCATCGCACAACAGGAACGTGCGCACGATCGAGAGCCCGTCGGCGGCGAGCGCGGCCAGCGTCCGGTCGAGCAGGTCGAGCGCGTCCGGGCGGGTGCTCACGCCGCCGGCGGGAAACCACGCGCTGGCGCCGACGTCGGTCCCGTAGCCGATCCACGGCAGGTTCGCGCCGATCGCGAAACGCTCCGGGTCTGGAAATCTCAATCGCGTACCCGCACCGGACGGATGATAGGCGGATGCCGCTCGATGAGCTTTGCATTGCCACGACGGTTGTCATCGACCTGCACTAGAGACCTCGCCGCCGAACCGCCTGTGCGCTCGCAGGCAGGAGGACTAGCGAATGAGGATTGTGCCGTCATGTCTGTCTCTGCTGATCGTCAGTAATCTGTGCGTCGCCCCGGTTGACTTCAGACAGAGTACGCAATCGCCAATCGCCGGGATTTATGAACTCTACTGTTGGCAGACATCTCAAGCTGTCTGGCAATTCGTGCTGTTGCCGAATACGAGCCGGAATAAGACCGCCGACGAGGTCTTCAACAATCCAAATGTCATGACTGGCGTCGATGCATTTCGACATCGTCTCGAAACCCTTGAGGCCGGTGCCAGGGTTCTGATCCTCGCAGAGTTGCCAGCGCCTGGCCGCCTGGCCCGGCATCTGGCAGCGAGCGATTGCGCATTCCTCCAGAGCGGATGCTTGACGACCTGAGAAAGACAGCCAGGAGACGGAGAGTCACAATCGACGCCGGCCAGCCGACCCGCACGGTCTACGAACTGTATTGCTGGCGCTTAGCTCACGGCGCATGGGAGTTTCTGCTGTTGCCGAGGGTGCCGCGCGAGAAGACCGCCGATGACATCTTCAAGAATCCAAACGCCGTTGCTGGAATCGACGCACTTGAACGCAACATCCAGTTGCTGGAGATGGGTGCGGAGATTGTCGTTGTCACGACGTTGAAATCGCCTTCCGTTCGGGGCCCTGGCAGTGAACAATTGCTGGCGCTCCCGAAACCGATGCTCGACGAGTTGAGAGAGTCTGTTAGTAGCCGGAGAATTCAGATTAGGCACTGATGTCGTCAGATTCAGACTCTGGAGCAGGTTGCGCCCGAAGGAGCTGCAGCGCCGCTTCGAGTCGACCAGCTTCCGGTCGATCGAAGTGACCTGTTTGGTGCGTCGACGGTACGACGTCACTGAGAGGAGCCGACGTGATGGACCGCGCCGTGTTGGATGCGATTCGGGATCTGTTGCATGGGGCGCGCGTGCTGAGCCTGGCGGTGCTCGTCGACGGCGATCCCGAGGCGGCCCTGCTGCCGTTCGCGCACCGCGACGATTACGGCGCGGTGTTCGTGCAGGCCTCGGGCCTGGCGCGGCACACGCGCGGGCTGCAGGCCGGCGCGCGCGTCGGCGTCCTCGTGCACGCCAGCGATACGCCCGACGCGGACCCGATGCAGCTGCCGCGGCTGTCGGTCCAGGCGACGGTGGCTGTGCTCGACAGGGACAGCCCGGCGTACGCGGCCGCCGCCGATCGCTTCGTCGTACGGTTCCCGGCCGCCGCCGTGACGCTGCAGCTGGGGGACTTCAACCTCTACGAGCTCAGATTCGGCCGCGGCCGGTATGTCGAGGGCTTTGCCCGCGCCTTCAACGTCGGGCCAGACACCTTCGGCGAGATAGGTTGAGCGCCGCAGAGGGGCGACCTCGCCTATGATTACGTGCGAGCGGATCGCGCCGCGATCCGGGACACACGGCCAGGGCGTTCAAAAGAGGGATCGTGACCGAAGACTCAAAGAACGAACCGTCGCCACTGTTCAGCCGAGGCGAGGCATGGGATCGGTTCATCGACGAGCTCGACCGATGCGGCCAGGCGGGAACGGCCCCGTCTGTCGTCGTGCCCGAATTCAATCTCGATTTCCCCTCCGGAACGCGGTTCACCGATCTCACCAGGCAGGACGTCGAGAGGCTCGCGCGCTATGCCACATCGCTCGGCCGGCGCGGCGACACGATCCGAACCCTCTGGAGTGACCTGCGAAAACCCCCGGCGCGAGCAAAAAAGCCGGGACGACGCCGCTGATTGGTATTTGGCGGGTGGAGATCCCTTTCGCGTCGGCGTCGTCGGCCAGCGCGTAACTCTCGTTTACGCCCTTATCGCTCGGGCTGCCGAATGGCGTAGCCGCAGCCGGCGGCGGCCAGCGCCAGCGCCGCCGTCCACAGCATCACGACACGGAAGGCCGACACGAAACCCTCGTCGACGGCCGCGCGGATCGCGCGCTGTTGCGGCGGCGGGATCGAGAGGTGCGTGATATCGGCACCCGCCATCCGCGACAGCTCGCGATCCAGATCGCGCCTATCGGTCTGAGACAGGCCAATCCCGTCGAGCCGAGGCGCGACCCTGGCGTCGAAGGTTCGCGCCAGCGCCACGCCGAACACGGCAATCGCGAGCAGGCCGGCCACGCGGGCGACCGCGTTGTTGACGCCCGATGCGGACCCCGCGTGGCGCGCATCGACCGCGCCCATCACCGTCGCGGTGAGCGGCGCGACCGTGATCGCCATGCCAGAGCCGAGCACGACGACCGCCGGAAAGAAGGTCGTCCAGTATGACCCGCCGATGCCGGGCCGCGCGTAGAGCGCAAGGCCGCAGGCTGCGATGACCGGGCCGATCGTCAAGGGAAGCCGACTGCCGATCCGCGCGACCAGGCCGCCCGACCACCGCGACAGCGCGAACATGATCAGCGGCACGGGCAGAAGCGCCGCGCCGGCCGCGGTCGGCGTGTAGCGCTGGACCTGGATCAGGTTCATTGGCATCAGGAACATGATCACGCCCAGGGCGGCGTAGAGCAGCAGCGTCAGCGCGTTGGCGAGGGTGAAGGTTCGCGATCGAAAGAGCGTGAGCGGCAGCATCGGGTTCGGAACGCGGCGTTCCACGCGCACGAGCCACACAAGCGCGACGGTCCCGATGGCCAGCGCCGCCAGCACGACGGGATGGCGCGCGCCGAGCGGCGGCCACTCGAGCAATCCGAAGACGAGGCCGCCCAGGCCGAGGACGGCGAGAGCCGCACCGCGCCAGTCAATCCGCCCCGTGCGCGATGG
>Ga0105248_10010791_pt1 | contig 10086 bp, 5 predicted proteins | sample KBSS34metaG_FD_81524 | JGI IMG/M metagenome (GOLD analysis project Ga0105248, IMG submission 81524) | Switchgrass rhizosphere microbial communities from Kellogg Biological Station, Michigan, USA - KBS S3-4 metaG | ecosystem: Host-associated > Plants > Roots > Rhizosphere > Soil | place... | reverse complement strand
GTGGCCACATCGACCTGCAGACCGGACAGGGTTCGCACGATCCGGAACAGGACGCCCGCGCGGTCGGGTGCCCGGACTTCCAGCACGGTGGTCGTCCCGAGATCATCGAAGAGCACCTGCGGTGGGCCGGGTGTGGTCCATTGCCTGACGCCGGCGTAGTCGCGTTCCCGGGCCGCGAGTCGTCCGGCGATGTCCACCGTGCCCGCCAGGGCCGAGCGCAGGTCGGCCAACAACTTCTCGCGCTCCGGTACCCGGCCATGGGGCGCGGCCACGGCGGCCTGCAGCAGCGCCCTGCCGGCCAGGCTGCGGGCGGAGGCCCGGCGGATGTCCAACCGGTTGAGTGCGAGGACGCCTGCCGTCACGGCGAGCAGGCCCACCCGGTCGGCGGTAACCACGACGACCTCGAACATGCCCTCGTCGGGCAGCGGATTGATCTGGACGACGTGCTCCTCCGGCAGAGCAAGCAGCGAGCGCTGGCGGTCGTCGAGCCGGGGCGGGCAGGGGACCCGCTCGCCGCCCAGCAGAGCCCGGGCGCGCGTGACCAGGTCGTTGATCAGGCGTGCCTTCCAGGCGTTCCAGGCGGTCGGACCGGTCGCGCGGGAGTCGGCCTCGGTGAGGCGGTGCAGCAGGGTGAGGATCCGGTCGCTACCGGCGGCGGTGGCGACGGCGTGGATCGTCGCCATGTCGTCGATGTCGCGGCGGGTGGCGCTCTCCCCGAGTAGCAGATGGTGGCGGACCATCGCCACGAGCACCTCGACGTCCCCCTCCGGCAGGCCGAGGCGCGGACCGATCCGGCGCACCTGCTCGATACCCGTGTCGGTGTGGTCGCCGGGAAATCCCTTGCCGATGTCGTGCAGCAGGGCGCCCAGCAGGAGCAGGTCCGGGCGGTCCACGTCGCGGGTGAAGGCGGCGGCCCGCGCCGCGGTCTCCATCAGGTGCCGGTCGACGGTGAAGCGGTGGTAGGGGTTGCGCTGCGGCCGGCTGCGTACCGCCGCCCACTCGGGCAGCAGCCGAACCAGCAGGCCCACCTGGTCGAGGGACTCCAGCACCCGCACCGCCGCGTCTCCGGTCGCCAGCAGGGCCACGAGAGCGTCGCGGGCGGCGGGCGGCCAGGGCGAGGGCATCGGCGGCGCCTCGCCCGCGAGACGGTCGATGGCGTAGCGGCCGAGCGGCAGCCCGGTGCGCGCTGCCGCGGCGGCGACCCGCAGCACGAGGACCGGATCCCTGGCCGGCTCGACGTCGAGGGCGAGCTGGATCTCACCGCCCTGGTCGATCACTCCTTCGTCGAGGGGGCGGCGCACGGGGCGGCGACCGGGCCACCTGGAGGTCGAGCGCAGCCCGGCGGCGGTCCGGTACCACGTGGCGTCCCAGGCCCAGGAGATCGTCCGCCCGGCGTCGGCGACCGCGTGAGCGAGTGCCATCGAGTCGGGATAGGCGAGTGCCTCGGCGACGGCCGTGCCGTCCTGCAGGAGCAGCCGGTCCTGGGGACGCCCGGCGCTGAGCCGCCGGATCTCACCACGGGCGTCGAGCAGGACCTCGGCGGCGGCCAGCACCCGGGCGGAGGGAACCTCCGCGACCCAGGCCGCCGCGAGAGCGTTCAGGGCGTCCACGTCGCGCAGGCCGCCGCGGGACTCCTTGAGGTCGGGCTCCAGGAGGAACGCGACCTCGCCGAGGCGGTCGGCCCGTTTGGCGACGGTGGCGGCGAGCTCGGGCAGGCGCTTGGGCGCGCGGGTGCGCCAGCGGGTGCGGGCCCGGCGGGCCAGATCCCTGGAGAGGGCCTGGTCGCCGGCGACATGCCGGGCGTCGAGCAGGCCGAGAGCGGCCTTGAGGTCCTCGTCGGAGACGGAGATCGCCTCATCGATGGTCCGGACGCTGTGGTCGAGGCCGACGCCGGCGTCCCAGAGCGGATACCAGATCGCGTCGGCGACCCGGGTGATGTCACGGCGGGTGCCGTCGTGCAGGAGCACGAGATCGAGGTCGCTGCCGAAGGCAGGCTGGTCGCGGCCATAGCCGCCGACGGCGACGAGGGCGACACCCGGGCCCGGATCGCCGAGCAGCTCGATGAGCACCCCGTCGGCCAGCTCGGTGAGCTGGCGTCGCAGGGCGGGCCCGGTTGCCTCGGGCAGGGGATCGTGGCGGCCGCGCAGGATGTCCAGACGATCCCTCATGACGGTCCTCCTCCGCGGGCCGAGCGGGGCCGTGGCGCACCGGCCACGCCTCCCGCCGACGTGCCGGGCACATGGGCGCGGCACCGCGCTCGTGATGCGCGGTGCCGCCTCATGTGATGGTGCGTGGTGGGTGCCGGCCGCGGCCAGCACCCGGCAGGGCCGGTCCGTGGGTCAGAGCGCGTCGGTGCCGCGCTCGCCGGTGCGGACCCGGACGACCGACTCGACCGGGACGACCCACACCTTGCCGTCACCGATCTTGCCGGTCTGTGCGGCCGATGTGATCGCCGCGACCAGGTCGTCCGCGGCCTCGTCAGCGACGACGACCTCGATCTTGATCTTCGGAACGAAGTCGACCTTGTACTCGGCGCCGCGGTAGACCTCGGTGTGGCCCTTCTGGCGGCCGTAGCCCTGGACCTCGGAGATCGTCAGTCCGTGCACACCCAGCTTCTCCAGCGCCGTCTTGACGTCGTCGACCTTGAACGGCTTGATGACGGCGGTGACGAGCTTGGTCATGCCTGGGCCTCCTCAGGCACCTTGACGGGGGTGAGGGACGGGGACAGCGAGCCGCCGCCGCCGATCGACGTGTACCGGTAGGCCGTCTCGCCGTGCAGCGCCTCGTCCATGCCGGTGATCTGGTCCTCGTCGGACAGCCGCAGGCCGATCGTGTACTTGATCAGTAGTGCGATGATCAGGGTGACGACGGCCGAGTAGCCGAGGGTCGCCCCGACGGCCAGGGCCTGCTCGCCGAAGACGCTCCACGGGCCGCCGTAGAACACGCCGTCCTTGCCCGCCGAGTTCGTGTCCACGGTGGCGAACAGACCGGTCAGCAGGGCGCCGAGCACACCGCCGACGAGGTGGACGGCACCGACGTCGAGCGAGTCGTCGATACCGACCTTGCCCTTGATGGACGTGGCCAGGGCGCAGACGGCGCCGGCGATCCCGCCGACCGCGACGGAGCCCATCGGGGAGACGAAGCCACAGGCCGGGGTGATGGCGACCAGACCGGCGACCGCACCGGACGCGGCACCCAGCGTGGTGGCCTTGCCATCCCGGATCTTCTCGACGGCCAGCCAGCCGAGGATCGCCACTCCGGTCGCGATCTGGGTGTTGAGCAGTGCGAAACCGGCGAGCTTGTTCGCAGCCAGCGCCGAGCCGGCGTTGAACCCGAACCAGCCGACCCACAGAATTCCGGTGCCGAGCAGGACGAACGGCACGTTGTGCGGGCGGAAGTCCCCGTTCGGCCAACCTGCGCGCTTGCCCAGCACCAAGGCGAGCACGATGGCGGCGATACCTGCGTTCGCGTGGACGACAGTGCCGCCCGCGAAGTCCATCGCACCGCGCTTGAACAGCCAGCCGTTGGCCGCCCAGACCCAGTGGGCGATCGGGGAGTAGACGAACAGCGACCACAGCGTAATGAACACCGCGAAGGCGCTGAACTTCATGCGATCGGCGATGGAGCCGGTGATGAGGGCGGGGGTGATGATCGCGAACATCATCTGGAACGCCACGAACACCACGTACGGGATCGCGCCGTCGCCGCTGGTCAGGTTCTGCAGGGCGAAGAAGTGGAATCCGCCCCAGAACCCGTTGCCGTCACCGAACGCCAGGCTGAAGCCGAGGACCGACCAGACGAGGGTGATCATGCCGATCACGAAGAAGTTCTGCATGATCATGCCCAGGACGTTCTTCGCACGGACCATGCCGCCGTAGAAGAACGCCAGCCCGGGTGTCATGAACAGCACGATCGCGGCACTGATGAGCATCCACGCGGTATCGCCCGAGTTCAATTTGTCCATTTCACTCCTGTCAATCCCCCCGCGCCACGCGCGGACTGCCGCTCACCCGGTCCCAGGCCACGCTGCGCTCGTCCCGGATCCTCGGGACCGAAGGTTCGGCACGATCTGTTCCGGACCTGTGTCTTAGCTGTTTCTGACGTGTGAAATCGCTGAATTGGGCGATCTGTGGCCCGTTTTGGCGCTCTCTCGGTGGGACTGCGGAGACTCTACGCCCTCGTCGGCGTGCTTCCGTGACTGTACAACTGCAGACAGTTACGGTCCGGCGGTGTGAGCAGCGTCCCCACGGAGGGCTGGCATAGCGTCGATGAACCGTGTTCCGAGAGCCGCCACGTCGACCCCGGCGACGGCGCCGACCCCCCTTCGGGCGCAGATCTGGAGGACGCCTCCGGGGCGCACCAGGGGCGCGTCGACACCTCGACCCAGGGCTCGGCTCAGGACACGGGCCCACGTTTGAGGCTGTCGCCCGTCACCGCACGCCCGTGCCTCCCGCCGCTGCGTGTGACGCTGGCCATCCGGGTGGCAGGCCTGCTGCTCGTGGCGCCGGTGGCGCTCGCGGGACTGACCGGCGCGGACGCCGCCTGGGGCGCGCCCGGAGCGTCCACGAGCCTCGCGGATCTGCAGGGTGAGATCGACCGCGCCCAGGCGGCGCTGGACGCGTCCGTCCGCCAGTCGGCGCAGGCCGCCGAGCAGTTCGACGCTGGCCGCATCCGTCTGGCCGCAGCCGAGCGGGCCGCCTCCGCGGCCGCCGATCGGGTCGGGCGGGCGGACCGCGCGGTGCGGACGGCCGCCGCCCGTCACCGTGGCCTCGCCGTCTCGGTGGACCGGTCCGGAGGCTTCTCCGAGCTGTCCCTGCTGCTCGGTGGTGACCCGCGGCGTGCCCTGGACCGGCTGGGTGCCGTCGACGCGCTGTCCCGCCGCCAGCGGGTGGCCGATGCCGGCCTGCGCCTGGCCCGCCGAGACCTCACCGAGGCGCGCCGGGAGGCGGACGCGGCGCTCGCGACCAAGAAGAAGATCGTCGATGAACTGGCCGACCGAAAGCGGTCCATCGAGATCGCTGCCGCTGATCAGCACGGTCTGCTCGATCGGCTCCAGGCCCGCTATGCCGAGCTGGAGCGGCAGGCCAGGGCACGAGAGGAAGCCGCGCGCCGGGCCAGGCAGGCCGCTGCCGCGGCGGCTGCCGCCGAGGCGGCGCGCCAAGCCGCGGCCGCGAGTGCGCGTTTCGGGAAGGAGTCGGGGGTCGCGGCCGCGGCAGGCCGGGACTTCGCCGCGTTGCCCGTCACCGCCGCGCCCGCGGCGCCCGTACTCGGCAGCGGGGGCGCCGCGACCGCCGTGCAGCAGGCGTACGCGCAGCTGGGGAAGCCGTACGTGTGGGGTGCGGAGGGGCCGAACTCGTTCGACTGCTCAGGACTGACCCAGTGGGTCTGGCGGAAGGCGGGAGTCGCGCTCAGCCACTACACAGGCTCGCAGTGGAGCGAGGGGCGGCGGGTGACCCGCGCTGAACTGATCCCCGGCGACCTCGTGTTCTTCAATCCCGACCTCGACCACGTCGGCATCTACGTCGGGAACGGCAAGATGATCAATGCGCCGCACACGGGCGAGGTGGTGCGGGTCGAGAACGTCTGGTGGTCAAGCTTCCAGGGCGGGGTGCGGCCGGGCGGGTGAGCCCGGCCGGCGGCGCGCACCACGTGTGGGGCGGGGGCGCGCTGGTACCGGGAGCCAGCGCCCGAGGAACGGGCCGCAGGAGGGGTTCAGCGGTCGACGTAGACGAGCGCCGCCGTGCTGCGGCTGATCTCCGCGTCGGTCTGGCCGTTGGGGGTCACGATGCGGACCAGGTCGCCGCGGGAACCCGGCATCACCTGGGCACCGGGCACGATGGCAGCATCCTGGAGGCGACGCATGGCCGACTCGTCGGTCTGCAGCCGCTCGGAGATCCAGCTCACCGTGACCGGCCTGCCGCCGTCGGCCGGGGCGCGGTCCGCGGAGGCCAGCAGGCTGACCGGAGCTGTGGCCGGCCGGACCGGTTCGGGCTGCGGGACGGCCGGCTCGGGATTCTGCGCGGGCGGGATCTCGTTGCCGAACGGGCAGCGCTTCGGGTCGCCCAGCAGGACGGTCAGCCGCGCCTCGACCTCGTCGGAGATCACGTGCTCCCAGCGGCACGCCTCGTTGTGAACCAGCGCCCAGTCCAGACCGATGACCTTGGTGAGCAGCAGCTCTGCCAGCCGATGCTTGCGCATGACGGCGGTCGCGCGCATCAGCCCCTTCTCGGTGAACTGAACGGTACGGTCGTCCGCGAGGGACACGAGGCCCTCGTTGGCCAGGCGAGCCGTTGACTCGCTGGCGGCAGGCGCGCTGACGTGCAGCCGCTCAACGAGGCGCGCGCGTAGCGGGGGGATGCCCTCTTCCCTTAGTTCGTACAGGGTGCGGAGGTACATCTCGGTACTGTCGATCAGTCCAGTCACCGGTCTCCTTCGTCTCCTCCAGAGTACGCCGCGCCCGGGAAATGCAAGAGCCATGTGTCCCGTGGCGCCCGTGTCCGTCGTACCGCCCGCGTGCCTGGCGCGACGCGCCGTCAGTGACCGGCCGCGGTCCGTCGTGGGACCTGGGCGGACCCCGCTCGCCCGCGCAGGACGCACCGGGAGCGGCACTAGAATCGTCCCCATGAGCACGACTCAGATCGCGCCTGAGACGTCGGACACCCGCACCGACGAGGGCGACGACCATTCCCACTACGCCCGCCGCGAGGAGATCGTCCGCGCCTCCGTCGAGGGCGGCCGGGTCACCGCGCTGTGTGGCTACAAGTTCGAACCGGTCAGGGACCCCTCTCGGTTCCCGATCTGCCCGAAATGCAAGGAACTCGTGGAGATGGCCCAGCAGTTCGGCTGACCGACGGCGCACTCATCCACGGCCCCGGTCGCGGCGGGTGGCGGGGCGGGGCCCCAGGCGGGCCGGCCTCGTGCCGGGCCGTACCATCGATCGCAGTCGTACCATCGGCGTCGCCGGTCCGCGATCGGCCGGCTGGCGAGCCGTGTTGCCCATGCCCCAGTAGCTCAGTGGATAGAGCGACCGCCTCCTAAGCGGTAGGCCGTAGGTCCGATTCCTACCTGGGGCACGTACGGCATCCCCGCGGCGCGTAGGCCGGATGGCTGCTCGGCGCACTCCGGGTGTCGGCAGTCGCTTCTGCCAGATTGGCAACCGTGTCGAGGTCCGCTCCCCACCTCACGACGGCGACGACTCGCCGCGCATCGCTTCCGCAGACATTCGGTCACTCTGTGTAAGCCTCGCCGCGTGTCCCGTCACCAGCTGGGACGCACGACTGCTGTGCTGGTCCATCGACGTCTCCTGCCGGCCCCGCCGGAGGTTCGGATGTCGGCGGGCAGCCCAGGCCGAGGAGCGATCATGTCGAGATGTCTACCGCGGCGCCGGGTGTGTCGGCGTGCGTCGGCCGGATCCGCAGGCCCGCTGGGCTGGCTCGCGCCGGCCGTGGTCGCGCTGACCGCGCTGACGGCCACAGCCGCGCCGGCGATGGCCGTCACACCGCCCACTTCCGGCAACCCGCGGACCGTCACCGGCAGCGTCCGACACGCCGCCGCGGCGACCCTGGCTCCCGCGATCACGGTGGCCACGTCCGTGGCGCCAAGCTCGTTCTCCGGCGTCGGTCAGACGCTCGGCTACTCCTACCTGGTGACGAACAGCGGGGACGCGCCGCTGACGAACGTCGTCGTCCACGACGCGCTCGCCGGCGTGTCGGCAGTGACCTGCGCGGCCACGGAGCTGCTCCCGGGGGGAATCAGCACCTGCCACGCCACCTACGTGACGACCCAGGCGGACGTCGACCGCGGGCGGGTCGTGAACACCGCCGTCGCGAACGGCACGCCGCCGTCCGGCCCCCCGGTGACCTCGGCACCGGCGCACAGCTCCGCCAGCTCCACGCTCCCACCCCCGACCGGATCCATCAGCATCGTGGGCCCGTCGGAGTCGCCCGTCTTCAGTATTCCCGTGCGTGGTATCCCGTCTCACCTGGCGATCACCTTCGTCGTCACCAACACCGGTGCCGCGCCACTGCGCGAGATCTCCGTCCTGGAGGCGACACCGCCGGGCACCCAGCTCTCCTGCCCGGCGCAGGAACTCGCCCCCGGTGCGTCCATGAACTGCAACAGCCTCACAGACGTCACCCAGGCGGACGTGGACCGCGGATCGATCTACGTCAGTGCCGCCGTCACCGGCCGGCTCGCCACCGGCAGGTGGACGTCGGCGACCACGACCGTCTTCGCGCACGCCGTGCAGCATCCGAGCCTCGGGCTGGATGGCGCGACCGTCTCCTCCTTCAGCAGGGCCGGTGATCCGGTCAGCTTCGTCTACCAGCTGGTCCTGAACGGAAACGTCACGCTGACCGACGTCACGCTGGAGTCGTCACAGGCGGCCCCGACCCCGGGCGTGCTCTGCGCCAGAACGGTGCCCCCAGCCGGCCCCGGCGGCCCGATGAACAACACCTTCTTCTGCACGGTCAGAACCGTCGCGACGCAGGCCGACATCGACGCCGGCTTCATCGCGGACGCGACCCGCCTCGTCGCCACCACGCCGTCGGGCGAGCTGTTCGCCCTGCCGCCGGTGGTCACCGTCGGGCGGGCCCAGGGCGCCGGGCCCGTTCCCCCCACGACCGGCGCGATCTCCCTGGCCAAGTCCGCCGCGCCGGCCGAGTTCGTGGGCGCGGGCCAGACCCTGAACTACTCCTACCTGGTGACGAACACCGGCCCGGTCGCACTGTCCGGCGTCCACGTCGTGGACGGACTGCCCGGGCTGACACCGGTCGCCTGCCCGGCGACGACACTCGCCCCGGGCGCGGCGATGACCTGCACCGCCTCCTACCTCACCACCGTCGCCGCCACGAACGTCGGCCAGGTCCGCAACGACGCGTTCGCCTACGGGGCGGCGCCCGGCTCGCCGCCGGTGCTCTCCGCCCCGGCGGTCACGACGACACCGGGCCGGCCCGCGCAGCAGCCCGATCCCGGTATCGCCCTGGTGGCGCAGGTAGAGCCGACGATCGCCCCCGCCACCCAACAGGTCCTGCACTACACCTACCTGGTGACGAACACCGGCAATCTCCCCCTGGGGAACGTCAGGGTCGCCGAGGCCCTGAGAACCGGGTCGATATCCTGCCCGGCCGACTCGCTGCCGCCGGGGGCGTCGATGTCCTGCACCGCCGACTACAGCATCACGCAGCAGGACGTTGCCCGGGGCTCGGTGGACAGCCAGGCGGTAGTGACCGGACAGCCCCCGTCCGGAGCCCCGGTGACCTCGCCGCCCGCGGGAACCACCGCGACCCTGCTGCCGAGGGAAACGATCTCACTGCGAAAGTCCACGGCCCAGACGTCGTTCACGGGCCCGGGCGAGCCGATCGACTTCACCTACGTCGCGACGAACCCCAGCGACCAGCCGCTGACCAACGTGTTCGTGTACGACGCGCTCGCAGGGGTGTCACCGGTGCACTGCGCCGCGACGAGCCTGGCTCCGGGACAGTCGACGACCTGTACCGCCAGGTATGTGACGACACGGGCCGATGCCGACAAGGGCACGCTCAGCAACAGCGCGTGGGCGGCGGGCACACCACCGTCTGGTCCGCCGGTCGTCTCCGACCCGGCGATCGCGACGCTGGCGGTACCGGCCCTGTCGCTGGTGAAGACCGCCAACACCACGTCCTTCACCGGTGTCGGCGAGCGGCTGACGTACCTCTACATCATCGCCAACCGCAGCACGGTCGCACTCACCGATCTCGTGGTAAATGACCCGATGCCCGGCCTGTCGGCCGTGGACTGCCCGGTGACGACACTGGCCTCCACCCTGATGACGATTTGCACGGCGAACTACGTGACCACGCAGGCTGACGTCAACGCGGGGAAAGTCGAGAACGTGGCGGCCGCGAGCGCAAGACCAGCGTTCGGTGCCACGGTGATCTCTAAGCCTTCGACCGTCTCGACCCCGTTCCGTTCCGACACCGGACCTGCCGGACCACCTGGGCCTGCTGGGCCTGCCGGATCCACTGGGCCTGCTGGGCCTGCCGGACCTGCTGGTTCCACTGGACCTGCTGGGCCTGCTGGGCCTGCTGGGCCTGCTGGGCCTGCTGG
>Ga0105248_10010789_pt1 | contig 10087 bp, 9 predicted proteins | sample KBSS34metaG_FD_81524 | JGI IMG/M metagenome (GOLD analysis project Ga0105248, IMG submission 81524) | Switchgrass rhizosphere microbial communities from Kellogg Biological Station, Michigan, USA - KBS S3-4 metaG | ecosystem: Host-associated > Plants > Roots > Rhizosphere > Soil | place... | reverse complement strand
TTCGGCGAGGATTTCGGCACGACGCTGTTCCTCGCGCGAAACATTGCTGAGACGCATGGTCTCGAGCAAGCTACCGAGCTGTCCGGCCAAAATCGTGGCTTTCGCGGCCAGGTCATCGTTGAAGAAGTCCGGATCGGAATCGTGGATAAATGCTGCCGCCCCAATTACCTCGCCTCCCACTACCAAGGGAGCAGCCATAATCGACTTGGAGTTGTATTGCGCCGCGAGGGGATATTTCGAGATATCCAAGCGATTGAGGTAGAGGGTACGACGGGAGATGATGGAATCAACGGCGACAGCGCTGTGCGCAGCACTGAGTTTGACGCGCGTGCCAGGAAAGCGATCTTCCAGAAAGCCGGACGCCTCACGACCAACCATCTCGTCGGCTGACAGAAGCTCCCAAAAGTAGCTGCCACTCACGCGGAAGAATTCACGCGTGGCCTGACAGAAGAGGCGGATCAGAGCATGCGAATCACCTCCCGCCGCAGCAGCAGAGGAAAGGCGCAGCAGCAATTGCTGAAAAGAATCCTCGGCTGGAGAATCCGAATGGCGCGACAAACCGGTTTTTTCCGAGTGCATTGCTTCCATTGGCACGTCTGCTCAGCAACTCGTCGACGCAAGCGTATGAGGGATAAAGGGAAAGTACCTTGCGATCTCAATTTGAGTCAAGAAAATAAGGAGTCCACGTGCCAGCGTCTCCAAGGGCGCGCGAAAAGCCACATAGGATGAGATTCGTCTCAAGGTGAGAGCACCACAACGATCATACCCAACCTCTTGAGACAGTTTTAATGTGCGCCGCGCTATTGGAAATGCGATGTCTCGCGGTAAAGCACAGTGCTTCTTAGAGATGCATCAGCCAAACCTTAGTAACCTCGCGGCAGCACATGCTGGCAAACCCCTTGCACCTTCCCAATCGGCATTTTCCTGTCTGGAGGGGAACTCGTGTCTTTCCTGAGAACGAAACGTTGGCTTGCACTGGGGTTACTAACGGCCATGACCTTAGCTCTGGTGGTGAAACCATCCCCGCTGTTCGGGGAGGATGCAGAGATCACGCGCAAGGTGAAGAGCCGGGTCACTCCGGTTTATCCGGAAATCGCTCGCCGTATGAATATCAGCGGAGTGGTGAAGCTTGTGGTCGTGGTAAATGCCAACGGCAGCGTAAAGAGCACCAAGGTGATGGGCGGCCATCCCCTGCTTGTTTCGGCTGCTGAGGACGCAGTGAAGAAATGGAAGTTTGAACCGGCTTCACAGGAAGACAGTGGAGTCGTCGAGTTCAGTTTCAGACCCGAAAACTAGGTGACCAATGAACACTACCCTGGGCAAAGCCCAGATTGAAGGTTGGCGCGTGCGGGAGGAACAGCAATGACGATTGGCAAGAAACTCTACATTAACTTCGGAGCCGTCCTTGCGATGGTCGTGGTGCTGTTTCTAGTGAACATGATCGCCGTGCAGCGTGAACATGCAGCCAAGTCTTCGGCACAACAGTCCATGGAAATGTCGGACGCCACCGATCACGTGCGCTTCCAGATGATGCAGAACCGCCTCTATCTGAGCAACTATCTGCTGAGTGGCGATACCCGGGAGATGGATCGGATGAACGAAGGTATCCGATTGCTCAGCGAAGACTTGAAAAAAGCCAGTTCACTCACCACCTCCGACCAGCAGAAAAGCGCGCTCGATAAAGTGCAGCAACTAGCAGGCATGGAGCAATGAGTTCGCCAGCCCCCTGCTGGACAAGCGTAAGCAGGTCGATGCCGGCAACGTGACAGTAGCGGAACTTCAAATCTTCTACCTGCAGAAAGATGCGTCGTCCTGGGTAAAGAACTCCACTGAATATCTCGACATGGCCAGCCAGGAGAACAAGAAGACCGTGGAAGAACGGCGCCATGCGGACGAACTGGCTACCACCTGGACGGGCGCAGTGGCGCTCCTCAGCACTTTGTTTGCGCTGGGTCTCGGGATCTTCATTGCGTATTCGTCCGCCAAGTCGATCACTGAGCCGCTCAATAACTTGATGGGCATCGCTCAACAGATAGGCAAGACGGGCGACCTCGATCACAACATTGATATCCAGCGGCAGGATGAAATCGGAGAACTCGCCCGCACCTTCGGCGCCATGGTGAAGTACCTGAAAGAAATGGCGGCCTTGTCGGAAAGCATCGCTGGAGGCGACTTAGCGATAGAAGTACAACCGAGATCCGCGAACGACACGCTGGGACATGCGTTCAAGAAGATGGTCGAGGGTCTACGCAACTTGGTGAAGAACGTCCGTGACGCTTCCACACAAGTGGCGAGCGCTTCGGGACAGGTTGCCGGCGCCTCGGATGAATCAGCCAAAATCAGCCTGCAGGCGTCCTCCGCCATCGATGAAGTAACCAGCACCATGCATGAGATGAGTGTCAACGTGCAAAACATGGTGAAGAGCACGCAGACCCAGGCCTCCAGCGTGAGTGAAACCTCGGCATCGATCGACCAGATGGTGGCCAGCATCCAGAGGGTGGCAGACACAGCCAAGGTCCTGCTCGACATCTCCAACCGATCGCGGGAGGAGGTACATAACGGCATTTCGACGATGGAGAAGGCGACCGACGGGCTCAACCGCATCAACACGACCATTCAGAGTTCTGGCGAGATCATCGATGTCCTTGGGCAGCGTGCAGATGATATCGGGAAGATCATCGAGGTCATCGATGACTTAGCCGAGCAGACTAATCTTTTGGCCCTGAACGCTGCCATTGAGGCGGCACGAGCCGGGGAACATGGATTGGGATTTGCAGTGGTGGCAGACGAAGTTCGAAAGCTGGCCGAGAAGTCAGCGCAGTCCACCAAGGAAATCTCGGAGCTGATTCAGAGTATTCAAAAAGAAGCCCGTAAAGCGGTCGAGAATATGGACCGCAGCACGGGCATTGTCAACGAAGGCCTGGATCTTGGCGGAGAGCTCAATAGCGCTTTGAAGAAGATCTCCAACGTCGTGACTGAAGTGTACAAGTTCGCGCAGGAAATTGGGGCGGCGACGAACGAACAATCACATGGATCATCACAAATCGCTCGCGCCACGACACGGCTCAATGAAATCACACACGAGATCAATTCCGCCGTAGAAGAGCAGGCATCGGGCGCCCAGGCGGTGGTGAAGGCTATGGAGCGAATGCGCGAACTGATTCAGCAGTCCACCTCGGGATCTACGGAGTTGGCGGCCTCGGCCGAGCAAATGTCGAAGATGTCGCGTGAGCTGCTCGAGTCCATGCACCGGTTCGCGCTGGGCGGCACAGAGTACGAAGGGGGCGGTTACCGGGAAGAGCGGACAGCATTGAAGCCGGCGCGTTATGCGGCCGCCGCCTCACGTTCGTAAGCGCCAGGAGCAGCCATGAACCGTGAGTTGCACATTGTAGGCTTTCAGGTAGGTCGCGAGACCTATGGCGTTCCGATCGCGTCCCTGCACGAGATCGTCCGAGTAACGGAGATAACTGCCGTGCCCGACTCCCCGGAATACATCGAGGGAGTCATCAATCTCCGGGGAAAGATCGTCTCAGTCATTGACCTGCGCAAGCGGTTTGGGGCAAAAGAAGCAGTTTCCTCCAAGAAGAATCGCATCCTGGTCGTCGAATCGCACGGGCGGCTCACCGGGTTGATTGTCGATTCTGCGTCGGACGTGGTGAAAATCCCCATGGAGGATGTTGAACCGCCGCCTGCGGTTTTTCAGGAGGGCGGTTTGAATTGCGTAACCGGCCTAGGCAAGTACAAGAACCGGCTCATTGTTCTGCTTGACATGAATAAGCTACTCGCTAACAGCAGCACGCAGCGCAGTGATATTGACGGCGAACTTAAAGGGCGGGTCGGGACTAAGGATGCTTACACCGCAACCGCTGGCAAGTAAGAAATCGTTTCAGGATTTGACGCTAAAGACAAAATGAGCACACCAGCTGTTCCGACCCCGCTTACCGAAGCTGAGCTGAAGCTGCTGCAGGCACTCGTTTATCAGGAATGCGGTATGCATTTTGACGAGCGCCGCACACACTTCCTTCAGGACCGCCTGCATCGCCGCCTGAAAGAGTGCCAGCTGGATTCCTTCTACAGCTACTACCGCCTGCTGATTAGTACGAACGGCAAGGAAGAACTGTCCCGGTTGCTGGAAAACCTGACAGTGAACGAGACCAGCTTTTTCCGGAACAAGGCGCAATTAGATCTGTTTCACAAGCATGTGCTGGACGAGCTGTTGCACAAGAAGCAGGCGCGGCGCGATTACACGCTGAAGATCTGGAGTGCTGGCTGTTCCACAGGCCAGGAACCGTACACCATTGCCATGCTGGTTTGCGATGCTCTGGCCTACTACTATCTTCGCAATTCCCTTCCCGTGACGAACATTTCGCCGCGGCCGCTGGTGCCGCCACCCTGGCGGGTGGAAGTTATGGCTTCCGATATCAGCTACTCCGTGCTGCGGGCCGGGCAGGAAGCGGTTTACAACGAAACGCAAATGGCAACGGTCGACTACAGCTATCGACTGCGCTATTTCGACAAAGTCGGCGATCGCTATGCAGTGAAAAAGGCTGTAAAGGAAATAGTGCACTTCGATTTCCACAATTTAAAGACAGAGTATCTCCCACAGCGCAATGACGTGATCTTCTGCCGCAACGTGATGATGTATTTCGACGAGCCAGAACAACGAAGACTGGTAGACAAGTTCTATCGCTGCTTGAATCCCGACGGATATCTGTTCGTGGGACATGCGGAGAGCTTGCTTGGTCTTACCGACACGTTTTCCATGGTTCACCGCAATAGCGGCACGGCCTATCAGCGCGTCGAGGTGACGATGTGAGTCGCTCATCCGATGACCGGGCAACAGAACTGCGGGAACTCTTCTTTGAGAGCGCTCAGGAGCTGTTACAGGCCCTGAACGACGAAGCCCTCAAACTGGAGAAGAAGCCTGGCGACATCGAAGCGGTGCGCAGTTTACGCCGAGCCGTCCACACGTTGAAAGGTGATGCCGCCGCTTGCGGGTACAGGGAACTCAGCGAGCTTGCACACGAATTCGAAGACGTTCTGGCACTTGAGATTGGAACCGCGGCTCACGCCGAGGTCGCCGAAGTAGCTTTGGCCGCCGCCGATGATTTTGCGGAGATGCTGGCCGCGTACCGCAAGAAGAAGAAGGTGCCATCGGGCGAAACTTTGCGCCGGCGCATTCACAAGCTCGCGCAGCAGCCACTCAAGAAAACAGGCCGCAAGAAAACTTCGTCTGCTCCCAGTGCTCACGCAGTGTGGACGGAATACGAAAGCCTAGCCATTCGGACTGCGCTCCAGCAAGGCCGGAATGTTTATCACGTAACAGCGCACATTGATCCGGAATGCGCCATGCCAGTGGCCGCGCGTCAACTGATCCAGAACGCTCTGCAAGGAGTTGGAGAGGTGCTCGCGATCCGGCCGGAAGCAGGCGGGAGAGAGACCACTCGTGCGGTCGAGGCAGCGTTGGCCAGCCCGGCTACAGTTCAGGAAATCAGTGCCAAATGCCACATTCCGTCAATCGTTTCAAAAATCACGATCAACGCCATCCGACCCTCAAAGGGACGACAGAAAAGCATGCATCCTGTCGCGAAGGTGGAGTCAACAGAAGAGCGGGCTCCAGTGCCCACGCCAGCCGCAGAGAGCGCGGAAAGCACAGAAGAAAATCACGAGGCGGCGAGTGCACCCGCGAATAGCAGCACCAGCAGCGCCGACAACATCCTGCGTGTTGACGCGGAGAGAATCGACAACGTTCTCAATCTTCTTGGCGAGTTGATCATAGGGAAGTCTATGCTGCAGCAGACGCTGAACGAGTTCAGCCGGCACTTTCCCAAAGATCCGCTGCGCCACAAATTCTCCGATGCCATGGCGTTCCAGGCGCGGGTGCTCGGCGATCTTCAACGCGCCGTCATGAAGATCCGCATGGTACCCGTCGAACAACTCTTTCGCCGTTTTCCGCGCATCGTTCGGGACGTGGCCCGCCAATGCGGCAAAGACGTGCAACTGGTGTTAAGCGGAAAAGAAACCGACCTCGACAAGAGCATTCTGGATGGAATCGCCGAACCTTTGACTCACATGGTGCGCAATGCTGTGAGTCACGGGATCGAGCCGGCCGAGGAACGACAGAAGCTCGGCAAGGCGGCGCAAGGAATTGTGAAACTCGACGCCTACCATCAAGGCAATCAAGTGATCGTGGAGGTAAGTGACGACGGCCGAGGCATAGACGCGGCCAAAGTGCGCGCTAAGGCCATAACAATGGGTCTTGCCACGGCAGAAGAAGCTCCACGCATGAGCGAGACTGAAATCCTGGATTTCATCTTTAAGCCGGGGTTCAGCACGGCGGAGCAAGTGACTGAAATATCCGGCCGTGGTGTGGGGATGGATGTCGTACAAAGCGTCCTGCACAGGATGAAAGGTACGGTTAGCGTTGAAACTCGTGCGGGCCAAGGCACGACGTTCCGCCTGAAGTTACCGCTCACTCTGGCCATAATTAAGGCATTGATGTTCCAGGTTGAACAAAGGCTCTACGCAATTCCGTTAAATGCCGTGGCAGAAATCTCGCGTGCTACGGAAGGTGAAGTGCATCAGGTCGACAACTATGAGGTCCTGCAACTACGGAACCAGACCTTGCCCTTGGTACGGCTGGGCTACGTGCCGCAAGGGCCCGAGACTCACAGTAAGAAGTTTTTCGTGATGGTGATTAACGTCGGCGAAAAGAAGTTCGGCCTCATCGTCGATAGTCTCGCTGGCGAAGAAGAACTGGTGATCAAGGCGCTGGATGATCAAGTGGTCGCGACCGAACTGGTGAGCGGCGCTTCCATTCTGGGAGATGGGCGGGTGGTGCTGATCCTCAATTTGAACTCGATCGTCGAACGAATGAGCCGCTCCCGTCCGGATCAGGCGGGCAAGGTAGTGGCTGGCCTCTTATTTTCTCGCCCGGAACCCGCACGACAGGATGCGAGCACTCAGTCGCCCGAGGTGCAAGCATGAGTGCGCCGGTGAGGGTGTTGGTGGTGGATGATTCGGCTCTGATGCGCAAGCTGATTCCCCAGATCCTAGAGAAAGATAATTCGATCGAAGTCGTGGGGACGGCGATGGACGGCAACTTCGCGCTGAAGAAGATCGAGGATCTGAGGCCGCACGTGGTTACGCTGGATTTGGAAATGCCGGGTCTCAATGGAATCGACACTTTGAAAGCTCTGATGCGTAAGCATCACTTGCCCGTCATTGTGGTCAGCTCCCATACCACGAGTGGCGCATCAGTAACACTTAAGGCATTGGCGCTGGGAGCATTCGACTTTGTGGCCAAGCCACAGGATGTTTCAGCGCACATGCCAGATATCGCCGCTGAACTCATCACCAAGATCAAGGCAGCTGCCCAGAGCAAACTTGGCGGTATTCAACCGGTCAGCGAAGCGGTTCGTCCCGCAGATAAGTCCGGTGCCACGCCGACCGAGCCACCGACCAGAGTGGTGGCCATTGGAATTTCAACCGGTGGTCCTAATGCCCTGCAATACCTGCTCAGCCAATTGCCGGGCGATTTCCCGGGAACCATTCTGATTGTGCAGCACATGCCGGTGGGATTCACGGACATGTTTGCGCGGCGACTGGATGAACTCTGCGCGATACGGGTGAAAGAGGCAGTATCCGGGGACCTTCTGATAGCAGGGCGGGCCCTGGTCTGTCCCGGCGATCGTCACATGAAAGTAAAAAGACTTCCGCTGGGGGAAGTAGCAGTGTTATCCGACGAAGCGCGGGTGAACGGCCATCGCCCTTCAGTAGATATTTTGTTTCGCAGCCTGGCTGAAGAATTCGGCTCGCGCGGCATTGCCGTGTTGATGACCGGAATGGGCGAAGATGGCGCCGCAGGGATGGGAACGGTGCGTTCTGCGGGCGGGGTGACCATCGCGCAGAGTGAAGATTCATGCGTGGTATTCGGCATGCCTAAGGCTGCCATCGAGCGTGGTTTTGCGACGCGAGTTGTCGCATTAGAGGCTTTAGCGAACACACTGCAGGCGCAGTGTGGACAGGAACCCGGCAAGGGAGGGAAAGCGGCCCGAGCGGGGAAGCAGTGATGTTGCAACCGGCAGTTGCGATTGCTGAAACAAGTTCGAGGTTCGAGTAAGAGGAGGGTTGTTTATGGAGCAGTTTGCACCAGTAAAACGCAAAGACGGCCAGCCCGTTCGTTATCTGGTAGTGGATGATTCCGTTTTCGCGCGCAAGAACCTGGCCCGCATGATTGAGTCGTTTGGGGGACAGGTAGCGGGTGAAGCGGGAGATGGCTGCACGGCCATTACAGAGTACGACCGCACCAGTCCTGACATCGTGCTGATGGACATAACCATGCCGCAGATGGAAGGGATCGAAGCAGCAGAGCGAATCGTGCGCTCGCATCCCAATGCTCGGATCGTGATGGTGTCGTCGGTGGGTTATCAGGACAATATCGTGGCGGCATTGCAGCGAGGAGCCAGACATTTCGTGCAGAAGCCTGTCAAGCCGGAGGTTCTATACGAAGTAATCAAGTACGTGCTGGGCGAAGACGCCAGCGTGGCCAGTGCCGCGGGCGCAGGAGCGTAAGCATGCGGATGGAGCTGATCCAGCCATTTATTAATGCGGCCGATGCCGTGCTGGCGGACAGCCTGCAATCCCCAACTTCCATCGGCAATTTCAGTATGGAGGAAGAGGGCTACCGGCGCAGGGGTGTGGCGGCATTGATTGCCGTTTCGGGCGATATCGAGGGAAGAATCATCTTCGACGTCGATCCTAAAACGGCAATGCGGGTGGCCAGCCGAATGGCCGGACAAGAGCTGGCGGAATCGCAAGAACTGATGTGCGAGACGGTCTGTGAGCTCGCCAATCAAGTCATTGGCAATGCTATTACCACGCTCAACGACCAGGGCTTCCACTTCCGCGTGCATCCGCCCGAGTTGCATACGTCCGAGCATGGGGATAAGAGCAGCGAGGATACTGAGGCGCTGGTCATGTGTATTGAAACCTGCAGCGGCAAGGTCTTTATGAATGTGGCCATGCGCTATAACAGCCGTCGTCGGGAAGAACGGACTGCCGTCGCAGGCCAGTAACAGCTTCCTGTCTCGACACGCGCCCCGTGATCCCATCATGGGCCGCGCACGCATTTTCAATTTCTATGATGACCGCTATTGGCAACCTCGCACACTGCCCACCAGCGTAGTCTCGGGTTCACCATCAGGGCCGCTGTGCCCTCATACCTACAGCCTAGGGGCTGGTAACAACCAGTACGGGATTCTGCGGTGGCGGCTGCAGACCGGTTACGGGTGGATAGCTGCTCACGGGCGAAAGCATTCCGCTGGGCAGTACGACGGTGTTGTTCGAAGTGTTTAGTACGAACGTAGTGCCCGCATCACAGACTGATACGTAAACTCTGCTGCCATCTACGGACGATGCGATCGAAGTGCGGAAGCGCGTGAGGATGGGATTCTGGCATGTCGCTAAGGCAGCCGCCGGAATACTCGCAAGATTGACGCTAGCTAAATGAATGGGTGTTCCAACAACTTTGTTGTCGGTATTTCGAATGACAGTGACTTCAGAGCTGAGCGCGTTTCCGACGATCTGGTAGCTGACGACGTACGCATTCGTGCCGTTCTGCAACGAAGTCACCATGACAGGACTGGACGCGCCGGCAGGTAGTTGAATGGGCGCCGCCGTCATTAACTTGGGTGGGGTCGCCGTGCTGACATTATTTACTGCAGCGTTATAGACGGCGAGCGTGTTCGCTACTGGATTTGTTACGTACAAGCGATTGAGATGGCGGTCCAGAAACATGAAATTGGCGCCAACTCCTGCCGACTCTGCGGCGGGCGTCACCGAGGCCACGGTGTCGGTTGTTGTATCTATGACAGAAATCAGTCCAGTCGCCGAATCGAGCACAAAAAGAGATGAGTTGTCGGAACTTGCGACCGCCCATACGGGAGAGGTCAAACTCGTTATTGGCGTTCCAGTCGAATTGTCGACTGTGTTGATCGGAGTGACAGAAGCAGTCAGCGTCGGGACAACGGTGTTGTCGCCCTGATTCACGGCGTACACCTGCTGGCCGTTCGGGGTTTCGGCCAGA
>Ga0105248_10010787_pt1 | contig 10088 bp, 6 predicted proteins | sample KBSS34metaG_FD_81524 | JGI IMG/M metagenome (GOLD analysis project Ga0105248, IMG submission 81524) | Switchgrass rhizosphere microbial communities from Kellogg Biological Station, Michigan, USA - KBS S3-4 metaG | ecosystem: Host-associated > Plants > Roots > Rhizosphere > Soil | place... | reverse complement strand
GGTTCGCGAGGACTACAGCGACAACGGCGATGCCTGGAACTACTTCACCCACGACCAGGCCCGATCGCGCGCCTACCGCTGGGGCGAAGACGGGCTGGCCGGCATCAGCGACGATCACCAGATCCTGTGTTTCGCGCTGGCGCTGTGGAACGGCCGCGACCCGATCCTGAAGGAGCGCGCCTTCGGCCTGGCCAACAGCGAGGGCAACCACGGCGAGGACGTCAAGGAGTACTACTTCTATCTGGACAGCACGCCGACGCACTCCTACATGAAGTACCTCTACAAGTACCCGCAGGCCGCCTATCCCTACGCCGACCTGGTGCGGACGAACCGGCAACGCAGCCGCGGCGAGCCGGAGTACGAGCTCCTCGACACCGGGGTCTTCGACGAAGACCGGTACTTCGACGTCTTCGTGGAGTACGCCAAGGCCGGAGCGGACGACATCCTGGTGGAGATCACCGCCGCCAACCGCGGGCCGGAGCCGGCCGATCTGCACCTGCTCCCGACACTGTGGTTCCGCAACGAGTGGGCCTCGTGGATCGCCCGGCCCACCGAAAAGCCGAGTCTCAGGCAGATCGAGGGACCGGCGGGCACGACTGCGGTCGCGGCCGCGCATCCGACGCTGGGCTCCTACTACCTGTACTGCGACGCCGACATACCGCTGCTCTTCGTCGAGAACGAGACCAACAACGATCGGCTCTTCCCCGAGTACGGCAGCGCCAACCGGTACGTGAAGGACGGCATCGACAGCTACGTGGTCCACGGCCGGCGCGACGCGGTGAACCCCGACCGCAGCGGCACCAAGGTCGCGGCGCACTACCGGCTGACCGTCGGCTCCGGACAGTCGGCGACGGTGCGCCTTCGTCTCCGCGACCAGCCGGTCGACGGGCCGGGCGCTGACGCCGAAGGCGACGGATTCCCTTTCGGGCGCGCCTTCGCCGGCACCTGGGCGGCCCGGCGGCGGGAGGCCGACGAGTTCTATTCATCCGTCATCCCGTCGTCCCTGGACGAAGATGCGGCGCGGGTGATGCGCCAGGCCCTGGCCGGGATGCTCTGGAGCAAGCAGTTCTACAACTACGACCTCGACCGGTGGCTGGAGGAGCGGGGCTCGGATCCCTTTCATCCGGAGCGCCGGGCCTCCCCACGGAACGAGCATTGGCACCACATGTACAACGGCGACGTGATCTCCATGCCGGACAAGTGGGAGTACCCCTGGTACGCGGCGTGGGACCTCGCCTTCCACGTGCTTCCTCTCGGCCTGGTAGACGTGGATTTCGCCAAGCAGCAGCTGGGGTTGATGCTGGGCGAGCGCTACCTGCACCCCAACGGCCAGATCCCGGCCTACGAGTGGAACTTCGGCGACGTCAACCCGCCCGTGCACGCTTGGGCCACCATCTTCACCTATCACCTGGAGAAGCAGCAGAAGGGAGCCGGGGACATCAAGTGGCTCCGGAAGTCCTTCCAGAAGCTGCTCCTGAACTTCACCTGGTGGGTCAACCGCAAGGACCGATCGGGGCGCAACGTCTTCGAGGGCGGCTTCCTGGGGTTGGACAACATCGGGGTCTTCGACCGCAGCGCGCCCCTGCCGACCGGAGGCTACCTGGAGCAGGCGGATGGAACGGCCTGGATGGCCCTGTTCGCCGACAACATGCTCGAGATCGCCAGCGAGCTGGCCCTGACGGACGACGACTACTCGGACATGGTGCTCAAGTTCCTCGAGCATGACGCGTGGATCACGTCGTCCCTCGTGCAGGTGGGCGGTAGCGGCGGCATGTGGGACGAGGACGACGGCTTCTTCTACGACGTGCTCCGGCTCCCGAACGGAGAGGTCCGTCGGCTCAAGATCCGGTCGATGGTCGGCCTGCTGCCCCTGTGCGCGGCCACGCCTTTCGAGCCGCAGCTCTTCGAGAAGTATCCCGAGATCGGGGAGCGCTTCCAGTGGTTCATCGAATCCCGGCCCGAGCTGACGGCATCCTTCCATGACCCGACCAAGGTGGGCGCGGGCGGCCGCCGCCTCTTCTCGGTCCTCGACGAGCGCCGGCTCCGCCGCGTGCTCGGGATCATGCTCGACGAGAGCGAGTTCCTGGGCCCGTACGGCATCCGCTCCCTGTCCCGCCGCCACGCCGAGCACCCCTACGTCCTCCAGGTAGGAGGCCGGGAGTACCGCGTCGACTATCTACCCGGGGAGTCCGACTCCGGAATGTTCGGCGGCAACTCGAACTGGCGGGGGCCGGTCTGGACGCCGGTCAACATGCTGATCCTTCGCGCCATGGTGAACTACCACTCCTACTACGGGGATACCTTCACCATCGAATGTCCGACGGGCTCCGGCCGGCGCCTGAACCTCTATCAGGTCGCGGAGGAAATCGCACGACGCGTGGTGCGAACCTTCCTCCGGGACGGCCAGGGCCGGCGCCCTGTGTACGGCGGAACCCGCAAGTTCCAGGAGGATCCGCACTGGCGCGATCTGGTCCTCTTCTACGAATACTTCCACGGTGACGACGGATCGGGGATCGGAGCCAGCCATCAGACCGGGTGGACGGGGGTCGTCGCCCGGATCATGCACATGTTCGCCACGACCACCGCCCAACAGGTGCTCGAACTCGGCCAGAACGCCACCATCACCGAAACGGAGTCGCCGTGGGGCCGCAGCCTGAGGGCGCCCTAGATCCCCGTATTCGGCCGCAGGGACTCGTGCGTCGCCGACCGGGCGCTAGGCGAGCGCCAGATTCAGGTTCTCGATCGCCTCGTCGATCTCGCCGGTGGTCTTGTAGCCGACGGTCACGCAGTCGACGCCCGCCTCCCGGAACGCGAACCTCATCGCCTTCTGCCGGTCCTCGCGGTCGAACGTGCCTTCGCCGACGAGCTTCATCGAGATGACGCCCAGTCCTTCCTTGCGGACTTTCCTGACGTGCTGGACGACCTCGGGGACGTTCCCCGGATCCTGGGTGTTGTAGTCCTCGGCGTCCATGGCCTTGCCCTTGTGATTCACCCGGATCATGGCCACGTTGAGCCATTGATTGCCGGGGACCTGTCGCAGGGCGGGGAGGCCGTGGACGGACGCGCCGTGGCTCACTACCGCCTTCTTCGATTCGGCTTCCAGGATCGCGTCCTGCCAGCGGCGGGTGTCGGCGGGCCAGGTCGCGGTGTGCTGCCAGTGCAGCAGCATGATGTCGAAATATTCGGTGTTCGCGAGCGTGCGCAGCTCGTCGAACTTCTGTTGCGGGGTCACGCCGTCCTTGGTGGTCACCTTGGACATCAGCTGATAGCTGTCCCGCGGGATGCCTTTCAGGGCGATACCCAGCATCTTGTGCATCTCACCGTACGACTCGGCGGTCTCGAAGAAGCGAATGCCGCGGTCGTAGGCATGGCGCACCAGGCGCGTGAAACCCTCCTGCCCGAGCTCGCGCTGAACCCGGCCGCTGAAGCTCCCCGTGCCAAACGCGAGACGCGTGACCTTCACCCCGGACCTCCCCAGGGTGACGAAGTCAGTCGCCGTCTTCCGCTGTGCCATGAGCGGCAGGCCGCCCGTGACCACGAGCGTTCCCGCGGCCAGCCCGGTCTTCATGAACTCACGCCTGCTGAAATCGGCCATTTGGCACCTCCACGAGGTCCGAACAGAGCACATGTTACGGCTTTCCGAGCGACCCTGCTTCCTGCTAGCTTGCGCCACGGGATCATCCGAAAGGAAGGCCAATGAGCATGACCGGCTCCGCCCCTCGCAAGACGACGACGCCGTTCTTCGTGGCGACGGCGGTGATGGAGGCCTCGGCCGGCCTGGCTCTTCTCCTGGCGCCGACTCTTGTCATCACGCTGCTGCTGGCCAGCCCGGTCACGGCCGCGGCCGTCGCGATAGGGCGGTGGGCAGGCGCCGCCCTCCTCTCGCTCGGCGCGGCGTGCTGGTGGGCTCGCGCTGAGGCCGACAGTGCCGCCTCGAGGGCGCTCGTCGTGGGGATGTGTGTGTACAACGTCGCGGTAATCGCGCTCGTTCTCGCGGGAAGCTTTGGCTCCCCCGGCCGCCCCCTTCTGGTGGTCTTGACCCTGGTGCATGGAGCCATGGCCGCATGGTGCGTTTCGTTGTTGCGGTCTCGCCGGTAAGTCCGGGCTCACCGATCTCGCCGAAGCCTGGGGGGCCTAGGACCTTGGTCCTATTTGATTCACCGCCTGAAGCGGCTAGGTTCGGCCTCTCGCGATCTGTCCGCCGGCTCCCCCCGTTGGTCGAGGAGGCGATGGCCGCAGTCGCTCACCCGCGTCTCCTTTGGATGCGGACTGGAAGGATCCATGGAGACGACCCTTCGCCCCACACCGGCCGGGAGGAATGTGCGGCCGCTCGCGCGCCTTCTGGCGGGCTGCGCTCTCATCCTGAGCGCGGCCCTTCCGGCCTCGGCCCAGACCCCGTCGGCGACGGAGGAAGACTGGCATTTCGCGCTCATTCCCTACTTCTGGTTCGCGGGAATCGACGGCACCGTGACCGTGAAGGGCCGGATCGAGGTTCCAGTCGAGAAGTCGTTCTCGGACGTCATCAGCGACTTCGACATCGGTTTCCTCGGCCACTTCGAGGGACGGAAGCGCCGCCTGGGGTTCGCGGTCGACGTCCTGTACCTGAACCTGGGCGCCCCGGTGCCCGCGGGAACCCCGGTCCTCGGTCCTCTGGGCGTCAGCGCCGACATCCGGCAGCTCATGACGGAAGGCATCGGTTTCTACCGGGTCGCGAATGGCGGGAGGCCGGACAACCCGTCGCATCTCGACCTCCTGGTCGGCGCTCGCTACTCGGAGACGAGAGCACGGCTCGAGGACGACGTGCTGGCCACCGCGAGCCAGGACCTGCACTGGGTCGACGCCCTGGTCGGCGTGCGCTTCCGCGCTCCCCTGGGCTCGCGGGTGAGCCTGATCGGCCGCGGCGACGTGGCGGGCTTCGGCTCGAAGTTCACCTGGAACGTCGAGGGCGACCTGGCGATCAACCTGTCGGAGCGCTGGGCCCTGGGGGCAGGCTGGCGCCACCTCGACATCGACTACGACAAGGGCGAGGGCAGCGACCGCAAGGTGTTCGACATCGCCTTCGACGGCCCGCGGACCTGGGTCGCCTACTCCTGGTAGGGGCAAGTGACAGGCGCGCCACCGCCGGAGCCGGGACCCGTCGACCGCGCCCTTAACGTCTTCGGGGATGTGCGCGCGGGGGAAGGCGCGACCGTCCTCCTGATGTCCTTCAACGTGTTCGTGCTCCTCGTCGCCTACTACGTGCTGAAGACGGTCCGCGAGCCGCTCATCCTGGCGTCGGGAGGGGCGGAGCTGAAGTCGTACGCGGCCGCCTTCCAGGCCGTGACCCTCATCGCCTACGTCCCCCTCTACGGATGGGTGGCCTCGCGGCTGCCGCGGCAGCGGTTCCTGCTGGTCATCGTCCTGTTCTTCGTCGGCTGCATCCAGCTCTTCGTCATGGCCAGGGTGCTGGAAGTGCCGTACACCGGCTTCGTCTTCTTCATCTGGGTCGGCATCTTCAGCCTGACCACGATCGCCCAGTTCTGGTCCTACGCGAACGAGATCTACAGCCGTCCCGAAGGCGAGAGGCTCTTCCCCCTGATCGCGGTGGGCTCGGTCGCGGGAGCCCCGCTGGGAGCCGCGCTCGCCGAGTGGCTCTTCGGGCAAGGCGTGCGCCCCTACGTGATGATGGAGCTCGCGGCGGGGCTGCTGCTGGTTCACCTCGCGCTGTACCGCGTGGTGGGACAGAGAGTCCACGCGGGCCCGAAGGCGAAGCAGGAGCCGATGAAGGAGGGCAACGGCTTCGCCATGGTGCTGAAGAGCCGCTACCTCGGCCTCATCGCCCTGCTGCTCGTCCTGCTCAACCTGGTCAACACCGTCGGCGAGTACATCCTCGGCCACGCGGTCGTCACCGCCGCCGACGCGCGGGCCGCGGCCCAGGCGGGTTTCGACAAGCAGGCTTTCATCGGCCAGTTCTACGGCCACTACTTCTTCTGGACGAACGTGGCCACCATCTTCCTGCAGGCGTTCGTGGTCTCGCGCGTCGTCAAGCGCTTCGGCATGAGGGGCGTCCTGCTGGCTCTGCCGCTGGTGGCGCTGTGCGCCTACGGCACGGCGGCGGCGGGCGCGGGGCTCATGGCCCTCCTGTACGTGAAGGTCGCGGAGAACTCGACCGACTACTCGGTCAACAACACGGCCAAGCAGATGTTGTGGCTGCCCACCCGCCGCGAGGAGAAATACAAGGCCAAGCAGGCGATCGACACCTTCTTCGTGCGCTCGGGCGACATGCTGGCCGCCGGCGTCGTCTTCGTCGGCACGCACCAGATATCGGGAGGCGTCGCGGGCTTCGCCCGCGTCAACATCGTCATCGTGTCCGCCGCTCTCGTCGTGGCCGTGCTCCTGCTGCGCGAGTACCGGCGGCTGACCGCGCCTCAGGAGGGTGCGGCGGCCGCGGCTTGAACTCGGTCGGAAGGACGCGACGCGAAAAGGAGACTCACGTCATGAACCGAACGATACCCATCGCCCTGAGCGTGGTAGCCGCCGCCCTCCTGCCGCCCGCGTTCGCCGCCGCGCAGTCCGACACCGGACAGGCCGACCGGGCGACGCTCGAGAAAGTCCATCCCACCAAGGCGCCGTTTTCGCCCTACGTGGGCCGCAACTATCCGACGCGGCCCCTGTTCGGCGACACGCACCTGCACACCTCGTTCTCGATGGATGCGGGCGCGTTCGGCTGCCGCCTCGGACCGAGGGACGCCTATCGCCTGGCCCGGGGCGAGGAGGTCACGTCCTCGAGCTCCCAACCGGTCAAGCTGGCCCGCCCGCTCGACTTCCTGGTCGTCACCGATCACTCGGACGGCTTCGGGTTCTTCCCGCAGCTCATGAGCGGTGATCCGGAACTCCTGGCCACGCCGCAAGGCCGGAAGTGGTACGACCAGATCAAGTCCGGCCACGGCGCCGAGGCCGCCATGGACATCATCGTGAGCTTCGGCCAGGGGAAGCTGCCGAAGGGGTTCCCGGTGCCGGGCACGCGCGCCTATCGTTCCGCCTGGCAGGAGACCATCGACGCGGCGGAAGCGTTCAACGACCCGGGCCGCTTCACGGCCGTCATCGGGTACGAGTGGACCTCGAATACCGAGGGCAACAACCTTCACCGCAACGTCCTCTTCCGCGAGAACGGCGCGAAGGCGAGCCTGGTCGAGCCCTACACCACCCAGGCGCCCCTCGGCAGCGACAACCCCGAGAACCTCTGGAAATGGATGGCGGCCGCGGAAGCGAAGACCGGCAGCCAGGTGCTCGCCATCGCCCACAACGGCAATCTGAGCAACGGCCGCATGTTCCCCACGGTCGAGGCCTTCGGCAAGAAGATCGATCGCGAGTACGTCGAGACGCGGCTCAAGTGGGAGCGGCTCTACGAAGCCACCCAGACCAAGGGCGACGGGGAAGCGCACCCCTACCTCTCGCCCAACGATGAATTCGCCAACTTCGAGAAGTGGGACAAGGGCAACCTCGACGGCAGCGTGGCCAAGACCAAGGACATGCTGGAATTCGAATACGCGCGGTCGGCCTACAAGAACGGCCTCCTCCTCGAGGCGAGGCTCGGCACCAATCCCTACAAGTTCGGCCTGGTCGGCAGCAGTGATGCGCACACCGCGCTCTCGGCGATGGAGGAGGACAACTTCTTCGGGAAGACCGCGCCTCAGGAGCCCAGCCCCGAACGCCTGACCAAGGCCTTCATCAAGAATCCCAAGACGGGCGTGACCATCATGGACTGGGAGGTCTCCGCCTCGGGCTACGCCGCGGTGTGGGCCACCGAGAACACCCGCGCGGCGATCTTCGACGCGATGCAGCGCCGGGAGACCTACGCCACCACCGGCCCGCGCATGACGGTGCGGTTCTTCGGCGGCTGGGACTTCGAGCCGGCGGACGCGAACAACCGCATGCCCGCGGCCATCGGCTACGCCAAGGGCGTTCCCATGGGCGGCGATCTCAGCGAGGCCCCCGCGGGCAAGTCGCCGACTTTCCTCGTCGCCGCATTGAAGGATCCCATCGGCGCGAACCTCGACCGCCTCCAGGTCATCAAGGGCTGGGTGGACGCCAAGGGGGACGTGCAGGAGAAGGTCTACGACGTGGTGTGGGGCGATGCGGACAAGCGCAAGCCGGGCGCGAACGGCAAGGTTCCGCCCGTGGGCGACACGGTGGACGTGGAGAACGCCACCTGGGCCAACACCATCGGCGATCCGGAGCTGATCACGGTGTGGAAGGACCCGGAGTTCGATGGGAAGCAACGCGCGTTCTACTACGTCCGCGTCCTCGAGATCCCCACCCCGCGCTGGACCGCCTACGACGTGAAGCGTTTCGGGAACAAGGCGCTCCCGGGCACCACGATGAAGCTCCAGGAGCGCGCCTACACGTCACCGATCTGGTACACGCCGGGGAAGTGATTCAGCGCTCGAGCTCGAGTCTCATGAAGCGAATCCTCAAGGAGCCGTTGGCTCACTTCCTGGTCCTCGGCGCGCTGATCTTCGCCGGCTACGGCTTGCGCCGTCGCCACGCCGCGCCGGCACCCGGGCAGATCGTCGTCTCGCAGGGCCAGCTCGCATCCATGATGGTGGGCTTCACCCGGACCTGGCAACGGCCTCCCACTCCCGAGGAGTGGGAGGGGCTGGTGAAGGAACGGGTGCGGGAAGAGGTCTACTGCCGCGAGGCCCTGGCCCTGGGGCTCGACCGCGACGACACCATCATCCGCCGGCGGCTGCGCCAGAAAATGGAGTTCATCTCCGACGACATGGCTGCGCCCACCCCCGCCACCGACGCCGAGCTGAGCGCGTATCTGGCCGCCCACCCCGATTCCTTCCGCGTCGAGCCACGCTTCACGTTCCGCCACGTGTTCCTGAACCCCGAGAAACACGGTGAGACCCTGGCCCGCGATGCCGCGCGGCTGCTCGCTCGGTTGAAGCGAGCCGGAAGCACGGCCGATGCCGCCGCGCTGGGGGATCCCTTTCTTCTGGAGCACGAGTTCGCGTCGGTGCCGGCCCGCGAGGTGGAGAAGCAGTTCGGAAAGGACTTCGCCGCGAAGCTGACCGGAATCCCTCCCGGCCAATGGCAGGGGCCGGTCGCCTCGGGCTACGGCGTGCATCTCGTGCTGGTCAGCGAACGCGTGGAAGGAAGCCTGCCCGCGCTGGCGGACGTGCGCGAGACCGTGCGGCGTGAATGGGACAGCGCCCGTCGGAAGGAAGCGAACGAGAACTTCTACCGAGAACTGCTCAAGGGGTACACCGTGACCGTGGAAGCCCTGGAACCGGTGGACGCGAGAAAGGTCGCCGCCCAAGAAGCGAGATGACACGATCTTTCCTCGCCTTCGTCGGGTTCACCCTGCTGGCGCCCGCCGCCTTCGCTCACGAGGTACGTCCCGCCTACCTCGAATTGCGCCAGATCGGGCCGGACACCCACGACGTCCTGTGGAAGGTGCCGGGCCGGGGCGAGAACCTGCGCTTCGGACTCTACGTGGACCTGCCCGCGGGCTGTACGAGAGTGACCGAGCCGCGGGCTTCGGTGACCTACGGCGCGGTGACGGAGCGCTGGACGGTGAAATGCGCGGGCGGCCTGAGCGGAGGCACGATTCACATCGCCGGCCTCAGCGCGACGATGACCGACGTCCTGGCGCGTCTGGAGCGTCTCGACGGCACCACCCAGGTGACCCGGCTCACGCCGTCCACGCCGTCGTTCGTGGTCGCGGCCCCCGCTCGTGCGATGGGCGTCGCGCGCACCTACGCCGTGCTCGGCGTCGAGCACATCCTGTCGGGCATCGACCATCTCCTGTTCGTGCTTGCTTTGATCATCATCACGCGCGGCGGGTGGACGCTGGTCAAGACCGTCACCGCCTTCACCCTCTCCCACAGCATCACCCTCTCCCTGGCCGCGCTCGGCTATGTCCACGTGCCGCAACCGCCGGTAGAAGCGGCCATCGCGCTGAGCATCGTCTTCGTGGCGGCGGAGATCGTGCGGGCACGGCAGGGCCACGTGGGCATCACCGCCCGGGCGCCGTGGATCGTGGCCCTCACCTTCGGGCTGATGCACGGCCTGGGCTTTGCCGGCGGCCTCAGCGAAGCCGG
>Ga0105248_10010786_pt1 | contig 10088 bp, 7 predicted proteins | sample KBSS34metaG_FD_81524 | JGI IMG/M metagenome (GOLD analysis project Ga0105248, IMG submission 81524) | Switchgrass rhizosphere microbial communities from Kellogg Biological Station, Michigan, USA - KBS S3-4 metaG | ecosystem: Host-associated > Plants > Roots > Rhizosphere > Soil | place... | reverse complement strand
TCGCCGCCCGACAGCGCCTTCACCGGCGAGCGCGCGCGCTCGTCTGAAAACAGAAAGTCGCGCAGGTAGGCGTGGACGTGGCGCGTGCGGCCGTTCGAGGTGACGGTGTCGTTCCCCTCGCCGACGGTATCGAAGACGGTGCGCTCGGGATCGAGCTGCTCGCGCTGCTGGTCGTAGTAGGCAATCTGGACGTTCGCGCCGAGACGGATCTCGCCTTCGTCCGGCTTCAGCTCGCCGAGCAGCATCCGCAGCAGCGTCGTCTTGCCGGCGCCGTTCGGGCCGATGAGGCCGATGCGATCGCCGCGGATGACGCGCGTCGAGAACCCGCTGATGATGGGAGACCCGGCAAAGCTCTTGGCGATTCCCTTCGCTTCGAACACGAGCTTGCCGGACTGCTCCGCCTGCTCGACCTGCAGGCGCACGTTGCCGATCTGCTCGCGCCGCGCGGCGCGCTCGGCGCGCATCGCCTCGAGCGCCTTCACGCGCCCTTCGTTTCTCGTGCGCCGCGCCTTGATGCCCTGGCGCACCCACACTTCTTCTTCGGCGAGCTTCTTGTCGAACTTGTCGGCGAGCACCTGCTCGTTGGCGAGCGCCTCCTCCTTGCGCCGCAGGTAGGTGTCGTAGTTGCCGGGCCATGACGTCAGCTTGCCGCGATCGAGCTCGACGATCCGGGTCGCCAGCCGCTGGAGGAACGCGCGGTCGTGCGTGACGAAGATCACGGCGCCTTCGTACTCGGCGAGAAAGCTCTCGAGCCACTGGATCGCCTCGATGTCGAGATGGTTGGTCGGCTCGTCGAGCAGCAGCAGATCCGGCTGACCGACGAGCGCGCGGGCCAGCAGCACGCGTCGGCGCCATCCGCCCGACAGCGTGTCGACGATCGCGTCGGCCGGCAGTTCGAGCCGCGACAGGATCAGCTCCACGTGGTGCTCGCGCAGCCAGGCCTCATCCTCTTCGAGATGGTGCGTGTGCCCTTCGGCGACGACGTCGAACACCGACCGGTGCGCGGAGAGCGGGACGTCCTGCTCGAGCCGCGCGATCCGGATCGACGGCTGGCGCCACACGGTGCCCGAATCCGGAGGAATCTCGCCGCTCAGAATTTTCAGCAGCGTCGACTTGCCGGTGCCGTTGCGGCCGATGACGGAGACGCGCTCGCGGGCGTCGATCTGCATCGCGACTTCGTCGAGCAGCGGCAGATGACCGAATGCGATCGCCACGCGGTCCAGAGTCACGAGAGGCATCCCCCCAACGTACCTCATTTCAGCTACCATCGCATGCAGGGCAGGAGACCGCATGCGACGCGTTCCTTCATTCGTCATCGTCACGCTCGTGTTCGCCGCCGCGCTCGCCGCGCAGCCGCGCCTGACGTTCGACTATCCGGCGATCGCGAAGCGGCTGGTACAGCAGCTGGCGTTGAAACCCGGCGAGCGTGTGATGTCGATCGCGCACCCGGGCGTGTTCGACGATCTGCTGCCGTACATCCGCTATGAAGTGATGCGCGCCGGTGGCGTCGACCTCGGCGTCGTCGAAGTGCTGCGCGAGCCGGTCCCCGACGCCTTCGACGCGGCGGTGCTGCGCAAGGGCGCGGCCGAGGCACGGGCGCAGTACAAGGCGATGTTCCGCGACGTCGACGCGGCGATCATGATGCCGGGCGCGAACACGTCGCATCCGGCGTATCTCGCGATGCAGGACTGGCTCACCGACGACCTGACGGCGCGGCGCGGGCGCCGGACGATTCATTTCCACTGGATCGAAAACGGCAGCGCCTACCCGATCGCCGGCCAGCCGCTGCCGTCGCGGCCGGACATGGACGCGCACTACCAGCGCGCGCTGCTGCAGACCGACTACGCAGCGCTCGCCGCCGTCGAGCGGGCGTTCGCCGACGCCTTGAAGACCGGCGACGTGCACATCACCTCACCCGGCGGCACCGACCTCCGTTTTCGGACCGGCGATCGGCCGGCGAATCTTCAGGACGGAGACGCGTCGGCGGCGCGCACGGCGCGCGGACAGGTGCTCGTGGACCACGAAATCGAGCTGCCGGCCGGTGTGGTCCGGATCGCACCGCTCGAGGACTCGGTGGAGGGCGTCATCGCCTTTCCCCCGTCACAATGGGACGGACGGCCGGTCGAGGGCTTGCGGCTGCGCTTTGCCAGGGGACGCGTCGTCGACATCACGGCCGCGCGCGGAAAAGAGGCGGTGGAAGCGGAGATGGAGCGGGCGGGTGACGCTGGCCGCGCGTTTCGCGAGATCGGGCTGGGGTTCAACCCGCTGCTCGCCGTTCCGGACGTGACACCCTGGATTCCGTACTATGGATACGGCGCCGGCGTTGTCCGGCTTTCGCTGGGCGACAACACGGAGCTCGGCGGCGCGGTCGCCGCGCCGGCGGGCCGGCCGGCGTACGTCCGCTGGAATTTTTTCACCGACCTGACGGTCACGGTCGGCGCCAGGACCTGGGTCAGAAACGGAAAACTACAATGACCGACGAGAAACCGTTGAAGTCGTCGCTCGAGCTCGCCATGGAGCGTCTTGCCAAGAAAGACGCCGACGCCGGCGTCTCGAACACGCCAATCACCGATGCGCAGAAGGCGGCGATCGCCGAGGCGCGGAACTTCTACGAGTCGAAGATCGCCGAGCTGGAAGTGCTGCACCAATCCAAGTTCAATGCGACGTTCGATCCGGCCGAACGCGAGGTGCTGGCTCAGCAGTACCGTCGCGAACGGGAGCATCTGACATCCGAACGCGACTCAAAAGTCGAGAAGCTTCGGCGGACCTGAGCGCCACGGCGTGCGAGTTGCTATGGATCTCCGCGGAGGTCCTGGTGCAACTGCCCGCCAAACTGAGCCGATACGCCGCCGTCGCGACGTTGCTGCTGAAACATCGATCCGCCGCTGACGATCGCGATGGCGACGACGCCGTGCAACTCGCGACCGATCTGGAGAAGCTCGGTCCAACATTCATCAAGCTCGGTCAGTTGCTGTCCGGTCGCACGGACCTCCTGCCGCCGGCGTACATCGATGCGCTCTCCCGCCTACAGGACGACGTCGAACCTTTTCCGTACGCCGACGTCGAGCGGATCGTCCAAGCCGAGCTCGGCGTCAGAATCTCCAAAGCCTACGGTCTGTTCGAACGAACCCCGATCGCGGCCGCCTCGCTCGGTCAGGTGCACACCGCCGCGCTGCGCGACGGCCGGCTCGTCGCCGTGAAGGTGCAGCGGCCCGGTGTCGAGTCTCAGGTTCTCGACGATCTCATCGCGCTCGCCGAGATTGCAGCGTTCGTCGATCGCCACGTCGACGCGGGCGAACGCTACGATTTCTCGGAAATGGTCGCCGAGTTCAAGGCATCGCTGCTCGACGAGCTCGATTACGTGCACGAGGCCGCGCACCTCAAGATGCTCGGCGGCAATCTGAAGGCCTTTCCCGCGATCGTCATCCCTCAACCCGTCGACGACTACACGACGTCTCGCGTGCTGACGATGGACTTCGTGCTCGGGACCAAGGTCACAGAGATCAGCCCCGTGGTGCGTGTCGATCTCGATGCGCAGCGGCTCGGCCGCGAGCTGGTGCGCGCCTACCTTCATCAGATCGTCGTCGACGGCTTCTTCCACGCCGATCCGCACCCCGGCAACGTATTCGTGACCGACGACGAGAAGCTGGCGCTGGTGGACCTCGGCATGGTCGGCCGGCTCGCGGCTCGCACGCAGGACCGGCTCCTGGGGCTGCTCATGGCGGCGTCCGAAGGCCGCGGCGACGAGGCGGCAGACGCACTGATCGATCTCGGCCAGCGGCGTGCGACCTTCGACGAGGCGGCACTCCGGCGCGACGTCGTCGCCCTGGTGACGCAGATTCAGGGCGCCCCGCTCGCCGATCTTCAGGTCGGCCGCATGCTTCTCGAGGTCAACCGGCGCGCGAGCGTGCACGGACTGAAGCCGCCTCCGGATCTCATGCTGCTGGGCAAGACGCTGCTGAACCTGGACACGGTCGCCCGATCGCTGGCGCCCAATCTCGACGTCAATGCGACGATTCGAGAGCAGGCGATCGCCCTGATGCGCCAGCGGATGCTGCGCAGCGTGTCGCCGTCCAGCGTCCTGTCGACGGTCCTCGAGGCCAAGCAGTTCGCGGAGCGCCTGCCCGGCCGGGTGAACAAGGTGCTGGACGCGCTGGCGGGCAACGAGCTCAAGCTGAAGATGGAACTGATCGACGAGGGCGCGATCATCGACGGCCTGCAGAAGGTCGCCAACCGCGTGGCGCTCGGCCTGATCATGGCCGCGCTCATCGTCGCCGCGGCCCTCATCATGCAAGTGCCGACGACGTTCCGTCTGCTCGGCTATCCGGGTCTGGCGATGATCCTGTTCGTGATTGCCTCTGCGGCGGGCGCGATGCTGGCGGTGCAGATCATCAGTCACGACCGCTCGTCCCATCGGCGACAGACGTGAGGACAGCCGGAACGCGACGAAAGGATCGCCAGCCGGGTCGCATAAGGAAACCGCCTCTGGCGAGCAGCCAGGCGCGGGCGTAGGATGCAGTCATGCGCCGCAGGTTCCTGATCGCCGGGGCCCTCGTGCTGGGCCTTGCGGCCGCGGCACTGGCTCAGAGGCGCTTCGGCGACGGCTTCGGCAGGTTCGACGAGTACCCGCGCGTGCCGCCGATCCACAACGTGCCGTACGACGGGCAGTTCACGTTCGTCCGCGTGAAGTACGACACCGCAACCGGCGGCTACTGGGCCGGCGGACGTCCGTCATGGGTGCACGGCTATCCGTTGGCCGAAGAGAACCTGATGCGGATCATGGACGACCTCAGCTTCTTCAACGCGCGCACCGATCAGGTCAACGTGCTGACGCTCGAGGATCCGGACCTGTTCAAGTACCCGCTCATCTATCTCATCGAAGTGGGATGGTGGACGTTGAGCGACGCCGGCGCCGCCGCGTTGCGCGCCTATCTCGCCAAAGGCGGCTTCGTCATCGTCGACGACTTCAAGGAGCTCGGGTGGCGCGGCGACATGACCGGCGGCTGGGAGCCGTTCGAACGCAATATGAACCGCGTCCTGCCCGGGGTGCAGTTCTTCGACATGAAGATGTCGCATCCGATCTTTCACGCGTTCTTCGAGATCGAGACGCTCGAGAACTTCCCGCAGGCGTACAACAGCGGCCGCCCGGTCTTCAAAGGCGTCTACGAAGACAACGACCCGTCCAAGCGTCTCCTGATGATCGTCAACTACAACACCGACATTTCACAGTTCTGGGAATGGTCGGGGCGCGGCCTGCGGCCGGTGGACGACACGAACGAGGCGTACAAGCTCGGCGTGAACTACCTGTTCTACGGCATGACGCACTAAGGCGGCGGCCGCCGGTGGTGCGTCGCCTGTTCGTACGCATACGCCAGCGCGAGGACTCGCCGGTCTTCCCAGAGGCGGCCGAGGAACGAGACGCCGAACGGATACCGGCCGCTCAGGAAACCGGCCGGCACGGTGACCTGCGGTAACCCGGTCATCGCGCTCTCCTGACAGGTGCCAGGCTCTTCGCCGTACCGCTCGAGCCCGCCCTCGTGTGTATTGGGCCTCGCCAGATTCGCGGGATACAGCAGCGCGTCGAGCCGCTGCTGGTCCATCGCGCCGACAAACAACCCGCGGAATTCGTCGCGCGTGGCGTAGAACTTCGCCGTGGCCGCGCGCAGCTCATCGCCGGACGGCGTCGGCTGCAGCGCGTCGCGCAGCCGTCTCGCGCTGACCGGCGCCAGTTTGCCGGATGACAACAGGCCGTCGATCGTGAGGACCGGCTCCCCTTCCTTCGCGCCGCGCGTCAGATACGCGGTCCACCCCGCCTTCAACGATCCCGGCGCGCTGCCGCGCGCCTGCAGATAGCGCGCATCGAGATCCGGGATGCTCACGTCGACAACCGTCGCGCCGGCCGCGGCGAGTTCCTTGACGACGGTGTCCATCGTGGCGGCGGCCTCGCGCTCGCCGGTGACGCCGACAAACAACTGACGCACGACGCCGATCCGCGCGCCCTTGAGCGCGGCCGCATCGAGGCCGGCGGCGAACGACCCGCTGATGTGACGGGCCGCGTCTGCCGTCGCCTCGTCCTCGGCATCCGGCCCGGTCACCTGGTCGAGCACCAGCGCGAGCTCGCGAATCGACTTGGCGATCGGCCCGACCGCGTCCTGAAATGTGTTCAGCGGCATGACGCCGGCGCGGCTCGTCAGACCACGTGTGGTGCGGATCGTGGCCAGCGACGCGAACGACGCCGGGTTCGAGAGGGAATTGCAGGTATCGGTGCCGAATCCGAGCGTCGCCAGGCTCGTCGCGACCGCCGTCGCCGTACCGCCGCTGGATCCGGAGGTGCTCAGCGTCGGATCGAAGGCGTTGCCGATGGTCCCGCCGACGGTGCTGATGCCGAAGTCGCCGAACGGAAACTCGTCGAGGTTGGCCTTGCCAAGGAGCACCGCACCGGCGCGGCGCATGCCGGCGGCGACGCGGGAGTCGAGGCGCGGCCGGTGATCCACCAGCGCCCTCGATCCTCCGGTGGTCGGCAGACCGAGGACGTCGATGTTGTCCTTGAAGATCACCGGGATGCCGTGCATCGGACTGCGCGCGCCTGACGCGGCACGCTCGGCGTCGAGCCGGCGCGCATCCGCAATTGCGGACGGGCTCAGCGCGAGCATCGATCGAAGTGCCGGGCCGTGCCGGTCGAGCATGGACAGCCGCGCGAGGTACTCACGGACGACGTCCTCCGACGTCGTCTGTCCGCGCGTCAGCGCGTCCTGGATTTGCGGAACAGTTTTCTCGACCACCGAAAACGGCGTCGCCGCGGCGCCGCTCGCAACGCGCCAGTTGACGATCTGCGCGCGCTGCAACGGCGTCAGGCCGCGCACGTCCGGAGACGCGACCAGCCGCCGGGCGATGGCCGTCACGCGGGCGATCTCGGAGCCGGCCTCGGGAATTCGCGGCGCGGGCCCGGCGTAAGGCGCCGAGTACTTCGGCGTCACCAGCGCATCGCGCAGCGGGATCGGAAAGCCGCCGCGTGGATCGTAGACCTCGCTGAGCCCTTTGACGACAAAGGTCATCAGCGACAGCGTCTGGCCAGGTTTCACCGTCAGCGTGAAGACGTAGCCGATGTGCGCGGGATCGTAGCCAGGCCATCGGCTGGTGAACGGATCGCCGTACATGTCGCCGACGGCGGTCAACAAGCCGGACGCGTGCGAGCCGAGCACGTGGACCGAGGGGCCGTGGCCTGACGGTCCGCGCATCGGGTCGGCCGCGCCCTTCGCGTTCTGCATGACGGTGACAAAGGCGTCGGTGAGATCGATTGTGCGGTTATCGTTCGACGAGGTCGCTACCGTGACCCGCCCGCCGTCCTCGAACGCGCCGGCCGCGCCGCCCCAGGCGACGTCGACGACCCGATCGGTGCTGGCGATGTTCGTGTAGCTGTCGACGTAGCGGAGATAATCCGCGTCCTTCGGCGCGAACAGCGCGCGCGCCACGAGGATGTCGCCCTGAAGCACGGGGGTGATCGAATCGAGCCGCTCGTTGCCGTCGTGCGCAAGACCGAAGCCGGTGAGATACGCATGCGGCACGAGAATGGCCCCGGCGGCGCGCACGCGCAGCTTGAGATACCCGAAGCCGTTGAACGGGTTGGCGCGGCCGCCGGTCGCGATGCCGCCGCTGTCCTGCGACCAGGGCGAGGTGTCCTGGATGTCCCAGAATTGGCCGTCAGCCGACGGGAGGCGTGTGACAGCGCCGGCGCGCAACGCCAGCGCCGCGACGATCGCCGAGGCACAGAATGCCCGCGCGCGAAGGGAGAGGGTCATGCGGCGTATTAAACCACGCGCGCGTCATACGCTGATGGTCACGACGTTGTTCGCGAACGTGGTCGGGAACTGACGGAGCGCCGACAGCGCCGGCCCCTGTACGACGGCTCCCGTCGTAGTGAACTCCGAACCGTGACACGGACACACGTAACGGCTGTTGGCGAAGCCGGTGACCGCGCACCCCTCATGCGTGCAGACGGCCGTCACCGTGGTGAAGGTGCTCTGATCGGTGCGCGCGACCAGGTACATACCAGTCGACACGTTGATTGTGGCGGCAGCGCCGACGCTCGCCAGTGGCGACGCGGCGTCGATCGCGATAGTCAGCGTGCGGCCCACGAGCGTGCCGGAGACCGACGGCAGCGACGGCGCCGAACTGGGCGAGGTGCTGCTGCCGCCGCACGCCGGCAGGACCGCGCCGACGGCGAAGAGCGACACGACCTGGCAGGTACGCGCACAGAACTCGCGCCGCGTGGACGATGAGGGAGTGTGATCCTCCGATGAATGCATGGCACGCGGCGGTGCAATCAGAATGCCCGCAGAAACATTCCGGTTTTTCGAATTGGCAACGCCGGCCGTCCGCCAGGCGTGACAATTCCTGTGCCCGCGATGTGACACGGCGTTCCCTTACAATTACGGGATGGCGGATCGCGAAGACAAGGACGGCGATGGCGTCGACGACGACTTCGCCCGCGCGATGTCGGCCGAGAACGTCGTTCCGCTTCGTCCCGAGCGGCGCGCGCGTGCTCACGGCGCTCCACCCGTCCGCCTGCCGCCCATTTCTCCACACCCGGACGTGACGCCCACGGGTGGTGACGCCGAGGAACAAGACGACGAGTTCGCCGCGCATGGCGTGAACCGGCGTGAGATCAGGAAACTGAAACGCGGTGACTACGCACCCGCGGACCGACGCGACCTGCACGGCATGACGGCGATCGAGGCGTCAGCAAGCGTGCGGCGGTTCATCGACGCCAGCCGCCACAACTCCCACCGCTGCGTGTGCATCGTCCACGGCCGCGGGCTGCGGTCGCCCGGCGGCGTGGCGGTACTGAAGGCGTGCGTGCGCGGCGATCTCCGGACCCACCCGGCGGTCCTCGCCTACGCTGATGCACCGCCATCTGATGGTGGCGCCGGCGCCGTCTACGTGCTGCTGCGCCGCCGCCCTTGAACATGAAAGAGCCGCTGCTGGCACGGCTCGTGCTCTCCAAGCTCGTGTGGATGCGCCCGTGATGCCGCTACCATCGCCCGCCGAACGGCGCGCGCGTCGCCCGCTCGCGAAACGCCCGTTGTTCTGGGCGGTTCTCAGTCTGGTCAGCCTCGGCATCGTTTTCGGCGTGATGTTGATCGTTGCCGTACCTCTGTCGTCGGATACACTCCGCCACCGGATTGTCGTCTACCTGTCAGACAAGCTCGACAGTGATGTCGAGCTCGGCGACCTGCACCTGCGCGCCTTCCCGCGGCTGCGCGTCGAAGGCGCGGACCTGCGCGTCCGGCGGCGCGGCATGGCCGACTATCCGCCGCTCATCTCGATCAAGTCCTTCCACGTCGATGCCAGCATCCTCGGTCTCTACCGCAAACACGTGGACCACCTGCGCGTCGACGGCCTCGACATCAACATCCCACCGAGCCAGGCCAGGGAAAAGTTAGAGGTGAGAAATCAGAAGGAAGAAGTAAAGGCGGACGTACAAGCAGAAGCGAAGGCCGAAAAGGCGACGGCCGACGAGCCGACCGCTGAGGAGAAGCGCCTCGATCCGTTGAAGGACGGCGGCATCGTGATCGACCGCATGGATACTGTCGACGCGCGTCTTCTGATCCTGCCGTTCGAACGCAACAAGCAGCCGAAGATCTGGGCCATTCACAACCTGCACATGCAGGACCTTGGTGCGCTGACACCGTGGCCGTTCAAGGCGACGCTGACCAACGGCGTGCCGCCGGGAGAGATCGACGTCGACGGCAAGTTCGGCCCGTGGCGCCGCGACGAGCCCGGAGACACTCCTCTCGAAGGCGCATTCAATTTCGCGAAGGCGGATCTCAGCGTCTTCAACGGCATTTCCGGCACGCTGTCGTCTCACGGCTACTTCGGCGGCACGCTGGCGAAGCTCGAGGCCAACGGCGAGACCGACACACCGGACTTCACCATCAAAGTCGGCGGCCATCCCTTCCCGCTGCATGTGAAATACCAGGCGCTCATCGACGGCACCAACGGCGACACGCGGCTCAAGGCCATCGACGGCTGGTTTCTGAGCTCGTACGTGCACGCAACCGGCGCGGTACTCGACGCGCCGAAGGGAC
>Ga0105248_10010782_pt1 | contig 10090 bp, 7 predicted proteins | sample KBSS34metaG_FD_81524 | JGI IMG/M metagenome (GOLD analysis project Ga0105248, IMG submission 81524) | Switchgrass rhizosphere microbial communities from Kellogg Biological Station, Michigan, USA - KBS S3-4 metaG | ecosystem: Host-associated > Plants > Roots > Rhizosphere > Soil | place... | reverse complement strand
TTGAGTATCCCTTGGGTATTTCTTCCTGCGACCTGGGCGTAGATGTTCCCCAAAGTACACTGGCGGCACCCACAACTGGATTACCATCGGGAGAAATCCCCCTACCGTTGGCCAGGTTGTATGCGCGGTGAATGCCCGCGGCATTTATGCCTGGAGAGTTTTCAACACTGCCGATATTTTTGCCGGGTGAGAGTTCACGCAAAAATTGATAGTTATCGTACATAAGCTTGACAGCGTCGCGTGTGGATTGTTTATCAAACTTGGTCGGGTTATCGATAAAGTCTTTCAACTCATCCTTAGTGACGACACCGTTATCATTTGCATCCAGGCGTGTGAGCATGGTGCTGGCGATTGCGTCAAATCTCATATCGCGTATTTCCATAGGTGGCAAATGATTGCTTACCGGGCCACCTGAATGCAGATTAGATTCCCGGGCGTGCGAGCCATTCGTGGATCCTTCAGTGGGCACTCCCGCTGAAAGTTCAGCAGCGTGTCTGGCTAGCATACACGCAGCATGGGCAGCAGCTTCTCCCGCTCCGCTAACCATGGCAGTTTTAACGTCCTGTCCGTCTACTACCGTGGGGCCGTTTCTATCAAAACATTGACGTTCCATAATACTAATTACTCCTGGCGGGGATTCACAACGAATCTAGACAACTGGACGCGGCTTCTAGACAAGCGTTGCCTGAGAAAAAATTTTATGTGATACCACTAGTGATGCTGATACCCAGGCAATCACGTTCTACTGTTTTATGAAATTTTCTCGTCACAGAATGGTCACAGCGTCGACACCTTACCGCTACGGCCCAGTCCTAATATAGAAAGAGCACCTGCCGCCGCGCGATAAATAACTTCATCAACGGCCCCTGCACAGCCCTGGCTAAACAGGCGAGATGAGCCAGCCACGGGCATTCCCGGCCGTCGCCCCAGTGTCACTCTAGGGTTTACCCTATTACCCGCTTCAATGCTGCGCGGAAGAATGAATAAGGCGTCTCAAGGCCCTCGCCTGGTCGGGGTTCTTCTTTCAAGCATCTATATCCCAATATTCAGGAGGTCACGTAATGAATCCATTACGCACCATTTTGCTGTCACTTTCTCGCATTCCTCCAGCTCTTATGCTCACTATTATTGTAGGCGTCGCCGGTCTTGTGGCCATTGTTATAACCAACGAAGAAGCGGCTCGCAATCGCAATCTCGATTTGACGATGAATGATATAAAGGCCAAACAAAATGCCAAAACAAAAGTCGTATATCTGATCAAAGATATTCAGGAAAACGCCACTATCCCAGCCGACGCCCTTGAAGAAAAAGACATCGAGATGGGCAGAGCACCGATGGATTCGGTAGCCACATCGGCCATGGCTATTGGCAGATTGGCAAAATTCCCGTTGCAATCAGGTCAGATTTTGTCCACACACGACCTGGCACCACAGGGAGTGCAGATTGGTTTTGACGCCAGACTGAAGGCCGGCCTGCGCGCCGTCACTTTTGCCGTCGATTCAAACTCAGGTGTAGCGGGCTTCATCAGTCCCGACAGCCACGTAGACATCATGGGCATGGTCGGCTCCGGCGCCGATACCAAAGTCGGACCTATCCTCAGCGACGTTGAAGTAATTGCCGTAGGTCAGCTGTTCGAAAAGCAATCACGCAACACCGGAGCCACGCCCGCCAGTTCAGTAACAGTTGCCGTATCACCGGAAGACACTCAGAAGCTGATCAAGGCCGTAGCCGCCAGCAAGCTCTATCTTGCCCTGCGTAACGCCAGCGATCACAACCCTGTAGCGACCGTTGATGTGACCGCACTTTTTCCGGTCAAAGTCGATAGCGCACTGACAACGACGGCCAGTCGCGCTACCGATCTGCCGTCACCGCCGCCGCTGCCGACCATCGATATGCCCGGCACAGCGACACAGACACCTGGATTTCCTCAGATGAACAGCACTCCAATTCCCCCTCCCTTACACGAGATTGAGATCTGGACCGGTTCAAAAAAGGACGTGGTCTCAGTGCCTAAAGGCTAAGACTCTTACTTAGTGCCATCCTTCTTAGCGGCATCTTTCTTAGCGGACTCTTTCTTAGTTTTGTCTGGAGCTGGTGCGCCTTCTACCTTCGGGGTGGCGGGCGTATTAGCCCCAGACGGCACTTTAATGATGCCTTTTGGTGTGCGGATAAATGTACCGCGAATATTTTTGGGATTGGTCAGCTGAAAGCGATAGGTATGCTTGAAGGTGATGTGTTGAAATGAATCGTCATCTTCATCAAGTGCCGTCTTATCAAAAATCAAAAACGGTGCCGGCACTCTTACTCGCGTCCTGGCTGAAATAGTTACCACCCGCAATTCAGGCGTGATCTCATCTTTAAAGCTGACGAATTCCGGGCGCTCAACAAAAAATCCGGGGAAGGCGCAGTGATTCCAGGAACCGTAAGCAGCCAGTTGCACATGCGGAGTATCCTGACCTTCTTTGGCGGCTTTACCGGCCAGAGCAATGGACTCTCTTACAAATCGCTCGTTATAGTTTTTGCCGATGTAAGCGACGTAAGAATTGCCTATGAGCAGTGAAGACACCACCAGACAAAGCACACCTGTAGCCAGATCTAGAATGCTCAAGTTGTCCTTGGCCGGACGCGGGGCAGGAGGTTTTACGTCTGCTGTTTTGCTTACGACCGGCGGTGTTTCGACAGCCTTAACTTCTTCGGCCTTAACTTCTTCAGCTTTGGCTTCTTCTGCTTTAGGACTATCAGCTTCGACTGCAGCTTCAGCTTTGTCGCCGGCTTCTTCTTCCACGCTCAAACCTCAAACTTCAAACTATCCGGGGCTACTTAAACAGGGGCAGTTGCGCTCAATTGCAGTTCACCCAGGTAAGGCAGCTCTCTATATTTTTCGGCATAATCAAGGCCGTAACCGACAACAAACAAATCTTCGATTGTAAATCCGACATAGTCGGGCTCAACTTCTACGACGCGCCTTGAGGGCTTATCGAGGAAGGCTGCGATTTTGAGTGTCTTGGGATTAAACTGATCCTGCAAATATTCCATGAAAAATTTGGCGGTGCGACCGGAGTCGATAATATCTTCGACCACCAGTATGTTGCGGCGCGAAATGTTGGGCAGCTCCAGATATGGTGTCTGCACGTGACCACTACTTTCGGTGGCACTGCCATAAGACGACAGACGGACAAATTCAATCTGCAGCGGGTCTGGAGTCTTGATGTTGCGCACCAGATCGGCCAGGAAACAAAAGGCGCCTTTCATTACGCCAATTACAACCGGGCTTTCCAGCGGTCCATATTCGGCGCTAATTTCTTCGCCAAGACTCTTGATGCGCTTCTGGATGTCTGCTTCGCTAAATATTGGTGTGATGACCGCCACTGGTAAGCCCTTTTGCAAGTAGTGGACAAATCCTAACAGGTTAGGCCCTGGACTAAATGAAAAGCGGCGGTCTTATTAATAGATTGCTTAATAGCTCATGGCCAAATGGCCCAAGTCCCGGTTTATAAGCCAGAACTATTTCGCGCCGGATCCGGCCGACGTGACCAGGGGCGTTACGGCGCTGGATTCATAGACCGCGCGGCCGCGCACATATGTGGCCTCAATCAGGCGATCGTCTCCCAGGAAGACAAGACTGGAGAGGATCTCATCGCTTGACTGGGAGAGGATGTTGTCGACGATGCCGGTCTTGCGGCGCGGGTCGACGACGATAAAGTCGGCCTCTTTGCTTTCCGCCAGTGAGCCTACCTGATCATCGAGCCAGGCTGCCCGTGCGCCTCCCAGCGTGGCGCGATAGAGGAGCTCGCGGGGGTCGATCCAGTAGGAAGGCTGGATAAACTGCGCGTCTCGCATGACACCAAAGATAGACATGGCCGGTCCAGCCGCCACGTCGGAGCCCAGACCGAAGAGTACATCAGCGTCCTGCATCTTCTGATAGGCGAAGACACCGCTTTTCAGGAAAAAATTGGAACTGGGACAATGAGCCAGTGAGCTCATTGTGGACTTAACTGTACCGATATCGTGATCGTCTAAGTGTATGGCGTGGGCGAAAATTGAACGTTTGCCCAGCATTTTGGCCTGATCGTAGACATCCAGATAACTACGGGACTGGGGATATTGTTCGGCGACAAAATGAATTTCTTCACGGGCCTCGGCCAGATGCGTGTGGATGAAACTACCGGGGAATTCCGCTTTGAGCGCACCGGCCGCTTGCAACAGGGCGGGAGTGGAGCTGACGGCGAAGCGCGGCGTGAAGGCGTAGAGCAAACGGTTGTTGTCGTAGCCATGCCATTTCTGGGCCAGGGCGCGGGACTCGGCTATCGAGTCTTCGGTCTTTTCGGTCAGGGCGTCGGGACTGTTGGCGTCCATCATCACTTTGCCCATGATCACGCGACTGCCTTTAGCCGCGGCCACTTCAAAAGCGGCATCGGTGGCCTCTTTGTGAATGGTGGTCATAACGCAGGCCAGTGTAGTGCCGTTTCTGGCCAGTTCATCAAAAAACCAATGAGCGATCTTGCGGGCGTGATCGGTATCGGCGAAGCGAGATTCAGCCGGGAAAATGTAGCGGTTAAGCCAGGAAAGCAGGTGTTCACCGGAACGACCGGTCTGTGTCACCTGGGGAAGGTGCAAATGCATGTCGACGAGACCGGGCAAAATCAAGCGTTCGCCGTAGTCGACCACTTTGACGCGACGGTCGGCGAAGACGCTTTGCAGCTCGGCCCAGGGACCTACACCTAAAATCTTGCCCTCGGCGGAGACGACCAGAGCACCCTTGCGGTAGTCAAGGTAATCAGTTGCCGATAGCGGTGAGATTACATGGCCCAGATAGGCGGTTATCTCTTGATCACTTAACAAACGCGGAAACCCCTGAGTCAGTAATTCAAATGCTTGAAGCGATGGCATTTTGGCGCCTGAGTGTGGCAAAAATCAAGGAAAGCTCCGAATTACTATGTGTAATTAAGCTTTGGTGGGGTAATTTATAAGGATGCCGCTCAAACCACTCACTCCAGTTGAAGCCCTACAGATTTTGCATGAGACGCGCACGATATGGAGTGCCGGCCTCAAGATCGATGAGTACTACGACTACAACGAGATGCAGCGCCAGGACACCTGGGGACACCGCAATCTCCAACTCTACGGCTATGAAACGGCCGACGGCCAGCTGGCTGCGTCGCTCAAGCTTTACAAGCTGACAATGACGGCCCACGGCGAAGATTTCCCCTGCTACGGTCTGGGGGCAATTTTCAGTCGGCACAAATTTCGCGGCCGCGGATTTGGCGGCAAGATCGTCCAGAGTGTTGTGGAAAAAGCGAAGAAAGATGGACAGTCAGGGCTTCTGCTCTTTTCCGATATCGGATTATCCTTTTACGAACAGTATGGATTCAGGGAGATCGGATCGGTCGAAGTGTCCTTTTATGTGGAGGCCCAGCACATCGATCGCAAAAAACTGGAGAGTGTTGACTATGATGTCTTCCCCTTATATACCTGCGATCTTGAACTAATGGAGCGGCACCACAGACGGTGGCTGGCCCGGCGCCCCTTCGGTGTGCGCCGGTCACTTGATTACTTCAGGTACAAAGTCAAGAAAGAACACTACCTGAACAAGCATTCACGGCTGCCCTGGCCGATGTTACACGTGATCTCAATGCGCGGGCCAGGCACCGACATGGCCTACGCTATCTACGAAATCGGCGCCAACACAAGCTCCCTACGCGTGCTTGAGCTGGTCAGCGCGCCCTCCCTCGTAGAATCAATCTGGAAAGCAATCTTTTTAGAGACCCTGCGCAACGAATGCACACGCATCAAAAGCTGGGAATCGAACATCCTGGATTTCGCTCCCAGCTATTCCCTAAAATCATTTCTTATCAGTACTATTTATAAATCTGATTTTGCCCCTACAATCTACTTCTCGCGGCGCGGTTGGGGCAAAGTCATGATCCTGCCCCTTGATAACAAAATTTTGCCCTGGCTCAGATCATTTCCCAGTCCGATCCTTGAACTAGATCATTTATAAACACCCCACTCAGAGAGCCGAGATGCAAGCGGACGTAACCACAGTAAAACAAACAAGCCACCTGCTCGTAGAGCAGCTCCTCACCGAAGGAACGAGCATGTTTTTTGTGGCGCCTCGTTCGATGCGCTCGCCCATAGCCAAGATCCTCAGCGACGCTCGCAACAACGTCACCGTCATCAATACTCTTTCCGAGCAAACGGCCGTATTCATGGCTGTGGGCTACGGTCTTGCATCATCGCGTGTGCCGGTTGTAATTTTGCCGGCCGGACAGGGCCTCCTCAGCTGTCTTTCGGCCATTTATACGGCCAACCGCGTGCGCGTGCCGATAGTTATCATTCAAGACGACCTGTCCACGCCGGTTCTGAACGACGACCCGCCTCTGACAGTTGATTCGGTAGCCATAGCCAAGCCTCTGTGCAAGTGGGCTGCCCAGGCTAGAAATGCTCATGAAATTCCGCGCCTGATCCGCCGAGCTTTTACCGAAGCCATGGCCCCGCCCAAGGGTCCGGTATTTCTTTCTATACCTGTAGACATTCTGCAAGAGCCGGCGGTGACCGAGCTTATCAACCCACCGCATACAAGTCCTCTCGGTGCGGCAGATCACAATTTTATTTTGAAAACCGCTCGCTCACTGGTTGCCGCCCAGAATCCTGCCATCGTCGCCGGTAACGAAGTCAGTCAGTTTCGCGCGCGCAAAGAAGTAGCCACCCTGGCAGAAGTGATTGGTTGTCCCGTTTTTACCGAACCGATGCCGACCGGAGTCAATTTCCCCAATCGCCATCCACAATTTGCCGGAGTGCTGCCCCTAATTCTGTCCCAGGCCCGCGAGAAAATCGCCGGCCACGATCTGGTCCTCATGCTTGGTATGCAGACCCGTTTACCGGGCGGCGAAAACGAGGCGGGGCTTGTCTCTCCGCGCACTTCGGTGATACAAATAAATATCGAGCCCACGCTCTCGGGCAAGAGTCTGCCCTGCATAGCAGCAGCAAATGCCGACCTGGCCGAAACGTTGAGCCGACTGCGAGCTGAAATTCAACTCATCGCCGACGCCAAGTGGTGCGCTGCAGCCAGAGGCAAAGCCCAGACGACTATCGATGCCGTATCTAAGGATAGGCAAAAGATGGAAGAAGAGCTGGTCTATCCCAAGCCCAACGAGCCGGTCTCTCTATTCTGGCTCCTGCGTACACTGGACGGCGCCCGACCGACAAGTTCGATTATCGTCACAGACCTTGTGGGCACTAAGTTTGACCCATCCTTTGTCATGAGTTTTGAAGGCAGCTCGTCGTATTTTGCTTCTAACTCAGGTATGGACGGCTTCGCCTCAGCGGCGGCACTGGGCATACACTGGGCTTCACCGGAAAATCCAGTGGTGGCAATTACAACCGATCAGTCACTGCTTCAATGCCCCCAGGCGCTCTGGACAGCAGCTCATTATCAGTTAAACGTAAAATTCATCATCGTCAATTCGCGCGGCGCCAACAACCTGGCCTCTGAGTTTGAGCTCTATATGGCACAGCCGGATGATAAGTCCAGCAGTTTCCCTCTCGATAAACCGGAAGTGGAATTTCCACTATTGGCCCAATCGATGCGCGTGATGGCCAACAAAGTCGAGACAATGGCCGAACTTGAAGCAGCTCTAACGAAAGTATTTGAAGAGAAAGGTCCCTGTTTCCTCGACGTGCGAGTCTCTCAAGAGAACTGACCTGTCTACGATTTGGGGCCACTATCAGGGTTTTGTAAAGCGTTACGTTGCAAAGCATCTCAAAATACTTAGCGAAATCGGTATTTGCGGGCGATCTCGCCGGTCCGTTGATAAACTAGAGGCTGTTCGGGGGCCCAGTGGTCCCTGCTCAGGACTCATGGTCACTCTCATAGGATATTGCCACTGTGAAAACGCTAGCTGAAGGTAGCAAAGAGAAGCTTGAGAAAGGTCGCGTCGTTAACGATTTTTCTATTCACGTTGCTACCGTAAACGGGTCTGGAAGCCAATCTTCCAATAGTGTTTTGATGCGCTCCATCTTTCAGATGGGCATTCCGGTGAGCGGGAAAAACCTTTTCCCCTCCAACATTGCCGGTCTTCCCACCTGGTTTACGATCCGCGTCAATAAAGACGGATACATCGCCAGGAAGCAAGAGAACGACATACTTGTGGCCATGAATCCGCAGACGGGCATTGAAGACGTCAAAGCGCTTTCACCCGGTGCCGTATGTGTCAGCCCAGTCGAAATGAACCTCGACAAGATCCGCTCCGACGTGCGTCACTATCAAGTACCCTTCGGTGAGTTGGCCGCTAAAGCCTCGGACAATCTCAAGCTCAAGAAACTTTTGACCAACATGATTTATGTCGGTGTTGTCGCTGACTTGCTCAACATCGATCATAAACAAATTGAAGAAGCAATCGCCAAGCAATTTGAAGGCAAGACCAAAGCCATTGATTTGAACCTGAACGCCGTAAAAATCGGTCGCGAATGGTCCAAAGAAAATCTCAAAAAAGAAGATCCGTTCCAGGTCGAAGCCATGAACAAGACCCAGGGCAAGATCATCATCGACGGCAATGCCGCAGCCGCTCTCGGTTGTATGTATGCCGGCGTGACAGTGGTGGCCTGGTATCCGATCACTCCATCATCCTCTTTGACTGAATCGCTTATCGATTTCATGAAAGACCACCGCATGGATGCCGAAACGAAGAAACCGACTTTTGCCGTAATCCAGGCCGAAGACGAATTGGCGGCAATTGGCATGGCTCTGGGAGCCGGTTGGGCTGGTGCTCGTTCGATGACCTCCACTTCCGGACCGGGCATTTCCTTGATGGCTGAGTTCACCGGATTTGGTTACTTCACCGAAATCCCAACAGTCATATTTGACGTACAACGTGTTGGTCCTTCCACAGGTCTGCCCACACGCACATCGCAAGCCGACTTGATTTCAGCTCACTATCTTTCCCACGGTGACACCAAGCACATTGTGCTTCTCCCTGGCTCAGTGACTGAATGTTATGAGTTCGGTATGGAAGCTTTCGAGCTTGCTGAAAAATTCCAGACACCGATATTTGTCCTCTCCGACCTTGATCTCGGCATGAACAATTGGATGGCTGATCCCTTCGCCTATCCCACCAAGCCGATCAGTCGCGGCAAAGTATTGAACGCCGAAGACCTGGAAAGACTGGGCGGATTCGAACGCTACAAGGACGTCGATGGCGACGGTATTCCTTACCGCACACTTCCCGGCACCGATCACCCGGCCGCCGCTTACTTCACCCGTGGTTCCGGCCACAGCGAAAAAGCGACCTATACCGAAAAACCCGAAGACTACAAAAACTTGATGGATCGTCTGGAGAAGAAATTCAACACCGCTCGTCAGTTTGTGCCAGCCCCGATTGTAGAAACAGTCAAAGGCGCCAAAATCGGTATCATCGCTTTTGGCAGTTCCGACTTTGCCGTTCAAGAGTCGCGCGATCAGCTCAAAGCAGCCGACGTTCCCACCAGCTATCTGCGCGTGCGGGCTCTGCCCTTCACCAAAGAACTGAAAGCATTTGTCGAAGCTCATGAGCATGTTTATGTCGTCGACCAGAACCGCGACGCCCAGCTGAGAGAACTCGTCAGAACCGAGCTTCCCGAACTGGCCGGCAAAATTCAGTCAATCAGACACTACGATGGTCTGCCGCTACACGCACAGTTTGTCACCGACGCCATCCTTTGCGCCCAGGAGAAGAAATAAAAATGGTTACCTCAACTCCACCCAATAATCGAATTGGACTGACTCTGGCCGACTACAAAGGCTCGCCCTCGACCCTCTGCGACGGTTGCGGACACGACGCCATCACCAGCCAGATCATCAAGGCCTTTTATGACCTGGGTATCAATCCGCATCAAGTAGCCAAACTGAGCGGCATCGGCTGCTCATCAAAAACTCCGGCTTACTTCCTCAACCGTGCCCATGGTTTCAACTCGGTTCACGGCCGCATGCCCTCGGTGGCTACCGGTGTGAGCATGGCCAACCACACGCTCAAACTCATTGGTGTGAGCGGCGACGGCGACACGGCTTCAATCGGTCTGGGTCAATTCTGCCATCTGATCCGCCGCAACGTGC
>Ga0105248_10010780_pt1 | contig 10091 bp, 7 predicted proteins | sample KBSS34metaG_FD_81524 | JGI IMG/M metagenome (GOLD analysis project Ga0105248, IMG submission 81524) | Switchgrass rhizosphere microbial communities from Kellogg Biological Station, Michigan, USA - KBS S3-4 metaG | ecosystem: Host-associated > Plants > Roots > Rhizosphere > Soil | place... | reverse complement strand
GCGGCAGTCCGTACTTGTTCTGCTTGGTCTTGTAGAACGCCAGCTCCTTCTTTGCGACATCTGCCGGAAACAGATTCAGCCCCAGAAGCTTATCCCAGACGAGGTTGTACTTCTGACTCCACGTGCCCGCCTTGTCGAAGGCCAGCTTGTAGTGATCGCCATCCGCCGCGAGCGTGATCCACTTATCGGCGAACTCCTTCGCCGTCTTGTGATAGAGCGCCGCCTCAGTCTTATGCCCCAGCATCTCGGCGAGCTGCCCGTACGCGCCCAACGCCAGAATCGCCTTAATCGACAGATTCGCATTGTGCGCCAGGTGACCCGCGAAATCGTCCGTGGAGAGCTGATTCTCCGGGTCGAGTCCTTTCTCCTTCAGATACTCCGCCCACTTGGTGAGTTCCGGCCAGTATTTCTCGGAGTACTTCGCGTTGCCTTCCACCTTCGCCAGGCCCGCCAGCATCAGGAGCATGTTACCGCTCTCTTCCACCGGCATCTGATTTTCTTCGGTGCGCTCCCCGCCGCCATAAACCTGTCCGTTGGCCTGCGGATACGTTCCCAGATCGTGCGGTGCGAATGGCCAGCGCCACCGGTCCATGCGTGAATAGTCCATCACCGGCTGCAACTGCGCCTTCAACAGCGCCGGGCTGAACAGCAGCGTGAACGGTGAACTTGGATAAATCACGTCCACTGTCGAAATACACCCGTTGCTGAAATTCTCTTTCGGAAAGTACATCGCGGTGCCGTCGATATCCGCTGCCAGCTTGTGCGCCGCCAGAGTCTGCCGGTAGGCCAGCGCGGCCAGGCGAGCGTATTTCTCGCCCCCGACCCTCTGCAAGTCTTCCATCAACTCGCGATCGAACGCCGCGCTGCGCGTCTCCAGGGCGTCATGCTCCTGCCTGCCACTTCGCAACAGATCGCTCGCCTCCGCACCTTTTCTCCGCCACCAGGGACGTTCCCGCCGCTGGAAATATTCGATCGAATATAGATCGTCATACGCCAGCATCAGGTAGCGCGACACCGCCCTCGCACCCACCTTCCCCAAGTCGACACTCATCGCCAGGGAATTAGCGGGACGCCGTCCCGCCGGGTACTCCGAGAAATCGTCCGACTCCGGCAGTTTGCCGCCGCTTTCAAACGCTGCCCGCGCTGCCTGGTGCAATCCCGTCGATGCCGAAACCCCATCCGCTCGATCCGCCGCCAGGTACAGATAGCCCCAGTCGATTCGTAGATCGTCTCCGCGCTTCGTCAGCATTGGCTGCTCCCGCGAGCCCATCCGCAACACCGGCTGCCCGTCCAGCATCAACCGAGCCCACACTACCGGCTGGTCGGCGGTATTCGTCACCAGTTCCGCGCCCGCATCGAAGAATACCGAAACGGCGTGTTCAGCGCCGTCCGTGGACGTGGCCGTCCAATCGAGATACGTCAGCGGGCGTGAAAGCACGTCCAGATCGTCCGGCAAAGCCGGCGTGACGAAGCTCAGCCCCAGCTTAATTCCGCCCCCGGTGAATTCGTAGATCGTCCGAGTTGGCAGCACTTCCAGGCGCGTCTGCTCGATCGACGCCATTTGCGGTCCGCGCTCGCGCCCCATCACACGGAACGTCTTCCCGTCGATCCGCACCAGCGCGTTTATGCTGTTCGGCTTCCCCGTCCAATGCGAGGTGCTGCTTTCGTTCAGCTTGTCCGTCATGGACCAGATGCTGAAGTACGGGTCGTGAGCGACCAGCGGCACCGCCGGAGGACGCATGGGCGCCAGATTCTGTGCCCACGCGCAGGCCGCGAGGCCCGCCACTACCATCGCATTTCGTGAATACCGGCTCACTAAATTCATCATCGTCGGCTTCCTTAAATTACTTTAGAGGCCTTCCGAGCTTCTATGGAATGAAAGTAGCCCCGAAACACCCCGACCCGGCACAGTAACATGATTGAACCCGTCGGCATAGCCCCCCATGCTAGCCTAAGAAAATGCGTGCATTTTTCCTGTTGTTGCCTTTGGCGTTGATGGCGCAGACGGCTCCTCCCAAAGCTCAGCCGGCTGCTCCGAAAGCGCCCCCGAAAACCGCAACGACGGCCCCCGCAACCACCAAAACCGGCACACCAGCCCCCAAGAAAGCAGCCCCGGCAGCCACTACCATGACCACTGACGACGAAAAAACAGTCTACGCGCTCGGCCTCATGATGGCCCGCGCCCTCTCGCAATACGACCTCACTCCCGCCGAACTCGAACTGGTGAAGAAGGCGGTCAGCGACGCCGCCGCCGGTAAGCCAGCCCTACCGTCCCCCGAGACTTGGGGCCCCAAAATCGACGCCTTGGGCAAGGCCCGCAACGCTAAGTCGTCCGCCGCCTACCTCGCCAAGTGCGCCGCCGAACCCGGAGCCCAGAAAACCGCTTCCGGCCTGGTTTACCGCGATCTGAAGGTCGGTTCCGGAGCATCTCCGAAAGCCACCGATAACGTCAAGGTGAACTATCGCGGGACCCTCACCAACGGCACCGAGTTCGACAGCTCCTACAAGCGCAACTCACCCGCGTCATTTGGACTGAATCAGGTGATTCCCTGCTGGACGGAAGGCGTACAAAAGATGAAGGTTGGCGGCAAAGCCCAATTGGTCTGCCCCTCGAGCATTGCTTACGGAGACAGAGGTCAGCCCCCCATCATTCCCGGCGGAGCGACCCTGGTCTTCGAGATCGAACTCCTCGACATCACCAAGTAGTTGTGTTTTGGGGGACAGGCGCTTCCGCCTGTCCCCGCTACAGCTTGAAAAGCTCTCTCAGCTTCCGCGTCTGTGCCCGGCTCACCGGCACTTCCGTGTGCTTCTTATCGTCCATCCGCAACTGGTAGCTGGACTTAAACCACGGCACCACTTCTTTGATCCGATTGATGTTAACCAGGTACGACCGGTGCACTCGCCAGAACAATTCCCGATCCAGATTCGCCTGCAAATCCTCAATCGTCCGGTAAGTCGAATGCCCTTCGATATTCGTGCTGACCAGCGTGATCAACCCGTTATCGATCGTCGCGTAGATCACCTCATTCGCATCTACGATGAAGTGCCGGTTACTCGACCGCACCAGCAGTTTCGACCGCGCCGTCGCCGTACCCTTCCCACCGGACTGCGACTGCACCTCGACCGCAGGCTCCGGGCCCCTCGACTCCTGGAGCGCCCGCTTGGCACGCTCGATCGTCTCGGCCAGCCGGTTCTTGTCCACCGGCTTCAGCAGGTAGTCCATCGCCTGCAGCCGGAATGCCTCCACTGCATACTGCTCGTGGGCCGTCACGAAGATGATGTGGGGGCCGTCCACGCCCTTTTCCCGCAACTTCCGGACCACCCCCATCCCGTCCAGGCCCGGCATATCCACATCTAAAAAAACCAATTCCGGGTCCAGATTCTGGATTAGGTCCACCGCCTCCAAACCGTTGGAACCCGTTGCAATTACTTCTACTTCCGGGAAATCTCCAAGCAGGAAGGACAGCTCGTCGCAGGCTAGTTTTTCGTCATCCACGACAATTGTCGTGAGGGTAGCCGTCGCGCGCTCTCGCATGGAGTTGGTATTATAACATTTCGACTCTTAAGGAGATTCTAAGTTTGCCCAGCCAAGAGCCTGTCCAAATTGCGCCTGCCGAAGGAAAATTGGGTGTCCTCATTCCCGGTATGGGGGCGGTCACGACCACCTTCATCGCCGGTCTCGAAGCGATCAAACGCGGCACGGGAAAGCCGATCGGTTCCCTTACGCAGCTCGGCACTATTCGGTTGGGAAAACGTACCGAAGGCCGTAGTCCCGCAATCAAAGACTTCGTACCCCTCGCCAAGCTGGAAGACATTGCGGTCGGATGCTGGGATATCTTCGAAGACAACGCCTACGAGGCAGCCGTTAAGGCCGGCGTCCTCGAAATGTCCTTACTGGAACAGCTGAAAGAACCCCTTTCGGCGATCACCCCCATGAAGGCGGTCTTCGACTCCGACTACGTCAAGAAGATCCGCGGTCCCAACGTCAAGACCGGCGCCTCCAAAATGGGGTACGCCGAGCAGGTGATGGACGATATTCGCCAGTTCAAGGAAAAATCCGGTGCGGATCGCCTCACCATGATCTGGTGCGGCTCGACCGAAGTCTTCCACGAGGCCGCGGCCTGCCACGCCACCCTCAAGGACTTCGAGTGTGGCCTGCAGAAGAACGATCCTGAAATTTCGCCCAGTCAGATCTACGCCTACGCCGCCCTGAAATCGGGTGTTTCGTATGCCAACGGCGCGCCGCATCTGACCACCGATATGCCGGCGCTGCTCGAACTCGCCCGCAACATGAACCTTCCGGTCTCCGGCAAGGATTATAAGAGCGGCCAGACGTTCATGAAGACCCTCATCGCACCGGGTCTCAAGTCGCGCCTGCTCGGCCTCAACGGCTGGTTCTCCACCAACATTCTCGGCAACCGCGATGGTGAAGTTCTCGACGATCCGGGCTCCTTTAAGTCGAAGGAGGTCACCAAGTCCTCCGCCCTCGAGTACATCTTGCAGGGCGATTTGTACCCCGACTTGTACAAGGAGTTCTACCACAAGGTACGCATCGAGTACTACCCGCCCCGTGGTGACGCCAAGGAAGGCTGGGACAACATCGACATTTTCGGATGGCTCGGCTATCCGATGCAGATCAAGATTAATTTCCTCTGCCGCGACTCCATCCTCGCAGCCCCCCTGGTCCTGGATATCGTTCTATTCATGGACCTTGCGCAGCGCGCCGGGATGCGTGGCATTCAGGAATGGCTGTCTTTCTATTTCAAGGGACCCATGCACGCGCCGGAAGTTTATCCGGAGCACGACGTCTTCATTCAGCTCATGAAGCTGAAAAATACCCTGCGGTGGATGCGAGGCGAAGATCTCATCACGCACTTGGGTCTGGAATATTACGATTGATCGCTGTATCGTTTTAAGAGACGCGGGGGCTCGGGAGCATGATGGTTTCCCGCGCCGCCGCGTCTCAACGTCTAGGAGCATATGAAGGTACTGGTCATCGGGGGCACTCTATACATCGGCCGGCTGCTGGTGGATGAGTTGGTGAAAGGCGGCCACGAAGTGGCGGTGCTGCACCGAAAGCCGAAACACGACCTGGGCAAGCGCGTGGAGAATCTCATGGCGGATCGCAATGACGCCGATTCCCTGCGCGATGCCTTGGCTGGCCGGCGGTTTGAAGTAATTTACGATAACGCGTACGACTGGGAGCGCGGCACTACCGCCGCCCAGGTGGAAGCCACCATCCGTGCCTGTGGCGACCGCATCAGCCGTTACATTTTCATGTCGAGCGTGGCGGCCTACGGTGATGGCCTGAATCACAAGGAGAGCGATCCGCTCGCTCCCGATTATCACGTCGATCCCTACGTACGTCACAAAGCCACTACTGAGCGTCTGCTCTTCCGCATGCACGCCCAGTCCGGCTTCCCGGTGGTCACGTTCCGCCCGCCCTTCGTTTACGGGCCCAACAATCCGTTCTATCGCGAGCAGTTCTTCTGGGATCGCCTGCGCGCCGGCCGCCCCATCATCATCCCGGGTGATGGCTACCGCCTCATGCAGTTTGCCTACGTCACCGATCTCGTCCAAGCCATGGTCAAAGCGATGTCCGAGCCCAAGGCGGTCGGCGAGGCCTTCAATATCGGCGACCCGAAGCCTTTAACGCAGGTGGAAGTGGTGGAGAAGTTCGCCAAAGCGGCGAATGCCGACGCCACACTCGTCCGCGTTCCGCGCGACATCATCGCGCAAGCCGGCGGCAACTCCATGGAGGAGCCCTATTATTTCGGCGAATACTTCGACCTCCCGCCCATCACCGAATACATCGGCAAAGTGACGCGAGTTCTGAAGATGAAGTTGACGCCTTTCGACACCGGCCTCAAAGAAACTTACCGCTGGTACACGCGCAACCACAAGCCGCGCACCGCCGGGTTCGATTTCGACGACAAAGTCCTGGCGCTGGCCAAAGCCGGCTCCACCGCCAACGTCTAATCGCCGTGGGACAGGCGCTTCCGCCTGTCCATTCCGGCAAGTTGGGCTTGGCAGGTGGTTTCCCTCCCTGCCAAATATGGTCAATGCCCCCGCGTGATGCCCTTGAGCAGATTTTTGCGGAGTTGGAGAACGACGCCGGCATCCCTGTCCGCGATCTCGGCCACCCTGTATTCGGCCGAACTGCCCAGAACGAGGGCCGCTTCGGAGATGGTGAGCTGATAATCCTGCTGAAGCCACTGCACCATGCCGGATGTGGCGCGACGCAATGCTTGATCCACCGATCCAGCGATTCCAATCGCCGCATAGTGTGTGGCCGTTTCCACCCGAGGCGTGGCGATAAAGCGCTGCTTGATCACGTCCACCGAGAACTCAACGTCCATCGACGTTTCCAGCGCCCACTCCGTGGTCTCTCCATCGCCCATCGCAGCATGGCCGTCACCGAGATAGAGAAGTGCGCCGGGCTGCGTGACGTTGAGAAAAACAGTCGAGCCTTCCGTAATCTCGTTCCAATCCAGGTTCCCGCCGTAGCGCCCCTGCTCACCTGCAGAAAAAGGTGCAAAGCCGAAATCGGGTGCAACCCCAATGCATCCCAGCGTCGGCTTAAGGGGAACAGCGAACGCACGGAGATGCTCGGTTTCTATATCCGGGCTCGCGACCCCTTTCCGGACGTCAAGCTTCCAGCGGACGCGTCTGCCTAAATCCTTCGACTCCGCCGCAAGGTGCGAATCCTTCGCCCTCTCCGCAATCGCATCGAGGCTGTCGGCATAGTCACGATTTAGGCGAAGGCGCTTGATGTGCACCGCAAGCACGTCGCCCTTTTCAGCTCCACTTACATAGAACGGCCCGGTTTGGGGATTTCCGTATAAGGCTCTCGTCACCCCCCGCTCGTCGACACCGCCTGAGTCGATCGTCTCCGTGTGGACTGTGTCGCCCGGCCAGATGGTAAGAACCGGGGCGATGTCCGCCGAGAAGCGGTTGTAGAACTGCGTCGGCTTGAACTCAACCCTTCTTGGAGGGCCGGCCGGCCGCTCTTTCAACGCAGAGCCCGAAAAAGTGAATGGTGTGTGCTGTCTCGGTGCGATACCAGGCACGCCAGCCATTTGACCGGTAACCTGGTCTCCTTCAAAACGCGCGTCTACCTCAGTCGTGTTATTGCGCTTGCCGGTCGCTATGAAATGCGCATGATTGCCGGCGATCGTTCCGACGAAGGCATCGCCATCTAAAGTGCCGGAGATTCTTTCGCCTTCGGTGGAGATGGTCAGGCGCTGGTGAAGCGAATTCCCGTAAACGTCCGTCGTTAAGAGCCACTCTCGCGGTGGCGGGCTTTGCGAATAACAAAGCCACGGCGAACTCGTGAACAGAAGCAGGCAGACCGCAATCAAGGCTACCCGCATGCCTTACCACCGGTATCGGACTCCATCTCGGATCGCATCTTCGTCATCAGGTGACGAGGAGACTCTGAAAACAGCGAGATCACTCTCCCGCGTCGATCGTACAGAGTTACGATTCCCCGAAAGTTGGTCGCAGCCTCACCGCCGAAATTGTTGTTCCGGTCAAGCCAACAAAGGAAAACAGAGCTGTGGTCCTCCGGTGCGTCTAGGTTGTCGAACCCAGGCGCGAAGTGCAGATCCTCGAATCCCTCAAGCCTATGCCCGGGACTCCTTGAAAGCGGGAAGCGATAACGCAGGTCCTTCCGCCAGTTGCCCGGGACGGAGCTGCTGAATGGATCGCGATTGAAAACGGGCTTGCCGTCTGTGGCCGGAATGAGATCACCCGCCTGGATTCCTGCCTCTGCCGCAGCCGAATTCGGACCTGCGTCGCGTACGATTAAGGCTCCGCGCCTGGTTGGTTGTTGTTCGCTGTAAAGCTGGTTGACCGCTACCGCAACCGTCCCATCTTCCGAAGTAATCAGCAAACCAGACGGGATTAATGCCTGAACACCAGCGCCACGGATATCGATTTTTAAGCTCACTTGACATGCCTCCGGTTTCTACATATTAGGCTCTCTATATGTAGAAGTGCAAGGCGTGCTGCAAGCCCGCCTGATCCCTCAACAAATTTCTTGACATGCTACACCAGTAGCAGTATGCTACTCCTGTAGCATATGGAATCGCCTCCACACGAAAAGCTCACGCGCCGCGAGCGCGAAATTATGGACGCCCTGTTCGCTCTCGAAGAGGGTGCTTCCGCTGAAGACGTCCGTGAACGGCTGACCGATCCTCCCGGCTACTCGGCGGTTCGCGCCATGCTCGTCAGGCTGGAAGCCAAGGGCTTCATACGGCATCGGGAAGAGGGTTTGCGCTACGTATACTTTCCTACCAAGTCACGGGCATCCGCCCGGCGCACTGCGCTCGACAAGCTCGTCAAGGTATTTTTCGGCGGTTCCCCTCGCGACACCGTGACCGCGCTGCTCCATGAGGAGCATTGGACCGACGAGGAACTGCGAACCATTCAGGCACAGATTGAGCAGGCCCTGAAGGCACAGGATGCCCAAAGGAAACGATCATGACCATTCCCGACGCTGTTCTGGCTCTGAGCGATTCGCTGGAGCTTTCCGTTCTTCTCAAGGCGACCGTCCTGCTGGCGCTCGCGCTGGCCGTCGTGAGGATGGCCGTTCGCACCAGGGCATCGGTTCGGCACCTGGTCCTGGCCACGGCGTTCGCGACTCTGGCCACGCTTCCGCTAATAATTGCGGCTGCTCCCGCCTTCCGGGTTGATGTCGCCGTTAAGCCTTCGAAGCCAATCCAGCCCATCGCGGCGGCGCAGCCTCCCGCAGTCTTTAGCCCGTCGACTGCCGAGCCTGTAGTCGCGCCAAAATGGGTGATCCCTTCGTGGACCACGATGCTTCGCGTGCTCTGGGCCGCCGGTGCGACGCTTCAATTGGGCTTCTTGGGATGGCAACTGTTACTGCCGCGCCGCATTCATCGTGCCGGAGTCCCATGGCTGGAGGGCCGCGATCTGGTGCGGACGTTGGCAGACCAATCTGGGGTCTCCAGGAAAGTTGAGGTCTTGCTCCACGAGGAGATCCAAGCTCCCGTCACCTCAGGCGCCTTAAATCCCGTCATCCTGCTACCCTTCGCAGTTCAAGACTGGAGCGAAGACGACCTTCGCCGCGCCCTCATTCACGAACTGGAGCACGTACGCCGCGGTGACTGGGTGGTGCAGCAATTCGGGCGCATCGCCGCCGCGTGCTATTGGTTCCATCCGCTCGTCTGGGTTGCCTGGCGGAGACTTTGCCTGGAAGCTGAACGCGCTGCCGACGATGCGGTCCTACGCACCGCACAGTCCGCGGAATACGCCGCGCAGTTGGTTGGCCTCGCTCGATCTATGAACAACACACAAACACAAGCAGTATTAGGTATGGCGAACCGGAGCGATCTTTCCGCCCGGGTCTCCTCGATGCTCGACAGCCGTCAACGGCGAGGGCGCGCCGGTTTTCTTGCCGCCGCCTCTGCCACCGCCGCGGCCGCTCTCGTCCTGGGCCTGATCGGCCCACTCACCGCAGTCGCGCAGTCATCCAGACCCCGGAGCGCGGAAAGCGCCCAGTCCGGGACCTCGCTGGACAAAGCTCTATATGAAGCCGCGGAAGCCGGCGATCTGCGCGACATCGACCAACTCCTCAAGAGCGGCGCTCGCGTAAATGCCGTGCTCCGCGGCGACGGCACACCGCTGCTTGGCGCCGCGCGGAAGGGCCAGCTTGCAGCCGTGACCTTGCTCCTCAATAGCGGAGCCGATCCGAATGTGACGGTTCCCGGTGACGGGACAGCGCTGATCGCGGCTGCCGCTGGCGGGCACGGCGATATCGTTTCCCTGCTGCTCGACCGGAGCGCCGACCCGAATCTCGGCGTTCCCGGTGACGGGAATCCTCTGATTATGGCGGCCTCTGAAGGGCGCGCCGAGATCGTCACCCTCCTACTCGGCCGTGGCGCGCGCATGGAAGAGGTGGTTGCGGGCGATGAAAACGCGCTCTGCAAGGCGAGCGAGCAGGGTCAGTTGAACATAGTCAAGCTCCTCGTCAGCCGCGGGGCGAACGTCAACGTACGGATTTGGGCTGAGCATGGCCGCGATCAGGACGGGGAATGGCGATCGCCTTTGATCATGGCCCGCCGAGG
>Ga0105248_10010778_pt1 | contig 10091 bp, 9 predicted proteins | sample KBSS34metaG_FD_81524 | JGI IMG/M metagenome (GOLD analysis project Ga0105248, IMG submission 81524) | Switchgrass rhizosphere microbial communities from Kellogg Biological Station, Michigan, USA - KBS S3-4 metaG | ecosystem: Host-associated > Plants > Roots > Rhizosphere > Soil | place... | reverse complement strand
TCACCGCACACCTGGTGGTTCGCCTTCCGGGACTGGTGCGCTCGCTCGCCGAGAAGCTGGTTCGCGAGACGGAGCGGATCTGCCCGTATACCAAGATGGTCCGCGAAGGCATCGAGAGCTCCGTTCGCGTCGTGACCTGATCAGGGGACCCGCACCGCGCGAACCAGCGGCTCATTGAGCGGATCGCGCGTGTGCAGTCTGAAAGACGCTCGGGCGGGGCCATCCTCGCTCGATGCCCCGCCGCGGCGACGGGTCACTGCGCGGATGGCTTCGAGAGCCGGACAACGACCTCGTCGGTCGTCCACAGCGCGTTGGCGATGTAGCGGAAGTTGATCAGCGCACTCAGATTGCCATCGCCCTCGGGCAGCTTCGGGCCCGCTACAGCATCACGAACCACGGCAACCTCGAAGCCTTCTTCCACGAACTCACGCATGTGGGATTCCACACACAAGTTCGCCAGCATCCCGGCGAGGACGATCTTCGTGATGCCCCGCTTGCGAAGCTGCAACGTGAGGTCGTTGGTCTGCGGGCCATAGAGCTTGTGGGGCGAAGCGATGATGGTTTGGCCGTCCTCGATGTAGGGCTTGAACTCGGGCATGAAGTCGGCACCCGAGCCGCGGAACCCCTCCAGGCTCACGGGGCTCGGCCTGTCGAAGATCTTGATCTTGTGTTGGAAGAGCTCGGCGGGACCCTGGAACTTCCAGCGGTAATCCTGCGGGTAGTAGTAGTGCGGGGAGATCGCGACAACGATGCCGGCCTTCTTCGAGGACTCGAACAGGCGCAGCAGGTTGGGCACGAGCCGACGCTCGGTCACGGCTTCACCCACGGCGGACCAGGCGGCGCCCTTCGGGCTCATGAAGTCAATCTGAGGATCGATCACGACCAAGGCCGTGCGCTCCAGGTCGAGCTTCATGTTGGGAACGGGCATTCCGGGCTGGGCTGGGTCGGTGTACTGCGCCGGCTGCGCCGTGGCGGTTGCGACGCTTGCCACGGCAATCGCGAGCGCGGCCGTCCAGCGAAGGGTCGCGCGGGCAGTGCGTCGGTGCTCGGGCTTCTTGAGCCATTGCGGCGGCGGCTGCACATAGTTGGGCTGGATCATGTCGGCTCCTGGGGGTGGGGTGAACAACGAACACGTCGCTGCGGATGTCAGTGCTTCGATGCATCGCGTGTCTGCGTTGAATAGTAGGAACCAAGACCCGAACGCACTAGATATGCGTCGCGGACAGCATGTTGAGAGTTGGGCATCAACCGCTCAGCGAATACGCAGAGGCGCTCGCCAGCCCATTGAAGCCAGTGCACGAATCGTCGAGCTCATGTGCTCGACGAACACGCGAATCTTTCAGCGCAGGTTCTGCCGCAATCGCCGGCATCTCGAAGTCGAACCCGTGCAGCAGGTGCAGGCACAGGCTCAAGGGCATCTGCACTGGGCGCCGGCGTGGCTAGCCTGAGCGAACCCGTGCTCGATGCCAGGCATCGTCATTGGTGCCGCCAGTGCTACATCGCGGTGAGTCATCGCTATCTACCGTAGCGGCAGGCGCGTCCCTACATTCAAGCCCTGTCAATTGCACCGGCGTGGCTTGAGACAAACAGGCCGCGGAGAAGTCATGCATGAGTCCATTCAGATCGACACGCCCGACGGCTCGTTTCGAGCCCACGTGGCTCGCCCCGCTGCGACCGCTCCAGCGCCTGTGGTCGTCGTGCTCCATGAGGTCTTTGGCGTCAATGCCGACATGCGCAAGACCTGCGATGAACTCGCGGCGCAAGGCTACGTGGCGGTGTGCCCCGATCTGCTGTGGCGATTGGAGCCCGGCATCGACCTGTCGGACAAGACCCAGGCCGATCTGGACAAGGCCGCGTCGCTCTACAGCGCGTTCAACCTGGACACCGGCGTAGACGACGTGGCCCGGACCATCCAGAGGGCTCGAACCCTGCCCGGCACAACCGGCAAGGTTGGCTTGATGGGTTTCTGCCTGGGTGGGCTCATGAGCTTTCTGACCACCGCGCGCGTTGGAGCGGATGCCTCAGTGGCCTACTACCCCGGCAATGCCGACAAGCATCTCGAGGAATCGATGCTCATCGACAGTCCGCTGCTCGTGCACCTGGCACAAGAGGATGAATACATTCCCAAGGGGTCGCAGCTGGAAATCGTTCAGGCGCTGGGACGCCAGCCAACGGTGCGTACCCACAGCTATGTGGGCTGCAGCCATGCATTCGCCCGGCACAGCGGCAATCACTACGACGCGGCCGCAGCAGCGCTCGCGAATGACCGAAGTGCGGCGTTTCTTGCGTCGCACTTGAAGTAGGCATTGCCACGCGCGTGTTGATGCTGCTTTCGCAGCAGGCGAGGAACAGGACAGTGCGGGCCATCTGATCTGCTTTTTATCGAGTTAACTGATTCTTCAAAAGCTGATCCGCGATACCTAACATCAGGTTCAGCGAGCGTCACGAGAGATTGACCATGAATCCGACCGGCCTGTTGCTGGCCACATTCGTTCTATCCCTGGTGGGGTTGTTCGCCTTCATCTGGTCCCTGCGCAGGGGGCTGTTCGCCGAAGAAGCCAGCGGCGCGAGAACCATCTTCTCAAGTGGCGAAGTGGGTCTGCCGGAGGAACCCGCAGGCGATGCAAGGCAGCATCGCGAGTTGCAGAGCCTGGCGAACGCAGCGAACTCCGCGATGCCCCGCCAGGTCTCTGCGGAAGAACTGCACGCTCGCGAAGCAGCCGACCGATCGAGCGCGTTTCCTGCGTTCGTGCTGATCGCCTGCGCGGTGGTCTGGCTCGTCGTCGCCTCGGCGGCGGGCTTGCTCGCTTCGGTGAAGCTGCACATGCCCGACCTCCTCACTGACCAGGCGTGGCTGAGCTTTGGACGCGTACGCACGTTGCACCTCAATGCGGTTGCATATGGATGGGCACCGCTGGGCTTGTTGGGCATCGCCATCTGGACGCTCCCGCGGCTGCTGAAGACGCCGCTGCGTGGCGGGCGTCTGGCTGTCGTCGGTGCGCTGCTGTGGAATGCAGGTCTGGTCGCGGGCCTTGGCGGCATCGCCATCGGCATCAACACCGGAATGGAGTGGCTGGAGATTCCCTGGCAGGTCGGGCTGCTCTTCGCGGTGGGCGGCATGCTCATCGGGTTGCCGATGGCCTTCATGCTGCAGCGCCGCCAGGTGCATCACCTCTACGTGTCGGTCTGGTACACGGGCGCTGCGCTCTTCTGGTTTCCCACGCTCTACATCGTCGCCAAGATCCCCGGCATTCACTTCGGTGTGGAACAGGCCACGATGAACTGGTGGTTCGGCCATAACGTGCTGGGGCTGTTCTACACACCGCTGTCGCTGGCTTCCATCTACTACTTCCTCCCGAAGGTGATCGGCCGGCCGGTGCGTTCGTACAACCTCTCGCTGCTGGGCTTCTGGACACTGGCCTTCTTCTACGGTCAGGTCGGCGCGCACCACTTGATCGGCGGGCCAGTGCCCGAATGGCTGATCACGCTGTCCATCGTGCAGAGCGTGATGATGATCATTCCGGTGGTTGCGTTCTCGCTCAACCAGCACCTCACGCTCAAGGGTCACTTCGGCGCGCTGAGGCATTCACCCACGCTGCGGTTCATCTTCTTCGGCGCGGTGATGTACACGTTCGCGTCGGTGCAGGGCTCGTTCGAGGCGCTGCGCTCGGTCAATGCCGTCACCCACTTCACCCACTTCACCGTGGCGCATGCGCATCTGGGGATGTACGGCTTCGTCTCGATGGTCATCTTCGGCGGCGTGTATTTCGCGATGCCGCGCATCCTCGATACCCCTTGGCCGCGTCCAGGCCTGATCGCACTGCACTTCTGGCTGGTGGTCGCAGGCTTCACGGTCTACATGGTCACGCTCAGCATCGGTGGCGTGCTGCAAGGCCTGGCATTGCTCGATGCGGCGCGCCCGTTCATGGACTCCGTGACCGTCACGCAGCCTTGGCTGAAGGGCCGCTCTCTGGGTGGGTCACTGATGACGCTGGGCCACCTCGTGTTTGCGCTGCACTTCGTGCTCATCACGATGCGCTCGGGCGTGCTCGAGCGTACAGAGGCCCTGCCCTTGCAAGCCGCCTCTGCAAAGTGAACGAGAGGCATTGCAATGGAAAACGAACTCAAGCTCGTCGCCGGCGCCATGGTCACGCTTTCGCTGGCGACCGCCGCAATGATCGTCGTCCCCTTCCTGCAGTTGAAGGACGTCCCCCCGCCCGCCGCGCTCAAGACCTACACCAGCGAGCAGTTGCGCGGGCGCGAGGTCTACATCGCCAATGGCTGCATCGCATGCCACTCCCAGCAGCCGAGCAGCCACGGAGCCGGAGTGGCCGATTCGCGTCGCGGCTGGGGCCGCGCCTCGGTGGCGGCCGACTATCACTACGACACGCCTCCTCTGATGGGGACCATGCGCACCGGGCCCGACTTGTTCAACATCGGTGTGCGGCAGCCGAGCGCCGACTGGCACCTCGGGCATCTGTTTCAGCCGCGTGCCTACGCGCCCGGCAGCAGCATGCCGGCCTATCGCTTTCTGTTCGAGATCAAGAGCACCGAGAGCGTTGCGAAGGGCGAGCGGGTCGTCTCGCTGCCGCCGGGCACGGTGCGCCCGGGCGAGATCGTCGTGGCTCGGCCCCAGGCGCTGGACCTGGTGGCCTATTTGCAGGGCATGAAGCACAACTATCCCGTGCTTGGCGCGGAGCAGGTCGAGGCCGCCACGCACAGGCTCGCGGCCCGTGAGGTGGATGCGGGCGGTGGCAAGAAGGGAGAGCGCGATGTCGCCGCCGACCGGCCGTGATGCCGAGAACGAGGATCCGCACGAGCAGTTCAACCCCGTGCCGCGGGTCGTGCTCGGACTGGCACTGGCGCTGGCCGCCTGGGGCGTTTCGTACATCGTCATGCAGCGCCCTGACAGCGCGCCGGCGCTCGGTGACAAGCGCGTGGCTGCAGAACTTGGTACAGCAGCGTCGTCCGGTGGGGGCGCAGTCGACGGGCGGCAACTCTTTGCAGCGAACTGCCAAGCATGTCATCAGGCCACGGGCCAGGGACTGCCGGGCGTCTTTCCGCCACTGGCCGGATCGCAATGGGTGACGGGCGACCCGCAGACGCTGACGCAGATCGTCCTGCACGGCTTGACCGGGCAGATCGAGGTGCGCGGGGCCAACTACCAAGGCGCAATGCCGGCCTTCGGCTCCCAGTTCGACGATGCCCAGATTGCTGCCGTGCTGAGCTTTGTCCGAAGCGAGTGGGGCAATGCCGCGCCCCCCTTGGATGCGCAGGTTGTTGCGACTGCGCGAAAGGCTTCTTCTGAGCGGGAAGCACCTTGGCAAGGCGCCGCGGAGCTCGTGCGCGCGACGACGGCCGGGGCCACCAGCCCGTGAACTCCCCTCTGCTGAGGGCCGCCGCCGCGGCGCTCGCCATGTTGCTGCTGACATGCATGGCACTTGCCGCTGTGACGGGCAACTTCTCTGCACTGACGTCCGATGGGGTGCGACGTGCCGAGCTCGCACGTGCCCCAAGGAGCGTGCCGCACGTCGCGCTGATCGACTCGACAGGCCAGGCCATGGAGCTGGCCGACTACGGCAAGCCATCCGATCAGGCGACCTTCGTCGTGCTGGCCTATGTGCGCTGCCAGACGATCTGCCGTACTGGTGCCTCGGGACAGGCCTGGCTGCAGGGCGCGATTCGTGCGCACGGCCTCGAAGGGCGAATACGACTGTTGACGCTGAGCTTTGATTCCGAGAACGACACGCCAGCCGTGTTGGCTGCGCATGCGCGGCAGCTGGGAGCGGATCCCCGGCTGTGGCGCTTCGCGACGGTCAGTAGCGGGGTCGACCGGGCGAGGCTGCTGGACTTGTTCGGCGTGGTGGTGTTGCCAGACGGGCTCGGCGGCTACTCGCACAACGCCGCGCTCTTCGTGATCGGCCGCGATGGACGCTTGAGCCGCGCGTATGACATCGATCGACCCGATCTCGCCTTGGTCGATTTCCTGGAAAGCTTCGGGCCGTGAAGACGTGGCCTGCCCTGCGACTCGCACTCGGGCACTGGAGCTTCCCCTGCCTGGTGCTGTTCGCCACGGCATGGGCTCACCCATGGTTGGAAAGCACCATGGCGCGTCATATGGGCATCGAGCTGCCGGTGCTGTTCATGCTCGGATGGCTTTGCGCACGCTGCGCAGGCCCCCGTCTCGAGCAGGCATTGCGTCCCTGGAATGCCCACGGACTGCCGGCGCTGCTGCTGGCCCTGCTGGTGACCGCGTTCTGGATGGTGCCGGCCGCTTTGGATCGTGCGGTTCTCGATTGGCGTGTGGGCGAGCTCAAGGTGATGAGTCTCGTCGCCGCCGGAATCACGGCAGGCGCCACATGGCGCACTGCCGGACCGATCATCCAGGCCTTCTTCGTGCTGAACTGGAGTTGGATGACGCTGGTGGCCGGACTGCTTTACCAGGAGAGCGCACAGCAGGTTTGCAGCGTCTATCTCATCGACGAGCAACGCTCAGCTGGCGTGGCGATGGTGTGCTGGTCGGTCGCTGGAGCGCTGGCGTGGCTGCATCGGGTCATTGCGAACGCTCGCTTCACCATTTCCTAGACAGCCTTCACGACCCGGCACAGGCTCGTCTTGGTCTCCTGCATCATCGTTACGCTGTCGTAGCCGTAGGTTGTCGCCGTATTGACCGCCTCGCCGCGCACCAACGGCATCGCGCCGGTGGGGTAGTACTGCGCGAGGTCGACCCCCTGCCAGTGCCCAGAGAAATGGAAGGGCATGAACACGGTGTCGCGGCCGACGCGCTCAGTCACCTTCGCCTTTACCTTCAGCCTTGCCCCCGTTGGTGTCTCGACCCAGACATCGTCGCCGTTGTGAATGCTGCGGTCGTTCGCGGTCCCGGGGTTCACCTCGACGAATGCCTCCTGCTGCAACTCAGCGAGGAAACGATTGGAGCGCGTCTCCTCGCCGCCGCCTTCGTACTCGACCAGCCGCCCGGTGGTCAGGATCAGTGGGAACTGCTTGGAGATATCCCTGTTCTTCTCTTGCACAGACTTGTAGAGCGTGGGCAGGCGCCAGAACGCCATCTTGTCATCGTGCGTTGGGTATTTCGCGATGAGGTCGGGCCGCGGCGAATACAGCGGCTCGCGGTGCTTCGGGATCGGATCGGGGAAGTTCCACACCACTGCGCGCGCCTTTGCGTTACCAAACGGATGGCAACCGTGGTTCTTCATGACCACGCGAATGATTCCACCCGAGAGGTCGGTCTTCCAGTTCTTGCCGTCGGCGGCCGTCTTCTCGATCTCGGTGAGGTCGTTCCACCAGCCCAGCTTCTTCAGCAGTACATGGTCGAACTCGGGGTAGCCGCTGGTCAGCTCCGAGCCCTTCGAATGCGAGCCGTCTTCTGCGAGCAGACTGACTCCGTCACGTTCCACGCCGAAGTTCGCGCGGAAGTTTCCACCTCCGTCCATCACATGCTTGCTGGTGTCGTACAGGTTCGGCGAGCCCGGATGCTTGAGCTGCGGCGTGCCGTAGCACGGCCAAGGCAGGCCGTAATAGTCTCCGTCCAGGCTATAGCCGGTTTCCTTGTCGATGCCACCGTTCGCGCGCAGCGTCTTGACGTCGAACACCTGCATGTTGCGCATGTGCGCCTTCAGCCGTTCGGGGCTCTGACCCGTATAGCCAACGGCCCAGCAGCTCCCGTTGATCTCGCGCAAGATGTCCTCGGGCACCGGCTCGTCCATACCCTTGACCTTCTGCAGCGCGTAGTTCTTCGTCAGCTCCTTGCCGAAGCCAAGCTTCTCGGCGAGCTGGTACATGATCATGTAGTCGCTGCGGCTCTCCCACAGCGGCTCGATGACCTTCTCGCGCCATTGCAAAGAACGGTTCGAGGCTGTGACTGAGCCTGTCGTCTCGAACTGCGTCGTCGCCGGCAGCAGATAGACCGTGCGCTTCGGATTCAGATCACCCGGTGCGCCAGGCATCGCCGCCATCGCCGAGGTGGCGCTCGGGTGCGGATCGACGACGACGAGCAGGTCGACCCTGTCCATCGCCTTCTTCATCTCGAGGCCACGCGTCTGCGAGTTCGGTGCATGCCCCCAATAGAACAGGCCGCGCAGGTTCGAGTCCTGGTCGATCAGCTCGCTCTTTTCGAGTACGCCATCGATCCAGCGCGACACCGTCATGCCGGGCTTGGTCATCATCCCCGGCGCGTACCTCTGCTTGATCCAATCGAAGTCGACCCTCCAGACTGCCGCAAAGTGCTTGAACGCGCCTTCGGTGAGGCCGTAGTAGCCGGGCAGCGAGTCGGGGTTGGGGCCGACGTCGGTCGCCCCCTGTACGTTGTCGTGGCCGCGGAAGATGTTCGCGCCGCCGCCGGAGACTCCGATGTTGCCGAGCGCGAGCTGCAGCAGACAGCTTGCGCGCACCACCGCGTTTCCGATCGTGTGCTGCGTCTGCCCCTGGCACCACACGACGGCGCTCGGCCGGTTCTCGGCCATGATCCTGGCGACCTTGAGGCAGGTCGCCTCATCGACTCCGCACACCTCGTGGACCTTGTCTGGCGTCCAGTGCGCCATCACCTCCTTGCGCACCTCGTCCATGCCGTAGACGCGGTCGTGGATGAACTTCTTGTCTTCCCAGCCGTTTTGGAAGACGTGGTGCAGCACCCCGAAGAGGAACGCAATGTCCGAGCCGGAGCGGATGCGCACGTACTCGTCGGCCTTGGCTGCCGTCCGCGTGAAGCGCGGATCGACGACGATCATCTTGCAGCCCGACTCCTTCGCGTGAAGCATGTGCAGCATCGACACCGGATGCGCCACGGCCGCGTTCGAGCCGATGTACATCGCAGCCCGCGAGAACTGCATGTCGTTGTACGAGTTCGTCATGGCCCCGTAGCCCCACGTATTCGCCACACCGGCGACTGTCGTGGAGTGTCATATTCGGGCCTGGTGGTCGCAGTTGTTGCTGCCCCAGAGCGTCATCCACTTGCGCAGCAGATACGACTGCTCGTTGCTGTGCTTCGATGAGCCGATGACGAAGATCGAGTCGGGCCCGCTTTCCTTGCGCAGCTCGAGCATCTTCGTGGAGATCTCGTCCAGTGCCTGATTCCAGGAGATGCGCTGGTACTTGCCGTCGACCAGCTTCATCGGGTACTTCAGGCGGTATTCGCCCTGCCCGTGCTCGCGCAAGGCCGCGCCCTTGGCGCAGTGCGCGCCCAGATTGATCGGCGAATCGAACACCGGCTCCTGGCGTACCCAGACGCCGTTCTCGACGACCGCGTCGACCGCGCAGCCGACAGAGCAGTGGCCGCAGACCGTGCGCTTCACTTCAACCCTTGGGTTGCCTTGAGGCGCGTCGGCAGCCGGCACCTGCTTGATCAACGTCAACTGGGATGCGGCGACGCCGGCGCCGACGCCGAGCCCGGACCGGCGCAGGAATGCGCGGCGGTCCATCGTCGGAATCGTGCGTCCGAGGCTGCGCTGCAAGCTGGACACGAGCGCCGACGACGGCGCGGCATCGGTGGCGGAGGACTTGCGTCTGAGCAGCACGGAGAGCTCCCGGGGAATGCGGTATCACGGTGGGTCGCTGGCACACGCCTCCACAACGCTCGACGGGTTTTGCGCCCGTCATGGCTGCGAAGAGCGATCGTTCTGGGAAAGATAGGTGCAAAGGTCCGCCAATGAATGGGCAAGTTGCGGATCGGCATCGCGTTGCCGATAGCGACCGTCAATTTTTTGCCGGCGTCAAACGCTTGCGTTTGTGGCATGCACGACTCCACCCTGAATTCGCGCGAGGTCGGCCTTGATCATCGGTACGGCAGGTCACATCGACCATGGCAAGACGGCGCTGGTCAAGGCGCTCACCGGCATCGACCCGGATCGCCTGAAGGAAGAGAAGGTGCGCGGCATCACGATCGATCTCGGGTTCGCGTACTTGCCGCTCCCCGACGGCGATGTGCTCGCGTTCGTCGACGTGCCGGGCCACGAGAGGCTCATCCGCAACATGCTGGCTGGCGTAACCGGCATTGACTACGTGCTGCTCGTTGTCGCCGCAGACGACGGGCCGATGCCGCAGACGCACGAGCACCTGGCGGTCCTCGACCTGCTTGG
>Ga0105248_10010776_pt1 | contig 10093 bp, 8 predicted proteins | sample KBSS34metaG_FD_81524 | JGI IMG/M metagenome (GOLD analysis project Ga0105248, IMG submission 81524) | Switchgrass rhizosphere microbial communities from Kellogg Biological Station, Michigan, USA - KBS S3-4 metaG | ecosystem: Host-associated > Plants > Roots > Rhizosphere > Soil | place... | reverse complement strand
TCGATGCCTCGGCGCGCCAGGCGCTCGCGGCGATGTCGGACGGCGACACCCTGCGGACCACCGTGGCCGCGCTCCGGCGCCTGTTCAAGCAGATGCCGGTCAACACGGTAGCGCTGCGCCGGCGCCTGGCGGACGAGACGGTTGCGCGCGGCGGCTATATTTTCTGAAGCCGGTCCGCCGGCTAAAATGGTGAGGATGCCATACACCCGGGTCGCGCTCGCGGCGGCGCTCGTGACCGCCGTCGCCTGCAGCAGTCCTCGTCCGGACGACAACCCCGCCGACTACGTCGCGGCGATCGCGGCGGCGCGTGCCGCGAAGGATGCCCAGTTCCAGCACGAGGACGATCCGATTCCGGCGTCACGCAAGGCGGAGTTCCTGCCGCTGGCGTACTTTCCCGCCGATCCCGAGTATCACATCGCCGCAGCGCTGAAGCCGGCCGATCAGCAGACCACGCTGATGATGCCGACCTCGAGCGGACAGCTGCGCAGGATGATCAGGCTGGGCACGCTCGAATTCACGCTCAAGGGGCAACCGATGACGCTGACGGCGTTCACCGAGAAGGACCTCGATCAGTTGTTCGTCCCGTTCAGCGATTTGACCAGCGGCACGGAGACCTACGCGGCGGGACGGTTCCTCGATCTCAGTCGCACCGCCACGAATCTCTACGAGCTCGATTTCAACAAGGCCTACACGCCGTACTGCTACTACAACGCGTCGTTCGAATGCCCCTATCCGCCGCCGGAGAACCGCCTGAAGATCCCGATTCATGCGGGAGAGCGCATGAAAAAAGCGGGATCGTGATCAAGGCGGTCGTCTTCGACTTCGACGGCGTCCTCGCCAACAGCGAACCCCTTCATTTCCGCGCGTTTCGCGACGTGCTGGCCGCGCACGGCCTGCGTCTGACGGAAGCCGAGTACTACGCGGAGTATCTCGGGTATGACGACGTCGGCGCGTTCCGGGCGATTGCGCGCGACCGCGGCGCCGACATGAGCGAGGCCCAGGTCGCGGCGCTGGTGGACGAAAAGGCGATCCAGCTCGAAGCGCTCGAGCGCGGCACGTCGGTGCTCTTTCCCGGAGCGCGCGAGGCGGTGCTCAGAATGGCACGCCGCGGGCCGATCGCCATCGCCTCGGGCGCCCGCCGCGCGGAGATCGTCCGGGTCCTCGATCACGAGGGGCTGCGCGACCACTTCCCGGTCCTCGTGGCGGCCGAAGACACCCCGGCCAGCAAGCCCGATCCCGCGCCGTATCGCTGCGCCGTCCGCCTCCTGCAGACGGCCTACGGGGTCGCATTGGACCCCGCCGACTGCGTGGCCGTCGAAGACTCGCGTTGGGGGCTCGTGTCGGCTCGTGACGCAGGGTTGCGCACTCTTGCCATCACCCATAGCTACCAGGCGACGGAGCTGACGGAGGCCGATGGCATCATCGATCACCTCGATCAGCTGACCGACGACCGCTTGAAGGGCCTCGCCGGCTGATCTTCCGCCGGGGGCGATTTTGGGTTGCGCGCGACGCTCGGAAAGTGGGACAAGATGCTGAAGCTCAGCCCCGGACGAATCCCGGCAAAGCCTACTGGATCAGAGTTTTGCGACCGATGAGGACTTGCGGAGGAACCAGGGAATGCGATTGACGCGCGCCGGCCTGCTGCTGGCGATCGTGATGCTCGGAGCCGCGACATTTGCCGCGGCGCAGAGCACGGGCGGAACGATTCGGGGACACGTCACCGACGGCGGCGGACTCGCCGTGCCCGGTGCCACCGTGACCGTCGTCTCCCCGAACCTTCAGGGCGAGCGCGTGACCGTCACGTCCAGCAACGGCGACTACATCCTGACGCTGCTGCCTCCGGGAACCTACAAAGCGATATTTCAGCTGAGCGGATTTCAACGGGTGGAACGCGACGCGGTGCTGGCGCCGACGCAGGTGCTGCCGATCGACATCACGTTCAGTCCCGAGCAGGTCGAAGAAACGGTCAACGTCGTCGGCACGACCGCCAACATGCTGTCGCGCACGGCGCAAGTCGCGACCAGTTTTCCGCAGACGCTGATCTCCACGCTGCCGACCAATCGCGACCTGAGCTCGTCGCTGCTGCTCGCACCCGCTGTGCACCAGACCGGCCCGAACGGCGCCTACTCGATCGCCGGATCGTTCTCTTTTGAAAATCAGTTCATGATCAACGGCGTGTCCGTCGGGGACAACCTGCGCGGTCAGCCGTACGACTTGTACGTCGAGGACGCGATCCAGGAAACGTCCGTGGCCAGCTCCGGGATCTCTGCCGAGTACGGCCGCTTCACCGGCGGGGTCGTCAACGTCGTCACCAAGTCGGGCGGCAACCAGTTCAGCGGCTCGCTGCGCGATACGCTGCAGAACGACAAATGGCGCGCGTATACGCCGTTCGACCAGGCCGCCATCGCCAAGGACGCCGCCCATGCCGATACGCGGGTGGACAGCACGATCCCGACCTACGAGTACACGTTCGGCGGACCGGCCTACAAGGATCGCCTCTGGTTCTTCACGTCGGGGCGCGTGCAGTCGAGCGAGTCGGCGCGCACGCTGGTCGTCACCAACATTCCTTATGTCTTCACCGACCAGTCCAAGCGGTTCGAATTCAACGGCACCTACTCGCTGAACCCCAATCACCGCGTGCAGGCGGTGTTCATCGACAGCAACGGCACGCAGAAGAACGCGACCCAGAACGTCAACACGTCGATGGATCTGAACAGCCTCTACGACGCGGATCGGCTGCTGAACCTGTTCACGATCAACTACAGCGGCGTGGTGCGGAAGAATTTCTTCGTCGAAGCCCGGGTGTCGGCGCGTAACGAGACGCTGAAGAACGTCGGGGGACAAAGCCGGGATTTGATCGACGGCACGCTGCTGCAGGACCGGTCCGCACGACGATTCTGGTCGCCGACCTTCTGCGGTGTCTGCGGCGCGGAAGAGCGGGACGGCAAGGACGTGTTCGTGAAGGGGTCCTACTTCCTTTCCACGCGCGACCTGGGCTCGCACGACATGGTCGTCGGCTACGACAGCTACAACGATCAGCGGCTGGCGAACAATCATCAGGAAGGCAGCGACTACCGGGTCTTCAACATCAACACGTTCCTGCACTCGAGCGTCATCTATCCGCAGTTCCTGTCGGACGGCAGCACGCTCATCGCCTGGCAGCCGATCGTGGTGCAGTCCGACGGATCGAACTTCCGGACGCACTCGCTGTTCTACAACGACAACTGGCGGATCTCGAATCGTGTGACCGCCAACGTCGGCCTCCGCTACGACCGCAACCATGGCGCCAACAGCGTCAGCGATGTCGTGAGCCGCGACTCGTCGCTGAGCCCCCGCGTCGGAGTGGTCGTCGATCCGTTCAACGATCAGAAATGGACCGTCACCGGGAGCGTCGCCAAGTACGTCGCCGGCATCGCGAACACCATTGCGGACAGTTCGTCGCCCGGCGGCAACTTCGACTCGTACGCCGTCGTCTACGGCGGGCCGGCCATCAATCCTGTCGATGGACCAAATCTCGTGAGCACCCACGATGCCCTGCAGCAGCTGTTCTCCTGGCTGAATGCCAACGGCGGCGTGGCGGGTCTTCCGCCGGCGGCGCCGCCCACCGTGCGCGGCGTGACGCCGCAGATTCAGGGATCGCTCAAGTCGCCGCACGCCTGGGAGTATTCGACCGGCGTCGGCCGGCAGTTCGGATCGCGCGCCAACGTTCGCGCGGACGGTACCTACCGCAGCTATCACGACTTCTACGCGCAGCGCACCGATCTCACGACCGGACGAGTCACGGACACGCGTCCCGCCAAGCCGACGTCGATGAACCCGACCTACGACCTGACGCTGGTGCAGAACACCGACGCGCTCAAACGCCGCTACGCCGGCCTGACGACGCAGGGGCAGTATCGCGTCTCGGTCGATTTCAACCTTGGCGCGGCGTACACGCTGTCGCGCCTGTGGGGCAATGTGGATGGAGAAACGGTCAACAGCGGGCCGACCGCGAGCGACATCCTGCAGTACCCGGAATACAAGCAGGCGTCGTGGAACACGCCCGAAGGCGATCTGTCGGCCGATCAGCGGCACCGGGCACGGTTCTGGGGCACCTACGGCATTCCGCGGGTCAAAGGCCTCTCGCTGGGCGTGTTGCACATCGTCGAAAGCGGCGTGCCCTACGGAGCGGTCGGCTACGTGAACTCGCCGCTGGTGGTCGCCAATCCGGGCTACCTGACCCCACCGCAAGCAACGTCCGTCACTTACTACTACACCGCGCGCGACGCATTCCGGACTGCGGGGCAGCAGCGCACGGACGCCGCGCTCAACTACTCGCACCATCTCGGCGCCTCGCGCGTCGAACTCTTCGGACAGTGGCAGGTGCTCAACGTCTTCAACCACTACCAGCTGTGCGGATGCGGTGCGGCGACCGTGTTCCAGAACGGCGGCGCCGTCACGGCCGCGCGCCTCGATCAGACCGTCACGTTCCAGCCCAACTCGTTCAATCCGTTTACGACGACGCCACAGCGAGGGGTGAATTGGAATTTCGGCCCGGCATTCGGAACCGCCGTGAACCGCATGGCCTACACCACACCGCGTACGATCCGCGTGTCGTTCGGCGTCCGCTTCTGACGGCTTTTCGGGGATGACGTCTGTTATCCTTCCGTGGTGGTCTCCGAAGAATTCCTGCGCAGATTTTCAGCGACCGCGCTGAGCCCCGATCCCGAGCTCGCCACTGCGGCGCTGCTCATGGCGCGCGTCGCGTATCCGAAGCTCGACGCCGGTCCGTATCTCGACCAGCTCGATCGACTCGGGCGCGAAGCCGCCGCGCGCGTGGCCGCGGCGCGCGTCGAGGACGCTGATGTTCCGGCGCGAGTCGATCCGGTGGCCTACGCGCGGATCTCGGCGCTCAACGAGTACTTGTTCAACGATCAGCGCTTCGTGGGCAACGACGTCCAGTACGAGGACCCGCGCAACAGTTTCCTGAATGACGTCCTCGATCGGCGCACCGGCATTCCGATCACGCTCGGGCTGGTCTACATCGAAGTGGCGCGCCGCGCCGGGGTGGATGTCGAGGGCGTGAACTTTCCCGGCCACTTCCTGGTCAGATGCCGCATGCGCCCGGATTCGCCGTACTCGCGCGATCTGATCATCGACGCGCACCACGGCGGCGCGCTGCTGACCGAAGCGATGTGCCGCGAGCTGCTCCACAAGCATGCCGACGGGACCGTGTGGGATCAGCACCTGCTCGGGCACGCGACGAAGCTGCAGATTCTGGTGCGGATGCTGCTGAATCTGAAGCGGTCGTACGTGCGGATGTACTCGTTCCCGCAGGCGCGCGACATCACCGAGCTGCTGCTCGCGCTGGATCCGTCGGCGCTGAACGAGCTGCGCGACCGCGGCCTGCTGGCCTACCACCTGAATGATTTCTCGTCGGCGCTGCGCGACCTGCAGACCTACCTCAGCCTGGCGACCAAGAGCGAGCTCGATCAGGAAGAACGCGACGAGCGCGCCCAGATCTGGGAGCACGTCAAGTCGCTGCGGCGGCGAGTGGCGTCGCTCAACTGAGCGCGCCGCTCACTGCTGGCGGATTTCGTCGTAGAGAATCGCCGACGCGATGATCCCGTTGTGGAAATTCGCGACGTCGAGCTTCTCGTTCGGCGCGTGCGCATTCTCGTCGGGCAGCCCGACGCCAAACAGCACCGCCGGAATCCCGAGCTCTTCCTGAAACGTCGACACCACCGGAATCGATCCGCCCTCGCGCGTAAACACCGGCGGCCGCCCGAACCCTTTCTCGATGGCGCGTCCTGCCGCCTGCATGAAGGGATGGTCGTACGATGTCATCCACGGCTTGCCGCCGTGCATCCGCGTGATCTTCAACTCCATCGTCTTCGGCACGATCTTGCGGATGTGGTCCTCGAAGAGCGTGGCGATCTTGTTGGGATCCTGATCGGGAACGAGGCGCATGCTGACCTTGGCCATCGAGACGGCCGGCAGCACGGTCTTCGCACCCTCTCCGGTGAAGCCGGAGAGCAGCCCGTTCACTTCGAACGTCGGCCTGGCCCATGTGCGCTCGAGCGTCGTGTAGTCGGATTCGCCGAATACCTTCGGAATGCCGAAATCCTTCCGGTAGGTTTTTTCGTTGAACGGCAGCGTCGCCCACGCCTTCCGCTCGTCCTCCTGCAATACCCGCACGTCGTCGTAGAAGCCCGGAATCTTGATGTGACCGCCGCGGTCTTTCATCTGCGACAGCACCTGGGCGAGCACGAAAGCAGGATTGGCGACGGCGCCACCAAACGATCCCGAGTGCAGATCGGTCGAACTGCCGCGTAGATCGATCTGGAAGTACACCAGGCCGCGCAGCCCGTAGCAGATCGACGGGACACCGCGCGCGAACATGGCCGAGTCTGAAATGACGACCACGTCGGCCTTCAGTTCGGCCTTGTGCGCGCGGATGAAGTCGTCGAGATGTTCGCTGCCGACCTCTTCCTCGCCTTCGAGGATGAATTTCATGTTCACCGGCAGGCGCTGGTTCTGCGTCAGGTGCGCTTCGACCGCCTTCAGGTGCATGAACACCTGTCCCTTGTCGTCGGCGGAGCCGCGCGCGTAGATCTCGCCGTCGCGGATCGTCGCCTCGAACGGCGGCGATTCCCACAGGTTCAGCGGATCGACCGGCTGCACGTCGTAGTGCCCGTAGAACAGGATCGTCGGCGCGCCCGGGGCGCCCAGCCAGTCGCCATACACGACCGGATTGCCGGGTGTCTCGATCAGCTTGACGTTCTGCAGGCCGACGCGCCGCATCTCGTCGCCGCACCACTCCGCGCAGCGCCGCACATCGCCGGCGTGCTCGGGCAGGGCGCTGATGCTCGGGATGGCGAGCAGCGCTTTCAATTCCTCGAGATATCGATCCCGGTTGACGTTGATGAAATCAATGACGTTGTTCATGTCGCCGTTGGCCTCCAGCGTCCGTCCTCTTCGACGACGCGCCCCTCGCGCTGCAGTTTGATGAGGTGCGCGAGCACATTTTCGCGCGCGGCCGGAACGAGTGCGGCCGCCAGTCCATCATAAATGGATTCGGCGATCGACGGCACCGTGTCGCGGCCCGCCGCGAGGGCCGTCACCACCTGCTGCTCGCGCAGGCGTCGGTGGCCGATGTAGCCGCGCAGGAGCGGCGCCGGCTCGGCCACCTCGGCGCCGTGCGCCGGAAGCAGCCGCACGGGTGCGAGCGCCAGCAGCCGCTGGAGCGACTGCATGTACTCGGCAAGGTCGCCCCCGTGGCTCGCGTCGATCATCACGCTGCCGCCCAGCACCACGAGATCGCCGGTAAACATGGTGCCCGTTGCTTGGTGCCAGAAGACGAGGTGATCCGGGGAGTGTCCTGGAGTCTGAAGCACCACGAGTTCTTCGTTTCCCAGCGGAATCCGGTCGCCGTCGGCGATCGGGTGCCATGGAACGTCGAATCGCCCGTCCTGTTCGGGCCAGGGACACTTGAAAAACGCGGCGGATGGATGCGCCGCCGCCAGCGCCACCGCACCGCTTGCGTGGTCCTCATGGGCGTGCGTGACCAGCACGCGATCGAGACGCGCGCCCTGATGATCGAGCGCGTCGGCGATGTTGGCGAGATGCCGGGGCTCCGCCACGCCGGCGTCGATGAGCGTCGCCGAGGCTCCGTCGACCAGCAGGTACGTGTTGTTGCCGGCGCCGGTCATCGGGCTGGGATTGTGGGCGTCGAGCCGGAGAGGGGCGAACACGTCAGAAACTATAGCGAAGCGCCGCCGACACGTGAGAATTGTCGCGGTACTGGCCGAGAAAATCGTCGTGGTGTCCAGCGAGGAACGCTCCTGTTAGGGTCACCCGCCAGTGCGCGCCGCGCGCCTGCGAGTATTCGCCCCGGACGTCCACGCCGGCGCCGTTCTGGCGGACCGCGGTTTCGAGCGCTACGCTCCGGTTGGTGTCGATCGTGTAGGCGGCGCGTGCGAGCAGCGCTTTCGTGAGACCTCGATCGGGCGCAAAGACGAACGCGGCGCGGTGAACGGTGACTACTTCACCGGCGTAGCCGCCGACCAGCACCCACTCGCCGGTCTGCCGTTCGAGTTGGACGACGTACACGATGAAATCGTCCGTGCCGGGTGTGTCCGACGTCGTGTACGCGCCTTCGGCTTTGACGGTGAACCAGCGTGTCGGCGCGGCCAGGTCGCCGCCGTACGAGCGGATAGCGGGATATGTCTGCACGACGGCAAGCGCTGTCGGCGCAGATCCCGGCACGATGGTGACGTCCGGCAGGTGATTGAATCCGTTGAAGTAGGAGGCCGAATATTCGAGACCCGCGGCGGTCGTGTGGCCCCAGCGCACCCCGGCCTGCGACCCTTCAGGAAGATGGCGCCCGCCGTCCTCGAGCGTCAACGGCGGTACGGTCGTGGGCACGGCGGTCCACCGCTGATCGAGCAGCGGCGCCCGGCTCGGCGTGAACCACGGCACCCACACGGCTTCGAAGGTATTGGCGTCGGTGGCCACGACGGCTCGCACGCCCGTGACGGCGAGATACTCGGCGTCGACGACGTTCATGAAGTCGCGCGGCGCAAAGCGATCGGTCGGCGTGACGATGTCGGTCTTGCCCCAGCGGATGAACTGCTTGCCGGCATCGAGGGTCAGCCGGCCGCGGGCGATCGTCGCGGCCAGCCGGCGGATCGACAACGCGGGTCTTTGAACCGTGCGATCCCTGAAATCTATGTGCCAGGAAGCGTCCACCTGGTCGTCCGTGTTCGCGCGCGCGTCCAGTCCGACGGCAAACTGGATCCAGGGCCTGGGCTTGGCAAAGACTTCTTCGCGGCCCCACAGATCGCCAACCGTGTTCTGCGAGTCGTTCGGCGCGTCCTGCGGATAGAGGAATCCGCGTGCGTCGACGAAGCCGCGCTGTGACAGAGATTGTCCGTGCGCCACGGCGGGAAGGGCCGCTGCGAACGCCACCACGCGAACGATCAAACCGCGCCGGAGGTTTCTGGCGCCGGTCGCGATCACTGCCGGCGCAGCGCCTGGATGGTGAAGTCCTCGTCCTGCATCGGCACGTTGTACTGGAGCTTGTCGAGCGTCAGGCGGGTCCGGCTGCCCCGCGCGACGTCGAGCATCTCCAGCTGCCGCGCCGTCCAGATCCCCTGGACGTTCTGAAAGTCGCTGTAGACCAGCCGCCGCGCGACCTTGTCCTTGACGTAGTTCTCGATGCGCACGAAGGCGTAGGTGTCCTTGCGCACCCAGAGAATGCCGCGGCTGTACTGCGACGACTTCGTCTGTTTCGCCACGGATTGAATCTTCCAGGTGGCGACGCCGTCGAGCGTGTCGTCGCCGATCAACGAGTAGTCGTACTGGTTGACGTCGCGCTCCTCCATGTCCTCGAAGCTGAAATCAGTACCGAAGAAACGTGTCGAGCGATCCTGCAGCGCGATGCGCCGTTCACGCTCGATCGCCGGTGTGTACATCCACTGGTCGGACGCTCGATCCGGATGGTTGACGACCAGCAGTGCGACGCCCTTGACCTCGGCCGGCTGGATGAAGCGCAGGACCATCTTGCTGTCGCCGTGTGCGCCAAGGCGCTCCAGAATCCAGCGCTTGTCTGAAATCTTTCCCTTCGCGTCGAAGACCTGCAGGATGCCCTCGTAGCGCTGCGAGGTTGAATTCGTTCGGCGCTGCGCTTCCTCGATAACCTGCCGGGCATCGTCTGCGGCCTGCACTGACGATAACCACGAAGGCACGAAGGACACGAAGACAACGATCGTTGAAATAAGGAGCCGAATTGGCCTTCGTGCCCTTCGTGCCTTCGTGGTTGTTTTTGTTGCGTTACTCATATTCAAGTGCTTCCACGAGAGAACCGCGTACTGCCGACTCCGCGGGCCAGATCGCCGCGATGAACGCCGCACCGAGGATCGTCGGGATCAAACCCAACATCACCGTGATCGGGAACTCGTAACTGAGTCGCATCCCGGCGATGTCGTGATGGACGATCTGCAGGATGTAGTACAGATTCACCGCGCCGAGCAGGGCCCCCAGCGTCAGCCCGAGCGTGCCGATGCTGAGCGCTTCCATCCAGATCGTCCGGCGGATCTGTCCGCGAAGGCCG
>Ga0105248_10010774_pt1 | contig 10093 bp, 11 predicted proteins | sample KBSS34metaG_FD_81524 | JGI IMG/M metagenome (GOLD analysis project Ga0105248, IMG submission 81524) | Switchgrass rhizosphere microbial communities from Kellogg Biological Station, Michigan, USA - KBS S3-4 metaG | ecosystem: Host-associated > Plants > Roots > Rhizosphere > Soil | place... | reverse complement strand
TCCTTGCGCTTGCCAAGACAGATTGCGCACATCAGGCCGGCAACACCGGCATTGATGTGCACCACGGTTCCACCGGCGAAGTCGAGAACCTTGAACACCGCGTCGCTATTACCGTTGGACATGAAGCCGTCAGAGCCCCAGACCCAGTGTGCGATCGGCGCATAAACAAGAATCGCCCACAGGCCAATGAACCACAGCATCGCGGAGAACTTCATTCGCTCGGCGAAAGCACCGGCTATCAGCGCCGGCGTGATGATGGCGAAGGTCATCTGGAAGCAGAGATAGACAGTCTCGGGGATGGTTACCGCCAGGCCGTTCGGGGTGCCGGTGCCGTTCGAGATGTCACTCAGGATTCCCTGCAGGAACGCACGAGTCGTTCCGCCGATGTATGCCGAGCCGGGCGTAAAGGCGAGGCTGTAGGTGATGACCGCGAAGAGAATGGTGACAAGACACGTTACCGCAAAACTCGTCATTATGGTGTCGCCCACGTTCTTCTTGCGGACCATGCCGCCATAGAAGAGACCGAGACCCGGTATCGTCATCATCAGCACGAGTGCCACCGATGTCAGCATCCATGCGGTGTCGCCCGAATTCGGCGTGCACTTCTCGAGCACGGCCTTCTTCGGATCGGGGTCGTTGGCGCAGGCCGGCGGCGGTGCTGCGGGTGTTGCCGGCGCGGCCGCCGGTGCGGCGGCGGGGGCCTGCGCCTGAGCGTAGGAAACGTCATACGACGCCACGCTCAAGAAAAGGCCGAGCAAAATCCCGAAGGCGAGAGCCAAGAGCCCCGCACGGGAGGATTTCATCAACGTCATGGTCTTACTCCTGTCCGTATTGTTTGCGGCGCGGGTTACTAGAGAGCTGCGGCGTCGGTCTCGCCGGTGCGGATGCGCACGGCGTTGTCCAGATTGAAGACAAAGATCTTTCCGTCACCGATCTGCCCGGTCTTGGCGGCACCTGTAATGGCGCTGATGACCTTGTCGACCTGCTTGGTGTCCACTGCCACTTCGATCTTGATCTTGGGCAGAAAGCTCACCGCATACTCGGCCCCACGGTAGATTTCCGTGTGCCCTTTTTGACGCCCGTATCCCTTGACCTCGGTAACAGTCATCCCTTGCACGCCCATCGAGGTCAGAGCGTCACGGACCTCGTCGAGCTTGAAGGGTTTGATAATGGCCATGACGATTTTCATGGATTCGATCCCCGCTTGGGCCCGTTTGTTTGGTCACACAGTGCGGGCGGGTTCACTGGGCTTCCGCCCGCGAAGCTTGTTTCGCAGGCAGAGCCACAGGGATAGAATCAAACGCCGTGCCAGATGCCCGGGTGAGCCTTATCATATTGATATCAGAAGAGGATTTTGAAGGCTCCTGCGCTGGGGGCACAAGCGCACCCCGTGGTCGCTTAAAGTCGCGCCACGGAGGGAGGGGCCTGCTTAAAAATTAGCCAGCAATAATCGAGTTCCGCACCGACTTTCAACGTCGGCGCGGAACCAACAGGCTTATTGAATCGCCTCGCCGTGCTGGCTGACATCGAGGCCCATGACTTCGTCCTCCTGTTTCACGCGCAACGGAACGAGCGCGCTGATCACTTTCAGGATCACGAAGGTCATCACGCCGGACCATACCAATGTGACAACGATGCCGTAGAGCTGCGCCACCACCTGTTGTGGGTTGCCTTCCAGCAAACCCTGCGTTCCGCCGGGCGCTTCCGGCGTCACAGAGAGCGCGCCGACCGCAAATACGCCGGCGAGCAGCGTGCCCGTGAAACCGCCGACGCCGTGCACACCAAAAACATCGAGCGAGTCGTCATATCCGATCTTGAGTTTAAGCCAGGTGCAGGCCCAGAAGCAGATCGCGCCGGCAATGATTCCGATCAGCACGCCCTGCATCGGAAGCACGAAACCCGATGCCGGCGTGATCGTGCCGAGACCGGCGACCGCACCGGAGATCATTCCGAGCACCGAAGGTTTGCCGCGCGTCCACCATTCCAGCGCCATCCATGTGAATGCACCGGCGCTCGCGGCAAGATGCGTGGATACGATGGCCATGGCAGCGCGTGAATTGGCACCGAGTGCGGAGCCGCCATTGAATCCGAACCAGCCAACCCACAGCAGACCGGTGCCGATAACGGCCAGTGTCAGATCGTACGGAGCAAGATTGTCATTGCCATAGCCACGTCGCGCGCCGAGCACGTAAGCGGCAACCAGGCCGGCGACGCCCGCATTGAGATGAACGACAGTACCGCCGGCGAAATCGATCACGCCATAGGTACCAAGGAATCCGCCGCCCCAAACCCAATGAGCAATTGGGACATAGACCAACAACAGCCAAAAAACGCAGAATAAGAGGAACGCTGCGAAACGCAGACGGTCGGCAACGGAGCCTGCGACCAGCGCCACCGTAATGATGGCGAAGGTCATCTGGTAGATCATGAACAGACTCTCGGGAATTGTCTTGGCGAGCGGCGACACTGCGTCGAGCGTAACGCCGTTCAGAAAAATGCGATCGAGGGTACCGATGAAGGGGCCTTCGCCGGTGAAGGCCAGGCTGTAGCCGATGACCGCCCACAGGATCGATATCAAAAACGTGGCGGCGAGACTCTGAGCCATTGTGGCGAGCACATTCTTCTTGCGCACCATCCCCGCATAGAACAAGGCAAGGCCCGGAATCGTCATCATGAGCACAAGGCCGGTCGCGCCGATCATCCAGGCGGTGTCGGCGGCGTCGATCTTTGAACCTTGCGCGAAAGCCGGCGTCGTGGCGGCGATGATGATCGCGGCCGGAGCGAGGCGCAGGAACGCCTGTTTCATAGTCATCTCCCCCAATGCCATCTTTGATTTCTAAAGTGCGTCGACGTCGGTTTCGCCGGTGCGGATTCGCACGGCCTGCTCGATCGGAGTGACGAAAATCTTTCCGTCGCCGATCTGCCCGGTGCGTGCCGCCGCCTGGAGTTGTTCCACCACCTGGTCGAGCTGTTCGCTGGCGATGGCGACTTCGAGGCGCAGCTTGGGAAGAAAGTTCACCGCGTATTCGGCGCCGCGATAAATCTCTGTGTGCCCCTTTTGTCGTCCGTAACCTTTCACCTCGGACACGGTCATGCCGTGTATGCCGATGCGGGTAAGGGCGTCGCGCACTTCATCGAGCTTGAAGGGCTTTATGACCGCAATGACGAGCTTCATGGATTGGCTTCCCCGGCGGGCCTGTGGGCCCAATTTTGGCTTCGCTCGCGACCCCGGTGACCTTGGGTTCATGAGCACGAAAGCCCGTCCAGTCAGAACCGCTCGGGCTTGCTGCGTAGGCTAACGGCGGGCGGCCTAAAGATTAAGCGGTTAAGTTGCTGTACCCACAGGCAGTCGCCCACGTCGCAGGCAAACTAGGGCAGCACTACTGCCGCATCGGTGGAGAACGCGTCCCCAGACCAAGTTCGGCAATAAGCCCGGGCAGCAAGGCGCTCACCTGTCGCGCCGTCATTCCCGGCTTGATGCGCTCGTTATAGAGCAATGTCAGCAGCGATCGGTCGTAGACCGAGAGGTAGCCGACCATCCTTTTCTGATTGAGCGTGGTCCAGGGATTTCGCTGGTCGTGATTCGACAACCCAAACGCGTGAAGCAATTCGTGGTAGGCGCAATCAAGGAAAACGTCCTCGCCCTTGTCCACGATAATGAACGATACCGAGCGCACGATTGCTCCGTCGGCGGTCGATTTGACGCTTGTCATGCACTGCGGATCGGTGCGCGCAACGAAGGTCTTGGCGACTTTGGCGCCGAAGGCAAGCCGCAGCGCTGATTGAAAGTGCTTTTCATCGATAAGCCTCAACTCCACATCCGCCTCGGTGGCGGATGTTTCCGTGAGCTGAAGGTTTGGTACTGCGCGCGCGTAGTCGGCAATGACACGCGACATCGCGAGCATCCGATCAATACTGCCCCCGCCGAAAATGCGCACTTGAATCGGATGATCGAAGCGGCGGATACCCAGCGGCCGGGCGCCGATGCGCAAGTCGGAGCCAAAGGCGAGCGCAAGAAAGCCTCGCTCGAGTTCGGCAGCTATAAAACTGGTGTATTGCGCCGGGGCATCCTCCGGGGCACTGGCCGGTGCCGGCTGCTTATCCGATGCGGCGAAGACGGGCATCAACGCCGCGATCAGCGTCACGCAGATCGTTATCAAACTCGTCATTTGCGGCTTCAGGTCTCCCGCTTCTGGCGCACCAGGCCCTCCTGCGCGACCGAGGCGACCAGTGTTCCGTCACGCTTGAATATAAGTCCGCGTGCATAGCCACGCGAGCCATGCAAGTTCGGCGAATCCTGCGCGTATAGCAGCCAGTCATCGGCGCGGAATGGACGGTGCAGCCACAGCGCGTGGTCGAGACTGGCGGCCATGAACTCCTTTTCGAACAGCGTGCGACCATGCGGTGCAAGCGCGGTGTCGAGCAGCATCATGTCCGACGCATAGGCCAAAACGCACTGATGGATGGCCGGAAGATCCGGCAGCTTGCCGGTGGTGCGGATCCAGATGTTGAAATGTCCGCCGGGAATTTTTTTACCGAGATAGCGTTCGAATTCGACGGGACGCAATTCGATCGGCCTGTCGCGCTCGTAATACCGGCGAACAGGGTCCGGCATTGTCGGCAGCAGTTTCTCACGCATGTCGGCGTCGCTTGGCAACTTTTCCGGCGGCGGCACGTCCGGCATCTTGGCCTGATGATTGAGTGCGGGTTCGTCGGCATGAAATGACACCGCCATCGAAAAAATCGGATGACCGTGCTGACGCGCGGTAACGCGACGAGTCGTGAAGCTTTTGCCGTCACGGATGCGATCGACGTCATAAATGATCGGAACCTTTGGATCGCCCGGCAGAAGAAAGTAGGCGTGCATCGAGTGGGGCGGCCGGCTGGGATCGACGGTGCGCACGGCCGCAACGAGGGCCTGTCCGATGACCTGGCCGCCAAAGACCCGCTGCCAGCCGACTTGCGGCGAGCGGCCGCGGAACAGGTTCACTTCGAGCGGTTCGAGGTCGAGGATATTGAGCAGGTCTTGTACGGCGGAGGACATTAGAAGGCCCGAAATGGTCAAAGGGTGCTCTCAACCTGCTATGCTGCGGCTGGATTTACAAGGAATCCTCGATGAATAGGCGCCAAGGCCATCAAGCCGAGGTTGTGGTCGGCGGGGCCGGTTTTGCCGGTTTGGCGCTCGCAATCGCGTTGCGGCAAGGGCTGGGCGATCCGTTCACGGTGACGGTCGCCGACCCGGCGCTGGCACATGCCCGCTCGAAAGATCCGCGTGCCTCCGCAATCGCTGCGGCTGCCCGCCGGCTATTCGAGGCGATCGGGGTGTGGGGGTCGGTGGCGGAGAATGCCCAACCGATTCTCGACATGGTTGTCACGGACTCGAAACTCGATGACGCGGTGCGTCCAACGTTCCTGACTTTCGGCGGTGAGGTGGAAGACGGTGAACCTTTCGCGCATATGATCGAGAATCGCCATCTGGTTGACGCGCTGGTGGAGAAAGCAAAATCGCTCGGCATCGGGCTGCGGGCGACGCCGGTCACGAGTTTTGCCGCCGACGCGAACTCAGCCAAGGTGCAATTTGCCGATGGCGAAACCTTCACAGCGCGCCTCCTGGTCGGCGCCGACGGCGCGCGCTCCCTGATCCGCGAACAGGCCGGTATACCCACGCACGGATGGAATTACGATCAATCTGCAATCGTCACGACAGTTGCGCATGAGCGCGAGCACAATGGCCGCGCCGAAGAGCACTTCTTGCCGGCGGGGCCTTTTGCAATCCTGCCGCTCACGGGCAGGCGTTGCTCGATCGTGTGGACCGAGACTTTCCGTGAAGCAGAGCGCATTGTTGCGCTGCCCGACAGCGAATTTCACGCCGAGCTCGAAAAACGCTTCGGCCTGCAGCTCGGCGACATTGAAGTTGTGGGGCCGCGACGTGCGTTTCCACTCGGGCTGTTCACTGCGCGGAGCTTTATCGGCGAGCGGCTGGCGCTGGTCGGGGACGCCGCTCACATTATCCATCCCATCGCCGGGCAGGGGCTCAATATGGGCCTGCGTGACGTTGCGGCGCTTGCCGAAGCCATCGCTGACGCGGCGCGCCTCGGGCTCGATCCAGGCGCACCGGAGGTGCTCGAGCGATATCAACGCTGGCGGCGCTTCGATACCATGACCATGGGCGTTGCGACCGACGGCTTGAACCGACTGTTCTCCAACCATTCGGACACGCTACGTCTCGTTCGCGACGTCGGTCTTGGGTTGGTCGAGCGAATGCCAATGCTCAAGCGAATGTTCATCCGCGAAGCGGCAGGATTCACCGGCGACGTTCCGAAGCTATTGAAGGGCGAGAGCCTCTAGGCGAGCAGTTGCCGTACGATAGCGTCGATATGGACGCGAGCGCAGTCGATCATCGGAAAGCCGGCATTGCTGTCAGTAAATACGTTCGACAGGTCGGTGCCTGCGATCAACACCGATTGTGCGCCGCCGCGTGCCACAAACTCCCGGGCGATCTTGCGCAATTCATCGGCTTTTGCATCCGATCCGCGACCCTCGACGAACTCCTTGTAAAGGTCGTGGATTGCTCCGATCACGCCCGTTTCGGGCATAATCGTTTCAATGCCTTCGAGACAGCCAAACATGCGAGTTTCGATGGTGAATCGGGTTCCGAGCAAACCGACTCGTCTCAAGCCCTGTGCATCCACCGCTTGGCGAACTTCCGTGAGCATATTGATCAAGGGCAATCGCGACAAAGCGGCAAGCTCACGGGCGCAAATGTGCGCGGTGGCGGCGACAATGGCCGTGAATTCGGCGCCACCCGCCGCCATATCCGCGATCATGCCGGCGAAATAGCGCGCGAGACCCTCGAAATCCCCGGCATTCACAGCGGCATAGACGCGATGAATGTCCGCGTGAGCGATCAGAATTCGCAGCGAACGCCCTTGCCGTTCGTGCGCGGCAACGAGCTCCCGGTAATAATGAACGGTCGCGCCAGGACCGAGCCCGCCAACAAGGCCGAGACAACGACCTGGTCTGCGAACCGCATTCACGACAACGGAACGCTGCCGACGTGGTCCTTGAACGCCTGGCGTGACGAGATTGCACCGTACCAGCGGTCCAGATTCGGCATCGGTGGACGCTGCGGCACCAGCTGGATGAAACGGTAACACATGATGCCGACCGGAATATCGCCGTAGGAAAACGACGGTCCGGCAACATATTGGGTTTTGCCCAATTGCGCGTCGAGGATCTTCATCGTGGCCGTGGTCTTGTCCTGTGATGTCTTGATCGCTTCCATGTCGCGCTTTTCCGCCGGCGTGCGGATGAGACCCCAGAACGCCTGGAAAATTGCGGGTCCGACGACCGACAATTGCCAATCCATCCATTGGCTTGCCAGCGCGCGTTGCTTTGGGTCCTTCGGCTCGAGCGCGCCGGTCTTGTCATGCTTGCCGGCCAGATAGCGGACGACCGAATTTGACTCCCACAGAAGGAAGCCATCCTCCTCTTCGAGCGTCGGCACAAGGCCATTTGGATTCATCGCGAGATAGGGCGCCTCCTTGTTCTTGCCGAACGCGCCACCGATATCGATGCGCTGATGCTCGAGCTTGAGTTCGCCAACCGCCCACATTGCCTTCTGCACATTCGACGATGTATTGCGGCCCCAGATTTTGATCATTCGATTTTCTCCCTGACTCGTGTCCTGTCATGACATCGCCGGGGCAGGCCCGGCGATGAGCTGTAAAAAATTTGCCGATTTCGTCTATTCCAGCCGACGCGCTTCTTCAGGCAGCATGATCGGGATGCCATCTCGGATCGGGTAGGCGAGCCTGGCCTTCCGCGAGATCAGCTCCTGCTTTTCGGCATCGTATTCAAGCGGTCCCTTGGTGATCGGGCAGACCAGGATTTCCAGCAATTTCGGGTCGATGCTGCCTGGCGGCCGTTCGGTCGGAGGGACGGTGGACATGCTAGCTCCAGCGGTTGCGGCAACATGATAGTCCGTCATGACCCGGCTTGTCTGCCCGGGTGAATGAGAGCGGATCGGTCACTGCAGCTGCGGCTCGCCTTCGGTGTTTTTCTTGGCGAGCTCGATCTCGGTAATAGCAACCAAGACTTCAGCCCGGGTCTTGAGGTCAGGCGCTTCCAGTAAAGCCTGTTTTTCCGCGGTGCCGTAGGGCGACATCATGGACAATGCATTCACCAGCGCTTCGTTGGGGGCACGTTCGATACCTTCCCAGTCGGCCTTGAGGTCGTTGGCCTTGAGAAAATCCGTCAGTGCAGCGAGCAGGGCAGTGCGGTCGACCGCATTCTCACCTTTGCGCGCGATGAAATCATCGGCGAACGGTGCATAAGTGACACGGCATTGCCGGTATGGTGTAGCGACCTTCAGCTCCTCCTCGATGCGGAATCGCGCGACACCGGTGAGCTCAATCAGATAACGGCCGTCGCCACTTTCTGCGAGTTGGGTGATGCGGCCGACGCAGCCGATCTTGTACAACGATGGCTTATCGGTCGAGCCGGCGTGCGCAACGTCGGGCTGGATCATGCCGATCAGCCGGTGACCGTCGCGCAAGGCGTCGTCGACCATGGCGAGGTAACGTGGCTCGAAGATATTGAGCGGCATCTGCCCGCGTGGCAGCAACAGCGCGCCCGGCAGTGGAAATACCGCGATTACTCCCGGCATTTCAATGGGACCGCGATATTGCGCATTCATCGGCATCTTCGTTTCACTCCGCCGCCCGGTGCCGTCGCCGGGACAAGACGATCACGAGTCACGAAAACAAAATCGATGACAATCGCTTGCGGCCTTCGATCGTCGCCGGATCGGTCGCGCCCCAGGCTTCAAAGAACTGCACGAGCTGCTTGCGGGCGCCATCATCGTTCCATTTCCGGTCGCGTTTCACGATTTCAATAAGATGTTTGACCGCATCCTCACGCTTGCCCTTCGCGTTCAGCGCGACGGCCAGATCGAATCTTGCCTGATGATTGAGTGGATCGGCCGAAACCTTTTCCTCCAGCTCAGCGATCGGTCCGAGCGATTTCGCTTGTTCGGCTATTTCAAGCGCGGCGCTCGCGGCGGCGACGGCCGCTTCATTCCGCTTCGCTTCGGGAACGAGCGCGAGAGTCTGTTTTGCCTGTTCCAGCGCGCCGGTTTCAACATAGCAGCGCGTAAGACCGGCAAGGGCTTGTACGTTGCCGCCATCTTCCGCGAGAAGCTGCGCGTAGATTTCGGCAGCACCAGCAGCATTGCCTTCGGCCAGTGCGGCCTCAGCGCTCTTCAGTAGATCCTTTTCCTCGGCGCCAACAGCGCCCTTGGTCAGGCGTTCGAGGAATGCCATCACCTGGCTCTCCGGCAGCGCGCCCATGAATCCGTCGACCGGCTGACCGTTGGAGAAAGCAATGACCGCGGGAATCGACTGGATGCCCATCTGGCCAGGGATCGCCGGATGCTCGTCGATGTTCATCTTTGCGAGCTTCACCTTGCCTTTAGCAGCCTTGACGGCCTTTTCGAGAACCGGCGTAAGCTGCTTGCATGGGCCGCACCACGGCGCCCAGAAATCCACGAGCACCGGCTGGTGTTTGGACTCCTCTATGACATCCTTCATGAAGCCCTGCGTGGTCGTCTCTTTGACCACGTCGGGTGTCATCGCCGTTGCCCCGCCATTCTGCAGCATTCTTTAAGAACCTTTTCCGCCGGCCAAAGCTCGGCGGCCAATCTCCGCAATAGATGGGTTATCGGGGAAGCAAACGCAATCATCAAGGCATGTTCGAGGCGTGCCCGGAAACCTGCTCCATTCGGGGGATATGGCCGGTCGATTCAAGGAATTTCACCAGGTCATCGCGGCCGATCGACGTGGTCATGGTGTTGACCAGCGGGTGATAGTTGAGTGTCCCGTGCGCCATCATGGCGGTATCGAGAACGACCGTGACGCGGCCCTCGCTATCGTTGATAGCGGCGAAGGGGGTGACCGAGCCTGGCTCCACTCCCAGGACTTCGCGCAGAAGATCAGCGGAGCCGAATGAAAATCGACCAGTGGCACCAAGGCGCCGGTGCAGTCCCTTCAGGTCGATGTCGGCATCTTCCAGCGCGACCACGAGGTAAATGTCG
>Ga0105248_10010773_pt1 | contig 10094 bp, 10 predicted proteins | sample KBSS34metaG_FD_81524 | JGI IMG/M metagenome (GOLD analysis project Ga0105248, IMG submission 81524) | Switchgrass rhizosphere microbial communities from Kellogg Biological Station, Michigan, USA - KBS S3-4 metaG | ecosystem: Host-associated > Plants > Roots > Rhizosphere > Soil | place... | reverse complement strand
GAGCGCCCAGGCCGTGGCCACGTAGACGCCCTCGTCATGGCTCGCCACGAGTGCCGGCGTCGTCAGATGATACGCGCCGACAGCGCTCGTCACCGCCAACAGTGCGGCGACGCATCTGGAGACGAAAGACGGCGTCCTGGCAACCAACGCCATCACATCACGAGACTCTCGCCGCCTGGAACTCGTAGAGGACGCGAGGCCCGTTCGGCAACGAAAGCCGGCGCACGATTCGCGCGCGCGCGGTCAGCTCTCGGTGCAGCGAGTCCTGGGTGTAGTCGTCGTAGACGTTCGGGCGCAGCGCCAGAAGCCGTTTGACCATCGGGTCCTCACGGCCCACCCACTCGATGACGCCGGACGGCGCGAGGCTGGTCAGTAAATCGACGACCTGCGCGAGCGGGATGCCGCCGGTGATTCGCAGGTGATGAATCAACGCGAGCGCGAGCGCGAAGTCTCCGCGGAGTCGATCGAGAAGGCCCTTGCGCTCGACCAGGCGCCAGCCGATTGCCGGGGTGGGTCTGGTGAGATCCGCGACGATGGGGCAGAGCGCCGTGTCTCCCGAGGACCGGCGATAGAGCGCGTCCACGCAGCCAGAGCTCACGTCCACGGCGACGACTCGCGAGCCGGCGGAACGCGCCAGCCTGGCGTACTGGCCGGTATTGGTGCCCAGGTCGAGCACGACACCCGGTTTTGACGCCGACAGCGCCTCCGACACGAAGCCCTCTTTCGCCTGCACGCCGTCATCGTCGTACGTGTGCGTCTCGACGTACGACGTCCAGGCGTCGCCACGAGGAGGAGCGAGCCCCTCGATGAGCGCAACGAGCTTCGCGACCTGTGCGCGGACGGCGGCCGCCGGGTACTTCATGCCGCCAGCGGCCTTGCTGACGTCCTCGGCACGGCCGGCGAATCGCCGCTCGAGCTGCGCCTGCATCCGCACGTTGACGAGGACGCCGCCTCTCCAGGTGTCACGGAAAGTCAGGATCCGCGACACCTCGGTGACGGACACTTCGCCGAGGCCGGCCATCAGCGCCGGCCGCGGGTCGATGCCCTTGTAGGACATCAGGAGCAGCGGGAACAGGAAGCTGCGGCAGAACTGCGCATAGCCGGCCCAGACCGTCCCCTCCGGGCGCGGCTCGATCGAGTGCACATCGACGAACCTCGGCGCGGTGCCCTCGAAGAGCACGTTGAACGCCGTCGCGTCTTTCAGGACGAAGCCCTTCGACAGACACAGGTCGAGCGCGCGCAGCGTGACGAGGGCGGCGTCGCGCAGCATCGAGAAACTCCACTCGTAGCTGTACGAGACAAACGGGATCGCGGGCTGGCGGATCAGGATCTCGCCGACCTCGGCGCGTGAGAACCCCGCGCTCGCGCTCTCGACGAGCGTGCTCGGCACGAGCAGCCCTGCTGTCGTCAGGGCGTCGAGCAGGCCGACGTCGATCGCGCGGCGCAGGTCGGCCAGCGCCTGCGGTGAGCAGGTGCGATAAACGACGCCGTCGTGGCGAAATAAACGACCAGATGGATCGCGGAACGATGCCGGATCAAACCCGATCATGAGGCGGCTTGGTGTTCCCCAACGGCGACACAGGGTCCTGCCGAACTCGGAAGCCGAAAAAGCCTTTCACGCGGCCCCAGAACAACTTCCCGAGTACCGCCACGCCTGCCGTGCCGGCCAGAATCAGCTGTACGAGCATCCCGCCGGCGGATGGATCGATGTACGCTTCCGCGCGGGGAGCAAGTACCAGCACCCACCAGATCGCCAAGGCCAGCGAGGTCACCAGTATCGACCGCTCGATCGCTCGACGACCCCTGTCGTGTTGCATCGAACCTACAAGGGCATCATAAAAGGCCTGTAACGTCAGCGCAACCTGAGACAGGCCACCGACGCCCGTGCGGCCAGGCCTGTCGATCGATGGAGTCGCCCCTCTGTGGCACGGAAGGTCAAGAGGCCTTGGAGCGAGGCGTCAGGATCGGCGCACGCCGTGCTAATGTGCCCCGATGCGATCGCTCCTGGGGCTGCCGGTGGCCTACCGAGCGCTGATGCGGGCGTTCGGGTCGACTCGCGCCAGGCGGCTCTATGTCAAGGAGCATGTCAGAGTCGCGCCTGGCATGAGAGTTCTCGATCTCGGATGCGGTCCTGGGGACATCCTGACGGCGATGCCAGACGTGGAATATGTCGGTGTAGACGTTCACGAGCCTTATATCAGGGCCGCGCGCCAGCGCTTTCCGGGAGCCACGTTTGTGCTCAGCTCAGTTGACGATTTGCCCGTCGGTCGATATACCGGCTTCGACCGGGTCCTGGGAACAGGTGTACTCCATCATCTCGATGATGCGTCGGCTCAGCACCTGCTCGAAGTCGCGGCGCGAGCGATATCGACGGACGGAGTGTTCATTGCGCTCGACGCATGCTGGGACGCGGGTCAGTCGAGAGTTTCAAAAGCGCTAGTGTCGCGTGATCGCGGTCAATTTGTCCGCAGCGCTGACCAATACGTTGCCTTGGCCCGCCGAGCCTTCCCGTCGGTAAGCGCGCGAGTCCGTCACGACCTTCTGCGCATCCCATATGCGTTGTGCGTGATGCGCGCCTCTCATCAGCCAGGATCAGAGGCAGAAGTGCTGCCATCATCGTAGGCGCACCGGCTCATATTGGCCTCAGATGGTCAAGTACTCTTTCATCGTTCCGATCTTCAACGACGGATATCTCGCGGCTGACTTCTGCGAATCGTACCTGGCCGCGTTCCAGCGCTACCTTCACTCGGACCAGATAGAGCACGCGTGCGAGCTCATCTTCGTCGACGATGGCAGCGAGGATGGCTCCGCCGACACCCTCACCGAGCTGGCCTCGCGATACGCCTTCGTGAAAGTCATCAGCCTCAGCCGCAACTTTGGCCAGCACATCGCGCTCTCCTGCGGCTATCGCCACGCACGTGGCAGCTATGTCGGGATGATCAACGTTGACGGGCAGGAGCCCGCCGATCAGATCCCCGTAGTTCTGGAACACATCGAGCGGGGTGGCTGCGACATCGTCTTCGGGCTTCGCACCAGACGCGCGGGCTCGATGAGTGAGCGCTTCACCTCTAGAGCCTTCGGGCTCGTCTTGAACAAGCTGACTGGATACGCCGTTCCGCTGAATGTGGCCACAATCCGCGTCATGAACCGTCGTTTTGTTGATGCCTACAATCGCCTGTCTGAGAGCAGTCGATACCTTCCCGGTCTCGAAAGCTGGCTTGGATTCAGACGGGGATATGTTCCAGTGACGCACACGGCGCGGCTGCGCGGGAAGTCCAGCTATGATTTCTCGCGCCGGCTTTCGATGGCGGCAGATGCCGTCATTTCGTTCTCAGATTTGCCCCTGCGGATGACGGCCTTGCTCGGGTTTGCCATTGTCGCCTTGAGTTTTGTACTCGCCTCAATTCTCACCATCCAGAAGCTGTTCTTCATTCGGATCCAGCTCGGCTATACCTCGACCGTTTGCCTGATCTTGTTTCTTGGGGGTACTCAGCTGTCTGTCGTCGGTATGGCGAGCCTCTACATCGGCCGCATTCTCAGAGAGGTACAACGCCGGCCTTTGTACGTCATTCGTGATGCTGTGAACGTCGAGCGTCAGGATTCTCGAGAATGACTGAATACAAAGCGTTCGTCCGTGAGTTTCAGGCCAGCGGGTCTGTTGTGGTGCCGGATGTGCTTGACCCTGCCTACATCGCCCTTGCAAAGCGCGAGCTCGAGGTCGCAATAGCCAGTGAAGCCCGTCACCACGGGGGCACCGAGTTTTCCGACTACGGGATGGTGCTCCTGTGCTCGCTCTATGGCGAAACGTTTTGGCGCCTGTTCGACAACCCACGGCTCGTCGGCCCGTTCAATGCGATCCTCGGCGCGGGTTGCATCGTGTATGCATACACCTCATCGTCGATGCCGCCCGGGCGGGCAAATTACGCTCGGCGAGTTCATGTCGATTGCCCAAGGCTCATTCCTGGTTTCATCACGAACATGGGCGCGACCATTCTGCTGGATGATTTTACCGAGGAGAACGGGGCGACCTGGTTTCTGCCGAATTCCCATGAACGGCTCGCGGCACCAGACGATGAGGAGTTCTACTCAAAGGCCCGTCGAGTCATCGCTCCGGCCGGATCGGTCTGGTTCTTCAACGCCCGCACCTGGCACGCGGGAGGCGAAAACCACACGCCTCGCTGGCGTCACGCCTTGACCATCAACATGGCGCGGCCCTGGATGAAGCAGCGACTTGATATCCCTCGGGCAATGGAACACCTTGACTTGAGGCAGTTGTCCAGCGCCGCGCGCCAGAAGCTCGGTTTCGATGCGCAGGTCCCTGCGAGCTACGCCGAGTACTACGTGCCGCCGGCGGAACGCAAATTCCGGCAACCAGCGGAGTAGCATGTCGCTCACCCAGAGAGTGATCGATGCCAACATCGCGCTGCATTCTCGCCTTGCGGCAGAGTACGAATCGTCTGAGCCGCACTTCAGGGCTGAGAACGTGGCGAAAGTCACGAGACGGTTCGTTCGACTGGTTTCAGACACTGGCGCGAAGCGGATGCTCGACCTCGGTTGTGGCACCGGGTTCATGATCAACATCGCGAGGCAACACGTCTCTCAAATCGTGGGGGTCGATGTCACCCAGGCGATGCTGGATCGCGTAGACACCACGGGGCCGGCAGCGATCGAGTTGGTGAGGCAGGATTCCGGAGCCTACGAAGGCCCGCCCGCTTCGTTCGAGATCGTGACTGCGTATTCATTTCTTCATCACCTGGCAGACGTGATGCCCACATTCAGGACGGCCAGTCGCGCGCTCGTGAGCGGAGGCAAGTTCTACGCAGACTTGGAGCCGAACTGGCACTTTTGGAGCGGGATTCGTGGACTGGTGGGTCATGGGGCCTACCATCCCCTCGTCCAAAGAGAAATCGACGCCCTGACCGCGAAGGACGAAGAGGTTCAGGCGAGGTTCGGGATCGACCGTGAAGTGTTCAATCAGGCGGAGTATGGCAAGGACATCGCCGGCGGGTTCAAGGAAGAGAGTGTGGCCGAGCAGCTTCAGGAGGCCGGCTTCTCAAGCGTGGTCTTCCATTTCGAATGGTTTCTGGGTGAAGGATTCCTGATCAATTCAGGCACAGCGTCGCGAGACGAGTTATTGAAAGAGGCGGAATCCGTAAACGCCGCGCTGCAGCGTGCGCTACCCCTGTCCAAAGTCCTTTTCAAATATATGGGGTTCGTAGCAACCAAGTGAAGAGGGTGGCCATCATTGGATTCGGCGCGCTCGGCAAGCAACTCTTGTCGTTGTTGAGCGAGGGTCGCGACGGCCTGAACGTGCTGCGGTTTGACGACATCCTGTATTCGCGCCGAGCTGAGAACTGCTACCCGTTTGAGTCTTACGCCGATCCGTCGTTTGCGGACTGTCAGTTCTACATCGGTCTCGGTTACAAGCACCTGGTCCGCCGTGCCGCGGTGGTCACGCAGTTGGTCGGTCTCGGGCGGGACGTGCCGTCGTGGCGCCACCCCAGTTGCCACGTCCATCCTGGCAGCCTGGTCGGCCCGGGATGCGTGCTGTACCCGTTGTGCAACATTGGACCTGACGTCACCATCCAGGAAGGGGTGTTGCTCAACAATTCGGTGATCGTCTCGCACGGCTGCCGGGTTGGTGCCGGGGCTTACCTTTCGCCAGGCGTAGTGCTGTCAGGCGACGTCAGCATCGGGGCATCGACCTTCGTCGGGTCCGGCGTCGTCATCTCGAACGGTCGCACAGTTGGCGAGAGGGCCCGTATTGGCATCGGTTCGGTGGTGACCATCGATGTCCCAGACGACGGCTCGGTGATCGGAAATCCGGCGCGCCTGCTCTCTCGTCCGCTCAACCTCGACTGACATGCGGGCAGTGGTGCTCCAGTCGAACTACCTGCCTTGGCGAGGGTACTTCGACCTCATCAATTCAGCTGATGTCTTTGTCTACTACGACGAAGTGCAATACACCAAGAACGATTGGCGCAATCGGAATCGGATTTGTTCCAAGAACGGCGTTCACTGGTTGACGATTCCCATCGGTCGGGATGCCGTCAAGAAGAAGGTCAGCGAAGTGCAGCTGCCGGACGCGGCGTGGCAGCAAACACATTTTCGGACGCTGTCGTACAGCTATCGCCAGGCACGCCACTTCCAGCAGGTCGAGCCGCTGCTGACAGATTTCTACAAAGCCAGGACCTGGGATCGGCTGAGCGAGTTGAATCGCCATTGCATCGAGTCGATTACAAGGCTACTCGGCATCTCGACGACGTTTCGTGATTCGAAGGACTACCTGCTCGAGGGCGACCGGATTCAAAAGCTGATCGGGTTGCTTCAACAGGTCGGCGCAACGGAGTACCTGACCGGTCCAAGTGCCCGGGCATATCTGGCCGGCCATGAGGACGCTTTCGGCCGCGCCGGCATCGGCCTCGTGTTCAAGAGCTACGACGGCTACCGGGAATATCCCCAGCTGCATTCACCATTCGAGCCCAGCGTCTCGATAGTGGACCTGCTGGCAAACGTACCGCTTTCAGAGTGCACAAGGTATCTGTCTTCCACGCAGTCGACGACGTGAGCGATGGACATCCCGTTTAACAAGCCATACCTGACCGGCAGAGAAGGCGAGGGCCTGGCGCGAGCGTTCGAGAACCTCCGCTTCGCTGGCGACGGTCCCTTCACGCATCGGTGCTCGAGCGTCATCGCGGAGTGGCTTCAATGCGAGCGTGTGCTGCTGACAACGTCATGCACGCACGCTCTCGAGATGGCCGCGCTGCTGCTCGACATCCAGCCCGGCGACGAAGTGATTCTCCCGTCGTTTACGTTTGTGTCGACCGCGAACGCGTTCGTCCTGCGTGGTGCGAAGCCGGTGTTTGTCGACAGCCGGCCCGATACGCTGAATTTCGACGAGCAACGCTTCAAGGAGCTGATCGGCCCGCGAACCCGCGTCGCCGTGCCGGTTCATTACGCCGGAGTGGCCTGCGAGATGGATGCCATTTGCGAGATCGCTGCCGCTGCTGACATTGCAGTCGTCGAGGACAACGCACATGGATTCGGCGGGCGGTATCGAGGAAGGCCTCTGGGGACCTTCGGCTGCATGGCGGCGTTGAGTTTCCACGAAACCAAGAACTTCAGTTGCGGGGAAGGCGGAGCGTTGGTGCTGAACCGACCCGGGCTGATTCAACGGGCGGAGATCATTCGAGAGAAGGGCACCGACCGCAGCCGATTCGTCAGGGGAGAAGTCGACAAATACAGCTGGGTGGACATTGGTTCGAGCTATTGTCTCGGCGACCTGCTGGCGGTGTTTCTTTTGGCGCAGCTCGACGACCGCGACGTCATTCAGCAACGTCGAAAAGCCATCTGGGAGTACTACTTTGCAAGCCTGCAGGACCTTGCTGCCGGCAATGGGGTCGGTTTGCCGGTGGTGCCTCAGCACTGCGAGCAGGCTTACCACATGTTCTACCTGGTCGCCCGGACAAGCGGCGAGCGGTCGTCGCTTATCGAGCACTTGCGACAGCGATCGATCCACGCTGTATTCCATTACCTCCCACTCCACCTGTCGGAAATGGGCCGTCGATTCGGCGGACGCCAGGGTCAGTGTCCGGTCGCCGAGAGCATCAGCGAGCGGCTCGTGCGCCTGCCGTTCTTCACGGCGATGACGCGCGAGGAGCAGGAGAAAGTGGTCTCGGCGGTCGAGTCGTTCTATGCCGCCTGATTCGCAGGCGCGTGCCACTGCTCGAGAAGTTCTCGCGGGTGCTGACGGACGGCGGCGGGAACGCTCGGTCGTTGCGCTCGTGCTCATGCTCGTTGCAAGCATCTATCTCTGGCCGTTCATCAGAAGAGGATGGATTCCCCACGATGAAGGAACCATCGGTCTGAGCGCCGTCAGGCTGCTCGGCGGCGAATTGCCCCATCTTGATTTTCAGGACTACACGGGCGGGATGACCTGGTTTTACGCCGGGCTGTTCGACCTGCTGGGGGTGGACCTGGTGTGGATTCGTTATGCGCTCTTTGGCGCGGCGCTGGCCTCGGTGTGGGTCTGGTATCGGATCGCCCTCCGCTTCAGTGGATCATGGCCGGCCGCCGGAGCGGCCCTGACGGCGCTGGCGTGGAGCTTCCCGAACTACTTTGCTGGCTTGCCGAGCTGGTGGTGCGTCACCTTCACGTCGGTGGCCATCCTGTTGTTGATCCAATACGCTGAGCGCGGCGCGCTCAGGGCGCTCTTGCTGTCCGGCCTGGCCCTCGGTCTCTCCTGTATCTTCAAGCAGAGCGGCGTCTACCTGGTCGGCGCGTCCGTGCTCGCTCTCCTGTATTGGGAGCAGACGGCCAGCGCCAGCGGCGGGCCAGTTTCCCAGCCGGCGGGTCTGGTGCTGGTTCGCGTGCTTACAGCGACCTGCGCAGCTGGCGGCCTTTACTACGTGATCCGGGGCGTGTGGTCCATCGAAATACTCGTTCTGCTGATTGCACCCATCGCCTGCGTGTGTCTGCTGCTGGTGGCCGATGCGTGGTCCAGAAGAGATCAGGCGCCCCCGGCTTCGCCAGCGCGCCTCGCAGCCGCCCTGGTGTTGCTCTTGTCGGGAGTAGCCGTTCCGCTACTGACGTTAGCCGCACCTTACGTCGCCCGCCAGAGGCTCCTGGAGCTGTTCCACGGGGCCTTCGGAGTTCCGCAGCAGTTGAAGGTGATCGGCTACTACCGGTGGCCCTCCCTCTGGCTCTCGGTGCTGCTGGTCCCGGTCACCATTCTGATAGCGAAGGCCGCAGCGCAAGAGCGGAAGCACTGGGTTCTGATCGGCTTGGCGTGGCTGCTTCCAGTCGCAGTCCTACTGAGCTACGGGTCGAATGTTGGATACCTGCTTGCGTGGAATTCGATTCGATCCTCGGCAGCTCTGCTCGTGGTGGCCAGCTGTTGGCTGCTGTGGAGGCGTCGCAGTCACGCGTCGGAGTCGGAACGCGTGCTTTTCGTGCTCACAGCCGCAACGGCATTTTTCGCCCTGTTTCAGTATCCGTTCGCCGCACCGGTGTACTTCTGCTACGTCGCGCCGTTCGCGGTGCTGCTGGCTTTCGCGTATCTCAGCATGGGAGGCGCTGGCAAAATGCGCCTCCCAGTGCTTGGCTCGGTCGCCCTGTTCGCCGTGTTGTCAGTCAATCCCGGCTATGTCGACCAGATGGGCCGTTCCCGTCGCGTGGTCGCCTTGAACACAGAGCTGGCTCTGCCGAACGCTTCAATCCGTGTCGGAGCTGAAGACGCGGTCGTCTACCGCCGCGTCACATCCCTCGTGGCCTCTCACGCGGCGAGCGACACCATCTACGCCGCGCCGGACTGTCCCGAGGTGTACTATTTGACCGGCCGTCGTAACCCGACACCCGCGAATTTCGATGCCTTTTGGCCTTTGACGACTGCCCAAGTCGTTCAATTGTGGGCGACACGAGATATTCACCTCGTGGTGCTCAACCACAAGCCCCAGTTCTCACACGTGCCCTCCGACGAACTCCTCCTCGAGGCTCGGCGCACGTTTCCGCAAAGCGAAAACGTTGGGCATTTTGAAGTGAGATGGCGGTAACGGGATGCCTGCGAGTCAGCCCTCGATCAGCAAATGACCCGGGTCCTCGATGAATTCCTTGATCTTCACGAGGAACTGCACGGCTTCCAGGCCATCGACCATGCGGTGGTCGTAGCTGAGGGCGACGTACATCATCGGGCGGATGACGACCTGGCCGCCGACGGCCACCGGGCGCTCCTCGATCTTGTGCAGGCCGAGGATCCCGACCTGCGGCGGATTCAGGATCGGCGTGCTGAGCAGCGATCCGAAGACGCCGCCGTTGGTGATCGTGAACGTGCCGCCTTTGATCTCTTCGAGCGAGAGCGTGCCGTCTTCCGCGCGCTTCGCGAAGTCCTTGATCGAGGCTTCGATCTCCCAGAAGGTCAGGCGATCGGCGTCGCGCAGCACCGGCACGACGAGGCCAGCCGAGGCGCCGACCGCGATGCCGACGTCGTAGTAGTGCTTCAGCACCATCTCGTCGCCCTGGATCTCCGCGTTGATGCGCGGAAACAGCTTGAGCGCCCCGACGGCCGCCTTCACGAAGAACGACGAGAGCCCGAGGTT
>Ga0105248_10010771_pt1 | contig 10094 bp, 6 predicted proteins | sample KBSS34metaG_FD_81524 | JGI IMG/M metagenome (GOLD analysis project Ga0105248, IMG submission 81524) | Switchgrass rhizosphere microbial communities from Kellogg Biological Station, Michigan, USA - KBS S3-4 metaG | ecosystem: Host-associated > Plants > Roots > Rhizosphere > Soil | place... | reverse complement strand
TCCGGGCCGCCAAGCTGGACGATCTGACGCTGGATCCACGCCGCGTGTCGCACCACGTAGGCGTTCGGCGCGGACGCCGACCAGTGGCGCGGATTGGGCAGCACCGCAGCGAGTCGCGCGCATTGCGCGGGCGTCAGTCGTGCCGCAGTGGTACCGAACAGGTCGTGCGCGGCCGCATCGGCACCGTATATGCCATTGCCGAACTCCGCGACGTTGACGTACACCTCGACGATCCGCTGCTTCGACCACAGGTGTTCGATCAGCACCGTGTACCAGGCCTCCAGCCCCTTGCGGACATAATTGCGGCCGCCCCACAGGAACAGGTTCTTGGCGACCTGCTGGCTGATCGTGCTGCCGCCGTGAAGCGGCTTGCCTTCGCTGTTGCGATCCATCGCCTTGTCGATCGCCTGGAAATCGAAGCCGTGGTGGGTGAGGAATTTCTGGTCTTCGGACGCGATCACCGACACCGGCAGCCAGCGCGAGACCTCGTTCAACGGGCGCCAGCGGTAATGCAACCGGAAATCGTGCTCGCCATCGCGCAAGGCCGCGATCCTGCGTTCGAGCATGAAGGCGCTGGTCGGCGGGTCCAGCCAGCGCAGGCTCAGCACCTGCAACACGCTGACCAGCACGAAAAGCAATGGCAGCCACAGGAACAGCCAGCGTAGCCAACGGATGCGTTTGCGTGGCCCGGATGCGTTCAAGCGCGTTGCGTTCAAGGGCATGCCCGCGCGATCGCGCCTGGGGCTTGCAAGGTCTTGATCGAATCCTCCGCCAGCTCCATTGTGTGTTCCTGGTTTCCCATGCCCTCTTCCCGGGTGGGAGCTTACCTTCCCGCGCAAATGCGCGGGAACCGATCAAATCGATGGCGGCGCCATGACGACCACAGCAACCGACGATGACACCTTGCTGCGCTTCCTGCTGGAAACCTCCGGCGTGAGCGGCGTGCTCGTTCGACTGGACAAAACATGGGCGGCCGTGCGCGAGCGCGTGGCCTATCCGCCCGCCGTTGCTGCGTGCCTGGGCGAAACCCTGGTCGCGACTGCGTTGATGACCGGCCATGCCAAGGTCGATGGACGACTGAGCGTGCAGCTGCGCGGGACCGGTGCGCTGCGCTCGCTGTTCGCCGAATGCACGCGCGCCGGTACCTTGCGCGGGCTCGCCGACTATTTCGTGCCATTGCCTGATCCGCTGGGCCCGCGTGCCTTCGGCGAGGACTCGCTGCTCGCCATCACCATCGAGAACGCCGCGAGTGGAGGACGCGAGGGCATGCGTTACCAGGGGCTGGTCGGGCTCGATGCCGACACGATGGCCGAAGCGTTCGAGGGCTATTTCACCCAGTCCGAGCAATTGCCGACGCGCATGCTGCTGGCCGCCGACGCATCCAGCGCGGTCGGGATGATGTTGCAGAAGTTGCCCGGCACCGAGGACGCGGACGCGGACGGATGGCAGCGCGCGGTCGCGTTGTTCGAGACGCTCGGCCATGAGGAATTGCTCGCCACGGCGCCCAATGAGTTGTTGTTCCGGCTGTTCCACGAGGATCGGGTGCGCGTGCGCGACACGCGACCATTGCGCTTCGGGTGCTCGTGTTCGCGCGAGCGTGTTGCGGAGATGCTGCGAAGCCTTGGCCGCGAGGAGGCGCTGGCTGCCGTGCAGGTCGACGCAAATGGCTCTCGGGATCTCCATATTCAGTCCGGAGCAGGACCTTCTTCTCCCGACGACCAGCGGGGGCCATCCATGCACAGCACAGGAGCAGCTGCCGCACCTGGCGGTGCCCATGCCGCGAGCGCAGGATGCGCAGGAGCGGCTGAGGTCAGCTGCGCGTTCTGTGGACAGACCTACCGGCTGTCGCGCGAGGAGATCCTGGTCCTGTTCGAGCAACCCTCGACGGTGCCCGGACCCGGCACTTTGCAGTAGGGCGCGTCTTGTTAAATTAGTATAAATCTGCTACTGTTGACCCCTGCCCCGGGAACCATCCGGAGGCTGTGCCGTCCAAGCCAAGCACGCGGAAAAGTGCGGGGAAATCCAGTCATGTCGATGTTGCGTCTAGCCACTGCCCTGATGATCGCCCTCGCGGCGATGTCGGCGCATGCCCAGGCCGCTACCGACACCCAAGCCGCCCAGGACAAGATTGCGCCCGATCACTCGCGCGTCCTGACCGGGCAGAACACCGAAGTGCTGCCGGTCTGGAACAACAAGAGCGGAAAGGTCGAAGCACTGCTCCTGCTGCAACCCGAGCAACGGCCCAACGGCTCGGTGTTGTTCGGCGCTGGCGCAAGCGTGAACACCGGACATGGCCTGTTGCAGGCGGATTTCAGCGCCGACAACGGCAATGGTCTCGCGTTGTTGTGCAACAGCAACACCGGACTGGTGACGCTGGGTTCGCTCGCCGGCCGTTGCCTGTTGACCGCGCTCGATGTGTCGCAAAATCCTAACGATCCCTTTGCGCCTGCGAACAATTTCGGGCAATCCCAGGCATTGCGTGCTGAAGCGCGTTTCGTACGCCCTGAAAGCCTCTTTGAACTCAGTGTCGGCCACGCCGATCTGAATACGAGCGCTACCGACTGGCTGTCGCCTGCATCGGGATTGCTGCCGGGCATGGGCATCCTCGGCGGACACGTGAGCCAGCAGGACATCACTGCACGCGGCCAGATGAACATCGGCGACAACGGCTGGGTTTCGATCGGCGGTACGCTCGCTCGTGCGCAGCTGATTCCGACCGCAGGCCAGGGCAACGTGGAATCCCAGCGTTGGAACACCACCAGCGTCGGCGTCGCAGTAGGGCGTGGCAAGCTCAGTGGCGAAGTGATCGGGCGCGTGGTCGATGTACCGGGCCAAAGCAACTCGCTGAACAGCCTCGGTATCGGCCTGTCGTGGAAAACCCCGTGGCAGGGCAAGCTGACCTTCGGCGCCGAAAAGTCCACCGGCACCATCCCGCTGTCGCCGGCAACCAAACCCGCTCAGCAGGACGAAGGCACCGTGCCCTACGTCCGCTACCACCAGGATCTCTGAGGCACCCGGATCCTGTTGTTGCATCGGCTCGCGCTTCATCTTCCCGAACCATGACCTTGCGTATCGTCCGAAGGGCGTCGCGTTTGCTCGCCTGACCGCGCCATCAGCGCCGGTTTGGCGCCCTCGGTCGGGCACCGTCCAAGGGAATCCAGCGCCGAACGCGCATTCCGCACCGCGCGACCGCAGTTGCGGATGCGGCGACCGTCGAGCGCGATGATCAACCTGGCTCGGGAATCGTGTCCGATGCGATCGTGATCCGCTTCCAGATTTCGTCGGACAGGAAACCCACCGTACCCGGTACGCGGATGTTCGGAACCACCGCGACATCGAACAATTCGCGGATATCGCCGACCATCCGGATCTCGTGGGGAATGTCGCCGTTCTTCAGGCTGACGACCTGGATCGCGCAGCGCGCCATCACGCCTTTCTTCTCGAGGTTCTCCTGCAGGGCGAGGCCGCTGAAGGTATTTTCGCGCCCAACCGACAGGCCGACGACAGCGTAGTCGTTGATGAAACTCAGGCCACGCAAGTAACCGGGGCAGAACGCGATCGGTTCGAAGCGTCCCTTGTCCATGTCGACGAATCCGAACTCGCCGGTGCCGGAGTTGTGCAGCCACAACTTGCCCTGGTGCCAGCGCGGCGAATGCGGCATCGACATGCCCGAACACACCACTTCCCCGGTCGGCACGTGCACCACCATGCCGCCTGCTTCGCGGAAGTCGCGCCAACCGCTCGCGGCATCGCTCTTGCTGATGCAGGTCACGTAGCCCGGCTCGCCATCGACCATCGCCAGCCCGTTGAGGTGGCAACGGTCCTCGGCTGCAAGCCGCGAAATGAACGGAGGTTTCCACAGCGGACGAAAGCTGTAGCGCTCATCGACCGTGGCGAGGCAGCTGTACAAGGTGTTGACGAAGATCGGCATGCCGTTCTTGTCCACGTTGACGTCGTGGATATCGATATCGCCGGTAGTGTAGGAAATGCGCGGCACGTAATAGGCGTCGAATTCCTGGTGCCGCTCGCCGGGCAGAAGCGTGTTCTCGAAACGGTGCAGCTGGAACATCGAGCCGACCCACATCGTCTGCGGCCCGATATGCAGGCCCATGCAGCGCGCAATCGCGCGGGTGAAGTACGACATGCTGCCGTTGGGCCGCACGCCCATCATGAACAGGATGCCGGTCTGGTAGGTCGAGGCGCAGATCGAGGCGTTCTGTTCGTTCAACCAGGATCCGAACAGGCGGGTGGTATTGAATTCAAGCTTTGGTCTCTGCGCAGGCATGCTGGTCCCCAGGAAGTGGTGCCGGATGAAGCCGATTGCGGCATCAGGGAATTATGCCCGCTCGCCGGAGGTTTGCGCATCGCCATCACTCGCAAGCTGATGCCATGTCTGCATCAGTCGCTCCCGGCATCCGACCGCCATGGATGGCGGAGGCGCTTCTCAACAGCGATGCTGGTCAATGCCGAAAATGTGCGCGCCATGGATGGCGTAATGCTGGAAATGCAGGAGCAGTTTCCAGCCAGGAGCACTATCGGCCTGTTTCCCACGACATTGGCACATCCATGTGCTTCAGTCGCTCCTGCGCATCCTGCGCCCGCGACATTAGTGCATCCATGCACGGCAGTCGCTCCCGGCATCCTGCCTCCCGCGACATTGGCACATCCATGTGCGGCAAAAAAAAGCCGCGGCACAAGGCCGCGGCTTGAATGACACTAAACGCTTCAGTGATCCGATCAGAAATCCTGACGGTACTGGAAGTAGTAGAACGCGCCGCCCGGGAGGTCGTAGCTGGCGTCGAACGACTGTGCAAACGTCGTGTTGACCAACGGCGGTTCCTTGCCGAACACGTTGCGGGCGCCGACCGACAGATGCGCCTTCCACGGAGCCTTCCAGCCAATCTGCACGTCGTGGTACGTCACCGCACCAACGTGGTTGTAGCCGAGGCCATTGGTGAAGCCAGTCGCGTCGGCGTCCTGCGCCACGAACGGGTTGGTCGCCCTGTCGTTCGGATGGTTGCAGACCAGCGGGAAGTAGACGGCGGAGTTCGTGCAGCCGCCAGCCTCCTGCATCGCCGACATGTAACGCACCGTCCAGCTCGCATCCCAGTCGCCGCGGGCCCAGTCAAGCGTGGCCACGGAACGAACACGCCAGTTCGGCGCACCCGCGTAGACGCCCAGCAGCTCGGAGGTGACGTCGCCGCTGGTGAACTTCTCGTGGATGTTGTAGGTGGTATCCCACTTGATGCCGAAGTTGCCCCAGTTGCTGGTCGCGTACTTGTAGGTCAGGCCGACGTCGACGCCGTCCGTCATCAGGGAGTCCTGATTGATCAGCGTCGTCTGCACGTTGGCAAGTTCATGCGTGGTCGGATCGCGCGTGATGTAGGCGAGCGCGCCTTCCGGGCAATACTCGGGATGCGTTCCCGCGTAGCAGCCGTCAAGCACCGTTGCCGAATCCAGGGCACCGATCACGTCACGCAGGTTGATGCGCCAGTAATCCACGGTCAGGTTCAGGCCGCTGATGTAGCTCGGGCTGTAGACGAAACCATAGGTGAAGTTATGGCCGTGCTCCGGCTTCAGGAACGGGTTGCCGCCGGACGTTGCATGGATCTGCGCGCTGCCAGTCGGCGGGACACCGCCGGCCGGGACACCCTCTTTCAGGCATTCGGCGAGGACCGGGCCAGAGGCAGGAATGTTGTTCGCATCGCAGGGATCGATACCCGACGGGAAGTTCTCCGCGTTGCCGGCGAACAGGTCGCTGACCGACGGGGCACGGAAGGTATCGCCGTAGCTCGCACGCAGCAACAGGTCGTTGAACGGCTTCCAACGCAGGCTGAACTTGGCGTTGGTCGGCGCACCCGGCTTCACGTTGATGTCGATCGGGTTGAGGGTCAGCGGATCGATGCCGATGCCATTCGCGGTATACGAGGAGTGGCGAACCGCGGCGTCGAACTCGAGTTCCTTGGCGAACGCAACGTCCTTCAGCAGCGGCGCATCGATTTCGAGGTATTCCTCCTCCACCTTGGTCGAGCCATGGGTCGGCTGCACCGCGTTGTCCGAGGAACCACCGCCAGCCGCGAGCGCGTCCGGGGTGTTGAAGCCGTTCTGCTTGCGGCTCTCGACGCCAGCCGCGAAGCTGAGCTGGCCGCCCTGCAACTGGGCCAGTTCACCGGAGAAGTTGGCGCCGAAGTTGATGCCGTTGTTGCCGACCTGCGAGGACTCCGTGTACGACACGTAGTCGATCATCGCCTTCTGTTCGGCCGGGGTAATCACGCCGAACTGGACGCCGAGATCCGGGCCGCCGAACACGTTGTACGGAACGCAACCAGAGATGATCGCGCCCGGGGTGCCGCAGCGCAGGACGCCGCCGGCATCGCGGAACGACGGACCCACCGCCTGCTTCAGGTGGAACAGGTTGACGTAGTGCTCGCCGATCTTGCTCTCGCGGTTGCTGTTGTACTGCGCGAACACATCCCAGTCGAAGGAATGATCGCCGAGCGAGAACGAACCCTGGACGCCTGCGGTCGCGCCGATGGTGTTGTCGTCGTAGAAGTTCGCGCGCGGACCGATCGCGACGCTGCGGAAACGCGCCTGGGTCAGGTCGACGCCGAACGGGTTGAACACGTTGTCATGGGTCGGCGCGAAGCCCCACTGCGGGCCGAAGCTCGCAACGCCCATGCCTTCCGGCACCTGCGCGAGCTGCTGCTCGGACTGGCGCTTGGTGTAGGACGCGCGTGCATACGCCGAAACGTTGTCGGTGATGTCGAAGCGACCGGACGCGTAGATGTTGTTGCGCGTGGCCGGCTGCTGCAGGAAGTTCACCGGGGCGAAGTTGTAGCGGTCGAGCGGACCGAACGGATGGAAATCCGATGGCTTGGTGCCCGCGCGCGTCGGCTGGGCCAGTTCGGGGAACTGCGTGTTCCAGACTCCCGGCTCATCGAAGGTGTTGTTCAGCGTCACCGCGCCAGCGATGCCCGGGCCCTTGAAGCGGCCGAACGCCGGCTGCGAGGAACCGCAGAAACCGGTGTAGCCGTTCGGATCGGAATCCGGGAAGTTCGCGTACAGCTGGTCGCAAACCGCGATGGACGAATCGGTCTGCGTGCGGTTCTTGGCGAAGATCACGCCCTGCTGCGAGCGGCTCAGCGCGACCACGACATTCGAATGCTCGCCGTTGGCGCCGATGGTGACGTCTTCGGAGTTCTGCTCGCCGTCGCCCTTGGTGGTCTGGCCATAGGTCCAGCCAGCCTGTGCGCCGTCGTACTTCTTGCGGGTGATGATGTTGACCACGCCGGCGATCGCGTCGGAACCGTAGATCGCGGACGCGCCGTCCTTCAGGACTTCAATGCGCTCGATGATCGCGACCGGGATGCTGGACACGTCGACAACGCCATTGATCTGGGTCGGCCAACGCTTGCCGTCGACCAGGATCAGGGTGCGCTGCGCACCGATGTTGCGCAGGGAGATGGTCTGCGAGCCGTCGCTGCCGTTGGTCTGGGTGGTGACGGTGCTCAGGCCGGAGCCGTCCGACGCACTGATGTGGTTGATGATGTCGTACGTGCTGGTCAAGCCGGTCTGCTGGATGTCGGCGCGGGTCAGCGTCGTCACCGGCTGGGTCGGCTCGGTGTCAACGGCGCGCTTGATGCGCGAACCGATGACTTCAACGCGGTCAAGATTCTTGGCCTTGGTCGCGTCGGGAGCGGGGGTGGTGGTGTCCTGCGCGAAGGCGGACGTGCTGGCAAGACCAGCGATACCGACGGCACCAACGGCGAGGCCGTAGCGCACCGCGTCGCTGAGCAGGTTACGGATAGGGGTCATTTTGTTTTCTCTCCAACGTCAGAGTGGCTGGTGCGGTTCGGGATTCGCCATCCATGGCTGCACCGGGATACACCACATCCTGGTGCAAGGGTTCCCCGGTAGCACGGAATGCTAGCGAAGTTTTAACGAAAAAGAAATACCTTTGTGAGCGAACCTTGAAATGGTTTCAACCTATTGATATTGGTTGAGTTTATTGCGCTCTTGGGACGGTTTTTGGTGGCAGATGGCAATCTGCAGGCCCGAATCCGGGTCAAAACGCGGCAACCCGATGCGCAACCCGGTCGTCCCGGGGCCCATCAATCGGGTCGGCAAGGCCAGGTGAGGCCTTAGTTCAACTTGACGTTGAGATCGCCCGAGAACGACTCGAGGGTGACCGATGCATCGCCCCTGCCGAGCCGCGTCTTGAGGCTCGCGCCTGATCCATGCTCCGGAGCTTCCACGTTTCCGCTATCGGAACGGATCGTGCCCGAGAAGCTGCTCAATTGCAGTTGCGCGGAACTGGTGGCGGGCAACATCAAGGTCAGGTCGCCGCTCGTGGATTGGGCTTTGAGCTGTCCACCTGGCGCCAGGCCGGTACGCAGGTCGGCATCGCCTGATACCGCGGAGACATCGACGTCGTTGGGTTTTTCGGCGCGCAAGACGATATGGCCCGACACCGTCTCGACGCTGACCTCGCCATTGATGCGTCCTTGCAGGTCGACATTGCCGCTCACGGTTTCCACGTGCGTCTTGCTGGTGTCGAGGTGCATGTGCAGGTCGCCGCTGACGCTTTCAACGCGCGCCTCCCCGGGATTCGCCTCGACCTGCACGTTGCCGCTCACCGAATTGACCGACAGGCGATGGCCGGCGACGCCCTTGATGTCGGTCACCGCACTCACGCCCTGGACCGCGACGCTCGCATGGGCAGGCACGGTGATCTCCAGCCGGGTGTCGCCGGTCTGCGCGCCGCCCCAATTTCCGAACCAGCCTTTCGACTGCGGATTGATGACACGGATGCGGAGGTGGCGGCGATCGCCTTCGATCGCGAGCCGCTCCACGCCGTCCCCGAGGGTGCCATTGATGCGCACTTCCGGTTGGTCGGCGACGCGAACGACGATCGCACCCTTGGTGTTGTCGATCAGGACCTCGCCTTCGGGATTGAGCGGGCGAACTTCGCTGATCGGCGTGGTCGCTGCGAATGCGACCGCCGGCAACGCGATCAGTGCTGCGGCGAACACACGACGAGAGTACGACATGACGGATTCCCCGATGCGTTGTTCACGCTTTGGCAAAGATAGAAGGACGCGTCGGCGATCAGAACATCGCCACGCGCTGGGTGAGTTGGAGGCGGCGCGCATAGGTCCGGCGCAACTGATCGAGCAGGAACACCGCATCAGGATGGCTGTTCAGCGCAACCATGATGTTGTCGGCACTCTGGTCGAGCTCGATCAGCGCGGGCGTGATGTCGGTCGGCACCGGCTTGTTGCGGAACTGGCGCAATTCGACCTGGTATTGCTTGCGGATGGCCGCAGCTTCCTTGAGCACCAGTTGGTGTTCGGGCGTCGCGCGGCGCAGTCCCACCGTTTCGAACAGGCGTGGCTTGGCCAGCCCGAGTCCGAAAACGCCGAGCACGAGGCACGCGGCGAGCGCCGAGCCCGCCGTGCGCCAACCACTCCCGCGCGAGGCATGAGCAACGCGTTGCGGGTGCGCGATCGCGGCGGCGATTCCGGCCCACAGGTCGCGTGATGGTTCCCGCTCGCGCGGCAACTGGCGCAGCTGCCAGCGGTACGTGGTGTCGGTCATTGCGAATCTCCCAGGCGCGCGCGCAACAGGCGACGCGCCCGATGAAGTTGCGCCTTCGAACTGCCGACGGCCATGTGCAGCTCGCTTGCGATTTCCTCGTGCTTCCAGCCTTCGACGTCGTGCAGCACCAGCACCGCGCGCGCGCGCGGCGGCAGGCTTGCGACGGCGCGTTCGAGGTCGATGCCGAGCGCGGTACGGATGCCGGCGCTGTCGCCACTGCCAAGATCGATCAATGCCGCGTCGTCGGTTTCCAGGTCCTGGTTGTCGCGGCGCGTGCGCAGATCCATCAACGCAGTGTTGACCGCGAGCCGATGCAGCCAGGTACCGAACGCACTCTCGAAGCGGAATCGCGCTAGTGCCTGCCACGCGCGCACGAAAGTTTCCTGGGTCAATTCCTCGGCGCGGGCGTCGTTGCCGCCGACGAGCCGCCAGACCACCGCATGCACGCGCCGCACATGCTGGCGATACAACGATTCGAACGCGCCGACATCGCCACC
>Ga0105248_10010768_pt1 | contig 10096 bp, 7 predicted proteins | sample KBSS34metaG_FD_81524 | JGI IMG/M metagenome (GOLD analysis project Ga0105248, IMG submission 81524) | Switchgrass rhizosphere microbial communities from Kellogg Biological Station, Michigan, USA - KBS S3-4 metaG | ecosystem: Host-associated > Plants > Roots > Rhizosphere > Soil | place... | reverse complement strand
TTTCCTGGGTCCAACCGTTCGCAAACCGTGGAAGGCCAGCCAAGCCTGTCGTGCCCAGGCAAACACCGGCCGTAAACGCCGTGTTCTCCTCCTTGGCGTAACCCCGCACTCGCCCGCGGGCGTGAAGCTGTGCCCTCCTTCCCCCTCGATGGGGGAAGGATACGAAGGCTTGCCAGCTTGCTGGCTAGCCGCAGTTGGATGGGGGTGATGGCGCGGCGTTAGGCGTCGCGTAAACCGAGAGCACACCCCCATCCAAGCTTCGCTAGCGTCCTTCGGCCGCAAGCTCTCGCTATCCTTCCCCCATCGAGGGGGAAGGAGGATTGCTTCCCGTCATCCCGGGCTCGACCCGGGACCGGTTCCGGCAGCGACGAACCTTGCCAGCGCCCGCCATCAAGCCTCGCCGGCGGCGTCCACCATCGCGGCGGCCAGGGCCTCGCTCGGGGACTTGTCGCCCCACAGGATAAACTGGAACACCGGGTAGAAGCGGTCGCATTCCTCGATCGCGGTCTCGACCACGGTCTGCGCCTGCGAGGGGCCGAGCAGGCCATCCTCGCCCAGCATCAAGCCGTGACGGAACAGCACCACGCCGCCGTTCGACCACATGTCGAAGTGGCCCAGCCAGAGCTGCTCGTTGATCAGCGACAAGGCCTCGAACATCGGCGCGCGCTTGTTGTCGGGCACCCGGATCTCCGGGAGGCAGAGCAGTTGCAGCACCCGGTCCTCGGGCCGCCAGATCGCCTGGAGCTGGTAGGCGGCCCAGGCGCCCTTCACTTCGGCCGAGATCTCGTCCTCGCCGGAATATTCGAACGGCCAGTCGCGCGCCTCGAAGAGGGCGGCCAGCATCTCCACCGGCGCCGAATCCTCCTCGCGCTCGATGTCATCTCCAACGCTTCTCATAAACCCGGTCATTTTCCCTCCGCGTCGAGACGGGGATGCTTCGGCAAGCGCTCAGGGCACAATGAAGGCGCGCTTTACCACTGCGCATAACTGCATAAGCCTGTTCACAGCGTGTGGATAAGCCGGAGCGCGCGCCCGCCCCTTACTTCAACGGGAGCGGATCGACAACCTGCCCGGCCTGGCTCGTCCAAACGAAGGCGCCGCCGAAGTCGGCCTTCTTCGCCTGGGCCACGAATGCGGACGCCGCCTTCTGGCTCTCGAACGGGCCGACGAGGACCCGGTTGGTGCGTCCCATGTCGCTCACAAAGGGCGTGCGGCCCTTGAGCGCGACCGGCGCCTGCTTGACGGACTTGCGCCAGTCGAACGCGATCGCATCGGTGCTGCGCCCCACTCCGACCTGCACCCAGATACGGCTCGGATGGCTGGGCGCCTTCTTGGCCTCGGCCTTCTTCTTGGCGTCGGCAGCTTTCTTGGCACTGGCGGTCTTGCCGCCGGCAGCGGCGTCGGCCTCGGCATCCTTGGCGGCGAGCTTCCTGGCGTCCGCCTTGGTCTTGGCCGTGCCCTTCTTGGCATCCGCCGCGTCCGCCGATTCGGCGTCCTTGGCGTCATCCCCCTTCTTGGCGAGAGCCGCCTTCTCGGCCGGCGTCTTGGCCACGCCCTTCGCGGCGAGCGCCGCCTTCCTGCCGGCGGGCGTCTTCGGCTCGTCCTCCGCTGCCTCTTCGGCTTTGGCGGCGGTGACTTCGGGCAGTCGCACCTTGGGCTGCGGCTTCACAGGCAGCTTCACGGGCGGCTGCGGCTTGACGGCCGCGATCGTGCGGATGTCGACCGCGCCGGCGACCGGTGCCGCCGCGACCGTCGGCGTGCCGAGATCGGCGAAGATTTGCGCAAGCGTCGCCGGAGGCGGCGGCGCTTCGTTGCGTGCCGGCGCCGGAGGTGTCGCGGTAGACGACACCGTGGTGCTCGCCGTTACAGGCGCAGGCGTGGCGGCGGCGGACGTGGTGGCGGCGGACGTGGTGGCGGCACCCGCACCAAGCCGCGTCAGATCGAAGCCGGGCGACGGCGCGGAGGACGCCACGGACCTCGGCACGGACGGGGGCGGCGTCGCACTCGCGAGTGCCGATGCGCGCGAAGGAGTTGCGGTGCCGGCCTCCTGCGGCAAGACCACCGACGGACGCGATGCCGGAGCCGGGGTGCGGGAGGCCGCGCTGGCCGGGAGCGACTGGACCAGCGAGGTCCGGGCCTGAGGCGTCTGGGCCTGAGGTGTTTGGGCCTGCGTACGCTGGGTCTGAGCCGGCTGCCAACCGCCGGCGATCGGCTCGCGCGCGGCCAGTGCGCTGCGCTGCGGAGGGGTCTGCACCGTCGGGCCGGCAATCGCCTGAGCCGGCCGCGAAGTGGGCCGCACCTGGGCATAGGACGGAGTCGAGGCCGGAGCTGAAGCCGGAACCGAAGCGGGCGCGCCGCCGATCGGCGGCAGCTCACCCGCGCTGTCGGCGCTCGTGTCGCGCGCGATCGCCGGGACCGGGTCCGGCGGGGCCACGCGGGTGTTCGCCGCCAGGCGCGCCGCCTCCGCCTTGATCTCGGCGCGCGAACGCCGGGTGGAACGCGAATCGGTCGGCGTCGCCGCGGTGTCTGCGCGGCTGCCTCGCGCGCGGCCCGAACCGAGCGGCTTGCCCTGCGGGATCAGCGCCGCGTCGGCCGATGCCAGCCGGGCTCCGCCCACGGGCGCGAACGCGGCGATCGCGGGATCGTCGTGGCCGATCTCGGAGGCACGGGGGAATTTGCCCAAGTTCGCCGCCGCCGCCTGCTGCGCCGCGGTGAGGCGGGGCATGTAGCGCAAGTAAGGCGACACACTCTGCGCCAGCGTGCCGGGCAGGATCGCGTTGACGGTGCTCACCGCCTCGGTCGTCTTGCCCGCGATCGCCTGGGCGAAGGCATGCGCGCGCCAGGCCGGCTTGTCCTGCTTGCGCAGCAGCGGCATCAGCATCGCCTCGGAACCCGCCTCGTCGCCGGCAATCGCCAGGCTGATGCCCAGGCGCCGGCGCGCCTCGTCGTCGTCGCGCTGCGCCAGGACCGAGCGGTAGTAGCGCTGCGCCGTCGCGGTGTCGCCGACGAGGTCGTAGGCCAGACCGCGATCGGCGGCGATGGCGCTCCCGGCGCCGCCCACATCCGCCTGCGCGAACAAGGGGATGGCATCGGCCGGCTTGCCTTGCAGGACGAGGGCATGCGCGAGGCCCGCCTTCACGCGCGGATCGCTGGCGGCGAACTGCTCGGCGCGGCGGTAGAAGCCCACCGCCGCCTCGAGGTCGCCCATCGCGCTCGCGGCATCACCCGCGTCGACGAAGGCAGAAACGTCGCGCGGATCGCGCGCCAGCCGGGCGAGCGCGGCGTTGAGCTTCTGCGATGCCGCGCTCGGCAGCGACTGGACCACCGGGCGCGCGACGATCGGGGCCGATTGCGCTAGCACGGTCGCGGGCATCAGCGCGAACAGGCCCGCACCGGCTAGGCAAATGCCAAGGCTGCGCCTGTACTGCACGATCCCGCTGCTTTCCTTCCCGACGGCGAGCGCTCGATCAACGGCCCGCTTGTCGCCCCATGGCGTGTCGAAGCTGAACCGGCAAGGAACGACCGGCCGGCCGTTCCTTGCGCGGCATCACTGGTTGTTCTGCCGTCCCAGGAAGCGCGGGATGCTGATCGACCCGGCGTCGTCCTCTTCCGGCTCCGCCTGCGGCGCGGGCTTGGCGCCGCGCGAGAGATTGGTCATCCGCTCGAACAGCGTCGTCCCCGTGGCGGCGGGCCGCGCCGCCGGTGCCTGTGCAGGTGCCGATGCGGGCGCGGGAGCGGCCGCCGCCGGGGCCACCAGCGGCCGCCGCCGTGCGCCCAGCCCGGGCTCCTGCTGCGCGGCAAGGTCGAGCTCGTCCTGACGGCGCGATGCCGGAGTGGGCTGGGCCGAAGCGGGCGATGCCGGAGCAGGCTGGGCCGCCGGGGCGTCGGAGGCCGGCGTGCCCAGATCCAGCGGCTCGCGACCCTGGCGAGTGCCGCTGAGGCTGGCGTAGCTGCCGGAAGTGGCCGTCTCGTCCTCTTCCTCGATCAGCTCCTCGCTGCCCAGTTCGAGCGCGTCGTCATCGGGCAAGGCCTCCTGCGAGAGATCGTACCGCTCCGGTGCGACCGGCTGCGCGGGCGCAGGCGCCGGCTGCGCGAACGGAGCGGCGGGCACGCGCGGTGCGCCCGGCGCGCTGTACTGCACCGTCTGCGTCGCCATCGGCCGCACGGGACCGCGCGAGGCGCCAAGGTTCACCGGGCGCGAGGCGATCTCCGCCTGCTCGGCCGATTGCTCGATGCCGGTGGCGACCACCGAGACGCGAATCTTGCCCTGCAGGTCCGGGTTGAAGGCCGAACCCCAGATGATGTTGGCGTCGCTGTCGACCAGTTCGCGGATGTGGTTGGCGGCCTCGTCGACTTCGAGCAGCTTCATGTCGTCGCCGCCGATGATCGAGATGATCACGCCCTTGGCGCCCTGCATCGACACGCCGTCGAGCAGCGGGTTGGCGATGGCCCGTTCGGCCGCCTCGAGCGCGCGGTTGGGGCCTTCGCCCTCGCCGGTGCCCATCATCGCCTTGCCCATCTCGCCCATGACCGAGCGCACGTCGGCGAAGTCGAGGTTGATGAGGCCGGGCATGACCATGAGGTCGGTGATCGAGCGCACGCCCTGCTGCAGCACCTCGTCGGCGAGCATGAAGGCTTCCTTGAAGGTCGTCTCGGCCTTCGCCACCAGGAACAGGTTCTGGTTGGGAATCACGATCAGCGTGTCGACGTGCTTTTGCAGCTCGTCGATGCCCGCCTCGGCCGAGCGCATGCGGCGCGTGCCTTCGAACAGGAACGGCTTGGTCACGACGCCGACGGTCAGCACGCCCTTCTCGCGCGCGGCGCGGGCGATGATCGGCGCGGCGCCGGTGCCGGTGCCGCCGCCCATGCCGGCGGCGATGAAGCACATGTGCACGCCTTCGAGCAGGCGATCGATCTCCTCGATCGTCTCCTCGGCGGCGGCGCGGCCGACCTCGGGACGCGATCCGGCGCCCAGCCCTTGCGTGATGTCGGGCCCGAGCTGGATGCGATTCTCCGCGATCGAGCTGTTGAGCGCCTGCGCGTCGGTGTTGGCGACGATGAAGTCGACACCCTCGATCTGCGCGTTGATCATGTTGGCGATGGCGTTGCCGCCGGCCCCGCCGACGCCGATCACGAGGATGCGCGGGCGCAGTTCTTCGATGGCCGGCGGTCCGATATTGATGCTCATGTCACTCTCCTGGCGGGCACGCGCAGACGATTAATCTTGACCAAGCCTGATGGCACAGCTGCTCTCACGCAAGCAAAGTGCGACAGGCCTTTGTCCACAGCGGACGAACGCACGCCAGGCACATTCCGTCTCCAAGTGCCCGCGCCGTCATCAGAAATATTCGCGGAAGGCGCGGTACACGCGATTCACCATGCCGATGCCGCCCGGCCGCACCGTCAGCTGGCGGCTTCGGCCAAAGGTGCGGATGTCGACCGGATCGGCCGAAGCGTAGAGCACGAGGCCGGCAAGCGTCGAGAAGCCGGGCTTCACGTGCGCTTCGGCAAGGCCGGTCAGGTGCGGCACGCGGCCCACGCGCACCGGCTTGCCAAGCGCGGCCTGGGCATAGTCCGCCAGTCCCACCAGCTCCGCGCCGCCACCGGTGAACACCACCTGCTTGCCGCGCTGGCCGTTGAACCGCATGGCCTTCAGCGCCTTGCCCACGTCCTCCATCAGCACGCCCAGCTGCCCGGTGATCACCGCGATCAGCTCGGCGCGAGGGATGCGGTTCTTGTCGTCGGCATGGCGGGCGAGCGGGCCGGTCTCTTCCTCGCCCGGCGCGTTGATCGGGATCATCTCACGATGGTCGGCCGGGCTGGCGATGGCCGAGCCGTTGACGCACTTCAGCCGCTCGGCCTGGTACCGGCGGATCCCGAAGTGCGAGGCGATCGCGTCGGTAATGTCGGCCGAACCCACCGGGATCGAGGTCATGCCGGTCAGCAGCCCGTTCGAGTAGACCGCGACGTTGGTCACTTCGGCGCCGAACTCGACCAGCGCGACGCCCAGATCCCGCTCCTCGGGCGAGAGGCAGGCGAAGCCCGCCGCGATCGGCGAGCCGACCACCGCCTCGACCTCGAGGTGCGCGGACTGCACCGCCTCGGTCAGGTTGCGGATCGGCGCGCCGTCGGCCAGCATGATATGGATGTCGACGCCCAGGCGCTCGGCATGCAGGCCCTTGGGGTTGCCGACGCCATGCGCGCCGTCGAGGCGGTATTGCGCCGGCTGCGCGTGCAGCACCATGCGCCCGTCGGGCCGGATCACGTCGCGCGCCGAGACCAGCAGCTGGTCGATGTCCTCCTGCTCGATGCGGCGCCCGCCGATCTCGGCGTCGACTTCGGCGATCTGGCTGGCGAGTCCCGCGCCCGAGCAGCCGATCCAGACCTTCTGCACCGAGGTGTCGGCCATCTTCTCGGCCCGGTCGATCGCGTCGCGCACCGCATAGGTCGCCGCCGTCATGTCGGTGACGTAGCCGCGCTTCACGCCCTGGCTCGCCCGGTGGCCCGAGCCGAGCACGACCATGTCGCCCACTTCGGTGATGCCCGCGACGATCGCGGAGATGCGGAACGAGCCGATGTTGACCGCGCCGAACACCCGGCTGATGCGCGGCTGGGACATGCGGGCGCCGGAAGTTCGGGGACCTGCCATCAGTTCTCCTCCGTCTTGCGGACCGCGCCGGCGGCGATCGCATCCTGCTGCGCCTCGCGCCCCGGGATGCGCAGGTAGATGCGGTCCGGCGCGCGCATGTCGAAGATCGTCACTTTGCCGCCGAGCAGCCGGTTGGTGCCGTCGAGCCGCGCGAACGAGACCAGCGCCCCGGCCGACGCCTCGTCACCCTCGGGCAGCGCCAGCACCTGGCCGGTCTTGAAGGTGAGGTTCCAGCGACGGTTGCCGATCCACTCCGCCTCCTGCACCCGCGGCTTGAGCGCGGGCGCGGCGTCGAGCAACTGGTTGAGCGCCAGCACCTGCTGGCCCGCGCCCAGGCCCGAGACGATCAGCTTGCCCTGCGCCCGGCCGCGCGCGACCGTCTCCAGCTCATGCCCGGTCTCGTCGATCAGCACGAAGCGGTCGGCCTTGCGCAGCACGGCATGCGGCTCGCGCTCGACGATGTCGATCACCAGCGTGTCGGGCAGCTGGCGCGAGACGCGCGCGTCCTTCACCCACGAGAGCCCGAGCAGGTCCTGGCGCAAGGTGGCCAGGTCGACCAGCGGCATCGCCAGGTCGCGCTGCGCCAGCGCGCGCTCGTAGACCTTGAGCTCGTTCAAGTTGTGCACCCCGCGCACGTCGACGTGCTTCACTTCGAAGCCCGCCGCCTTCGCCACTTGCGCGAACTGGAGGCTGGCCAGCGCCGGCACGCCCGCGACCACCGCGACGAAGCAGGCCAGCGCCGCCGCGCCACCCAGGATCGCGAACAGGAACAGCCGATGCAGCTGCGCCTCGCTGAACGGCAGCCAGGCCATCGCCATGTCGAGCAGCGAGCCGGTGCGGGCCTTGGCCTCGCGCACCTTGGCCTGCTTGCCCCGGGTGGCGGCGACCTTGCGGGCGTTGCTCGCCTTGCGGCGGATCGTCTGGCTCATGCCGCCTCCTCGCGCTGGCGCGCGTCCGCCAGGGCCTCGGCGATGATCGCCTCGACCAGCTCTGGATAGTCCATGCCGCACGCCTTCGCCTGCTCGGGCACGAGGCTGAGCGGGGTCATGCCCGGCTGGGTGTTGACCTCCAGCAGGAAAAGGCCCTCGATGCCCTGGTCGTCGTCCCAGCGGAAATCCGAGCGACTGGTGCCCCGGCAGCCGAGCAGGCGATGCGCGCGCAAGGCGATGTCCTTGCAGGCGGCGGCGATCTCGTCGGGAATCTGCGCGGGGCAGACGTGCTCGGTCATGCCGTCGGTGTACTTGGCGTCGAAGTCGTAGAAGCCGGACTTGGGCTTCAATTCAGTGACGAGCAGCGCCCGGTCGGCGATGACGGCGGTGGTCAGCTCGCGGCCGCGAATGAAGGGTTCGGCCAGCAGCCGCTCGAAGTCCTGCCAGGGCCCCTTCGCCGCGCGCGCGATCGGGTTGCCGTAGTTGCCCTCGGCCGTGACGATCGCGACGCCCACCGAGGAGCCCTCGTTGACCGGCTTCAGGACGTAGGGGCGGGGCAGCGGATCGCGCTCGAAGATCTCCTCGCATTCGACGATGCGGCCGCCGGGCATCGGAATGCCGTGCGGCACCAGCGCCTGCTTGGTCAGCTCCTTGTCGATCGCGATCACCGACGTGGCGAGGCCCGAGTGCGTGTAGGTGAGGCCCATCAGGTCCATCATACCCTGCACCGTGCCATCCTCGCCCGGCGCGCCGTGCAGCGCGTTGAACACGACGTCGGGCTTCGCCTCGGCAAGCTTGAGCGCGATATCGCGGCCCATGTCGAGGCGCGTGACGCGATGGCCCTTGGACTCGAGCGCCTTGGCGACGCCCTCGCCGCTCATCAGCGAGACGGGGCGCTCGGACGACCAGCCGCCCATGAGCACCGCGACGTGGAGGCGGGGGAGAGTCATATTGTCCTCCCCTGCAAGGGGAGGGGGGCCATCCGCAGGATGGTGGAGGGGAGTCGCAGCAAAGCGCCACGCACGAGGGTCCGATCGATGGCGAGAGTCCCCTCCACCGCCGTGCCGGCGGTCCCCCTCCCCGTTCCGGGGAGGACATGCGACACCATCCTCACTTCACACCCACCCTTTGTATTTCCCACTCGAGCTCCACGCCGGAGCTTTCCTTCACGCGCCGCCGCACTTCCTCTCCCAGCGCCTCGATCTCGGCGCTGGTCGCCGCGCCGGTGTTGATGAGGAAGTTGGTGTGCTTCTCGCTCACTTGCGCGCCGCCCAGCGTCAGGCCGCGACAGCCCGCGCGATCGACGAGTTCCCAGGCCTTTTCGCCGCCAGAAATTTCAGGGGCCGGATTTTTGAAAGTCGAGCCGCCGGTCTTGGAGCGCAGCGGCTGGCTCGCCTCGCGGCTCGCGGAGATGCGGTCCATCTCGGCCTGGATCGCCGCCGGCTCGCCAGGACGCCCCCGGAACCGCGCCGCGACGACGATCGCGCCTTCGGGCAGCTCCGAATGGCGGTAGGTATAGCCCAGGTCGGCAGCGCTCAGCGTGACCAGCTCGCCCGAGCGCAGCACCACGTCGCAGTCGACCAGGACGTCCTTGACCTCGCCGCCATAAGCGCCGCCGTTCATCCGCACGAAGCCGCCGACCGTACCGGGGATCGAGCGCAGGAACTCGACACCGGCGATCCCGGCATCGCGCGCGGTCGAGGACACGAGGATGCCCGAGGCCCCGCCGCCGCATTCCAGCGTCACATCGTCCAGCTTGCGCACTTGCGCGAAGGCCTTGCCGAGCCGGACCACCACGCCGGGCACGCCGCCATCGCGCACGATCATGTTCGAGCCCAGACCGAGCGCCATCAAGTTCACTTGAGGTTCGAGATTGCGGACGAAATTCCGCAAGTCTTCCAAGTCCTTGGGCTCGAACAGCCACTCCGCCGCGCCGCCCGACTTGAACCAGACGAGCGGCGCCAGCGGCGCGCTCGCGGTCAGCTTTCCGGCGACCTTGGCGCCGGAAATCTGGGGAAGCGTCTCGGCCATCACGCGGCGATCTTTCCGCGAATGCCGTCGGCCAGCTCGGCGGCCCACTTGGTGATGTCGCCCGCGCCCAGGCACACGACCATGTCGCCCGGCCGCGCCGTCTCGGCCAGCGTGGCGGCGAGTTCGTCCGAGCCGCCGACGACATGCGCGTCCCGATGCCCACGCGCCTTGAGCCCGGCGACCAGCGCGGCGGCATCGACGCCCTCGATCGGCGCCTCGCCGGCCGGGTAGACCGGAGTGACGTAGACCGCGTCGGCATCGTTGAAGGCGGTCTGGAAATCGTCCATCAGGTCGCGCAACCGGGTGAAGCGATGCGGCTGGACGACGGCGAGCACCCTGCCCTTCACACCTTCGCGCGCGGCGGCGAGCACGGCGCGGATCTCGACAGGATGATGTCCGTAATCGTCGATCACGGTCACGCCGTTGACTTCGCCGACCTTGGTGAAGCGGCGCTTGACCCCGCCGAAGCCGGCGAAGCCGTCGCGGA